>ERZ1047472.3-NODE-3-length-358392-cov-25.192785_pt1 | contig 358392 bp, 297 predicted proteins | sample MGYA00383095_ERZ1047472 | MGnify/ENA primary metagenome ERZ1047472 (study PRJEB29581, sample SAMEA5548365) | metagenome | biome: marine; feature: coastal; material: water | depth 1 m | study: Short-term variability in the microbial, nano- and picoplankton dynamics... | reverse complement strand
TTTAGCTTAGTCATAATTAAGCCCGAGGTAGTGTGAATCTTTACATAATCTTTTAGGTAAGGCGCCCTTCATAGATTGAAGTCCTCCATCTAAACTTAGCTCTCCCATAATCACATAATCGCCTACTGAATCCGGCTTTATTTGATCCGATGCTGCCAAAATACCTGTCGCAATTGTTAAATCATAGGCCGAACCCTCCTTTCGAATATCGGCAGGAGCCATATTAATGACCACCTTTATTCCAGGAATTTTGTGTCCATTGTTTTTTAGCGCAGCCTCAATTCTTTGATGACTTTCTTTTACGGCACTGTCGGGCAAACCAACTAATAAAAAGTTAACTCCCTGACCAATATTAACCTCAACGGTAATTGTGATTGCATCTAAACCTTGGACGGCGCTTCCAAATGTTTTTACGAGCATTAAATAAGTGTTTGATTTATTAACTTAGTGCCAATTTAATAATTATATCTTTTATGAAAATAGGACTGTTTTTAATTCCCTTCCTTTTTGGTCTTCTTTCAATCGCCCAAAATGCAACCATGTACAGAACCATCTATGGACCTGCTGAACCATATGGCGGGGAAGATGGAGTTAAAGACTTAATCAAGCAGGCTATGATTTACCCTGAAAAAGCATTAGCTGAAAATGTATCTGCTGAAATATTTGTAAGTTTTATCATTAATGAAGGTGTAGTTACTTTAAAAAAGATCTCCGGATCAACAGATAGTTCATTTATTAAGGAGGCAGATCGCTTATTTAATTTAATCGTTTGGGTTCCTGATGATAAAAGAGATAATGATGAATTAGGTTTAGAAAAACTTGGGATAATATTTAAACCAAACAAATACAAAAAACTTATTAAAAAAAGAGGTTATGAGCAATTACCCGGAATAGATAATCCAGATAAAATTAACCCGGAAGTCTTTGATATCAATCACGTTGACGAGAAACCAGAGTATTCAAACATTAATAACCTTAACTCATTTCTTAAGGAGAACTTTAAATATCCGGCTATTGCTTTACAACAGAATTTATCAGGCAGAGTTACTGTTCGATTTATTATTGAACCTTATGGCATGGCAAGTAATATTCTGGTGGTTGAGCCAGTTGGAGGTGGTTGTAATGATGAAACCATCCGCCTTGTAAAATTAATGCGTTGGAAACCTGCTAAAAAGGACGGAAAAAAGGTAAGGTGCGAATCTGAGTATCAACTAAATTTTGTAAATCCTGGTTCTACAATTCGGTAGAAAACATTTTGTGCTCTACAATATGGATTAGAGAATGAATTACTTTTATATGAATTTCTTGTGCGCGGTCAGCGTAGTCCGAAAATGGTGCACGTATCTCGATATCACACAAACTTGCCATTTTTCCTCCACTCTTTCCCGTTAAACCAATAACCATCATTCCTTTTGCTTTCGCAGCGCTTATTCCTTTTATAATATTTTTTGAGTTTCCAGATGTTGAAATGGCCAATAACACATCGCCCTTTTGTCCAACAGCAGAAATATACCTAGAAAAAATTTCATCGTAACCGTAATCATTTCCAACACAACTTATATGAGAAGCGTCTGCTATAGAAATTGCAGGCAAAGCAGGTCTATTATTTCTAAACCTACCTGTTAGTTCTTCTGCAAAATGCATTGCATCACACATAGAACCACCATTGCCGCAAGACAAAACCTTTCCATTTCCTTTAAACGACTCAACTAAAACATTACCTGCTGCATCAATCTTATCAATATTAGATTGGTCATTTAAAAATTGATTGAGTACCTCAGCTGCTTGCTTAAGGTTATTTGAAATTATAGACTTAGTCATGCTTTTAATTTGAACAAAAATAAAATAAGCTTGAGAATAGTTCGGCATTTAAAGTATTTTTATTTTAGCAAAAAAATAAACGATGAAAAACATACTTACTATCTTCCTTCTTTTAATTGGCTCTGCTACATACTGCCAAACTCAAACCTGTTACCAAAAGTACGCTCAAGTATTTGAACTTAGAGGTGCTAATGAAGTAAAAGATGGAACTCATGAAAATATTATTGTTACCATTAGAAAAGGTTCTTTTGCTGATTGCTTTATAGGCAAGGTAAAAGTAGAGAACGGAGTAATTCAAATAAATAGTCTACAGCTTAGTTATGTTGATGACTCTTATGAACCCTTTAGAAGGACTTACAAATCAACAGAAGCTGTGAGTATTATTAATGGCATGTCTAAAACTATGATTACTGAAGATGACGAATTAATAAACATTATGTTTGTTGATGCAATTAAGCCTAAGAAAAAAGCTTACAAAAAAGCTCCGGAGCCGAATTTCGATTTATAAGAATTAAAAAGGGAGCTAATTGCTCCCTTTTTTATTTAAGCTTCAAAACGACTCTATTACTTCCGTACCGATTAAGTTCTTTTAACTCCTTCTTTATAAAACGATCCCACCGAGTTTGTTCCTCTTTAACTATCGAATGATTTGTTTCTGAATCATAAGCCTTTTGCATTTTATTTTCTTCGGCAAGTTGCTTTTTCAGCATTTTAGAAAAGTTAGAATTAAAGTTTTTTAAAGTCCAATCTGCATTCAGATATTCTTTTCTTAATCTACGCGCATGAATTTCTGAAATATTAAAGTGCATTTGTTCGTGATTTAACAAATACTCACTCTCCTTTTCTTTGGTCCAAGATTCCTTTGGTTCAAAAAAGCTTTGGACAGTTAGCTCAAGAATATTATTTTCCAGACTCATTCCGGCGCTTATCCCAACAGCAGAAAGCGCTCTGTAAGAAGAACTCCTCGGGGCTTTCGCTTTAAAACTTTTCCAATTTAATTCAGAACCATTTTGCCAATTTATGGCTTCTTGTTTCGGTAAGAAACTCAGAAAAAAAATTGAAAGAAGTATAAAATAATTTTTCAAATCACCTTAAATTACTACTCCTTAAAAGCATCTAAACCACAATCTAAAAATTCAGCGTATTCATCAACACTTGGAGTGTAGCCAACTGGGTTATTTAGCAATTTACCATCAGGACTTAAAATCACATAATAAGGCTGAGAGTTGTTATTAAAAACTTGCGTTTGCAATGTGGCCCATTTGTCTCCAATACTCTTAATTTTTTTCTTTTTCATTTTACCACCAGGTATTTCATATTCAATAACTCCTTGTTGATCTTCAGGTAATAAAACCTTGTCATCAACATAAAGTGAAACTAATACGAAATCTTCCTTCAAACTAGATTTAATGGAATCAACAGTCCAAACAGATTCTTCCATTTTTCTGCAGTTTACACAGGCCCAACCAGTAAAATCAATTAATAAGGGCTTATTTATCTTTTGGGCTTCAGCCATTGCTAAATCAAAATCATCGAAGGGGGCATGAAAAGTTTCTTTTTCATACCACGTGTAAAACTCTGGTGGAGGGAAACCACTCAGCAAATTATGATTCCAAGGTGAGTGTTTTAAAACTCCTGGAGCAATATAAACTGTAAAAACTAAAACCACAATTGCAAAAGCCTTTCTAAATGGAGAGAGCTTCTTAATTGGTGAATCATGAGGAAACTTGATTAAACCAAATAAGTACAAGGTTAATCCAGCAAAAATGATTGTCCATATTAAAAAGAACGTTTCTCTTTTGATTAATCCCCATTGTTCAACTAAATCAGCATTTGATAAGAATTTTAATGCAAGGGCTAGTTCAATAAAGCCTAAAACAACTTTTACTACATTTAACCACCCACCTGATTTTGGCAGCTTGTTCATCATACTTGGGAAAGCAGCAAAAACTGCAAAAGGCAAACCTAATGCAATTCCAAAGCCACTCATTGCAGCTGTAATTGGCCAAGGACCATTCTTTAAGGCCGAACCTAATACAGTTCCTAAAATTGGCCCAGTGCAAGAGAATGAAACCAAAGCCAATGTTAATGCCATAAAGAAGATTCCAATCGTCCCTCCTACCTGAGAGGCACTGTCAGCCTTATTAGTAAATGAACTCGGCAATGTAATTTCGAAATAGCCAAAAAAAGACAGCGCAAAAACAACAAAAACTAAAAAGAAAATAATGTTTAATGCTACACTTGTAGCAATCTCACTAAGAACTGCCGGGTCGGCGTTAAAGTGAAAGGGCACACTTAAAATAGCGTAAATAAAGAATATGAAGAAGCCATAAAGTATAGCCTTTCCAAGTCCTTTCCCACCGCCATCTCCTTTGGTAAAAAAGCTAACGGTAAGCGGAATCATTGGAAAAACACATGGTGTCAATAATGCAATTAAACCACCAATAAATCCCATCAAAAATACAACCCAAACATTATTAACGGCTTCCTTTTCTTCACCACAACTTGCTACAGGGTTTTCTAAATCTACCAATGGTAAATAAGGAATTATGCTTTCTACATCTAAATCGGCTACTTGATCTGCTTTTTCGAGCACATTAATTCCTTTGCCACTCTCTAGATTAAACTCTACCTCAATCAATTCAGGTGGCAAGCACATTTTATCGTTACAAACAATAAACTCGTATTCAATATTATAAGTCTTTCCGTCAATCTCTGTTAGCGTAGTAGCAAACTCAACCTCATCTTCATAATAGTTAAGGTCTAACATGGCTGTTTTATCGTAGGCAGAAATTAAATCTCCATTTTCTATAAATCCATCGCTTGCTTCTAAAGCTTTTTTCAAATAGAACTTGGTTGCCATTACCTGCTCCTCTTCCGATTTTTGCTTTTGAGAATACAAGTGCCATCCTTCGCCTATTTGAGCTTTAAAGCTAAACTCATAAGTACGTGTTCCTTCATTTATTATTTTAGAAGAATAGGTCCACTTTGTTGCATCCAAATATTCATCAGAAACTTCAGAACCATTTATATATTCTTGTTCTGCATTTCCAAAATCGCCTTCGGTATCATTTTCTGATGGTTCAGCAATACTTCCCGATTCCATTGGTTGCTCTTCGGATTTGGTTCCATTGCCGGTTATTGCAAATTCTAAATCAACATACTCCGGCGGAAGACATTTTTCAGCATCACAAACCATAAAGTATACCTCAGCAACTATTTTTAGGTCACCTGGATTTAATGACTTTAGCTTTTGAGTAAATGTTACTTTCTTTTCAAAGTAATTTAAATCCATATCGAAGTTTGGATCAAATTCCGTTTTCGCTTTGGGCTCATTAACTTTTCCAATCAATTGATAATCTTTAGATTCAGGAAAAGTAAAATCAGTTGCAATAGGGCCATCATCACTAGGTAATGATTGAGAATACAAATGCCATCCACTTTCTATTTCAGCCTTAGCTTCTAAAGTATAGGTTCCATCGTTGTTTGAAACAACGTTTGTTGACCAAGTAACTGGATTAAAAATTTGAGCAAATGTAGAAAGCGAGAATACAGTTAAAAGTACAACTGTAAAAAGTGATTTAAACTTCATATGTCATCGATTTGAGGAAACCAAAAATAAGATTATGCTTCTAATGTAGCAATACGATAAAAGTTCAAATCGTTAATTTGAGTTAATCAGTTATTTCTTCGGCTCCAGTTAGACCTAAGTACTTTTTAGATAAGCCTACAAATAGGTATAAAAATGGAGTATCAATTGCTGCAACAAGTACTTTAAATAAAAAACCACTGAGTAAAAGGGCGCCAAACTTATCCCACTCGATAGCTCCGAAAAGACATAACAAAGACAATACCGACGCTGTATCAACAAATTGAGAAGTCATTGTTGAAGCATTATTTCTTAACCAAAGATGTTTTCCATTGGTTAACATTTTCCAAAAATGGTAAACTCTAATATCTATTAACTGCGCAAGTAAATAAGCAATCATTGAGGCTGTAACTGCAGCACCGGTTAAACCAAAAACCTGATTAAATGTGGCATCGTTTACAGGAGACCAATTCGTTGCAACAACCTCATTTGAGACCATAACAATTCCCAAAACAAAAACGGTAGCAAACAATCCTGAAACCACAACCTGATTCGCTCGTTTTTGCCCATATATTTCTGAAATTAAATCAGTTATCAAAAAAGTAATTGGATAAGGTAAAATCCCTACTGAAATCTCGAAGGTATAGATTCCGAAAAAATCCCATAAAAAAAACTTTTGAAAAATAAGGTTACCCGCAACCAATGAGGAAATAAATAAGGCTGCAAGAACCATGTATAAACGCTCTGATTTTTTATTTAGCTTGGCCATGCAATTTCATTTTAATTACTTGTTTGGTGTTAGAATCTATTTTAAATTCCTCACTCACTTTATACCCAACAAGCCACACTATTTTTTGGTTTGATTCAAGAACAAAACAGTTTTCTTTTTCTATTAGTGGCACCTTCATATCAACAAGAATGTCACTAATCTTTTTTTGGCCTTTCATGCCCAGTGGTTTCATTTTATCTCCACTACTCCACTTTCTTAGTTTTAGTGGAAAACTAAGTTTAGCTAAATCAAAATACTGCTCTTTTAAATTATTCGAAAAACTAACTTCATCAGTTGAAATAATATCAAACTGCATTTTTAAAGGAGTAGAAAGCTCATTTTGATACCTCAAAATAACTCCCTCTTCATCGTTATTTTTTTCATTTGATTGTGAAATATAAACCTTCGCCCTATCTAGGTTTAAAAAATAATTTTCAGCTTTTAGAATTAAGCCCGTTCCGTTGTTTTCAATTCCTGTTATCAAGTTTTGAACCTGGCTTTCAGAAAAACCTGAAGGACTTAATAGATGAAAAAGACTCTCTTCTAAATAATTTAAAGAATAAATAGATTTTATACTCAAATAGCCTTTTTCTAGTTCTTTTTTCAATTCAACAAGGTCTAGCTCTATTGCTTTTGTATAAACCTGCTCAACTCTTCTAAAACGATCTATGTTTTTGGCCATTGTATACTCAAAAGATGGATTCTGTTTTTTCCACTCTTCAATCAAAATATTTCTAATCCAATTCCTTTTGTATTTATTATTTCGATTTGAAGCATCTTCTCGGTAAAACAAATCAGTTTCTTCAGCGTAATCTCGTATTTCTTGTTTCGTGAAATTAGAAAGTGGCCTCATTAAGTTGTTATGCGACTTAATTCCGGTTAAGCCTTTTATACTAGTACCTCTATTTAAATTTAAAAGTAGCGTTTCAATACTATCATTTAAATGGTGAGCCGTACAAAGGAATTTGATTTGATGTTTTTCTAGTAATTCATTAAACCAACTATATCGTATTTCTCTGGCTGCCATTTGAATGGAATCTCCTGTTTCCTGACTTTTAGTCTCAGCCGATTCCTTTGTTGTAAATAACATAGTACTTCTAACCTTTGCTACCTTTTCAATCATTAATTGATCTGAATCACTTTCTTTTCCTCGCAGCATAAAGTTTACATGTGCAACAGCGTAATCAATTTCTAATTGGTGAATAATCTCCCAAAGCAGCATGGAATCTACCCCACCACTTACGGCTAACAATAGTCGATCGCCAGATTTGTATCCGTTTGCATTTAGATATTTTAAAACTTCGGTTTTCATTTATTATCAAAAATGGCTTTTGCTTTTAGTAAACACTCATTATACTCAGCTTCAGCATTTGCTAAGTTAGTGATTGCACCACCAACACTTAGCGAAAGGTAATTTGAACTTTCGTTATAAATTAAGCTTCTGATTACTACATTAAAATCGAAATCTCCATTTGGACTTATATAACCAACCGAGCCTGAATATAGACCCCTTCTGCTTTTCTCGTGTTGTTCTGCGATTTTCATTGCAGAAATTTTAGGTGCTCCAGTCATTGACCCCATGGGGAAAGAATGCTTTAATACCTCAACCAAATGTCTTTCGGCTGCTATTTTACTCTTTACTGTTGATATTAATTGATGAACTTGCGGAAAGGTATAAACCCCAAATAACTCTTCAACCTCAACACTTCCTCTTTCTGCAGTAATTGACAAGTCATTTCGAACCAAATCAACAATCATTACGTTTTCGGTTTGCTCCTTCAAGTCCTTTCGTAGTGATTCTTTTATTTCATCGTCTTCTAATTCTGTTAAACCTCTTTTTGCTGTTCCTTTTATTGGTTGTGAAATAATTTCTTGCCCATGTTTGGCAATATATCTTTCAGGAGAAGCACAAAGTAAAAAGTTTGTATTGCATTGATAAAATGCTGAAAAGGGGGTTTTTGATTGATTCAACAATTTCAAATATGCTCTCTGTGGATCAAATTTAGAAGCATGTGTATAGAATTCCTGACAATAATTTATTTCATAGATATTGCCATATTTAATTTCACCTTTTAATTTTTGGATGGCTTCTAGATATTCGTCCTTTGTCATTTTAGGCTCTAAGAATGGAAACTCATTGAGCGGTTTAACTTGACTTTCAAATACCTGATTAAGCAAAGTTTGATTAGCAGTTTCATGAACATAAATTGAAATTACTAGATCACCTTGTTTTTGAACAAAGAGAAACTCCGGCTCGAAAAAACTCAAGTTTTCAAATTCAAAATTATCTTGATAATTTGACTCTAACTCCTCAAGCTCATTTTTTAAGTCATAAGATAAGTGACCAAAAAGCCAAGACGGACTGTCTTCAATTACTTTTTGTAATTGATCAAAACTAGCGGTGCTGCTTTCAATTAGACGAACTGCTCCAAATGCGGCAAGTAATTCATACTTTCCATATTTATCCTTGTATTGATTGCTTGATAAAATAGAAGAATACTTAAACTGCTTTGAGAAATGTAATAATGAGCCCGTTAAATTAGGCAATTCACTAAGCTTATATTCTGCTAATTTCTTCACTAAACAAATGTATTAGAATTTAATCGATGACAATTATTGAAGACAATCAAATCTTAATATTGTTATCTCAATTTATTCGAATGATAAATAAGAAAGGCTACATTCAATTTCTCTGCGAAACTTTAAAATCTCGCATTAGCGATTTGGAAGTTGAACTAGATTCAATTGATGATGAAATAGCGAAAGAAACTAAAAGCAGTGCTGGAGATAAGTTTGAAACTAGCCGAGAAATGATGAGTCAGGCTAGAGCAAGAGTTGAAGAACAGGTGTCGAAAATTGGCAATCAAATTAGAACACTGAAAGAGATCATCCCTAATTCAAATACAGGAATTATAGCACATGGTAGTATTGTTGAGACAGATAAAGGAATCTTCTTCTTTGGTGTTGCATTAGAAAAAATGATTTTTGAAAATAAAACGATTTATAATCTTTCCATGAATTCTCCAATAGGACAAATTTTTAATGGCAAATCAATAGATGAGGCAATTAACTTTAGGAATACAGCTTATCACATTTTAAATGTAGAATAGTCCAAATTCTTTTTTATAGCTTTGTAAATTAGGATTTAAGAATGGGCTCAAAAATTTTATATTACCTTATCATTATTCCAACATCAAGCCTACCTTTTTGGGTTTTGTATCTTATTTCTGATTTTCTATATTTAGCACTATACAAGCTTATTGGCTACAGGAGAAAGGTTGTATTCAATAACATTCAAAATTCATTTCCCGAAAAAAGCAAAAAGGAAGTTTTAGAGATAGAATCAAAGTTCTATAGCCACCTATGCGACTTAATTGTTGAGAGTATAAAGGCCTTCACAATTTCGGCCGAAGAAGCGACAAAAAGAATGAAAGATAGAGACCTTTCTACAATGAATAAGTACGCCAAGCAAGGAAGACATGCTGTAATGGTAGGTGGCCATTATGGAAGCTGGGAATTAATTGCAATTACAGCAGGAATAACTATTCCTTACAAACCGCTTGCACTTTACACGCCCCTGAAAAATAAATTTATGAATGATAAAATCACACAAAGTCGTTCTAAATATGGTTTAGGAATGATGCCAATTAAGTCAATAAAAGACCAATTAAACGAATTAGACAATAAGGAGCCATTCGCTGTAATTTTTGGTGCCGATCAGTCACCAAGAAAAAGCCAAAGAGCTTATTGGATGAAATTTTTAAACCAAGAAACTGGAGTGCAATTTGGGACTGAAAAATTTGCAAAGGAATTTGATGCAGTAGTAATTTTTGCGAATATCTATAAGATGAAACGTGGATATTACGAAGTGGATTATCAATTAATTACGGATACGCCCAAGGAAACAGAGGATGGCTTTATTACTGAATCTCACACCAAACTACTTGAACAGGTTATTATAAAACAACCAGAGTATTGGTTATGGAGCCATAAAAGATGGAAACATAAAAGGCCTAAAGATCAGCCGTTGAATAATTTACTTGGCTAGTTTCTTCATTTTTTTCTTTTCGAATAATACATCTCTAGAAAACCGAACTTCATATGATTCGTTGATTAATGGAAGTTGTAATTTCTGAACTGATTTAGTTGGAATTATTTGCACCAATTTTCGGCCTACTCCTATTGTAATTTTAAGTTTTGTAAAGTCATCTTTAACATTATTCCACTGATAATAAAACATTCCATTATCGTCAATATAATAGCTTAATGAAGGAGCCTCATTATTGTACAAATAATGATTAAAAAACCAGGAATAATCTGATTTGGTTTTTTCATTTACATGATTTACAAAATCTTGAGATACAACTATTTCTCTTGCATTTTCAACATGAAAAGATTTTATAATGTCGAAAAACAAAGTGTCGTTGTTTAGCTGATTTCTAAGTGATTGAAGAACCCAGGCTCCTTTCATATAAGCATCTGCTCCTTTCCGAAAATGAAACCATCTTCTGTCCTCCACTCCAACTAATGACTAATGGGTACTTATTTTTGATAAACCATTTTTAAAAGTAAAGGTGGTTTAAGCCTGTCTCTTTGCTAAAAACATCTTCAAAATACAAGGACCCTGCATATGTTGCAAAACCTTCTTGAAGCCAAACATGAGCTAAATCTTTGGCTGTTATGCTATTACCCCACCACTCATGGGCCGTTTCGTGTAAAATAATATAGTCAGTGTTGTTGTGATCATTCTTATAACCATTACCATAAGCAATAGCCGTTTGGTGCTCCATTCCTGCATAAGGCGATTCCACAAGCTTAAACCCATCTCGATACCATGGGTATTCACCAAAATATTTCTCAAATGATTTTAATTGAGGAATTAACTGCTTAAAGTGCTTTTTGACCTTATCATAGTTTTCTTCCAAAACATAATGAGTTATGGCTAATTCTTTGCCTGAATTGCCGTGATAGTTGTCTTCTAACAGCTTAAACTTTCCAACATAAATAGAAACATTATAGGTATTGATAGGATATGATACGAACCAATTATAAACCTTCTTATCCTCTTTTAATTCTTCTCCTTCAAATTGGCCGTTTCCGATTGCTACTAAATCCTTAGGGACTGTATAATGTATGCGCATACTATCGGGTTCGTCGGATTTATGATCCTTTAAAGGCCACCAAACACTTGCTCCCTCAGATTCACAAGCCACACCAATCCAAGGATCTTTATTCATATCCTTTTTCCACACGAAGCCACCTTCCCATGGTGGCTTTTTTGCTTTGGGCGGTTTACCAGAATATTTTACTTGAATTACAAATTGTTCTCCTTTCTTTTTAGTTAAAGCAAGCCAAATTACTCTTTCCTCTTTTGAATAGCTGATTGTTTTGCCCGTAGAAATTTCGGATATTAACTCGATTAAGAAATTCTGATGAAGATCAATTTGAATCGTATCAAAATCCCTTACAGCATTTGCATGGATTTCGACAACTCCACTTAGCTCTTTATCTTCAGGAAACACTTCGAGAGATAAGTCATAATAATGAACATCGTAAGCAGTTCTATATTTATTGAGCTCTCCTAATAAAACTGCCTCTCTGTCAAACTTTTCTGGTTTACCCAGCCTATTTGGGTTATGCACTTGAAAATGAATTCCAAGTAAAGAACAAGAAGATAAAAAGATTAGAATTCCACCAATCAAAATTATCCTAAGGTGTAGGTTTTTCATGGTGTAAATCTACTGAATGAACTAAACTCTAGCTCTAACAATATCTTCTAAGGTATCAATCCACAAAGGATGATCGTTCAAGCTTTCTACAAGCTGAACCTTTTCTCCACCATGTTCCTCAAAAATTTCTTGATACTCTATTCCAATCTCAACAGTTGTTTCTAGACAATCAGCAACAAATGCAGGACTAAATGCCAATAGTTTTTTATCTCCTTTTTTAGCTCTTTCTTCAACAGTTTTGTCTGAAAATGGCTCTAACCATTTTTTATCTAATCGCGATTGAAAAGCAACGGTATACTTTTCTTCAGGAATATTTAGCTTCTCTGCTAACAAACGAGTTGTTGCGAAACAGGTAGCTTTATAACAATATTTATTATCCTCTGTAATTTCAGTTTCACAATTATGGTCTGCACAAGGCACACCGTCATCGTAAACTTTATCTACATGCCTTTCTGGCAAACCATGGTAGCTAAACAATACATGGTCATAATCATCAATTTTATATTGATTTGCTCTTGCAACAAATGCGTTAATAAAACCTTCGTGATCCCAATATTGGCTTACTATCGATAATTCAGGAATAACCCACCATTTGCTAATTATTTTCATTGCCTTTTCCATTGCCGAGCCTGAACTAGCTGAAGCATAGTGAGGAAACATTGGTACAATAATGATTTTCTGGTAGTTCAATAAACGCATTTCACCAAGGACCTTTTTTAAACTTGGATTTTGATATCGCATAGCCAAATGAACACCAAATCCGTCACCTAGTTGAGCTTGTAACTTTTCTGTAACACTCTCCCCATGGTACATTAAAGGAGATCCTTTTTCTGTCCAAAGCTCTTTATAAATCTTAGTTGAACTAAATGATCTGAATGGAACGATTATCCCGTTAACTAATATCTTCCTTAATAACCAAGGGATATCAATAACTCTTGGGTCGTTTAAAAACTCAGACAAATATCTTCTAACCGCGCCCCATTTAGCATCGTCTGGGGTTCCTAAATTGATTAATAGTACTCCTGTTTTTGGCATTGTATTGTAATAATTAAAACAGCATACTTCGACAAACTCAGCATACTCTGTTTTTAAATTCGATTATAGATTATAAACTATCAATATTCAGGTTTGTTCAAGCTAATTAGCGAATGAATATCAATGTTCGCAGTGACTATCAAATATGGATGGCTCTTTTGCCGGTTGCGTCTAGTGTTGCTTCTCTAAACGATTCCGTAAACGTTGGGTGAGCATGACTCATTCTCGAGATATCCTCTGCCGTAGCTCTAAACTCCATAGCAACAACCGCTTCTGCAATCATATCCGCAGCTCTTGGCCCACACATGTGCACGCCCAAGATTTCATCTGTTTCAGCATCGGTAAGTACTTTTACTAGTCCATCGGTATCCATACTTGCTCTTGCTCTTCCACTTGCTTTAAATGGGAATGAACCTACTTTGTAATTTACTTTCTGTTCTTTCAGTTGCTCTTCTGTTCTTCCAACAGATGCAACTTCAGGCCAAGTATAAACTACTCCAGGAATTAGATTGTAATCAATATGTGGTTTCTCGCCATTCATAAACTCTGCTACAAAAGTTCCTTCTTCTTCGGCTTTATGTGCAAGCATTGCTCCTTTTACTACATCGCCGATTGCAAAAATATTTGGAACATTCGTTTGTAAATGCCCATCTACTTCAACTCTTCCTCTATCGTCAGTTTTAACTCCTGCGTTCTCTAAACCTAAACCTGCAGTATAAGGAGTTCTGCCAACCGAAACTAAGCAGTAGTCTGCTTCAAAAGAAACCTCATCACCCTTTTTGTTATCCGCTTTAACTAAAACAGTTTTACCTTTATTGGTAACCTCTTTTACTTTATGGCTAAGTGCAAATTTTACTCCTAGCTTTTTCATCGATTTCATTAATTCCTTTCCCATGGTTTTATCCATGGTTGGAATTATTCCATCCATATATTCAACAATTGTTACTTCGGTTCCTAGTCTGGCGTAAACAGAACCTAATTCTAATCCGATTACTCCTCCACCAATAACTACCATTTTCTTTGGTAATTCACTTAACTCTAAAGCTTCAGTAGAAGTAATTACTCTTTTCTTATCTATTTCAATAAATGGTAAAGAGCCAGGTTTTGAACCCGTAGCAATAACAACTTTAGCGGCTTCAATCTTAGTTTCCTTCAAATCATCAGCAGTGATTTTAATCACATTTGCCGATTCAAAAGAACCCATACCATGCAAAACATCAATTTTATTCTTTTTCATTAAGAAATCGATACCACCCACAGTTTGCTCAACAACTCCTCTTTTTCTTTCAATCATTTGTTTGAAATTCACTTTTAAGTCTTTCAAATCAATTCCATGAGTTGTAAAATCGTGCTTAGCTTGGTGATAATGCTCCGAAGAATCTAACAATGCTTTAGATGGAATACATCCAACATTTAAACAAGTTCCTCCTAAGGAATTGTACTTTTCAATTAAGGCTGTTTTCATGCCTAATTGTGCGCATCTTATAGCACATACATATCCTCCAGGACCTGAACCTATTATTACTACATCGTACTTTTCCATTTTCTCTTTTTTGATTAATGCGAATTTGGCCGCAAATTTAGTCAATCTTTAAGTCTTTCGAAGGCTTAAACGCTGACCAGTTTTATTCATTTTTTTTACAATAGTTAACAGCAATAATAGCGGGGCAATAAAGCCAGCTGTTCTGCCTATGTAATCACCATATTTCGCATAAAAAGTTAACTTATCATTGGTTTTTAAAGTTGCACTAATTACAGCTTCTTCCCACCAATCTGTTGCTTCAAAAATTTCGCCCTTTTGATTTATAAAAGCGGAGGTTCCAGTGTTAGCAGAACGTGCAATACTTCTTCTATTCTCTATAGCTCTTAAGCTAGCATAGGCTAAATGCTGTTTGTAACCCGGAGTATCATCCCACCAGCCATCATTGGTAATAATTGAGAAAATATTTGCACCTTCTCTTGTATATTGAGTAACATATTCTCCGTAAATAGATTCGTAACAAATAATTGGAGCTAAATAAACATCATTTTCGATCGAATTAAATACACTAGGTATTGGCTGAGTTCCTAACTTACCAGAAGAACCGCCAAGTTTAATTGATAGCTTTTTCATGATTGGTAAAACATCAACAAAGGGTAACTTCTCTACTCCTAAAACTAATTTAGACTTATGGTGAAATTGTAAAGCAGAGCTAGAATCAAAATGCAGAGCAGTATTATAATTTTGAAAATAGCCTACCGTTTCATGAAACTCTGCATTATTAGGCGGCTTCATTCCGGGTGTAAATAATACCGTTGAATTCATTCCAACTACCGCTTTTAAATTCGGAAAGTCTTTTGTTAAGCTATGTAGTTTTTGATATCCATAAGAATATGGTACAGTATGCTCCCACTCCCATTCAGGAATTGAAGTTTCAGGAAGAATTAAGTAATCAGTTTCTTTCGTAATTTTTTGTTTGGCAAGCTCATACATTCTATCAACCTGCTCAGAATTAGACATCCCATTGAACTTCTGGTTGTACGGATCTATATTAGGCTGAACAACAACAAATTGTACCTCATCTCCAATTTCCTCATAAGTGCTGTGCATGTATTTTCCGACCAGAACAGGAATTACAATTAAGGTTAAACCAAAAATTAAAGCCTTTAAGTTGTACTTTTTGTTCTGTAGGTATGATAAAGTAGCTTGAAACAGAATTAGATTAACAGCCAAAACCCAGAATGAACCACCTAGCACACCGGTATACTCGTACCACTGAATATTTTTTATTGAGCTCGCGAATACATTACCAAATGTTAACCAGGTCCAAGAAAGTTCCCAATTTATGTGCAGATACTCAAAGGCAACCCAATAAATTATGAGTCCTAAATAACCTTCTTTTTTGCCTACATTCTTTTTGGTTAAATGAAATAGCCAAAAAACTGTAGCCATAAAAAAGCTATTGCAAACTATGGCCATTACAGAGCCCATTAAATCTGCATTTTTTATCCACCAAGTTGTACTAAGGTTAAATACGAAAAAAGCTAAATAGCCATGCAGAAAAACTGCTAGGGCGCTTCGTGACTTTTCAGACAACTGATGTTCGACCCAAAGTACTGGTATAAACGCCCAGAAAATTAGAGTACTTAGATCTCCAATTGCAGGCCATGAGAGCGCAAAAATAGCTCCTGAACAAATTGACCATAACAATAATTTAACTTTATCCACAGGGCTTTTTTTAGGAGAACAAAAATATTAATAATTAAGTTTGCACTTCATAAGAATATATCCCATGAAAAAGCTATTAATTGCAATATTGTTAAGTCCTTTTGTTTTAAATGCCCAAGTTCTAAAAACTAACCTAAACCAAATAAATTTTGGAAATGTATTTGAAGGAACAACAGATAGTGTTCAAATAGCAATTCAGAATACAAGTAACATGTCAGTTACTGTAACAGGTTTTAAATTTTATACAATTTACAATGCTACACCATTTTCGGTAAAGCAAAACAACTTTACAATTCCAGCACAAGGATTACAGAATGTTTGGATTTACTTTTCTCCAGAGCAAAACATTTTGCACAATAGTGAAATGATTATTCAGCATAATGCAACAAGTGGATTTGAGCCAGTTGATTTAGTTGGTCAAGGGAAATTCTCAAATACTTATTACAATACAACAGAAAATTTAAGTGAGCAAGCATTAAAAAACGCTCTAAAAACAAGAACGGGACAAGGCTATCAGTCTAAAAGTTATAATGTTGCACGTGATAACATGTATGCAACTATTGATAATAATGGAGGAACTGTAGAGTGCGCTTATACAGGGCGAACTGCAACCTTCAATAGTAGATCAGGCGCAAACAACAACAGTTTTAACTGCGAACATACTTTCCCACAAGGGTTTTTTAATCAAAGTTTGCCAATGAGAAGTGACATTCATCATTTATTTTCTACTGATGTGACTGCCAACTCTAGAAGAGGAAATAACCCATTTGGTATTGTTAATAGTTCAACTTGGAGTGTTGGAGGTTCAAAAGCATCGAGCTCAACATTTGAGCCTAGAGATGCACAAAAAGGCAGAACTGCAAGAGCAATGATGTATTTTGTTATTAGATATCAAGATTATTCGAATCATTTTTCCTCTCAAGAAACTATCTTAAAACAATGGCATAACTTGTTTCCGGTAGATGCTGCTGAGAGAACTAGAAATAATGATATTGAAGCGGTTCAAAATAATAGAAACCCTTTTGTAGATTACCCGCAATTTGTTGAGCGAATTACCAACTTTGTTAGTAATTCTGTTGCAACTCAAACGTTTGGATTAGATGTTTTACAAAGCTCTGTTAATTTTGGTGGAGTTGTAGTGAATACGCCTGACACCTTTGATTATGTTTTAGTTAATAGAGGAAGCAGAGTTATTCAATTTTCAAACTTTAGTTTAAGTAACACAACTGACTTTTCTTTTTCTTCAACTTCAGGAAGCAATGCAAGTCTAGTTCCGGGAGAGGCTATACAAATTTCTGTAATTGCCAATACTTCTAGTTCAGGAACCAAAGCCGGAACCTTAAATTTTAGTACTAACATACCAGGAGGTCAATCAAGTTTTGCAATTCCAATTAATGCACAGGCGGTAATTGTTTCCATCGATGAATTAAGTTTAGCAAATCAAGTTCAAACATTTCCAAATCCATTTGATAATCAGATAATAATCCAATATGATGGGAATGAAAATTTGACCTATAGACTGATAAATTCTGTAGGACAAGAATTAAGAATTGACTTAATTAACAATCAGTCAATTATTGAAACTTATGATTTACCAAAAGGTGTTTACTTTTTAGAGATTTCTAACGGAAAAGAAACAAGTGTTAGAAAGCTAGTTAAGTAGATTCTAAAACTCATACCGGAACCCTCCTGAACCGATAGCAGAAGTATTACTAAAGGTTCCTATTTCAGGAATGGAGCTAATGGATAGTCCTGGCTTATATTCAAGTATAAAGTGGCATTTTCTCCAAAATGGACGATTTTTATCTATGTCTTTGTAGTTTGATCCTTAGAAGCCATCATAAGAGTTATACTACGAATAACTAAGCTCAGTTTGATTACTAATAGAAAACCCCAAGCCAATTTCTAAACCAGAGTAAAATGAAAATCTTGATTAAACGCTATCCATTCGTTTCCGTAATCTTGACCAATAGCGGGCAAAAATGAAAAAAATAAACAAAACTGTAGTAATCTTTTCACTATTTATGGTTTATATCAGTCCTGACTGAAAAAACATTCGAGTATAATGCGACTGATCTATCACCAATATCTGTTAGAGCATAGTCAATACTAAATTTTTTAAATTGTACCCCTAAACCAAAGTTTGGTTGAAAGGTTGTTTCTCTGTTCCCATCGATATCTGTGGTTACCTGAAAGTTTCCTACACCACCTCTCAGAAAAATCACATCATCATATGTTGCTTCAATACCAAATACTGGATCAATTGAAATTGGGTTAGAATTAATTAAAACGTTTCTTTTTCCATCGAATGTGTTTTTTAAGTTCAACTCGGTACGCATTCCAATCTTATCTGTAAAATCAAAATCTCTACTCACACCTAAAACCAATTCTGGCAATGTAATTTCAATTGAATTTTCAGGTAATTCATTTCCTGTAAGTACAAATATCTCTTCTGTTTCGCTATCCAAATTTGAACTCCAAGCGTTAAAGGTTGATGTTATATCTCTTCCCATTGCTGCAAAAATCCAATCATTTTTTTGATATTGAACACCTGCATCTAAACCAAAACCCCATGAAGTGGCAAAATCACCTACAGTTCTATGAATTATTTTAACATTAGCTCCAAAGCTTAATCCTTCAACAGGACCTTGTCTAGCATAACTGATTAAACCAGCATAATCTGCGGCAGAAAAGGATGAAATTCTAGCAAAATCAATATTCCCTTCAGCATCAATTAATTGAGTTGTATTTGGTATATCGTCAACACCAAAGCGAACGAAAGAAAAAGCCATTGCACTTTTATCATCTAATTTTGTTGCCAAAGAAGCATAATCATAAGCAGCAATTCCTGCAAAGTATTCACTATGCATTAATGAAACTTGTCGATCAGAATTTAATCGAGTTAAGCCAGCAGGGTTCCAATATCCAGCGGTTACATCATCGGCCGAAGCAATAAACGCGTTGGACATACCTAATGCCCTAGCACCAACCCCAATTCTTAAAAACTCATTGCTGTACTTTGCAGTTTGTGCAAATGAGCTAATTGCTAGTAATAATGATAAAACTCCTACAGATACTTTTAATAATCTCATGTTGATTTAAATAATAATAGACCTTATTAACTCAATAATAGACGTATTATTTTTGTCGAAAGTTATATTCTGAATAAATTTCGTTGTTTTTATCTAAAAAAGTTAAAATTACCTGACTTTTCCACAATCTAACAAGTTTGGAAGATTAATATTTATAATTTTAGCCAAAATCTAATTTTGTTGAAGAAACACATTCCAAATGCAATTACCTCTGGAAACCTATTGTGCGGTTGCATAGCAGTTGTAAAAATATCTAATGGCGAATTATTACATGCGTCCTTATTAGTGCTATTAGCCGCCTTTTTAGATTTTTTTGATGGAATGAGTGCTAGGCTATTAAAAGTTGGCTCTCCTTTAGGAGCGCAATTAGATTCTTTAGCAGATATGGTTTCTTTTGGTTTTGTTCCTTCTTACATCGCATTTTCACTTCTGCAGGATGCAGAAATCCATCCAATATTAAAATATATTCCTTTTTTAATCGCCATTTTCTCAGCAATAAGATTAGCAAAATTTAATATCGATGATAGACAAACGACTTCGTTTATTGGCCTGCCAACTCCAGCGAATGCTTTGTTATGGATTTCTTTGCCATTAATTACATGGCAAAATAATTTAGGTTACGGATTTATTGAAACTGATTTTATGCTTGATTTTTTTTATAGTCAATGGGTTATTATTGGCCTTTCAGTACTTATGTCATATCTGCTTGTGGCAGAATTACCATTGCTAGCATTAAAATTTAAATCATTGAATTTTCAATCGAATAAAACTAGATGGATTTTAATTGCAATTTCTATTACATTATTATTCTTTTTATTCTTTGCAGCTATTCCAATTATCTTAATTTTGTACCTCGTATTATCAGTTATAGAAAACAAGACTAACAAACAAGATGAAATTTAGAGCCGAAATAGACATAATGCCACTTAAAGCATTATTAGACCCACAAGGAAAAGCTGTTACTTCTAGCCTTAAAAACTTAAACTTAAGTGAAATTGATAATGTTAGAATTGGAAAGCATGTAACTCTTGAAATAGAAGCTGACTTAGAAGAAACTGCCAAAAACAAAGTTGACGAGGCTTGTAAAAATCTATTAGCTAACCACCTTATGGAAAGCTATGAATTCACATTAGAAGAAGTTTAATTAAGACTCGACTTTCGTCCTCTTCAATTCAAAGTTTTTCCCTAGGTAAACCTTTCTAACTTGCTCATCATTAGCTAATTCCTCAGCGGTACCTGCTTTAAGAATATTTCCCTCAAATAATAGATAGGCTCTGTCTGTTATGGCAAGCGTTTCATTTACATTGTGATCCGTTATAAGAATTCCAATATTCTTCTTTTTAAGTTTAGCAACAATACCTTGAATATCTTCAACCGCAATTGGATCCACCCCTGCAAATGGTTCATCTAATAAAATGAATTTTGGATCCGTAGCCAAAGCACGAGCAATTTCTGTCCTTCTTCTCTCTCCACCCGACAGTAAATCACCTCTATTTTTTCTGACATGGTGAAGACTAAACTCGTCAAGTAAACTTTCAAGCTTTTCTTTTTGCTCAGTTTTAGAAAGTTTTGTCAATTCTAATATTGCCATAATATTATCCTCAACGGATAGTTTTCTAAAAACTGAGGCTTCTTGGGCAAGATACCCAACACCTAATTGAGCCCTCTTGTACATTGGCAAATCAGTTATTTCTTTTTCATCAAGAAATATTCTTCCCTCATTGGGGGTAACTAAGCCAACTATCATATAAAATGAAGTTGTTTTACCTGCCCCGTTTGGCCCAAGCAAACCAACTATTTCTCCCTGACTAACCTCTACCGAAACACCTTTTACAACAGTTCTCTTTTTATATTTTTTAATGATATTTTCAGCTCTTAATTTCATAATTAGAAGGATAATTCGAATGATGCTCTGAGTCCAAATTTAGCAATGTTTGGATTGTCCAAATAATTTAAACGCCACATAGCATCAATTCGTATCAATTTAAAAATATTTTCAATACCTACCCCAAATTCACCATAAGGATCGGTTAATTCAAAACTATTCGAAGGGAGAATTAATTCTGTTTTATTCGCATCTGATAAATTTCCAACAACAGCACTAAAAGTAGCCACCTCACGCCATTTTAGTTTTCTCAGCAGTGGCATTTTATTTAAGAAAAAGCCATCAAAATGATGCGTCAGCATTACTGATGCGTATTCATCACTTATAAACTCAAAAAAGTTCATCAAGTTAAATGCCTGTTTATCATAAAAATAAGATTCGTTTCCATTATGAATCTCTAGTAGTGTATAAGGCAGAGTCCCGAAGTATTTTCCAGCTGTAAGTCTAAATTCGGTTTGTCCATATATTCCAAGCTTTACATTATCCGAAATTGCTAATTCAAACTTCTGGTAATCATAATCCCCATCTAAAACATCTTTAAATCCAAAACCTGCTTGTAATTCAACTATTGGGTATTTACTCCCTAGGCTTATTCTCTCGAACTCTCCTTCAACAAACTTTTCCTTATATGCAAATCTAGTGAATAAGCTAATCTCGCTCGTGTTCAGCAAATTATCATTTGTAAACTGGCCTGATCCTGCAGGAATTTCCCTAATATAATCTAAAGATCCTAAGGGACTCATTCCTCGTTTTGTTACAAATAGAGTGTTAGAGAATCCTGGAATCCATTCTCTTTCATAAGTAAATTCGAATTCTTCTACATCTGTAAGTTTGTCATTTGGATTCCTTCTTAGAAAAGAAGACAATATATTATCCTGAGAAAATGCATTTTGACTAATTCCTAATTGCTCAACATCTCGTGTATACTGAAAGCCTGCATATTGTCTAGGGTTCTTTTTTATCCTATATCGAAATCCACCATTGTATTTAAAACGTTCATCTCTTGTACCATAAGCAGCGTATCCAAATAACATTAAACGAGTACTAAACTGATTACTAGTTCTTCCTCCTAATCTAAAACGATTTCCTTCTACCGGGTTAAAACTATATAGTTTAAAATAAGGTCCGATTTCGAAGTTGCCAACTTCTTTATACCCCGTAAATACAAGCTTAACTAAATCAACAAAAGTTCTAAATGCAGGTACATTTTTAACCGAATCTACCATTTCATAAATACCTTTTTGGTTCTCACTAAGTGTATCATGCCTTGCTGATTGCCAATAATCAGGTTCTCGGCTATTGGCTGCATCTAAAACTACTACATTGCTTAATCCATCATAAAGGGTATCAGACTTTGGAATATTTACCTCAATATTTTTGTACGAGGTAGATTTTCTACCAAAAAGACCCATAACTTTTTCACCTAATTGAAAATCTACAACTAGTTCATCCTTTTTTAGCATCCAATATTTACCTTCAATATTTTCATATTCCTGCTTAACCTCAAAGCCATTTACAAAGTTTATGTTAGCTTCTTTTGCTATTCCACCTTCAATTTTCTTAACAGCATAAGTAGTATCATTAATCCACATTGTTCCATTAAATACAGGTTCTTGAGCAAGTTTCGGAACAAATTTAATTTCATAACAATAATTACCGTCAATCACAACACTGTCCATTAGGTAGTACCTATAATAAATCAAGCCAAAATCAGCTATTGGACTAACGAATGATTTACCAAATACATCAATATAGTTTTCATATATATTAACCTTCTGATACATATCTCCCATAAACTGTGTAATACTTTCATTTGAAGTACCAGAGATTTGTGACGCTTTAATGTATTCTTTCTCTGATTTAGGTTCTCTTCGGTAATAAAAGTCAGATAAGGATTCGGTCATGAACATTGGAAGGTATTCCTTTCCTCCTGAAGTATCAGTATAATCGAAAATAAACTGGAAATTTTTGAAGACCTTTTTATTTTTAAACTCTTCAGTAAGATTATTTATATCAAATTCTACCTTGTTGTAAACCTCATAGTTATAAGAGTCGTACTTCTCTCTGTTATTTGCTGCCTTGTTTCGTTTTACTCGCTTTAAAATATCATGAGCAGGATTACCTTCATACTTTACTACCACTTCTTGAATTTGGACATCACCAGACTCTAAAGCAAAGTTGATAGTTTGATCCTCATCTTCTTTAACTTTCTTTACAGAGGGTTTAAAACCAATAAAACTTGCTATTAAGGAATCTGTAGCGTAATACGTTTCTATTTTATAGTTACCATCAATATCAGTAGATGTACCAACCTTAGAGTCTTGAAAAACAATATTAACGAAGGGTAAGGTTTCTCCAGTTTTTGCATCAGTAACTTTTCCTGAAACTATTGTTTTTTGAGCTATTGATACTTGTGCGAAAAGCAGTATAACAACAATCGTAAATACGGATTTTATAAAAGGTTTCAATTTGGGGAATTTTCTTTTACTTCAGGCTAAAATACTTATATCTCTTAAAGGAATTCTCTTTAAACGAATTAAGATTTGTTTTTCTTATGCACCATTTTAGAAATTAATATACTAATCTCGTAAAGCACAAAAAGAGGCATTGCAACTAGTACCTGACTAGAAATATCTGGTGGAGTAATTACAGCAGCTAAAATAAGGACCACTATAATCGAATGCTTACGATATGCTTTTAGCAATTGAGGTGTTACAATTCCTAGTTTTGATAAGAAATAAACAACTATCGGTAACTGAAATATAATTCCACATGAAAGGGTAATAGTCGTAACTGTTGATATGTATGAGCTTAAACTAATTTGATTCTGAACCAAATCACTTACGGTGTAACCTCCAAGAAACTGAACTGATAAAGGAGTTATTAAATAATAACCAAAACCGACCCCTGTTAAGAATAACAATGAACCCCAAAAAACTAAACCTCGAGCAAAGTTATGTTCCGATTTTTTTAAGGCAGGTTTTATAAACCTCCAGACTTCAAATAATATATACGGGAATGCCGCAATTATACCTGCAAAAATTGAAACAATTATGTGCATAGTAAACTGCCCTGCCATATTAATATTGATTAGGTTAAAGGTCATACTATCAAAGCAGAGTTTATCTCCTAAAGATAAAAAGTAAGAAAGTTTACAGAAATATTGATAGGTTATAAAGGAGTCGAACACCGGGGCCAAAACAACTATATCAAAAACAATATTTTTGAAAATAAATGCTGCAGCTGCACAAATAAAAATTGCAATTACAATTCTTACTAAGTGCCATCTTAAAATTTCGAGATGATCGAGAAATGACATTTTGTGCTCATCCTCTTCGAATTGCTGATCTAAACTCACTTTAAATTAATCCTTCTTTTAGTAAATCATGAAAATGAACTATACCAAGGTATTTGTTGTCTTCAGCAACAATTAACTGCGAGATATTATTTGATCTCATTTTTTGAACTGCCTCAATTGCCATTGTTTCAGGCAATATTGTTTTAGGAGACTTACTCATTATCTGTTCTGCTTTTATGGTAGAAATTTCAGAATCTTTTGAAAGCATCCTTCTTAAATCTCCATCGGTAATAATTCCTACTAATCTTCCATTCGATTCTACAGCAGTAACTCCAAGTCGTTTACTTGAAATTTCCAGTATAACTTCTTTTAGACTTGAATCAATATCCACACTAGGTGATTCATTCTGAATATAAATATCGGCAACACGGAGGTATAACTTTTTTCCTAAGGATCCTCCTGGATGATATTTTGCAAAATCTTTGCTACCGAATTGTCGATATTCTATAAGACAAACAGCCAAGGCATCGCCCATAACCAATTGGGCGGTAGTGCTGTTTGTTGGTGCCAAATTATTTGGACAAGCCTCTTTCTCAACATGACAACTTAGCCTTAAGTCAGCATTTTCTCCTAAATGTGAATTATAATTCCCTGTTAATGCAATTAATTTGTTTCCTAGATTTTTAATCAAAGGAACTAAAACCTTTACCTCCGGCGTATCTCCGCTCTTTGAAATTAAAATAACAACATCATGTTCCTGCACCATGCCTAAATCTCCATGAATTGCATCAGCGGCATGAAGAAATAAGGCTGGAGTTCCTGTTGAATTAAATGTGGCAACAATTTTTTGGGCAATTATTGCACTTTTTCCGATTCCACTTACTACAACTCTTCCTTTAGAGTTGTAAATTTCCTCTACTGTTTTTACAAAATCATCATCTATTGAGGCAATTAGCTTATCAATCGAGTCTCGCTCAATTTGCAAGGTCCTTTTTGCTAAATCTTTTATTTCGTTTGAATCTTTCAAATAGTTCACATTTATTTTTTAAACTGTTAAATTTTCCTAACTTGTATTCGAATTTATCAGGGAAATAACATTCGCAAAAGTAATCGAAATAAAGTAAAAACAATTAATGGAAGTAGCATCAATGCCATTAACCGACCATCTTAAAAAGTTTTTTGGCTTTAACAGTTTTAAAGGCGAACAAGAAGCAGTTATAAAAAGTATTTTAAAGGGAACAGACACCTTTGTTATAATGCCAACAGGAGGCGGAAAGTCTATGTGCTACCAATTACCTGCTCTTATAATGGAAGGAACAGCAATTGTTGTTTCTCCTCTAATTGCTTTGATGAAAAATCAGGTTGATGCGATTCGTGGTTTCTCCTCTGGAAATCATATTGCTCACTTTATGAATTCTTCTTTAAATAAAACAGACTTGGCAATTGTTAAAGATGATTTAGAAAATAGAAGAACTAAACTATTATATGTAGCTCCAGAAACATTAACTAAGCAAGTTAATATTGATTTCTTTAAAACGATAAACATATCGTTTTTCGCAATTGATGAAGCTCATTGTATTTCTGAATGGGGACATGATTTTAGACCTGAATACAGAAGATTAAGAGAAATTATTGAGGCGATAGATAGAGTGCCGATTATAGCATTAACTGCTACAGCAACGCCTAAAGTGCAACAAGACATTCAGAAAAATCTTGGTATGTCTGATTCGAATGTTTTTAAAGCATCATTTAATCGCTCAAACTTATACTATGAAGTTAACCCAAAGAAGGAAGCAAACTCTCAAATTGTAAAATATATAAACCAACTTCAGGGCAAATCTGGAATTGTTTATTGCTTAAGTCGTAAAAAGGTTGAAGAACTAGCTGAGACTTTACAAGTAAATGGAATAAAAGCTCTACCCTATCATGCAGGACTGGACGCAACAACGAGGGCAAAACATCAAGACATGTTTTTGATGGAGGACGCTGATGTTATTGTTGCAACTATAGCATTTGGTATGGGTATCGATAAACCTGATGTTCGTTTTGTTATTCACCACGACATTCCAAAAAGTCTAGAAGGTTATTATCAAGAAACAGGAAGAGCCGGCAGAGACGGCGGTGAGGGCAGATGTATCGCTTTTTACAGTTATAAGGATATCGAAAAGCTTGAAAAATTCTTACAAGGAAAACCTGTTGCTGAACAGGAGATTGGGAGGCAATTAATTTTTGAAACTGTTTCATATGCAGAAACAGCAGTTTGCCGAAGAAAACAATTACTTCATTATTTTGGAGAAACATACGAAGAAGACAATTGCGGAAACTGTGACAATTGTTTAAACCCTAGAAAAGAGTTTAATGCAAAAGATCAAGTCGTATTACTGCTAGAAACTATTTTAGAATTAAAAGAGAATTTTAAGGCAAATTATGTATCAAACTTTTTAGCAGGTCACGTAACAAGTGATATTAAGTCACTTAGAAATGACGAACACAAGCTTTTTGGAGCGGGGAAAGATATAGAAGAGATAAAGTGGAATTCAATAATAAGACAATGTATAATTAATAACCTTCTTATTAAGGAGATAGAAAATTATGGTGTTTTAAAAGTGAGTGAAAAAGGAAAATCATTTATTGAGAATCCTGTTGATATTAAAATGATAGAACCCAAAAAGTATGATGAAAAGGCAGCTGGTGTAGTTATTTCCAATAAAGGAGGAGTAGCAGCAGATGAAGACTTGTATCAAATTTTAAAGGATTTGTGTCGTGAAGTTGCAAAAGAAGAAGACTTACCACCTTACGTTATTTTCTCTGAGCCTTCTTTACAAGATATGGCAACCCAGTATCCAATAACAATGGAAGAACTAACCAATATAACGGGGGTTGGTCAAGGTAAAGCAGAAAAGTTCGGAGCTCCTTTTATTGAGACGATAAAAGAATATGTTGAAGAAAATGATATTGAGAGACCAAATGACTTAATTGTAAAGTCTGTAGTTAATAAATCAGGCTTCAAAGTATTTATCATACAAAGTATAGATAGAAAGCTTTCATTAGAAGACATCGGACGTTCAAAAGGCAAGGATGTTGACTTTGTTCTGGAAGAAATTGAACATATTGTTCAAAGTGGGACCAAAGTAGATTTAGATTACATAATAAATGATATGCTTGATGAAGACTATCAAGAGGAGATTTTTGACTATTTCAGAGAAACAGAAGAAGACTCAATAGAAGACGCAGTTGAAGAATTCGATGAAGCATATTCTGAAGAAGAACTTCGATTAATGAGAATTAAGTTCTTATCAATTATGGGGAACTAAGTTAAATTCTCTAATTCTTCTTTTTTAACTTCTAAATCAAAAGCAGCGGATTCCCACTCCTGCATTTTAAGCTGAAGCAATTCATTGGTTTTTTGCCATTCGCTTATCAAATCCTTATTTTCCGGTTTAGTATATGCATCAGGTTCTTTTAGTTTTTCATTAAAAGATTCTATTTTATTCTCAAACTCAGCAATTTTTTTCTCTGCAGAATTAACCTTGTTTTGAATGGTTCTTATTTCTTTTTTGAGATCTTTCTTTAATTGATAAGTATTTACATTATTATTTTCAGGTTTCTTCTTGTTACTTGAATCTGATTTTTTTACCTTTTCTTGCTCCCACTCCTTAAAGTCGTCAACTGATTTGTTCCTTAGAAAAACCTCTATTCCTCCAAGATGTTCTTTAACATTCTTATTAGTAAACTCATATAACTTATCAGTTACTCCCTTTAAAAAATCCCTATCATGAGAAATTATAATTAAAGAGCCATCATACCTTAATAAAGCGTCTTTAAGAATGTCTTTAGATTTAATATCTAAGTGATTTGTAGGCTCATCCAAAATTAGAAGATTGATAGGCTCTAACATAAGTTTACATAGCGCTAAGCGCGCCCTTTCACCACCTGATAGCACCTTTACTTTTTTGTCTACATCTTCTCCTCCGAATAGGAATGAGCCAAGTAAAGATCTAATTTTAGTCCGAACATCTCCCTTTGCCACTTCATCTATAACTTCAAAAACCGTTTTTTCTTTATCTAATATCTCTGCTTGATTCTGTGCATAGTACCCAATTTGTATTTGAAAACCAAGCTCAACGTTACCATCGGTCAATTCTTCGCCTGTAATTAATCGCGAGAAAGTAGATTTTCCTTCTCCATTTTTACCAACAAATGCTACTTTCTCTCCTCTCTCAATCGTAAGATTTACATCAGAAAAAATCTCTTTCTCTCCATAAAATTTAGTTACCTCAGATGCTTTTAAACTCACTTTTCCACTATGTGGAGCAGGAGGAAAAGAAAACCTCATAGCAGAGGTATCTTCCACATCAATCTCAATTCGTTCTAAACGATTTAATGCTTTTATTCTTGATTGAACTTGAACTGCCTTGGTTGCTTTAGCTCTAAATCGATCAATAAACTCTTCAGTTTGTTTGATTTGCTTCTGTTGATTCGTATAAGCTGCCAATTCTTGCTCCCTTCGTTCTTTTCTTAATTCAAGATACTGTGTATATGGCGCAGGATAATCATAAATACGACCGATTGAAATCTCAACCGTTCGATTTGTAAGGTTATCTAAAAATGCACGGTCATGAGAAATTAAAACAACTGCACCAGGACAATTTTGCAAGAATTGCTCCAACCATTGTATCGATTCAATATCTAGGTGGTTGGTAGGCTCATCTAAAAGTAATAAATCAGATTGCTTAAGTAGAATTTTCGCAAGCTCTATTCGCATTCGCCAACCACCACTAAACTCATCTGTTTGACGTTGAAAGTCTGACTTAAGAAAGCCTAATCCTAAAAGAATTTTTTCAATTTCGGCTTCCATTGTGTCAAAACCAAGTAAGGAAAGCTTTTCATTTAAGTCTGTTAGGTCGTCCAACATTTTCAAATAGGAATCAGATTCATAATCTTCTCTAATCGCAAGTTGATTATTGATTTCTTCTATCTTCTTTTGAATTGACAAGGTTTCACTAAATGTAGTCTCAGTTTCAGCCCATACTGTTCTTCCTGAAATAAAATCCATGTCTTGAGGAAGGTAGCCAACTGTTAAATCATTTGGTAATGAGATTGAACCAGAATCTAACTTCTGCAGACCAGCAAGCGCCTTTAACATAGTTGACTTACCAGCACCATTTTTTCCAACTAAGCCAATTCTATCTTGTTTATTTATGATAAAATTTATCTCATTAAATATAGCTCGATCAGCAAAAAATAGACTTACATTATTTACTCCTACCATTGGCGCAAAAATACCAAATCTAATTCCCGCAAAACATTAATTTTAATGCCTATGAGGAATGAAATAAAAGTTACTAGAACAGCTCACTATTATACAATTGAACCAAATAACCCTATTGAAACAATTCTTTATGCGATTCATGGTTATGCCCAACTAGCAGGTGATTTTATAAAACAATTCGAATATTTAATAGACTCTAACACCTTGGTAGTTGCCCCTGAAGGACTTTCGATATTTTATGGCAGAGATCGCACACCTGTAAGCTCTTGGATGACAAGTCACGAAAGGGATGATGAAATAAAGGATCATGTGAACTATTTAAATCAATTACATATAGAATTAAAAAGTAGATACCAATTTCAGAAAATAAAAATATTAGGATTTTCACAAGGGTCTTCTACTGCATTTCGTTGGATTAAGAGCTTGAACGAAAGTAATATTCAGCTGCACATTTGTTCGGGCAGTATACCACCAGAAATAACCAATAAAAACCTAAACAAGAATTTAGAGCAAGTGTATTTTTACTACGGTGAAAACGATAGATTAATGAAGCCTGAACATGCTGAAAAAGCAATTAAACACTTAAATGAACTTGATATAAAAAAAGAAATTATTCTCTTTAAAGGTAGACATGAGATTAGTGATAAAACGCATGATTTACTGAAGCGCTAAGCTTTTTAACAAACTTGTTTTAAACAAAATCGTTTGAATAATACCACGACACAGCATAAACAAGGTAAGCGATAGCCATATTCCGTGATTTCCAAAAGAACCATCTAGAAAATAGAACAGTACAAAAAAGATTAGTCCTGAGAAAATCATAGAATTCCGCATCAATTTTGAAGCAGTAGCTCCTATGTATATCCCATCCCAAACAAATGCTATTGAATTAACTAAGGGTGCTATGATCAGCCAAGGAAGGTAATCGATTGCTAAATCAATAATCATTTGCTTATCAGTTAAAATACCAAGTATATTTTTTCCAAATAGAATAAAAGCTATTGAAAAGACCAGAGCACTCATTAGCCCCCATAAAAAGGATACTCTTATCGATTTTAAAAACAAGGCTCTATTTCCCTTCCCAAAATATTTTCCACTGATAGATTCAGCAGCAAAAGCAAAACCATCAATTCCATAAGCGGAGATCGTGACAAACTCTAACAGTAAAATATTAGCAGCACCAATTTCAATAGAGATATTTCCAGCTTGTGTTTTAAAAAAACTTAAAACTGTAATCAATACAAAAGTTCGTATGAAAATATTTCCATTAAGAAGCATTAGGGATTTGAAACCTCCAAATAAGTCTGAACTAAACTTAAAGAGCAAAAGTGCTATCTTCCTATAATTTAGCCTGAGGTAAACGATACAAAACACAAGGCCTAAATATTGAGCTATTAAGGTCCCCGTAGCCACGCCTTGGTTGCCATAATTAAAAACAACAACAAATAGATAGCTAAAAAATGCATTAGCTAAATTAACAACTAAGGTTAGGTATAATACTGCTTTTGAATTTTGCATCCCTAAAAACCAACCAGTAAACACATAAGTAACGATGGTTGCAGGTGCAGCCCATATTCGAATCTCAAAGTATAAACTCATCGATCTATTTACACTACTTTCAGCCGAGATTAAATACTCAGCAAAAGCATATAAATAATGTTGACTAAATAAAAGTAAGCTTGCACCAATTAGAGCAATAAATAAGGACTGTTGAAGCGTAGTAACAATCCCTTTGGTATCTTCAGAACCAAATGCTTGAGAAATAACACCTGTGGTTCCCATTCTTAGAAAACCAAAAGACCAATAGACAAAGTTGAAAATCATTACACCAAACCCTATAGCAACAATGTGTGACGAATTAGCCAGATGCCCCATTAAACCAACATCAACTAAACTAACCAATGGAATAGTGAGGTTAGATAGAATATTGAGGATTGCGAGTTTTAGTAATTCTCTATTCATTAAATATTGAACAAAAAAAATCCCGATTCGAATGAATCGGGAAGTTTTAAATTATAGTTTTAATACTGCCACATGTCATGCTCTGTATACATAATCTCTTCTTCTATTCTTCGAGATTCTAATAGCATATCAACACCTGAAGTATAATCATTCAATAACCTGTTATCATAAACGTTAGTTTCAGATTTTATGTAAGAGGAAAAAATCCTCTTCCTGAGATAATCTTCAAAAGTTATTCTAGTTGCATCGTTATTTGGATTGTAAACCTCATGATTTGCTAAAACATAACGAGCTTCTGGAAAATATATCCAGAAAGTAGCACTAGGACCTAATTCAATACCGTTTTCATCAATTTTCATATATATAGGTTGAATACCAATAATTCTAACTTCCATTACAGAACGCTCTCGATCAAAGACCCAATCTTCTTTTACTTCATATCTAATAATTTTATCAGCAGTAACAGGATCAATTTTAGTCTCCATAGTTATTTCAAAAGTAACAGGATCCTCCACAGGAACCTGTACTTCTGCAGATAATTTACCTTCAGCCTCAGATTTTGTTAAGGCAACCTGAAAATCATCATTCTCATAAGCTGTTAATGTACCTTCTGTGATACCATCCCTTAAAATATCAATTAAACTTTTCCTTACATACCCAATTTCATTAATTGGTTGTACCGGATAATAAAGTGGGAAATTCATTTTCTGCTTAAGATCAATCACTCGAACAAGCCTTTTGTAATACATTACATCAGCTTCACGTATATGGGTGTAAGGCACAACTCGCTTTGTAGGAGCTGTTTCTTTTATAAACATACCATCAAGTACATTATTGTTATTTTGAGCGCTAAGGTTAAATCCTAAGGTCATCAAAAACAAAGCAGATATCGATTTTACAAAAAACTTTTTCATAATTTTTAAATTAAATTAATTTAAAACTAAGTGTTGGCAGCACACGAGTTGAACCATCTGGTAATTTTGCCTTGACATTCTCAAAGAAAATTTTATCTCCAGGTCTAGAGCCTTGAATAACTCTTTTTACTGCAGGGTCTAATCTAAATCCTGAATAAGAATTTGTTACTAAGTTTCCTCTATTCATGTAAACAAAGTCATAAGAAACAACAGTTGCAGTAACTTCAAAATCAAAGTTCTCTAAATCAGCTTGAATTCTCGAGGCTGCTCCTAAAGCAACTTTTCTTATCGCTCCGCCATTCTTTCCACTAATTTTTGCAATTGGTGTAGGAATCTTTTTTACTCTAAACTCCATACTTCCCATGTTCTCAGAAGAACCATCCTCTTTTTCAGCGCTAACAGAAATCTTAGCAGTTCCAGATTTAGAAACCTTTACTACCCATTCTCCATCTTTTTTGCTAATTGATCCATTGTTAATAGATGGTCTAATCTTATCTTTTGCGACACCAGCCGCTGAAATACTTACTGGATTATCTAGACCCAAATAAAATACATTCATTGCGGTAGGCGAAATAGTAACACTAGGTTTTGCTACCTTATAGCTAATCGGGAAATCATAATATTGATATTCGCCTGTTGGTCCTTTCAATTTAATTACACCTTCATAATTAAAATCTCCTTCAGACCTTGTAGGAATCTTAACAACTCCTTTCCCTCCTTCAATTGCGACTTCTATAGGATCGCCTGAAACTTCATGTGATAGCGAATCATAAGAGTCTCCCAAAAAGATTTCAGGAGCTTTAGTATCATCATAAGCTGCCAAGAAAACACTAGCATAAAATGTATCTCCAACTAATACATAGTTTGAAGGAGAAATTACAGCAGATTCAATTACGTTAAACTTAAATGAAGCTGCATCAACTTGAGAGTATAAATACTTTACAACATCAGATTCAGCATTTCGAACATCCGTTTGAATCTTAGTTAGAAGAGTTAAGGTAGCTGCTGCAGGAACTTCGTAAAAATTATATGCCGGCCAATTCTCAGTTTTGTGGGTTGCTGAATTCTCTTTGTCGTCAAAAACAAATGTTTCCTCTAAAGATTTGTTTATGGCTCCTGTAGGATCAACAAATTTCTTTAATTTATCTCTAAATGTTTCTAACTTTCCAATCATTTCCATAGCAGAATAAGGTCCATCTGTAGGAGTCGATGGCTCAGAACCAACTAACAAATTCGTAGAAAAAATATAGTTGTCTTTAACCTTAACATTCATAAGGTTTAAAATTGTATCAACTCCATCTTCATCTTCCCCTCTAATTTTATCTTTAGGAACTGAAGGTTCTATTCCTGCTATTATTTCAACTTTAATGTCGTCAATATAATTAACAGTTTCGTCCGCCAACTTTTGAACCTCTTGTGCTTTTGTCCAGAATGGTCCTACTTTTTTTGGATTTTCCTGATTTGAAGCAGCAAATGCTGTGTATTGATCTTGGTTTTTCTCTCTAAAGTTATGTTTAGTATTCTCAAGGCCATCGTTTACTGTAACGAAAGCGTTAAGGATATCCTTTGATACATTCATCGCTAATAAAGCGGTAAGTACCAAGTACATCATACCAATCATTTTCTGCCGTGGTGGTAATTTGCCTCCTGCCATTCTCTATAAATATTTATGAATTAAATAATTGGGTTTATTATGAATTACTATTATTTCCCATACCTGCGTTCATCGCATTAAGCATGTTTCCATAAATAGTATTAAGTGAACTTAAATTCTTAGCTAATTCAGAAATATTCTCTTTGTATTGCTCAGTACTTGCAACAGAACTTTGTAAATTAGACATAAGGTTATCCATACCAGCAAATGCTTGGTTACTAGATTCCATGTGCTCACTAGCAGATTTTAACTGCAATTCATAAACATTATTTAATTCGCTCAATTTAGAGCTAATACTTTTTAAACTTGATGCATAAGAGTTGCTATCTTCACTTGAAACGGCAAGACCTGTTAAAGTTTCAGATGCTTTTTCATAAGAATTAGAAAGTGTACTCATTTTACCTGATGCAGTTTTAACATTACTTACAAACTCTTCTGTTGCAACAGATGCATCAGAAATATTATTCAACTTAGAAGTATGTTCAGATAAATTTCTAAAACCAGAACCAAGACTTTCAATTAACTCGGGTCCAATCTTAGCTTCCTCTAACATTTTATCTAATTCTTGTGATGCAGAATCAGACGATCCTCCTACTCTTCTAGAAGCAGCAGACAATTGATCCTCTTCTAAACCTGCTAATTCAGGATAAGCTAAAGTCCAATCTACATCTGTATGGGGAGGTTCAAAAGCTGAAACGGCAAAAATCAATGCTTCTACAGATAAACCTGTAATTAACATTTCTGATGCACCAGGCCAGTGCTCAATTTTGAAAAGTGCTCCTACAATTACTACTGCAGCTCCTAGACCATAAAGAAGGCCCATAATTTTCTTTCCTTTTTTCGTTTCAAATAAAAATTCTACTATTCCCATTAGTTTTAATTTAATTAATTAGTTAGTTATTGAAGTTAAATTTTTTATTAAAGTTCCTCGTTATTTTCAGGTCTTCCTAAATACGACATAACATTTCTGAAACCGATATAACACTTAGCTGTGTCTTGGTATTCAAATGTTCTTGTTCCATTATGCAGGTAGTAGGCTACATCTTTCCATGAACCGCCTCTAATCACTTTTCTTTTCAAAGAAGGAGGATCTGATTCTTTTGCCTCGTATGAATAATCAGCATTTAAATCATGTTGAAAATCATATGCAGCTTCGTCAAATGCATTGCTAGTCCATTCTGCTACATTTCCTGCCATACAAAACAAACCGTAATCATTTGGATTGTAAGCGTAAACTTTAACAGTAGTTAATCCACCATCATCTACATAATTACCTCTCAAAGGCTTAAAATTACCTAAGAAGCAACCTGCTGTATTCCTAATATATGGACCACCCCATGGGTATTGGTTATTATCTAAGCCTCCTCTTGAAGCCCATTCCCACTCAGATTCGGTTGGAAGTCTAAAATATTGAACATCTGTCAATGCTCTAGCTCTTAAAAAATTATTTAACAATTGAGTTCTCCAGATTGAAAAGGCTCTAGCTTGTTTCCAAGTAACACCTACAACAGGATAATCGTCGTAAGATGGATGCCAAAAATAAGCATTGGTTAAAGGCTCATTAAATGAGTATGTGTAATCATGTACCCAAGCTAAGGTATCGGGATAAACAGGAATAATGTCATTTTCAATAAACACCGATCTATCAATCTGACCTTGTTCTCGATTAAACCTAGATGAAGCTTTTCTGTAATCAATCCAGAAATACTCATACATTAATTTTCTTGTATCAATCTGCTTAGCACTGTAAAAACGCTCGTAATCAGGTAAGAACATTGGCTCTAGAACCTCACGCTCAATTTCGCCATTCCAATCAAATTTAGCATACCAATTAATCGTTGGTGGGTCTATATCCTCACCAAAATAATTAACTGTATTAGAATAAGTTTCCTCATCCTCTTCGGCTAAAAGCTTTCTTGCAATAGAATCTCTAACCCAATAAACGAATTGTCTGTATTCATTATTTGTTATTTCTGTTTGATCCATATAAAATGCTGCAACAGAAACAACTTTTGTTTTGGACAACCTGGCAGTAGGTAGATCCTGGTCTGTATTACCCATGGTGTAACTTCCTTGAGGAATCAATAACATTCCATAAGGAACTGGTTGATACCATTCTGGTCTACCCTGAACTCCAATAAGCTCTCCGTTACCCTGATCGCAGGATGAAAGAGCTGTAATAATTACTATCAATAAAAAGGTCAATTTTCTCATGGCCCTGAATTTTTAAATCACAAATTAATTAAGTGCGATTAGATTCGAACTTGCAAGTATACTTTATTTTTTTCAAATTGTTCGGAATAATTGCAAATTACAAGAATCGAACACTCTTGTATCGTTGAATTTTTGGTGGTCTTGATATTGGATAACAATAGTTTATCATAAATTCTAAACTCCCATCATTGTAATCACTTAGTTCAGAAATATTATAATCATATGCTAAACCAATCCTCAAGTCAGGAGTTGCATAAACTCCTGCTAAAAAAGAAACCGCATCTCCAACTCTATATGATAACCCTCCCCAAACTAAATTATTGTATAGAACGTTAGTATTTATGTCTAATTGAGTTGAAACAGCATCAGTTTTTGCAAAAATAGAAGGCTGTAAAGTGAATTGAGAATTCAATTCATAATCATATCCAGCCATTATGTAATAATGTCTTACTTGTTGAAAAGTATAAGAGGATGTTTGATCTGCATCTTCGCTAATTAATGGTTGATTCAAATGCGTTGAAGAAAGACCAACATATAATTGCTTAGTGTAATAATAAATTCCTCCTCCTAAATCAAAAGTTGTAGCACCTGCCTCCGAATTAGGAATTGCAGCATCTTCTGTACCATCAAAGTTTCCAGTAGATGTTCTCCAATTTGCTTGAATCGACTGATTAAATATTCCTCCTTCAAGACCAACCGATACTACTCCCTGACCTAATCTTTTATGGTAAGAAAGTGCAACTTTTAAGTTTAAAGACTGAATTGGGCCAATCTCATCTTGAATAACCGTCAAACCAGCTCCTAATTGGTGTTTTTGTCTTAAAATCTTAAAGCCTCCGTCAGCGCTAAACACGTTAGTTCTAGGATTCCCCTCAAAACCTAACCATTGTTCTCTAGCAAGTAAAGTTCCGCAAATAGACGAACCATTTGATCCAGCAAAACCAGGGTTTACTGCCAAACGATTAAACATATTTTGTGTAAATTGTGGATCTTGTTGCGCATTTGATTCATACGCAAATACGATTAACACTAAAATCAGTAGAATTCTTTTCATATTGAGGAGTTCAGAGACTTTTTTCTATTTGTTGTAAGTAATTTAGTCGCCTAAAATACTCAATTTTTAAATTCTGTTGGCATTTTTTAACATAATTCAGCCCTAAAAAAATCATTTTAGCTTTTGAAATGTCTGGAACCAACGTTCAGGAATTTCATTTTCAGTTGCAACCTTATAATCTTTGTAAGAGCATGGAAGCATCAAATGACGTTCATATTTTTTTCTAAAGTTATGGTGATAAGGAACATCCATCCACCATCTATCACTTTTGGGGCTTTTATAAAAACTTAATTCTTGTTCACCTTCATCAATAGCAACAGTATACTTTAAATATTCATTTTTATTGCAAGCAGGAAAATCCTGCTTACGATTATAAAAGCCATCAATGAAATACCAGATCATTTGAGACAACAAATGAGCTGTTTGGTCATTGTCGTTGACAAGTGGATTGAACTCGTAAAAGCCAATTGAAGTTAATTTATCGCTCATTCCTGCATATCTAGCAAGCTGGCAAGCTTGCTCTCCATTAAGTCCATTTGGAGAACTGTATTTATTTGCAGGTGCGGAGATTTGAGAAATTGCACCTAAACTAAATGAAATCATGTCAGCATTCCGAATTATCGGTTCTGCATCTTGAATTTCTGATTTCATTAAACCTAATCTGTGTATATCAAAAAATAAATCTTCGATTAAATTTAACTCTTCTTGATTCACAAAATAGGTCTGATAACCAAGATTACTATAATTGAATAATATATTAGGTTGATGAAATAATATTTTTCCTAAATAATTCTCGGAGTTTATTATGTCGTCAGAATTTCCTAAAGAAAACTGTGAGTCAATATCAACGATATTGATAGTTTGTTCTTGCTTTGTGTACGCAAGGTAGTTACCATATGATAAGTCTTTACTACCTCCTATGATAATAGGAACCACATTTTTTTTAAGCAAAAAATCAACCGATTCTTTTATTGCGAAATAGGTGTCAGATAAATTATTACCTGAATCTATATTACCTAAGTCAGCAATTTTAACCGAATAAGGACCTTGGTATAATTTGTATAAGTACTCTCTTACTATATCTGCACCTTTGGCACTGCCCTGATTAAATTTTGAGCCTCGATCCTCGCTTACGCTAAAAAACGCAAGATCAATTCCATCTATTGAACTTGGGTTTATTCTTATACAATCCCCTATTTGATTGTCTTGATATTCCGTACCTATGGAAATCTTTTCAAAGTCAACAGGCGAAAAATAATCCGAAAATTCCATTGCTTATTTTTTAGCTTTTGCTTTTGTAGTAGTTTTCTTTTTAGCCTTAGCTTTTGGCTTAGCCTTAGTTGCTTTTGCCCTTCCTTTCTTCTCAGGAGCTGCAGCAGCAATTTCTTTGCACTCCTCAAGGGTTAATTCTTCAGGAACCTTATCTTTTGGAATCTTAATGTTTTTCTTTCCAAACTTAATATATGGACCGTACCTTCCATTTAAAACTTGAATTGTATCATCTTCCTCAAAAACTTTTATGTATTTATTCTTCTCTTGTTCAATCTTCAATTTTATCAGCTCCTCTGCCCTTTCTATGTCAACTGTCATTGGATCATCACCATCTGCCTTCTTCAATGACATGAATAAACTATTCCACCTAATGTATGGACCAAACCTGCCAATTGCTGCAACTACAGTTTTACCTTCATACTCTCCAACTGTTCTTGGTAATTTGAATAATTCTAGTGCTTCTTCTAAAGTTATTGTTTCTATACTCTGCCCATTTAATAATGAAGCAAACTTTGGCTTTTCTTCGTCATCGGCCTCACCAATTTGAGCCATAGGACCAAATCTTCCTATTCTAACTATTAATGGTTTTCCAGAAGCAGGATCTACACCTAATTTTCTTTCTCCGCTTGCTCTATCTGCAGACTCAAGTGTTTGCTCTACAGAACTATGAAATGGATTATAAAAGGACTTAATCATCTCTGTCCATTTCTTCAATCCATCAGCAATATCATCAAATTGCTTTTCAACATCCGCTGTAAAGCTGTAGTCCATAATATTTTCGAAGTGTTCGGATAAGAAGTCTGTTACAACCATTCCAATATCAGTTGGAAATAACTTATTCTTTTCTGCACCTGTGGTTTCAACTTTTTCTTCCTCAGCTATTCCGTCAGAGTCTAAGCTAATAACTTTGTATTTCCTTTCAACTCCTTCTCTAGCCTCTTTAACAACGTACCCTCTTTTCTGAATAGTTGAAATAGTTGGCGCATAAGTAGACGGCCGTCCAATACCTAGCTCTTCCAATTTTTTAACAAGAGCGGCTTCTTGATACCTAGCAGGAGCTTTTGTAAATCTTTGAGTTGATGTTATGATTTGTCTGTCCAAAACATCACCTTGTTTCATAGCAGGTAGCATTCCTTCTTGCTCTTCTTCGTTTTCATCATCGGTAGACTCTAAGTAAACCTTTAAAAATCCTTCAAAAGTTATTACCTCTCCCTTTGCAACAAAATTATATTTCGATTCAGATACATCAATTGTAGCTGTAGTTCTTTCAATTTTAGCCTTGCTCATCTGAGACGCCAAAGATCTTTTCCAAATTAAATCATACAATCTACCTTCTTGTCCGCTTCCAACATTTGAAACACTCATATCAGTTGGTCGAATAGCTTCGTGAGCCTCCTGAGCACCTTTACTTTTTGTAGCGTAATTTTTAGGCTCTGAATATTCGGCTCCGAAGGACTTAACAATATAATCTTTTGCTGCATTCTTTGCAAGATCAGAAAGGTTAACTGAGTCAGTTCTCATGTAAGTAATCTTTCCTGCCTCATAAAGCTTTTGAGCTACCATCATAGTTTGGGCTACTGAAAAGCCAAGTTTTCTGCTCGCTTCTTGTTGAAGCGTAGAAGTAGTAAATGGAGCTGCAGGAGACTTTGTTGCCGGTTTTTTAACTACATCAGCAATTGAAAAGGTCGATTTCTCACATTCTTGAATAAATGTCTTAGCTTCTTCGTAAGATTCAAATCGATTAGATACCTCTGCTTTAAAAGCGATACCATCGTTTAATTTAAAAACACCAACAACTTTGTAAAATGCTTTTGATTCAAATGCTTTGATTTCCCTTTCTCTTTCTACAAGCAATCTAACAGTTACTGATTGAACCCTTCCTGCAGATAAAGATGGTTTTACTTTTTTCCATAGTACAGGAGACAATTCATAACCTACTAAACGATCTAGTATTCTTCTTGCTTGTTGGGCATCAACAAGGTTCTTATTTAATTTTCTTGGATTTTCTATCGCTCCGGTAATAGCGGTTTTGGTAATCTCATGAAAAACGATACGCTCTGTATCCTTTTCATTTAAACCTAAAGCCTCTATAAGGTGCCAAGAAATTGCTTCTCCCTCACGATCCTCATCCGTCGCTAACCAAATCTTTTCGGCCGACTTTGCCAATTTCTTTAATTCAGCAACCACTTTTTTCTTGTCATCAGAGATAACATAGTTTGGTTCAAAATTATTTTCAACATCAATTGAGATGTTTTTACCAGGTAAGTCTCTAATATGGCCGAAACTAGATTTAACTGTAAAATCTTTACCTAAAAACCCTTCAATTGTCTTTGCTTTTGCAGGTGACTCAACGATTACTAAATTTTTTGACATATCCCTAATGATTAAATTCGAAAAAAGAATTTCGAAATTAGCGGGGCAAATAAAGCCATATTTCGCGCTGAATCATAACAGTTTCTAATAATTTTAGTTTCGAAAATCCTCTATATTATATTTATATAATATAAATTTTTCAAAAATCAAAACTCAGTATTTATGTCATTTTGTCATTCCGTTTAATTTTTATCTAATTTTGTCTTCCAAATTAATTTTCAATGAAAATAGAATCTACAGAGAAAGTAATTTTAGAAGAAAGACAAGGCGAGGCTCTTAGTCGAGAAAACAAGAACGTGAAAAAAGGAGGTCGAAAGTTTTATATAGAGAGTTACGGCTGTCAAATGAATTTTTCAGATAGCGAAATTGTTGCTTCAATATTAGAATCTGAAGGTTATGAAACAACCAAATTATTTCACGAGGCAGACATGGTTTTCGTTAATACCTGCTCAATACGCGAAAAAGCGGAACAGACTGTTAGAAAAAGACTTACTGTAATAAATAAAGCAAAAAAGGCAAAACCCGATATGATAGTAGGCGTGCTAGGATGCATGGCTGAACGTATGAAATCCAAGCTTTTAGAGGAAGAAAAGATTGTAGACATGGTTGTAGGACCTGATGCTTACAGAGATTTACCTAAGCTAGTTGGAGAAGTTGATGGCGGAAGGAAAGCCGTCAATGTAATCTTATCTAAAGAAGAAACTTATGGAGATTTAAGCCCTGTAAGATTGGGAGGAAATGGTGTTACTGCTTTTGTATCGATTACAAGAGGATGTGACAACATGTGTACATTTTGTGTTGTGCCATTTACAAGAGGAAGAGAAAGAAGTAGAGACCCTGAATCGATTGTAAATGAAGTTAAGGGACTTGCTAAAAGTGGTTATAAAGAAATCACGTTATTAGGTCAAAATGTTGACTCCTACCTTTGGTATGGTGGTGGTTTAAAGAAAGAGTTTGACAATCTTACTGAAGATGAACAAAAGTCAAGTACAAACTTTGCACAATTAATGGAAAAGGTTGCTCTTGTAGATTCTAATATTCGAATTCGATTTTCTACTTCTCATCCTAAAGACATGACGGACGAAGTACTACATGTTATGGCTAAGCACGATAACATTTGTAAATATATTCACCTTCCTTTTCAGTCTGGCAATAGCCGAGTATTGGAAATGATGAACAGAGGATATACTAGAGAATGGTATATCAATAGAATAGATGCAATTAAAAGAATTATGCCTGAATGTTCGATATCGGCCGACATAATTGCAGGCTTCTGCTCAGAAACTGAAGAAGAACATAAAGATACTTTAAGTTTAATGGAGTATGTTCAATACCACTTTTCCTATATGTTTAAGTACTCCGAAAGACCTAACACCTTGGCTCAAAGGAAGTACGAAGACGATATCCCAGAAGAGACAAAGCAAAGAAGACTTGCAGAGATCATTGCTCTCCAGCAGGTTCACTCTCACAATCAACTGAAGAAAGATATAGGCAAAAAATATGAAGTGCTAGTTGAGGGTGTATCTAAAAAATCGGAACAAGAATTGTACGGGAGAAATACACATAACTCAGTTGTTGTTTTTCCAAGAGGAAATTATAAACCGGGTGATTATGTAAATGTGCACATAAAAGAATGCACCTCTGCAACATTAAAAGGCGAAGCTGTATAAATGACAATTCAACAACTAAAACAAAGGTTTGGAATCATTGGAAACTCTGAAGGTTTAAACAGAGCAATCGATATTGCATCGCAAGTTGCGCCTACCGTCCTTTCTGTATTAATTACCGGTGAAAGTGGCTCTGGAAAAGAAGTGATGCCGCAAATCGTTCATCAATTAAGTTCTAGAAAACACAACCAATACATTGCAGTAAACTGTGGAGCAATTCCGGAAGGAACTATTGATTCTGAATTGTTTGGACATGAAAAAGGCTCATTTACAGGCGCTCATGACTCTAGAAAAGGATATTTTGAAGTTGCTGATGGAGGAACAATTTTCTTAGATGAAGTTGCTGAACTCCCAATGCAAACTCAAGCCAGACTTTTAAGGGTTTTAGAATCAGGTGAATTTTTAAAAGTAGGTTCGTCTAAGGTTTTGAAAACGGATGTTCGAATTGTTGCAGCTACAAATGTTAACATTCCAGAAGCAATTCAGAAAAGTAAGTTTAGGGAAGATTTATACTACAGACTTAATACAGTTCCGATTGAGGTCCCGTCATTAAGGAATAGAAAAGGAGATATCCACCTTATTTTCAGGAAGTTCGCCTCGGACTTCGCAGAAAAATACAAAATGCCATCCATTCACTTGAGTCCAAATGCAGTTCAATTACTTGAGAAGTATAGGTGGCCTGGTAATGTAAGGCAGCTAAAAAATGTAACAGAGCAAATATCCGTTATCGAACAACAAAAGGAAATCAGTGGCGAAACACTTCTAAAATATCTTCCTGAAAATAGCGACAAATCCTTACCTATATTATACACAGGAGATCAAGAAGGATTATCCGAAAGAGAAATTTTATATAAAGTTCTTTTTGATATGAAAAATGATGTCACAGAGCTAAAGAAAATTGTTTTTCAAGTAGTAAATTCTGGGGGTGACTTCGATAAGGAAGATGTAGATAATAAAGCCGTTGAAAAGTTATTTAAAAGCGAACCTAACGCACAGGCAAATTTTGATAGCTTAAGATTACCCGAATCTTCTCAACAAGCTAGTGAATCTCTTTATTCAGCTGAAAACCATGAGGATGAAGTCGAAGAATATCAGGAAGTAGAGCAAGAAGAAGAGTCGCTATCAATTTCTGAAACAGAAAAAAGATTAATTAAGAAAGCTCTAGAAAAGCACAATGGTAAAAGAAAATACGCCTCTGAAGATTTAGGAATTTCTGAAAGAACACTTTACCGAAAAATTAAGGAATACGATATTGAACAATGAAACAATTAATTAGAGTTTCTTTTATAATTTCTATTATTCTAAGCCTTGCAGGCTGCGGAGTATATTCCTTTACAGGCGCTTCTATTTCGCCTGAAGTAAAAACCGTTTCTATTGATTTTTTTCCTGCTTATGCGCCTTTGGCTCCGCCAATTGCAGGCCAACTATTTACAGAAGATTTAAAAAATATTTTTCTATCTCAAACCAATTTAGTTTTGGTTCAAACTGATGGAGATTTACAATTTGAAGGTGCAATTACAAATTATACTACTGCACCCGTAGCAATACAAGGTAATGAAACAGCTGCTTTAACAAGGGTTTCAATGACAGTAAAAGTCAAGTTTACCAATCAAAAAGAAGAAGGTCAGGATTTTGAAACAACGTTTACAAGGTTTGAAGATTTTGAAACAACAACTGATTTATCCTCTGTAGAAGAAGAATTGCTAAATAGCATTAATGACCAATTAGTGCAAGATATTTTTAATAAGTCTGTAACCAATTGGTAATGAATAAGAGTGAATTTATAAATCACCTAGAAGAGCCAAACAAGCTTGGAGCATCCCAGATTGAGGATATCCAGTCTTTGGTACAAGACTATCCTTACTTCCAGTCCGCTCATTTATTACTAACCAAAGCTTTTCACCAATCTGAAAATTTCAATTTTGAGAATCAGTTAAGAAAGACAGCGGCCTATGCTGCAAATCGCAAAGTACTTCATGAGCTTTTATTCTCAGAATCTATTCAAGAAGAACCAGATCAAAATATAATAGAAGAGCCTAATCCAACCGAGACAACAGAAGATATTGTTCCAGAAGCAAGTGAAACTGAGGAGGAACTTAATTCTAATACGATTGAGGAGAGTGTTCCTGAAAACAAAGAAATAAAATCAGAAGAACCTGAAGAAATTAAAGAGAATGAAGAAACTGTAGAATCTGATATTACTGAGAAAAAGAAAGAAACAGGGTCTGATGAATTAGAGCAACAGATTTTAACTTCTGCTATAAATAGTTCCATCCTTTTAGAAGTTTCTAATGAGATAGATTTAAATGATTTTCCAGTTTCAACAGCTAAGGCTACCGAACAAGAAGTTGAAGTTGTTGAACCTTCTAAAGATCAACAATTTGATGAATCTGAATCACATAGTTTTTCTGGGTGGCTATCTCATTTTAAAGATGAGGAGCCTGAAAAACCGCTTTGGGATTCAGAGGAGGAAACACAACGAATTAAAATTTTAGTAGAAAATCAAAGTAATTTACCACAGAAGCACGAGTTTTACTCGCCTAGCAAAATGGCTAAACTAAGTGTTCAAGAAAACGATGACCTTGTAACTGAGACTTTAGCTAATATTTATGCCGATCAGGGCAACTTTGAAAAAGCGATAAAATCCTTTGAAAAGTTACAGTTGAAATATCCAGAAAAAAAGATTTATTTTGCAGGCCGAATTAAAAAAATAGAGAATCAATTAAATTCACAATAAATCATGTTCATTTTTGTATCCGTATTAATCTTCATCATAGCAATATTGCTAATCTTGGTAATTTTAGTACAAAACCCTAAAGGTGGTTTAGCATCTAACTTTTCATCTAGCAACCAAGTCATGGGTGTTAGAAAAACGACAGATTTCCTTGAAAAAGCTACTTGGACTTTGGGAATCCTATTATTAGTATTCAGTGTTGTGTCTTCATCTCTTATAGGTGGACCTGCTGAAGTTGTTTCAGAAGAATCGGAATTAACGGATCAAGCAAATCAAATTGTTGTTCCACAAAGTCAATTACCTCCTGCAGTTACCGAAGGTGGTTCTGAAGGACAAATTGAAGGACAAGAAGCAAGTTCTGAAGAAACAGAATAGATAAAGCATTCATATAAATAAGAAGCCTTATCGATACCGATAAGGCTTTTTTTATGTCCAAATATGTCAACCTGTCATTTTAAAACCAGCAATATTTTATTTGGCTGAAAAATTTGCAGTTTTTGTCTATTAAATTCTACTTGGCATAGAATATGACTAGAATCAAAATATAAAATTTAAATCATTAAAAATTATAAATATGTCAGTAAACGTAAAACCATTAGCAGATCGAGTTCTTGTTGAGCCGGCTGCTGCTGAAGAAAAAACTGCTGGAGGAATTTTCATTCCTGACACAGCGAAAGAAAAACCTCAAAAAGGTACTGTCGTAGCGGTAGGAAAAGGTAAAGTTGATGAACCAATGACTGTAAAAGTTGGTGATAGTGTCCTTTATGGAAAATACGCTGGTACAGAATTAAATATTGAAGGAAAAGACTATCTAATCATGAGAGAGTCTGATTTATTCGCAATTGTTTAGACATCGACTCATTTCGATAAACTCTAAGAACGGAGAGTCTGACAATTAAAAGAAGGGATTACCCTTGAATAGTTAAAAATTTAAAACAAAAAGAAAATGGCAAGAGAAATAACTTTTGATATTGAAGCAAGAAATGCGCTTAAAGCAGGCGTAGATAAACTTGCAAATGCAGTAAAAGTAACATTAGGCCCTAAGGGTAGAAATGTTGTAATTGACAAAAAATTTGGAGCACCCACCGTAACTAAAGATGGTGTTTCTGTTGCAAAAGAAATTGAGTTAAAAGATCCTATTGAAAATATGGGAGCTCAAATGCTTAAAGAAGTTGCTTCTAAAACGGCAGACGATGCAGGTGACGGAACAACAACAGCAACTATTTTGGCTCAAGCAATTGTAACGCAAGGACTAAAGAACGTTGCAGCAGGAGCAAACCCAATGGATTTAAAAAGAGGAATTGACAAGGCAGTTATCCAGATTGTTGAGCAGTTGCATAAAATTTCTGAAACTGTTGGGGAAGATTCTGAAAAGATAGAGCAAGTAGCTACAATTTCTGCAAACAACGATAGCTCAATCGGAAAGCTAATTGCAGAGGCAATGGCTAAGGTTAAGAAAGAAGGTGTAATTACTGTTGAAGAAGCAAAAGGAACTGAAACTACTGTAGAGGTTGTTGAAGGTATGCAATTTGACAGAGGTTACTTATCTCCATACTTTGTTACTGACACAGAGAAAATGGAAGCAGAATTAGAGAATCCTTATATCTTAATTTTCGATAAGAAAGTTAGTACGATGAAAGATTTACTTCCTGTTTTAGAAAAGACTGCTCAATCGGGAAGACCACTTTTAATTATTGCTGAAGATGTTGAAGGTGAAGCTTTAGCAACATTGGTAGTAAACAAAATTAGAGGTTCACTTAAAATTGCTGCTGTTAAAGCTCCAGGTTTTGGTGACAGAAGAAAAGCAATGCTAGAGGATATTGCAATCCTTACAGGTGGTACTTTAATTTCTGAAGAAAGAGGATATAAATTAGAAAATGCTGATTTAGCTGACCTTGGTGAGTGTGAAAAAATTACAATCGACAAAGACAATACAACTATTGTTAATGGCGCAGGTAATAAGGACGATATCAAAGGAAGAGTGAATCAGATTAAAGCTCAAATTGAGAATACAACATCTGATTACGATAAAGAAAAACTACAAGAAAGACTTGCAAAATTAGCAGGCGGTGTAGCTGTACTTTACGTTGGTGCTGCTTCTGAGGTAGAAATGAAGGAGAAAAAGGACAGAGTTGATGATGCATTACATGCAACAAGAGCTGCTGTTGAAGAAGGCATTATCCCAGGTGGTGGTGTTGCGTTTATTCGTTCACTTTCTGTGATTGATGGATTAGAAGGAGAAAACTTCGATGAAACTACAGGAATTTCGATTGTTAGAAGAGCTCTAGAAGAGCCAATCAGACAAATTGTAGCTAACAGTGGTGGCGAAGGATCTGTTGTTGTACAGAAGATTAAAGAAGGAAAAGGAAACTTTGGTTATAATGCTAGAACTGAAGAGTTCGAAGATTTACTAAAAGCTGGTGTTATTGACCCAACTAAAGTAGCTAGAGTTGCCCTTGAGAATGCTGCATCTATTGCAGGGATGTTATTAACCACAGAATGCGTTATCTCTGATGAAGAAGAAGAGAATGGCGGTGGCGGAATGCCAGGTGGTATGCCGGGCGGAATGCCAGGTGGAATGGGTGGAATGATGTAGTTCGACCCTAAGACAAATAAAAAGCCCCATGAGAATTATCTCATGGGGCTTTTTGGTTTTTGTGAATTTATGTGTGTTACCCCAAAGCCTTCTTCACCAAACTTGCCACAAGTTTACCTTCGGCTTGTCCGGAAACTTTTTGGTTAACCATGCCCATTACTTTTCCCATATCTGCCATAGAGCTTGCTCCTGTTTGGGCAACAACCTCATTTACTATAGCTTGTACTTCTTCCTCTGTTAGTTGCGCAGGTAAATACTTTTCAATTATAGCTACTTGAGCTAATTCTGGTTCTGCTAAATCATCCCTGCCTTGGTCTTTAAATATTTGAGCAGCATCCTTGCGTTGCTTTACCATTTTCTGAAGCATTTTAAATTCAGCAGCTTCAGAAGACTCCCCTGCTCCTTTATCAGTAGCAGCAAGCAATAAAGCAGCTTTAATAGCTCTTAATGCCTCTAAGCTTGGTTTATCCTTAGCCTTCATGGCTGTTTTTATATCATTGTTTATTTCGTCTGTTAAGCTCATAATGTATTTTTAGGATTTAAAAGTAATCTTTATCGGACATATAAAAAGCCTCTAGATTCTGAAATAAATTCGGAATGACTAGAGGCTTTTACTTTACTAACCAAGTAAATAACTAATCTACATTGTCATGTAAAAAAGAATTGTTTTGCTTTAAAGAGGTTTTGTTGTCATCGTCCTCACTTAAAGTATACCTCGACACATTCGACTCCGAAGAATGCGGTGTATCGTCTAAGGTAATATTTCTTCTTTTGTAAGCAGGTTCTTTTTCTAAATCATTAATCCCACCCGGGCTTTTCATTTTAAGACTTAAAGCCTTTAATTTAAGCAACCTATCTTGACTTTTTCTTATTTGTTCTTCCTCCTTATCGTGACTTGAAGGAGAAGACGTTTCAGCAGGTCGGCTTACTAATTTGATTTCATCTTCTTCAATTTCAGATTCATTTGAAGGCAATTCATCAGTAGTAATTTCATCATCTAAATTATGAACCACCCTATCTGTCTTTTCCTCTGCTTTAGGCTCTTCTCTTATCTTAAATTCAAAGCTTTTTTGAGAATCAGATGTTTTTAAGAATGGCTCATCTGCTTTTTGCTCAGGCTCTGGTTCAGCCTTTGCTTCAGGCTCATCCATTAGAGGCTGTGTGATGGTTGTTTTTACATCATCATTTAAGCTTCTTACATTTTTCTTTGGTGCCTGTTCAGTTTGAAAACCAGTTGGTTTATTAGATCCAAAACCTGTTGCAATAATGGTAACGCTTACTTTATTACCAAGCTTCTCGTCGTTTCCAGTTCCCCAAATAATATCAGCTGTATTTCCAGATTCTGCTTGAATGTAATCCGTTATTTCTTCAACTTCATCCATTGCTACTTCCTCTTCGCCAGAAGTAATATTTAATAAAATATAATTGGCTCCGGTAATATCATTATCGTTTAACAATGGCGATGCCAATGCCTGACTTACTGCTTTGGTAGCTCTACTCTCTCCTTCTGCGGAAGCGGAACCCATGATTGCAGTTCCTCCATCTTTCATTACCGTTTTAACATCTTCGAAATCCACGTTAATGTATCCTACAACGGTTATGATTTCCGCAATTCCTTTAGCTGCAATAGTTAAAATATCATCTGCTTTTGAGAAGGCTTCAGAAATTTTTAAGTTTCCGTGCATCTCTCTCAACTTGTCGTTACAAATAACAAGTAAGGTGTCAACATTTGCTCTTAACTCTTCTAAACCTTGATCAGCTTGTTGCTTTCTTCTTCTACCTTCGAATGAAAATGGAACGGTTACAATACCAACGGTTAAAATTCCCATTTCACGGGCAGTTTGAGCTATAATTGGAGCAGCACCAGTTCCGGTTCCACCACCCATACCTGCAGTAATAAACACCATTTGAGTGTTTTTCTCAAGCATTTCTTTAAGCTCTTCTACATTTTCAATAGCAGCATTCTTCCCAACTTCCGGATTAGCACCAGCCCCAAGACCTTCAGTTAAAGTTGTTCCTAGCTGAACTTTATTTGGAATTGGGCTTTGCTCTAGCGCTTGGGCATCAGTATTACAAATGATAAAATCAACACCAGTAATTCCTTGATTATACATGTGATTAACTGCGTTGCTTCCGCCACCGCCCACGCCAATTACTTTAATAATTGATGATTGTTCCTTAGGTAAGTCAAATTTCATAATTCCTAATTTTAATGTTGAATGTGGAATCAAGAATGCCGAATAAAATTCGCCCGATTAAACATTCATATTTACTTTATTTTCTACTCAATCAATTCTTTTTTAATGTTTAATAACTATTGTGAGGTTGATTTCAACTTTCACAATTCATCATTATTCATTAATTCATTTCGTCTTCTTCAAAGAACTGTTTTCCTTTCTTAATTATACTTTGCAACAAACCTTCCTTGGTTTTCTCTCCTTGTCGCACTTTAATTGTATCAGATTCCGGTTCCTTTACTATTCTGCCTTTTTGTTTTGCTAACTTTTCGAAACCTTTTAAGATTAAACCAACGCCTGTAGCATACATTGGGCTGGTCATCTCTTCAGCATTTCCTTTAGCCAAATACTCATTCGGATATCCTATTCTGGTATCCATTCCAGTTACATATTCGAACAACTGACCGATGTGTTTCATTTGAGAACCTCCTCCGGTAATAACCATACCTGCGATCAATTTATTCTCGTAACCTGAATTCTTTATTTCATAATAAATATGCTCTATAATTTCTTCTAACCTAGCCTGAATGATATGCGAAAGATTCTTTATTGAAATTTCTTTCGGTTCTCTGCCTCGTAGTCCAGGAATAGATACGATTTCATTTTCTTGACTCTCGTTTGCTAATGCAGAGCCAAACTTCACTTTTAATAATTCTGCCTGATTCTTAATTATTGAACACCCTTCTTTGATATCTTCAGTAATTACATTTCCTCCGAAAGGAATAACTGCGGTATGTCTAATAATTCCATCTTGGAAAATTGCTACATCTGTAGTACCCCCTCCTATATCGACAAGAACTACACCAGCTTCTTTTTCTTCTTCGCTTAAAACAGCAGCAGAAGATGCAATTGGTTCTAAAATAACATCTTGAACATCTAAATCTGCTTTATGAACACACTTATGTATGTTTTTGGCAGCAGCTACCTGACCGGTAATTATATGGAAATTGGCCTCTAATCGAATTCCTGACATTCCAACAGGGTCTTTTATTCCTTGTTCGTTGTCTACAATAAACTCTTGAGGTAAAACGTCAATTATTTCCTCTCCAGGGAGCGTAACCAACTTAAACATATCGTTGATTAATAAATCAATGTCGTTTTGAGAAATTTCATCATCTAAGTTATTTCTAACTCTAATCCCTCTGTGCTGAAGACTTTTAATATGCTGTCCTGCGATACCAACGTTTACAATTCGAACATCAACGCCAGATTTACTTTCCGCCTCTCCGACAGCATCCTTTATAGACTGAACTGTTTTTTCAATGTTGGCAACAACTCCCCTAGTAACACCAAGCGATTCGGTTTTACCCATGCCTAGTATTTCAAGCTTGTCATGTTCGTTTTTTCTACCTACCATAACAACGATTTTGGTTGTCCCAATATCTAAACCTACTACTATGTCAGATGAAGCCTCCATTTATTATCGTTTAGTGCAAACAACTTGGTTTGCGTATTTTAAATTTATGATGCTATATTCGTTCCAGCCTGTCTTATTTAAACCCTTGAAATAGAAGACTTTTAATTTGTCAAACTTTTCTTTAATAGATAGAGCATCTCCGAATACAATTCTATGATTTCCTACTCTGGGAATCAATTCGATCTCGAAATCTTTATTAACATACAACTGTTCAATTTGCGCATTCCAGAATTTGTCTTTTCGAATAAATTCTGCAAATGTAAAAACCTCATCTATATATGATCTGGTTTCTAATGTATCAGAAACGTTTCTTGCATTTTCTTGATGAACACCGATAAACGAATCTTGGATAAACCCATTAGCAATCAAAACTCTAGAAGTATAGTTTGGTGAAGGAGGCATTATCCTTCCTGTACTATCAATATAAAAGCTCTCCCCTTGTTGGTTGAATATTCGAACAATTGGAGTCCTTTGCTTCACATCAATAATCAGTTTACCGTTAATTATTTTATAAATCTCTGCCTTAGCAACAGAAGGGTGGTTGCTGATTTTATATTCCAATCGATCTGAATTTATGGCCGAAATCGGCCTTCCTACCACGGTATCAATCTCATGATACACCATAGCATTAATGTCTTCTTTTTCGACAAAATAATTACCATTACTGTGATCAATATTAATTTCAATATCTTCACAAACTACCTGATCTTGAGAATAGTTAACAAAACCAAGTATTAGCAAAAAGCCAAGTGAGCATAAAACCCATAAACTAATATTTAATACCTTTTTTATCATTCGTAGTGAGCAATTATTGGTTCTACCATAGTATCAATATCTCCTGCTCCAATAGTTAATAACAATTCAACTTCTTTACTTTTTAATACATTCATTAGCAATCCTTTATTGCATACATGTACATTTTCTTTATCTACTTGTTTGCCCAACCAACGTGAATCTATCCCTTCAATTGGCTCTTCCCGAGCTGGGTATAAATCCAAGAGTATCAAATCGTCAACTTTGGATAATTCTTTGCCAAATTCGACCCCAAAGTCTTTTGTTCTTGAATACAAATGCGGTTGAAATATTGCAGTTATTTTTTTTGTTGGATAAAGTTCTCTTACAGACGCAACTAATGATTTAATTTCATTAGGATGATGCGCATAGTCGTCGATATAAACTATGTTTTCATTTTTTAAATGAACGTCAAACCTACGCTTGACCCCATTAAACTTTGCCAAAGACTTTTTGATTTGCTCAATTTCAACTCCTAGCTCAAGGGCAATTGCTATTGCAGCGATGGCGTTTTCTACATTATGAATTCCTGGTAATCCACATTTGAACCCTTCGTATTTTTCTCCATTTACCGTTAAATCAAAAATTAGATTACCGTCCTGAACAGACAAATTACTAGAGCAAATCCAAGCTTGATTATTTATCCCGTAGGTTTTTTTATTGAATTCATTTAGTAATCCAAACGCATCAAATGTTTCTGGTTTAGCGTATAGCGTTCCTTCTTTATCTGTTTTATTTCCAAATGCCTTGTACGTTGAGACAATATCATCTTCATCAGCATAAATATCTAAATGATCAGCATCTATAGATGTAATAACTGAATAGAAGGGTTGTAATTGCAAAAAAGAACGATCATATTCATCTGCTTCAGTAACCATGTATTCTGCTTCTGAATCCAGCAATAAGTTGGTTCCAAAATCTCTAGAAATACCACCAAGAAAACCATTTACTTTTATTCCCGCATCTTTTAGTAAAAAAGTAATCATGGTAGAAACTGTGGTTTTACCATGTGTTCCTGCAACAGCTATTGTTTTGAGACTCTTACTAATCAAGCCAAGAACTTCTGCTCTTTTTAGGCAAGTAAAGCCTTCTTCTTTAAAATAATTTAAAATTGAATTGTTTTTAGAAATTGCAGGAGTGTATACAACAAGTGTTTTTTCCTGATCGCGATAAGGAAATGGAATGGAGTCTGACTCGTCGAAGTTTGTCACTGCTATTCCTTCAGCTTGAAGTCTCTTTGTAAGATCCGTTATAGTTCTGTCATAACCAGCTACTTTTTTGCCCAACTGGTTATAGTATCTAGCAATAGCGCTCATGCCAATTCCGCCGATTCCTACAAAATAAATATGTTCTTTTTCTAAATTCAAACTACTTCTTTTATTATTTCGATTGCCCATTTCGACTATCGCTTAATGTGACAATCTAAAAAATTATTCATTTATTATAAAAAATTGTCAGACTGAGCGATAGTCGAAGTCTAGACAATTTTCTCTCCAATTACACCAACTTCAACACCTCCGCTGCAATTAAATCTGCAGCATCATGAAAACCTAAGGGTTCCATATTTTCACTTAACTTTTCTAATTCTTTTGGTTTTCCGATTAATCTCAAAACCATATTTCCGATTTCGGTTCTTACCTCACTATCCTTGCAAATTTTTGCAGCACTATGTGTAACCAAAGCCATTGCATTTTTAGTTTGGTGATCTTCTGCTGCGGATGGCAATGGAACAAGAATACAAGGCTTTTTAACCAAGCACAATTCTGATACAGCAATTGCACCTGCTCTAGATACTACTAAATCGGCAATGGAATATGCTAAATCCATTCGAGTAATAAACTCGTGTACTTTTAGCCAGCTTTCATTTCCCTCAGCGGCTTTTACTGCTCTTTTATGAAACAGCTTACCAGTTTGCCAAACTACTTGAATTCCTGCCTTCTGAAAAGCCTCAATATTTTTTTCTATTCCTTCATTAATTGACCAAGCACCCAAACTTCCACCCACAACTAAAAGGGTTTTCTTATCTGAATCAAGCTTAAAGTATTCTTTAGCTCGATCTAGCTTGCCTTCTAGTTTTACAACCTCCGTTCTTACCGGGTTCCCTGTAAGTATAATTTTATCAGCAGGAAAAAATTGTTCCATACCATCATATGCTACACAGATTCGATTTGCTTTCTTACCAAGTATCTTATTGGTTAACCCAGCGTAAGAATTCTGCTCTTGCAACAATGTCGGAACTTTTGCTTTATTAGCTGCTCTTAACAAAGGGCCACTAGCATATCCACCTACTCCAATAGCAATGTTCGGTTGAAAATTCTTTACAATCTTTCTGGCCATTTTTGCACTCTTCATGAGCATAAATGGGAATTTTATATTCTTAATTGTAAGTTTTCTTTGAAGTCCCATTATTGGTAAACCAACAATTTCGTACCCAGCTTCAGGAACCTTGGTCATTTCCATTCTACCTTTAGCACCTACGAATAAAAAATCTGTATCAGGTCGCTTCTTTTTTATTGCATTTGCTACCGCAATTGCAGGAAATATGTGCCCTCCTGTTCCACCTCCACTTATGATGACCTTTAACTTACCCATTTGCTAGTTCTTTAGATTCTAGTTCGGTTTGACGACTAACACTTAAAATAATTCCAATAGCTAAACAAGTAAACCAAATGGAAGTCCCACCCATTGAAACCATTGGCAATGGTTGGCCAGTTACAGGAAAAAGGTTAACGGCTACAGCCATATTGATCATAGCCTGAAAAACAAGACTAAAGCTAAGCCCAATTGCAAGCAGCGACCCAAAAGTTTGAGGTGCGCCTCTGGCAATTATTATTCCTCTGTACAGTAAAATGAGATATAGTAACAGAATTATAAAACCACCAACTATTCCATATTCTTCGATTACGATAGCAAAAATAAAATCTGAATATGGGTGAGGTAAAAAGTTACGCTGTGTACTTCCTCCTGGTCCTTTACCAATAATTCCACCTGTTGCAATAGCTACTTTAGACTGCTCTACTTGGTAGTTCCCTTCCGAGTCACCTTCAACAAAATGTTCAATCCTACTTTTCCAAGTTCCTACCCTACCAGTATTTTCAGAATTCATTACTACTGCAATGAAAATAACAAAACAAACAACCCCAATACTGATTAAAGATATAATATAAGCCAAGTTTATTCGTCCAATAAACATAACAACCAAACTGGTAACGAATAACATAGCGGCTGTAGAGAAGTTAGCTGGCAAAATCAAACCACAAACCAATAATACAGGAATCATGATAGGCACAAATGCCTGATTAAAGTCCTTAATATTATCTTGCCTTTTAGATAGCATTCTTGCCAAAAACATAATGAGAGCAAGCTTTGCTAAATCAGAGGTTTGAAAAGTTTGATTTATTACAGGAATAACTAACCAACGACTTGCCTCATTAATACTTTGCCCAGTTAAAAGAGTAAATCCAAGCAAGGGAATAGCTAAAATGAGAGCTATTTGAGAAATCCGCGAATAGTATCTGTAATTGACTTTGTGTGCAAAATACATCAACATAAAACCGACTCCAAGTATGATAGAATGTTTGAATAAGAAGAATTCTGTATTCCCACCCTGATACTTATAAGCCAATGTAACAATTGAGCTATAAACAACCAATATAGAACAAATTGCAAGCAATAAAACCACAGCCCAAATGACTCGGTCTCCTTTTATATATTTGTAAATAGCTTGCATTTTATAGTAACCTTACTGCCTTTCTAAATTGGTGTCCTCGATCCTCATAATTTTCAAATAAATCAAAACTTGCACATGCCGGAGATAATAAAACTGCATCTCCTTTTCTTCCAATCTCATAAGCTTTTCTTACAGCTTCTTCAGCTGAACTTGCTTCTTCAATAATCTGAATATCGTTTTTAAAAGCGTTGATTATTTTAGAATTATCAAGTCCTAAGCAAATAATTGCGCTTACTTTATCTTTTACAAGAGGTAATAATTCTGAGTAATCGTTCCCTTTGTCTACTCCGCCAACAATCCAAATTGCAGGCTTACTAAGACTTTCTAAAGCGTACCATGTAGAATTAACATTTGTAGCTTTTGAGTCATTAATAAACTCTATTCCGTGAATTGTAGCAACAGTCTCTAATCGATGTTCAATATTTTGAAAATCCGATAAGCTCTCGCGAATTAATTCTTTTCTTAAATCTAATACTCTGCCGGCTATACCTGAAGCCATAGAATTGTAAAGATTGTGTTTGCCTTGTAAGGCTAAGTCGTGTATTGACATATTAAAACGGTTGTTATTTAAATTTATAATTAGTTGTTCGTTACTTACATATGCGCCCATTTCGAGCGTCTTTTTTATACTGAATGGAATTAGGTTTGCTTTTGGCTTATTTCTCTCAATTGCCGCTAAAACAGCTTCATCGTCGATACAGTAAATCAAATCCTGATCTACTGTTGCGTTCTTTGCAATTCTCAATTTAGCGTCGGCATACTTTTCAAATTCATTGTCGTATCGATCTAAGTGATCTGGAGTAATATTTAGAACCATGGATATATCTGGTCTAAAATCAAAAACCCCATCTAACTGAAAACTGCTTAACTCTAGCACATACCAATCGAATTCCTTTTCTGCTACTTGCTGCGCAAAACTGGCTCCAACATTACCTGCTAAGCCAACCCTTAAACCCGCATTTTTAAGCACGTGATAGGTTAAAAGCGTAGTAGAAGTTTTTCCGTTACTTCCCGTAATTCCAATTGTTTTGGCTTTACAGTACCTTCCTGCAAATTCTATTTCAGAAATAACAGAAGTACCTTGTTGCAATAACTTTTGGATTAAAGGGGTTGTATCTGGAATGCCAGGGCTTTTTATTACCTCAACTGCATTTAGAATTCTTTGCTCAGTATGAGCACCATCTTCCCATTCAATTTCATTTTTTAAAAGAACATCCTTGTACTTTTGCTTCAATTGACCTCTGTCTGAAACGAAGGGTACAAGACCTTCTTTTTTTGCTAGAATAGCCGCTCCAACTCCACTTTCGCCGCCGCCTAGGATTGCTATTTCTTTTTGAATCTTCAATTTTTAATTTTCATTCATTTGTTTTCATATCTTCACTGCTATTTCGATACAATTTTGCTTTCAGCAAAACCACTGGGTCTCAGTTCTTCTTTACCTCAACTTCAGGGTAACTATAGAAACAATGGCTAGCATTACCCCAACAATCCAGAATCTTGATACAATTTTTGATTCGTGAAAACCCTTCTTTTGAAAATGATGATGCAAAGGCGCCATCAAAAACACCCTTTTACCTTCTCCAAACTTCTTTTTCGTGTATTTGAAATACCCGACCTGAATCATTACCGATAAATTCTCAACTAGAAATACTCCACAGATCACGGGAATTAGTAACTCCTTACGAATTGCTAATGCAAAAACTGCGATTATCCCGCCTAAGGCAAGACTACCTGTGTCACCCATAAAAACTTGTGCCGGATAAGAATTATACCATAAGAAACCAACACAGGCTCCTACAAACGCACCAATAAATACAACCAACTCCCCTGAATTTGGGATATACATAATATTGAGATAGTCAGAAAATATGGTATTACCAGATACGTAAGCGAAGATTGCTAATGCTACTCCAATGATTGCTGAAGTTCCTGTTGCTAAACCATCCAAACCATCGGTCATATTTGCACCGTTTGATACTGCGGTAATTACAAATACTACAATCGGAATAAAGATGAGCCATGCCCAATCCATAGCGTTATCGCAGCACCAATCGATTAATTTTCCATAATCGAATTCATTATCTTTTACAAATGGGATTGTAGTAACAACTGATTTTGACTCTTCCCAGTGAAAGTCTCCTCCATCTAGAATCGTTCTTCCATCTACTGTCGTTATTTCAGTTGGTGCAGAATCATAAACTTTTTCCTTAACAACTACATCATCATTAAAGTATAAAATAGACCCAACTAGAATGCCGATTAGAACCTGACCTGCTACCTTAAACTTACCCGCTAAACCTTCCTTATTTTTCTTAAATACTTTAATGTAATCGTCGACAAAACCAATCATACCAAGCAGTACAGTTGAAACAAGCATTAGTATAATATAGATATTATCCAGCTTTGCAAAAAGTAATGTTGGTATTAGGATAGATGCTAAAATAATGAGCCCACCCATAGTTGGTGTACCTTGTTTCTCTTTTTGACCTGCTAAACCTAAATCTCTTACTGTTTCACCAACTTGTTGACGGTGTAGTAAATTGATAATTCTCTTACCAAAAACCATTGGAATTAAAAGAGAAACAAAAACAGACATAGCAGTTCTAAAGGTTATATACTGGAAAACTCCAGCCCCCGGAAAATCTAATTCATTTAAGTATTCGAACAAATAATATAACATTGTCTAAGCCTCCGATTTATTTATTTCTGTTATTGATTCAGTTAGCACCTCAACATCATCAAAGTGATTTCTAACTCCGTTTATTTCCTGATAGGTTTCGTGTCCTTTTCCAGCTACTAGCAGTATATCATTTCTTTGAGCAAAAGAGGCCGCGGTCCTTATCGCCTCTCTTCGGTCAGTTATTGCCAAAACCTTTCGTTTTGATGTAGCATCAACTCCTGTCTTCATTTCTTCAATGATTGCTGCAGGATCTTCCGTTCTTGGATTATCCGATGTAAGAATGACTCGGTCGCTAAACTTGCAAGCAATTGCTGCCATCATAGGTCTTTTTGTACAATCTCTATCTCCTCCACAGCCAACTACTGTTATCACTTGCTCATTCCCTGTACGAATATCTTTTATGGTTTTTAATACGTTTTCTAAAGCATCAGGACTGTGCGCATAATCTACAATTCCTGAAACCTCAAACAGGTTGATATATTGAAATCTTCCTGCAACAGTTTTCAGGGTACTTAAAGCTGTCAATAGTTCTAATTTATCATCACCAAGTAAAACTCCTACAGCATAAACTGCCGTTAAATTGTATGCATTAAAGTGTCCAATTAGTGGACTCCAAAATTCTTGATTGTCAAGTTTTAGGCTAAGCCCTGCAAAATTGCTTTCGATTATTTTAGTCTTAAAATCAGCATCAATCTTAAGTGCATAAAAGTGCTTCTTAGCGGATGTCTCTTGCAACATTACTTCACCATTCTTATCATCTCTATTTGATAAAGCAAATGAGTCTGACCCAAGGAGATTAAAAAACCCACGTTTAGCTTTTATATACTCTGAAAAAGTTTTATGATAATCTAAATGCTCATGAGTAATATTTGTAAAAACACCCCCTAAAAAATCAAGACCAGTTACTCTGTGCTGAACAACAGCATGAGAACTAACCTCCATATAACAGTGCGAGCAGCCGGCATCGACCATTTTTGCGATTAATGAATTAATAGAGATAGAATCAGGGGTTGTATGCGTGGATTTGATTTCTTCTTCACCAATTTTATTAACAACGGTTGATATTAAACCTGCCTTAAAACCAAGCTTGGTGTACAATTGATGAAGTAGTGTTACTGTAGTCGTTTTACCATTTGTTCCTGTAACCCCAATAAGCTTTAGTTTGCTTGAAGGATTCTGATAGTAATTGGAAGCCATAACACCCATAGCTTCTGATGAATCATCAACCAATACATAACAAATAGAGTCATTCAATACGGAAGGAAGCACTTCACAAACAATAGCTTTAGCTCCCGCTTCAATTACTTGGGGAATAAATTCATGAGCATCTACTTTAGTGCCTTTTTGGGTAAAAAAGCAAGAATTTGCAGACACTTTCCTTGAATCAAAAATCAATTCAGAAATCCCTATACTAGAATTCCCTAAAACCTGAATTACAGTTACGTTATTTAATATGTCATTTAGATTCCTCATTAAGACAACTCTATATTAATTTCTTGACCATCAAAAACTCTTGAGCCAGCGGTTATTGATTGTGTTTTAACCATTCCACTTCCTGTAATTTTAACTCTTAAACCTTGATTTTCTAACAGATAAACCGCATCTCTGAGACCCATTCCTACTACATTAGGAACAAGGTTTTCTTTAACAGACCTTGGTGCTATTTCTACAGATTCCTGCATGGTCCTGGTTACTATCCAATCAGCATCATCTGCTTTAGATTCTACAGGAATATTCAATTGACTAAATATGGTTTCTATATCTTGTTTTTTACCATGCTTGGAATAAGGAATAGCTGAATTTGCAGTATAATTTTGTTCTTGAAGTTGCTCATGCATTTCTAAACTATTTGCATAAACCTTATCTGCTACTTCTTTAAAAATTGGACCTGCAACTAAGTTTCCATAGTACACATTTCTACTTGGCGCATTAATAACAACAATACAACTGTACTGTGGGTTATCAGCCGGAAAGTAGCCTGCAAAAGAAGCTTGGTGGCTTACTTTTTTACCTTTGTAGGCATTTACACTTCCCACATTGTTTGCAATTTGGGCAGTACCTGTCTTACCCGCAATTTTGTAGTCCGCATTTCTCAAATTCCTTGCTGTTCCATCTGTTACAACACCCTCTAAAGCCTTTTGAACCTTTTTTATTGTTGCCTTTGAACAGATTTTAGAATTAATAATCTCTGATTCTATTTCTTGGACAACTTTCCTTCCCTTTGTAATCTTTTCTACAAACTTTGGCTTTACCATTACGCCGCCGTTCGCTACAGCATTATAATATGTTAATATCTGAAGTGGAGTTTGTTGCAACTCATATCCATGTGCCATCCAAGCCAATGAGATACCTGACCATGTTGGATCGTCTGTATTCTTAATATACGGCTCACCTTCTCCTGCGATCTCAATCCCTAATGGCATTCTGAGATTCATCTCTGCTAATCTGTCAATAAACTTTTGAGGTTGTTGTGCATACGACTTTGTAATTATCTCTGCCATTCCAATATTTGAAGAAACTTCTAATACTCGCTTCACTGTTATTTTTCCCCAACCTCCATCATCAAAGTTGGAATCTTCCATAGTTCTATCATAATACTTTTTTGAGCCATTTCCACAGTCAATCAAGTCATCCATATCAACATATCCATCTTCTATTGCAGCAATTAGAGCAGGTAGTTTAAATGTTGAACCTGGCTCAGTACTCTCACCTATCGCATAATTATAACCTTCATAGTATCGACCACTTTCTGTTTGCTTTAAATTTGCAATTGCTTTTATCGCTCCTGTTTTAACCTCCATCAAAACAACAGTTCCATGATCTGCTTGATGCTTCTGCAATTGTTCCATTAATGCACTTTCAGCAACATCCTGAAGGTTAACATCTATAGTAGAATAGATATCCATTCCGTCCTCAGGCTCAATTTCATCAGCATCACTTAGTGGCATCCAAACCCCTCCTGCAATTTTTTGCATTAATCGCTGACCATCAATTCCACTCAACACATTACTGTACGCGCCTTCCAATCCAACCGGAGTAACTTCATCCCGTTCATAACCGATAGTTCTCGCAGCCAAAATTTTAAAAGGTCTTTCTCTTTTATTTCGTTGAATAGTAATAAAACCACCCTTATACTTTCCTCTTCTAAAAAGCGGAAACTTCTTCATCTTTTTAAGTTGAGTGAACTTTACATTTCTTCTTACAAGATGATACCTAGCTCCATTTTCTCTAGCATCCTGAAGACTTTTCTTATAAACTGCTACTGATTTATCTTTAAACAAATCACTTAAATGCCATGCAAGGGAATCTATCTTTTCGTCAAACAAGTCGTTTGTTATTGCATCTGCATTAGGGTCAAAACGAACTTCATAAATTGGAATAGAAGTAGCCAATAGACTGCCATCGGTAGCATAAATATTTCCACGAACTGCCTCTATTGTTTTATCAACTGTTGTAAGCGAGAGAATCTTCTTTTTCAATTCATCTCCCTCAACCAATTGAATCGTTAGTGCTTTACCTACAATAACTAGAGCAAACAAGCAAACCACTACATAAACTGTATAGATTCTCCAAGCTATATCTTTCTTAACATCAGTCATCTAGAATCTCCTCCTTTTCACTTTTTGTAAGAACTATTTTCTTTGGAGGACTAGTCAATTCTTTAAGCTCTAAGCCCGACGTAGCTTTCGCCACTTGAGATTGTTTAGAAATATACATTAGGTCAGATTTGGTAGTAATATATTCTGATCTCAATTCTTTCAACTCGTTATTAGTATTATATAGCTGACGAATCACCTTTTCAGTTTGATATCCATTTGCGATATAGCAAATACCAAGAAATGTGATAAAAAAGATAAATGGTAAAGACTCGGTTACTTTCTCTTTCGATAAGAAACTGCCGGACAAGACACTTTTGAACCCTGATGCTTTTTTCTCACCAACCGACTCTTTAGTCTCCTCTTTTATGTCTTTATATTTATTACTCAATTTACTTTTTCTGCTATTCTGAGCTTTGCACTTCTTGCTCGGTTATTATCTTTTATTTCTTCCTCTGTTGGAATAATTGGCTTTCGATTTACTGGTTCAAGTGGCCGTTCAATATTTCCAAAAAAATCTTTTTTCAACTCCCCTTTAAAATTGCCAGTCTTGAAGAAGTTTTTAATTAATCTATCTTCTAAGGAGTGATAAGTTATTACAGCTAACCTCCCACCCACTTTAAGAACTTCTGTAGATTGCTCAATCATAGCCTCAATTACTTTTAATTCTTCATTCACTTCAATTCTTAATGCTTGAAAAACTTGAGCAAAAAATTTATGCTCCACTTTACCCGGAACCATTCCATCCAGAATAACTTTCAGTTGATCTATTGTTTCTATTTTAGATTCCGATCGAGCCGCTTCAATTCTTTGAACAACTTTATTAGCATTTTTCAATTCACCAAACTCTCTAAAGATTTGAAAGAGCTGTGCTGCGGTATAATTATTCACTATCTTGGCTGCGGTCAGTTTTCTCGACTTATCCATTCGCATATCTAGAGGACCAGAAAACCGAAATGAAAATCCTCTTTCTGCAACATCAAACTGATGAAACGAAACCCCCAAATCGGCAAGCACACCATCAACTGGTATTGCATGATACATTCTCAAATAATTCTTTAAAAAGGAAAAATTTTGATTGATTAAAGTGAAGCGTCCATCATCAATTGAATTATGTTCAGCATCTGGATCTTGATCAAAAGCATACAACCTTCCATCTTCTTTAAGATCTTCAATTATTGCTTTAGAGTGACCGCCTCCTCCAAACGTGACATCCACATAAGTGCCTGTTGCCTTAATCGCCAAACCGTCAATTGTTTCTTTTAAAAGCGCAGGCTTATGATACATCGGCTCCAGGATTTTGAAGTAACCCATTACCCATCACCTCTTCCGCCAAGTTGGCAAAATCCTCTGGCTCATCAGTCAACAATCCTTCGTAAGAATTCTTATCCCAGATTTCAATACGATCAGAATACGCAAACAGCACTACCTCTTTTTGGAGAGCACCATATTCCTGAAGTCGTTTAGGAAGCAACAACCTTCCTGTTCCATCCAAACCCAACTCTGTCGCCCCTCTGTAGAAGTAACGAATAAAATCTCTATTCTTCTTTACGTATTGATTTAACTGATTAACCTCTGCACTAATTCTATCCCAATCATTTTTAGGATACAGCACTAAGCATTTTTCGAACCCACGATTCACAACAAAACTTTCATTTGCAGACGGATTCAATTGCTTACGCAAACCTGAAGGGACCATTAGGCGGCCCTTAGCATCTAGTTTACAATCGAATTCTCCAATAAAGTTTGTCATAATTCTTTTACAGCGTGGGTTTCAGCAATTTGAGTGTAAAAATAAAGGAAATTTTACCACAATTTACCACTTTTTACCACTTTGTTGATAACTTTCAAACTTCAGATTGAACAAATTATTACATAAAACTCATTAATAGCGAGTTACAAATTATTGAAAAGTGGAGCCTCTTTGAAGAAAATGAAATAAAGCAAGCAATCTAGAATCACAAAAAAGAGCTTAGCGTTTTCATTGTAAATTTTAAAAAGCTGTTTTCAGCTGGTGATTGTTAATAGCTTTTATAATCCAATTTTTAAATAACTTTATTATCATATACCTTTGAACTATGAGTCACGAACAATACATTAAAAAAGACGGGGAATTTGAGTACCTAGAAAAAGGAGAAGGGCATACAATTGTTATTCTTCACGGTTTATTTGGAGCATTGAGCAACTTTGCAGATGTTATTGACACATTTTCAGAAAAGTATCGAGTAATTGTTCCTTTAATGCCATTATACGAAATGCCACTTTTAAAGACAAGTGTAGGCAGTATGGCTAAGTTTATTCAGAAGTTTTTGAAACATAAGAACCTAAGTAATGTAACCTTATTGGGAAATTCTTTAGGCGGGCACATCGCGTTAGTTTGTGCATTAGAGATGCCAGAAAGAGTTCATTCGATGGTTTTAACAGGAAGCTCCGGTTTATACGAAAACGCTTTGGGTGGATCTTTTCCTAGGAGAGAAGACAAAGAATATTTGAGAGAAAAGATTGCTGTTACTTTTTATGACCCAGCCGTTGCAACCGACGAAGTGGTAGATGCTGTATTTGATATCATAAACGACCGAACCAAATTGATTCGAATTCTGGCTTTAGCTAAATCTGCAATTCGCCATAATATGGCAAAGGATTTAGAGAATTTTAAAATGCCTGCTTGTTTAATTTGGGGAAAAAACGATGTAGTAACACCACCTGAAGTAGCCGAGGAATTTCATGCAAAATTACCTGACTCTGAATTACATTGGATTTATAAATGCGGACATGCAGCTATGATGGAACATCCAATGGAGTTTAACAAATTATTAGACGATTGGTTAAGCCGCCATACCAATTAGCAATATTCTTACAGCCTTTCTATTATGAAAATTAAAACTGCTGAGTTTGTAATCAGTAATACAAACCCCGAATTATGCCCTACACCCGACAAACCAGAATACGCATTTATTGGTCGTTCGAATGTTGGAAAGTCCTCACTAATAAACACACTTACAGAGCGAAAAAGCCTAGCTAAAACCTCAACTACACCTGGTAAAACGCAATTAATAAATCACTTTATTATTAACGATGAGTGGTATTTGGTAGATCTTCCTGGTTATGGTTATGCGAAATCATCAAAAAAAGAGCGAGCCAAATGGGACGGCTTTATCCGACAATATCTCAACAATCGAACTAGTTTAATTTACACTTTCGTTTTATTAGATAGTAGAATAAAGGCTCAAAAAATAGACTTAGAATTTATGGAAATGCTCGGTATAAAAGGCATTCCATTTGTTATGGTTTTTACCAAGCTAGATAAGCTTTCTAGCTCTGCGGCGAATAAAAACTTAACAGCTTATAAAAAAGAGATGTTAAAAACTTGGGAAGCCCTTCCTCCTATTGTTTTAACTTCTTCGAGCACGAAACAAGGAAGAGACGAAATATTAAAAATAATAGCAGAAACGAATCAAGATTTTTCATTTAAATAAAAACTCCCATCAAAAAATGATGAGAGTTTCCTTTTAGCCAAGCATGATAACTGAAGTTCTTAAAAGAACGATACATATACCAGGCTAATATCTAATATAATACTCTACAAATTTGGGTCATTTATAACGAATACGAAATACTTATAATTGAGTATTTATTAATCTAAACTACCTCCTATTCCGTATCCTTTGAATTGGTCGTTTGAGTCATAGTCGAAGTACATTACGAAGTCACCCGCAAATACATGATACAATGTTGATCCATAACCATCCCAATCGTCAGACTCGTAAACACCTGGATAACCCGTCCAAGTCATACTTACACCTGCCGTAACATCAACGTAGTAATCATTCACATTAGGATCGGCATCCCAGCCTATCAAACTGATATCAAACGTTTTGTTTGAATTAATTGAAAAATTTCCTGCTCCTTTATCAAAAGTGAAATTTTCATAAAAATCAACATATTTATATTCATCAACGTATTTTGAGAAATTTTCATTGCCATTAGCTTGTGACAGATCACTTTTAAAAGCAAAGACTGCTCCTTTTCCTGTTCCTTGGTCTATCATTATTGCAGAAGACTCGCCGCCAATATATACATAGCCTTTTACATCACTAAGTACACTACCTGTTTCATCCATTAATGCAAACTCACTTCCATCAATATTGCCTAATTTCAAGTGAAATCCTTGGTAAATACTAGCAGCAGTTGCAGAATCTATTGGGACATTCACAACAGTATCACTAGGAGATTTTTGATCGCACCAAAAACCATAGACGTCGCCATACTCATCAATTGTTAACATACCCCATTCATTATCCCCATTCGCTTGGGCGCCAGGTTCTAATGATACATAAAAGTATGTTCCTACCATTTCTGATTCTCTTCCGGAATAATCAACTTCATCTGTTACTGCCAAGAAAATATCATTAGCTGCTCTACCTGTAGGAAAGTTACCGGCTAATATTCTATCCGCAATTTCAATTGCATAACTCTTTCCATTTGCGCCTTCATCAATTTCATAAATTCCTTCATACACATCGTATAAAGTACCATCTATATCTAATGCAGCATCTAATTCAGAATATCCATTATTTTCAGTTATTCCAGTGGTTAAATTATTAACTGTTAAAACCTTATCGGTTTGATCTACCTCTAACTCAAGAAGATCTCCATAAGATGCAGACCCACTATATTTATTTGCAGCAGCAGAACCACCTCCATTATTATTTGTTGAAGGTTTTGCTGCAGAGTCATCATCATCGCTACAAGCAAAAGTGAATAAAGCTAGTGCCGACAAGCATATTGCCGTTTTGAAATTTCTTTTCATAATTCTAAATGTTAAAAATTTTAAGTTCTAAAGTTGGTTTGATTTTATAATAACCTCAATATTAAGTATATTTTATAAAACGATCATAAATTATAGAATACAAGGATTTAAGCTAAATTTGGAATTTTAAATTCTATGAAAAAACTACTTCTTTACCTCTCTTTCTTAATTTCCATTCTTGGCCAATCTCAGCAAGACAATTACTATTTATTTGATTCAATAAATATTTCAGAAATAGATTCAATTGATCTTAATATCATTGACAGTTGTTTTACTGTGTATTATGCAGATCCAATTGATACTAACAAGGCGAATGCCCTAGCTCATATAACCAATTCTATTCAATATGAAAAATGGTATTTTTCCTATTTTCAGAAAAGAATGGTCTAAATAAATTACTAAAGAACTAATCCGACTCTATAATAGAGAGACATTTAAATCTAAAACTGGCTTTTAATTATTACAATTTAGGGTATTTCTATTTTGGGTATGAAAGCGCACCATACTATAATAGCGATAGCTCCTTGAATTATCTTTTTAAATCATTAAGACTGTTTGAGAAACTTAAGAACTTAGAAGGTCAAAGAGGAGTATCGAACAATATTGGTTCATATTTCGAAAAACAAGGGAATATTCCTAAGGCATTAGAATACTATTACAAATGCCTAAAAATTGATGAGTTAACAAATGACAGTTTAGGATTAGCAAACAGTTATAATATACTAGGATCTGTAGCTAAAAAAGAGAATGAACTTAAGAACGCATTAACGTTCTATTCAAAAACTAAAACAATTGCAGAAACTTTAGCTCACCCTTATTATTTAGCGACATCATTAAATAACATTGCAAACGTATACCTCATCCAATTCGAAGAAGATAGCATTTTAAGAAATGATTCGACTCTTTTGAAAAATGCATTGAGTAATTACCAGAAAAGTCTTTCTTTATTTAAGGAAATGAACAACCGTTATGGCGTTGCCGCTGCAACTTATAAAATAGGTACGGTGGCTTTTGTAAAAAAGGAATACGAAAAAGCAAAATGCTTATTTAAAGAAAGTAGAGACCAATTTAAATCAATCAACAATAAGCTTTCTGAGTCAATGGCTTTAGAACAGCTAGCAAAAACAGAGTTATTGCTTAAGGATTTCAGTCAAGCAGAGCAAAATGAATTAACTAGTTTAAAAATTGCTCAAGAAATCAAATACCCAACTTACATTCAAAATTCAGCAGAAACTCTTAGTGAAATATATTCGGAAATAGGATAACATAATAAAGCTCTCGAAATGTTTAAGCTTTATATTTTAAACAGAGATATCGTTATAATGAAAAATCATTAAAGGCTAAAATAATTGAACAAACTAAGTATGAATATGAAAAACAAAAGGCTATTGATGACCTAAAAAACGAAAAATTATTAGCTGTAGAAAAGCAAGAGAAACAGAGGCAAAAAGCAATAGCTTTAGCCAGTTTAATTGGGCTTGCATTATTCCTTGTATTAATTTTTGTGTTAATTAAATAGAATCGTCAAAAGAACAAAGACAACAAGATAATATTATCTCAAAAGAAAGAAGTTAGTCTACAACGTGATCTTGCCCAAAAGAATCAAAAACTTGCCGAAGAGAAAAAGATTGAAGTTGAAGAGCGGAATAGAGAAATCCTCGACTCAATAACCTATTCTAAAAGGTTACAAGAGGCTGTTTTACCTCCACAAAAACTTGTTAAAGAATGGTTAACTAACAGTTTTATCCTATTTAAACCTAAAGATATTGTATCAGATGATTTTTATTGGATGGAAACCGCTCAATATAAGACGGAAGGGAAAACTCGATCTCTTGTTTTATTTGCAGTTGCAGATTGCACCGGGCATGGAGTCCACGGAGCGATGGTAAGCGTAGTTTGCGCAGGAGCCTTAAATAGGGCTATTAATGAGTTTAAACTTTCAGACGTTGGAGAAATTTTAAATAAAGTAACAGAACTTGTGGTTGAAGCATTAAATAAAAATGAAAATGATGTGCAGGATGGAATGGATATTGCGCTTTGTGGTTTAGACATAAGTCAGAAAGTGCTTTATGCTTCAGGTGCAAATAATCCAATTTGGATTATTTCTCAAAATGAAAAACTAAAAACTTCGGTAGAATACAAATCATTTAAAGAAGAAACCGCAAATGGCTTATTTCTTCATGAATTTAAAAGTCTTAAGAAACACATTGGCTTAAGTGAGCAAACAACTAAGTTTTCGTCACATGAAATTCAATTAAACCCTGGAGATACTATTTATCTATTTTCCGATGGTTATGCAGATCAGTTTGGCGGACAACGTGGTAAAAAGTTTAAATACAGCAGTTTTAGAAAGCTATTACTAGAGAACTACCATAAGGCTATGGAATCGCAAAAAGTTATTATAAATGATAGTTTTGAAAATTGGAGAGGAGACGAAGAACAGATAGATGATGTTTGTGTAATTGGCGTAAAAATAAATGGTAAAGAGCAAAATAATTTTACTAAGCGAGAGATTGAAGTTTTAGAATATTTAATTACAGGTTTGACAAGTAAATTAATAGCTGACAAAATGAATATTAGCACACATACAGTAGACACTTATAGAAGAAGACTACTTGCTAAAACCAATACACACAATAGTACAGAGCTAATCAATTATGCCAAAGAAAAAGAGATTATATAGCTTAGTTCTTTTGCATGCTTTTGCGATGAGAATCAACTTTTAAAAAAATAATATAACTGAAAAAATCATCTAGAATCTTATTTCCAATAAGTTAATAATTTACATTAAATCATTTTCATAAGCATATTTCACTAAGCCAACACTGTTTTTACAACCTGTTATAATACTTCGACAAATTCGAACCACTATCTAAGTTGAAAAAAGTATAACTTAGAAAATGAAAATTATGAAAAGAACGAGGAGAAAATTTAGTAATGAATTTAAAGCAAAAGTCGCTATTGAAGCTTTAAAAGAGCGAGAGACTTTAGCGAAGCTTGCATTGCGATTTGAAGTACATCAGAATCAAATTAGTCAGTGGAAACAAGAGTTTTTATCTAATAGTAGCTTAGTTTTTGTTAACGGCAATGCAAAAGTTGATAAAACGGAAGCAGAAACAGAGAAGCTTTATACAAAAATAGGATGCTTGGAAATGGAGCGAGACTTCTTAAAAAAAGCTTAACCAAATTGGGACATACGACATGAAGAAGGATTTAGTAGATACTAAAGAGTCTCTGTCATTAAATTGTCAATTATCTTTATTAGATCTATCAAAGGGAGGTTTTTACTATGTTAGAAAAGGGGAATCGAAAGAGAATTTAGAGACGATGCAACTAATGGATCAACATATAACGGAAGATCCCACGGCAGGAGTATTGACGATGCAAGACATGCTAGAAGAAAACGGTTACAAGTCATGTTATGATAGAGTAAGACGGCTTATGCGATTGGCTGATATTTTTCCAATATATCCTAGAAAGCACTTAACAGTTTTAGGAGAGAAAAAGTACATACACCCTTATTTGCTTAAAAACCTGAAGATTGAACGGTCAAATCAGGTTTGGGAAATCGATATTACGTACGTTCCGATGAAAAATGGGTTCATGTATTTGACGGCAATTATAGATGTTTACAGCAGAAAAATAATCTCATGGGATTTATCTAACTCATTAGATGCAGAGTCCAGTTTAAAAGTAGTTAGAGAAGGTGTTGAAATACATGGAAAACCTGAAATACTAAACTCTGACCAAGGCTCTCAATTTACTTGTATAGAATATATTAGGTTACTTAAAAAAGAAGGAATTTTAATATCAATGGATGGAAAAGGACGGGCGTTAGATAATATTTACATTGAACGGTTTTGGCGCTCAATCAAGTATCGGCATATTTACCTAAATCCGGCAAATGATGGATTAGAGCTTTACACAGGAATAAATAAATGGATGAATTTATATAACAAAAGAAAACATCAAGGAACAGGACAAAAAACAGAAATTAGGTACAAAAATGCGGCCTAAAATTCAATTAAGAATCAACTAATAGTGGTCTGGACAATCGAGGTATTATAGAAAGCTCTTTTGATTTACTATTCACAGCAGTCTTAAACTCTTCAAGTTCATTAACTACAATTATGATTTTACATTCTCGAAATTCCATAATATATATTTTAAAATTCAATACAAAGGTTTGAATCAATTAAAGTTTAATCATCATTGAAATCTTGTAAATTTACATACTACTTTTTGAGTATTTAGACAAAAAAATAATAACAAATGCTTAAAAGCAGAAGTGGATTTGAATTAGTATTATCCTTCGAATAGGGCTACTTTTGCCCACCTAAATCGGAATAAAAAGATGGATTACAATTTCTCTGAAATAGAAAAAAAATGGCAATTTTTTTGGGCAGAACACAAAACTTTTGCCGCAAAAGACAATAGCGAAAAACCCAAGTTTTACGTTCTAGATATGTTCCCGTATCCTTCGGGAGCTGGTCTACATGTTGGTCATCCTTTAGGTTATATTGCCTCTGACATTTATTCTCGATACAAAAGACATTTAGGGTTTAATGTTTTACACCCTATGGGTTACGATTCTTTTGGTTTACCCGCAGAACAATATGCGATACAAACTGGTCAGCATCCAAAAATTACAACTGAGGAAAATATAGCAACCTACAGAAGACAATTAGATCATATTGGTTTTTCATTTGATTGGGACCGAGAGGTTAGAACTTCTAAACCAGAATACTACAAATGGACTCAGTGGATTTTTATCCAAATATTTAATTCTTGGTATAATAAAGGCACAGATAAAGCAGAAGATATTTCACTTTTAGTTCAACACTTTGAATCTAACGGTACTGCCAATTTAAATGCTCATACCGATTCAGAAATAGAATTCTCTGCAGAAACCTGGAATAACTATTCTGAAAAAGAACAAGCGGATATTTTAATGGATTATCGCCTCGCTTTTCTAGCCGATTCTTTTGTGAATTGGTGCCCTGCTTTAGGAACTGTTTTAGCAAATGATGAAATAAAAGATGGCGTTTCTGAACGTGGCGGATACCCTATTGAACGGAAAAAGATGCAACAATGGAGCATGCGAATATCAGCATACTCTCAACGTTTATTAGATGGTTTAGAAAACATTGATTGGACAGATGCTATCAAAGAAATTCAACGAAATTGGATTGGCAGGTCTAAAGGTGCATCCATTGAATTCGACGTAAAAGACTCTGAACATAAAATAGAAGTGTTTACTACAAGGCCAGATACCATTTTCGGCGTTTCTTTTATGGTAATTGCACCTGAACATGAGTTGGTAAGCGAATTAACAACTTCAGAGCAAAAAGAAGAGATTGAGACATATGTGAAGTATGCCGCTTCTCGTTCTGAGCGAGAACGAATGACTGAAGTTAAAAAAGTAAGTGGTGCATTTACGGGTGCTTATGCAAAGCATCCTTTTACTGGCGAAAACATTCCAATTTGGATTGGAGATTATGTTTTAGCTGGCTATGGAACTGGCGCTGTTATGGCAGTTCCTTCCGGCGATCAAAGAGATTGGGATTTTGCTACAAAATTTGAATTAGAAATTCCACCAGTTATTGAAGGACAAGATATTTCTGAAGGTGCAGATGATAGAAAAAATGGGACAATTTGCAATTCTGACTTTCTAAATGGCCTAAGCGTTAAAGAGGCTATCGAGAAGTCTATTTCTGTTTTGGAAGAAAAAGGTATAGGAAAAGGAAAAATAAACTTCAGACTTCGAGATGCTGTTTTTAGCAGACAACGTTATTGGGGAGAACCAATTCCTATTTATTATAAAGATGGTATTGCTAAAGCCTACCCGACCGAAAAATTACCTCTAGAATTACCTGAAGTAGATAAATATTTACCAACAGAAGACGGGGAGCCACCCTTGGCCAGAGCTACTGATTATACTTTTGAAGGCAATCCACTTGAAACCTCAACCATGCCCGGTTGGGCAGGTTCCTCTTGGTATTTGTACCGATACATGAACCCCAATAACAAAGAAGCTTTTGCCGACAAAGACTTGTTAGATTACTGGAAAAACGTTGACCTTTATTTTGGAGGTGCAGAGCATGCAACTGGCCATTTATTGTACTCCCGTTTTTGGTGTAAGTTTTTAAAAGACAAAGGCTATTTAAACATTGAGGAGCCATTTCAGAAGTTGATTAATCAGGGGATGATTTTAGGAAGTAGCAGGTTCTTTTATCGTGAAATGGAAAGTGGAAAATTCATTTCAAAAGGATTAAAAAAAGAGTATAAAACTACAAGATCCCATGTTGACGTTGGCTTAGTTGAAGGTGAAGAACTCAATCTAGAGGCTTTTAAAGCAAGCAGAAAAGAATATTCTGATGCAGAATTCATCCTAGAAGATGGCAAGTACGTTTGTGGTTCAGAAGTAGAAAAGATGTCCAAATCTAAATTCAATGTGGTTAATCCAGACCATATTGTAGAAAGATATGGAGCAGATACTTTAAGGTTGTACGAAATGTTTTTAGGGCCATTAGAACAGGCGAAACCTTGGGATATGGATGGCATAGAAGGCGTACATCGTTTTTTAAGAAAGCTTTGGAGATTATACCACAATGCCAACAATGAGTTTACAGTAAGTGACGATAAGGCTTCTAAAGAAGAATTAAAATCACTACACAAAACCATCAAGAAAATTAGAGAAGATATTGAGCGATATTCGTTTAACACAGGAGTTAGTGCCTTTATGATTTGTGTTAATGAACTCAATGATTTGAAATGCAAAAAACACGAAATCCTAGAACCATTGGCTATTTTAATTTCTCCTTATGCTCCTCATATTGCTGAAGAGTTATGGAAGCTATTAGGTAATGAAGGTTCTGTAAGTTTGGTAGATTACCCAGAACATATAGAAGCACATTTAATCGAAAGCAACCACAAATACCCGGTTTCATTTAATGGTAAAATGAGGTTTATGCTAGAGCTTCCTGCCGACATGAGTAAGGAAGAAATTGAGAAGACTGTTTTAGCCCATGAAGAAACGCAAAAATGGATGGATGGCAAAACACCTAAAAAGATGATAGTAATCCCAAAGAAGATTGTAAATATTGTGATCTAGCAATTGTTAGTATCACAAAAAAGGCTAAGCTGACAGTCAGCTTAGCCTTTTTTATTCCTTAAAAACTAGAAATAGTAGAAATAGTATTCCAAAAAAAAAGCCTCATTAGTTGACTAATGAGGCTTTTAATTTTATAATATCAAGCTTAGTTCACTGCCGCTTGAAATTCAGCGTTTTCTCTGTAATCAGTAAACTCAGCATCTTTCTTAGCCTTAGCTTTTAAAGAAGCATCAGCAGCAATAGCTGCTTTTAAGTTAGAAACCATCATCGCAGAATCTTTCATTCTTGCTCCGATTACTGCTTTCAAATAAGAACCTGCGGCAGTGTTCGCTGCTTCAGATGCATCAATTGTTTGTAATGCAGTTGTGTAATCTTTATTTAAAGTTTGCGCTAGAGCAGCATTAAATGACTTAACACTTCCGTAATTACTTACAGCAGAAACGTAATCACCTTGAATCATGTTTAAGTAACCAATGTTGTTACCAACAGCTTCTCCTGCAGCAGTAGCAGCAGAATACATTTCCATTGCTTTTTCGTTATTTCCATTAGCTCTTTCATAAACACCTAGATTGTTGTTTATTACAGGATTGTTTGGAGATAAACTATACGCTTTATCAAACTCTGCTTTTGCTTTTTCCATATTCCCTTGCATAGCGTAGATATAACCCATGTTATTTGGACCTCTCCAATCATCAGTATGTAATTTTGAATAAGTTGAGTAAATGGTCATTTTCTCATCTAAATCCTCAGTCATTGTAGCTGCATAAAGTAACTCTTCGGCAGACAATGTATCTGGAGCTGATTTAGCGAAATCCTTAATCTGCTCATCAGAGTAAGCAGTCAATTGACCTTTTACTGTAATTTCAGATCTTCTTAAACTAGGTAAGATTTCTTCTTGTAAGACCTCGAAAGTAGCTGCCATATTTCTGATCTCTTCTTCTCTCTTAGCTTTATCTTCATACATTTCAAGAACTCTTAAGATTAAATCTTTATCCTTAATGTCTGTCGCTTGCATTGCTGCTTTAAAACCTTCCCAATCTTCACCTTTCCCAACTTTGTTAAAGAAATCTTTTTCAGTTTTAACCTTATTTCTTCTTAACATAGTTCCTGCTGCGTTTGCTCCGCTATTAGCTCTATTGTCAGCTAAATTTGCGTTTAAAGAAAGTTCCCCTTCAGGAGAAGCGTAAGCAACAACATCTGTTCCGTTGAAAGAGAACATTGGGTTTTTAGACATTTCCTTAATCCAAGAACCTAAAGCTTTCATATCATCATCAGATAATTCGCTCCCAGATACATTGTACTTATTAACCATGTAATTAATGGTAGCAGCCATTTCTTTAGGTACAACCCTTTGGAATTTATCTGCACCTAAAACAACCATATCATCATCCATGGCCCACATTGGGGTAATTATCGTCCCTGTCCCTATTTCTCTTGCAGGGAATGCTTTTTCTTTTCCTTTATATTTTCCTACGCCAACTGCATTTAAGGTAACCACCTCCATTTTGTCTGTGTAGGCTATTCTATCATTGTACGAAAAACTTCCTCCTTTCTCAAAAGAAATTTTCTGTCCTTCAACTTCTGAATCCTCTCCAACAAGAACTAACTTCTTAAAAGTAACATCTCCTGCTTCTCCTGCTGCTGTCGGAGTAATTTCAACAGATACCTTCTTGTTAAAAAACTTTGGAGGAATAGTCCCAGATATTGCAACATCAACACTATCACCGTGCATTTCTAAAGGAGTTGGATTAACAGAATAAGTAACTTGTTCTGCCTTTTTTGTCATATTGCTTAAAGGGTTACAAGCAACTGCAGAAGCAGCAGCGATTGCAACAAATGCATAGACACTATAATTTTGCTTTTTCATTTTATGAATTTCTAACATAGTTTAGATGCAATATTAGGTATTATTAATTTTCTTAGCAAAAAAAACAACACAATACTATGTAACTTTCTACCTGCAGTTTATATTAAAATAATGACCTCAATTTCAATACCTTAGACTTGTCATTACAAGCAAAAAACAAGTCATTAACTGTCTCTTCAAATTTTCCAAGCTTTAAGTCTTCTGCAATTTCTCGAAAAGGCATTAATACAAACATCCTATTTCTAAGAAACTTATGTGGAATAATTAAACCATCTAAATTGATTTCCTCATTATTGTAGAAAAGAATATCTATATCAATCTCTCGATTTTCATAAGACTCTGTGGTTTTTTTTTGCCTTCCTAACGCTATCTCAATTTTTTGTGTAAAGCTCATTAATTCTAATGGGCTTAATAAAGTATGAGACTCTACAACTATATTGTAGAAAGAATTAAGGTTTTCAGCCCCCCATGATTCCGATTCATAAACATTTGATATCTTTTTTATGGTTAATTCTTGGGACTCCAATTGATTAACAGCATCTCTCAAGTAAGATATTCTATCGTTTAAGTTACTTCCTAAACTTAGAAATACTCTTTTATTCCGCTTATCAGACTGCTTTGCCATTAATGTAAAACTAAATATAATGCTTACTTGTATTAGTATTTTTGATTAAAATAATTTTATACAAGATGAAGCAATTTTTTAAATTCATGTTCGCCTCAATGCTAGGGGTAATTTTATCATTTGTAATAGCTTTTTTTATCTTTTTAGGAGTAATTGGAAGTATTGTTTCGAGTGCACAAAGTGAAAAGACACCTTATGTTCACTATAATAGTATCCTTAAAATCGAATTAAGCACTTCTATTAAAGATCAACCCTCCAACAATCCGTTCGAAAACATTGATTTTGCTACATTTGAGGACAAAACCCCTTTAAGCTTAAAAAATATATTAGACAATATTGAAAAGGCAAAATATGATGACAAAATAAAGGGCATTTACCTAGATGTGCCGTTATTACAGGCTAATATGGCAAATATTGAAGAGATTAGAAATGCACTTATCGATTTTAAGTCAAGTGAAAAGTTCATTATAAGTTATTCTGAAAATTATAGTCAAGCTAGTTATTACTTATCAAGCATTGCAGACGAGATTTATTTGAACCCTGCAGGAGAAATGACATTTAAAGGTTTAAGTACACAATTGATGTTTCTTAAAGATGCTTTAAACAGGCTTGATGTTGATATGCAAGTTATTCGTCATGGTAAATTTAAAAGTGCAATTGAGCCATTTATACGTGAAAACATGAGTGATGCTAATAGTGAGCAATTAGAAACTTTAATAAACTCTATTTGGGATAACATGCTTAATAATGTTTCTTCAGCAAGAGGAATTGAGGTAGATCAGTTAAATAACATAGCTGATAATATATTGATTCGAAGTGCACAAAGTGCTCTTTCAGAAAAACTAATAGACGGATTAAAGTATGAAGACGAAGTCCTTAAGATACTTAAAGACAAAGTTGAAGCAGAGAGCTCGGAAAAAATAAAATTCATAGGGCTTAACAAATACAAAAAATCTAAACCAAAAAACAACAATGAAAATTCATTGGCCGAAAAATCTTCTTCTAAAAATAAAGTAGCTATTATCTTCGCCGAAGGAGAAATTGTTAGCGGAAAAAGCAGAGATGGGCAAATGGGCTCTGAAACAATTTCAGAGGCCATTAAAAAGGCAAGATTAGATGATAAAGTAAAATCAATTGTATTAAGAGTTAATTCCCCTGGTGGAAGCGCATTAGCATCTGACGTAATGTGGAGAGAAGTTGTTTTAGCTAAAAAAGAAAAGCCCGTAATAGTTTCAATGGGCGGAGTTGCTGCTTCAGGTGGTTACTATATTTCATGTGCAGCAGACAAAATATATGCTGAGGCGTCAACTATTACCGGCTCGATTGGAGTATTTGGAGTAATTCCTAACATTGAAGGAATGTTAAAAAACAAAATGGGGATTGATATTGATAGAGTTGCTACAAACACATATGCAGACGGTTTAACCTTACTGAGACCTATGCAACCAAAAGAACGAGAAGCAATTCAAGAAATGATTGAAAATATATATGATGATTTCACTCAAAAAGTAGCCGATGGTAGAGGTATGACCCAAGCGAATGTTGACTCAGTTGGGCAAGGCAGAGTTTGGAGTGGAATAACTGCAAAAGAAAAAGGTCTAGTAGATGAAATTGGAGGCCTAGACGCTGCGCTTGCAGAGGCAATATCATTAGCAGATGTTGAAGACTACAAAATCATTGAATTACCAAAGCAAGAAGATCCGATTCAAAAAATGATGAATGACCTCGCCGGCGATGTCAAAATCAAAATATTTGGAGACGAGTTTGGAGTAGCAGAAAAGTATTACGCTAACTTTAAAAACGTTATGAATGCTAAAGGAATCTATACGAGATTACCTATTGATATCATCATTGAATAAATTGCAGCAATTAAATAATAAGAGCCATTTTGCGATGGCTCTTTTTTTTGCTCTAAATCCAAGAAAAAAAATTATTTTTAATGCAAATTAACTTCTATGCAACTCCTTAATTCAATTTTTTCTTGGTGGATGAAAAAACGGATGCATCAAATTGATTTATTCGTAAAATACCCCAATGAAGTCCAAAAAGAATGGTTTATAGAATTAATTGAATCTGCAAGAAATACTGAATTCGGTTCAAAATATAATTTCGCAAAAATTGAGACAGAAAATCAATTTAAGGATTCAGTTCCAGTTAACGACTACGATGATTTAAAACCATACATAAGCAGAATTATGGCTGGAGAACAAAAGATATTATGGCCAACTGAAACTAAGTGGTTTGCAAAATCATCAGGGACTACAAGTGATAAAAGTAAGTTTATACCTGTTACAAAAGAAGCCTTGGAAGAATGCCATTACAAAGGCGGAAAAGATATGCTCTCTATTTACTGCGATAAATATGAGGACACACAAGTATTTACAGGCAAAACACTTATGATGGGTGGAAGCAGTCAATCTATAGATCCTAATACTGACTCTTATCAAGGAGATTTATCTTCAATTATTATAAGAAACTTACCTTTTTGGGCTGAAATTAGGAGAACGCCTGATCAAGAAACAGCTCTTATGAAAGACTTCGAAAAGAAATTAGAGCGAATGTCAATAATAACTGCTGATGAAAATGTTACAAGTCTTTCAGGTGTGCCTTCCTGGATGTTGGTATTGTTAAATAAAGTATTAGCTCAAAAGGGAATAAATGACATAAGTAATATTTGGCCTAACCTTGAAGTTTTCTTTCATGGAGGTGTCTCTTTTACTCCATATAGGGAACAATTCGAAAAAATTATTTCATTGCCAAAAATGAGGTATATGGAAACCTATAATGCTTCAGAAGGATTTTTTGGAATTCAAGATTTAAGTACAGACTCTGAACTCTTATTAATGCTTGATTATGGAATATATTATGAGTTTGCACCAATGGAAGAATGGAATAATAAATTTCCAAAAACCTTAACGCTTGATGAAGTTGAAACAGGTGTTAATTATGCCCTAATTATAAGTACTAATGCCGGTTTATGGAGGTATAAGATTGGAGACACCATTTGTTTCACTTCTAAGTACCCTTTCAGATTTAAGGTTTCAGGAAGAACAAAACACTTTATGAACGCCTTTGGTGAAGAAGTAATTATTGAAAATGCAGAAAACGCATTAGCTTTTGCATGCCAGTTTACTGGGGCACAAATTGAAGAATATACCGCCGCTCCAGTATATTTAACAAATGAAAATTCTGGTAGACATGAATGGCTAATTGAATTTAATAAATCGCCTGAAAATTTGGAAGCTTTTGCCGAAGCCTTGGATCATAGATTACAACAAATTAATTCCGATTATGAGGCTAAAAGAAAAGGCAACATGGCTTTAGAATTCCCAATTATACGAAAAATGGAAAGAGGCACGTTTTATGCTTGGCTAAAACATAAAGGGAAGTTGGGTGGCCAAAACAAAGTTCCTAGGTTAAGTAATGACAGGAAATTTATTGAAGAAATTCTAGGTCGTAATAGCCAAGTTAAAAAAGAAGTAGTTTGATTCTAACTAAATATTTATTCATTTTAAGTCTCTTCATTGGCGCTGATGGAGAGATTCCCAAAAAGACCTTGATTAAAGAAATCAACAAGCCCAGTAATTGTATTACTACAGATCGACTGGGGAACTTATATTTGATTAACGATTATAGAATCACCATGTACAACAAAGTTGGTGACTCTTTAAGAGAGTTTAATAGCCGAAAGTATGGCGAAATAACTTTTGTTGATGCAACTGACCCATATCAACTTCTTGTGTTTTTTCAAGATTATAACCTAATCTTATTCTTAGATAACTTTTTAAGCGAGAATGGGGAGCCCGTTGATTTACAAGAATTGGGCTACGATCAAATTTCTTTTGCTTGCCAATCTAGAGAAAAAGGGGTTTGGCTTTTTGATCAGCTGAGACAGAAGATTATAAAACTTGATCAAAACTTCGTCCCTACTCACGAATCTATAAACCTTGCTCAATGGTTTGGAAACAATGTTCAACCAAATTTCATGGTAGAATTTAACAATCAACTTTTTATTGCAGAGAAAAACGAAGGTTTTTATGTTTTTGATCATTTTGCAACATTTTCAAAAAGAATTCAACTTAAAAATGCTGAACATCCTCAGGTAATTAGTGGTAAAATTAATTTTATGAGGGGGGAAAACTTATGCCAGTATAATCTTAAAAGTTTTGAAACTTTTTGCGATTCAACAATACAATATAAAGCCCTTAATGTTAGAATTGAAGAAGGTAAAACATATATAAATTCAGGTAAGAAGGTACAAATTTTCAAGCTGAATTAATTCTTTTTTATAGGTTATAAGCGGCTAGAATTTATTACTTTAGTCCAACAAAAATTTTCAGTATGCATTTAGCTATCGCAGGAAACATTGGTTCCGGAAAAACAACTTTAACATCTTTATTATCTAAACATTACAAATGGGAAGCTCATTATGAAGATGCTGATGAAAATCCTTATTTGAATGATTTTTATAATGACATGCAGCGATGGTCATTTAACTTACAGGTTTATTTCTTGAATAACCGATTTAGTCAAGTACAAGAGTTTAGAACTAAAGGCCAAAATGTAATTCAAGATAGAACTATTTATGAGGATGCATATATTTTTGCTCCCAATTTACATGCAATGGGTTTAATGACTTCGAGAGATTTTGAATCTTATTTCTCATTATTCAAGTTAATGGAAACATTTATTCAACCCCCAGATTTATTAATTTATTTAAGAGCTTCTATTCCCAAGCTTGTTGACCAGATTAGCATGCGTGGAAGAGAATATGAAGAAAGTATTCGTTTAGATTATTTAAAGCGTTTAAATGAGAGATATGAGGCTTGGATTAGCACTTATAATGAAGGAAAGCTATTAATTGTTGATGTTGATGACACCAACTTTATTGAAAATCCAAATGACCTCGGAAAAGTAATTGAAAAAATAGACGCTGAAGTTCACGGCTTATTTTAATAAGCTTTTCAAATAGTCATATAAAAAAGCCTGAGCAAAATTGCTCAGGCTTTTTTATTAATTATATATTTTTTAAATTATTTTCTAGCAGTTAAGTTACCTTTAAGATCAAACTCATCATATATAAACTTATCTAGTAATTCGTCGAAAGTTTTAGACTTATATGTAATACCATAATTCGTTCTATCAATTGATGTATTAAAAGATATTCCAAATGAATTTTCAGAAATAGGACTTAACTTAACATCAAATTTCTTTGTCATTGTCTTATCCTTTATAGTAATTTCTGAATATACTATTAAGTCATTCGAAGCACCTTCAGTTCCAGTAATTAATAATCTAGCAGTTCCGTGATTATTTATATCGAAAAAATCTTCGCTTTGCAAATGGCCTAACAACTTGGCATTCTCTTCAGCATCTTCAATATCGTCAATATTTATTGAAGCCATATCCATGATAATTTCACCTTGAGAAATAAGTCCGTTCTTAATAACCAAACTAGCATCTGACATTAAAATTTTACCAAAATGCTCTCCGCCAACTTTCTTACCTACCCAAGTAATATAGTTATCTCCTTCAAGAGGAATAGTGTAAGTCCCGTCAGCGATTGTACCGTCAAATTCTGCCATTTCAATTGTTGTAGCTTCATTTGCATGATTACTATGAGCGTTATCGCCAGTTGAAATATGTGGAGCAATAACTAAAGAAACAATCGACATTAATTTAATTAGGATATTCATTGAAGGACCTGAAGTGTCTTTAAATGGATCTCCCACAGTATCACCTGTTACAGACGCAGAGTGAGCATCAGAACCTTTATACTCCATCTTACCATTAATCATTACTCCCTTTTCGAATGATTTTTTAGCATTATCCCATGCACCACCTGCATTGTTTTGGAAAATACCCATCAATACACCAGATACAGTAACACCTGCTAATAAACCACCTAAAACCTCAGGGCCAAAAGTAAATCCAACAAGTATTGGAACGATTAAAGCAATTAAACCCGGCAGCATCATTTCACGAATGGAAGCTTTTGTAGAAATTTCAACACATTTGTCATATTCAGGTTTAGCCTTGTATTCCATAATTCCTGGAATCTCTTTGAATTGTCTTCTAACTTCCTGAACCATATCCATTGCTGCTCTTCCCACCGCAGCAATCGCAAGAGAAGAGAATATAAATGGAATCATTGCTCCAACAAATAAACCTGCTAAAACATCAGCTTTGTAAATATCAATTGAGTCAATTCCTGAAAGTCCAACGAATGCAGCAAATAAAGCTAACGCAGTTAATGCAGCAGAAGCAATAGCAAATCCTTTACCTGCAGCTGCAGTCGTGTTACCAACAGCATCTAAATTATCAGTTCTACCTCTTACTTCTTCAGGTAGACCACTCATCTCAGCAATTCCACCTGCGTTGTCTGCAATAGGACCAAAAGCATCAATTGCTAACTGCATTGCTGTAGTTGCCATCATTCCTGCAGCGGCTATAGCTACACCATATAAACCTGCAAACTCATGAGAGATAAAAATACCAGCTGCTAATACAATCACCGGAATTACTGTTGATTCCATACCAACTGCTAAACCACCAATAATATTTGTTGCATGACCTGTAGACGATTGTTGAACGATTGAATTAACTGGTTTTTTACCCATTGCGGTGTAATATTCAGTCACAATACTCATGATTGCACCAACAATTAAGCCTGTTAAAATCGCCCAGAAAATATCTAAAGAAGTTAATTCATAACCTCTAATCGTCATATTCTCAACCATTAAATAATCAACTAAAAAGTAAGAAGCGATAGCTGTTAAAATAACTGAAGACCAGTTACCTAAATTTAATGCTCCTTGAACACTTCCATCTTCGCCTTTAACTTTAACTAACATGGTTCCGATTATTGAGAACATTAAACCTAATCCTGCAATAACCATTGGTAATAGAATTGGTGAAAGGCCATTAAATTTATCTGGAGTTCCAAATTCAACCTCAGCTCCTAAAACCATAGTTGCTAAAATTGTTGCAACATAAGAACCGAATAAATCTGCACCCATACCTGCAACATCACCTACATTATCACCAACGTTATCTGCAATGGTTGCAGGGTTTCTAATATCATCTTCAGGAATTCCTGCCTCTACTTTACCAACTAAATCTGCTCCAACATCTGCAGCCTTTGTATAGATACCTCCACCTACTCTGGCAAACAATGCAATAGACTCAGCTCCTAATGAGAAACCTGCTAAAACTTCAATTGCTAAAATATAGCTTCCTTTGTCAGTCATTGTGCCTTCAGGTCCAAACATGGTTAATAAAACAATGAATAAACCACCTAAGCCTAATACAGCTAAACCTGCAACACCAAGACCCATTACTGTTCCTCCATTAAATGAAACTTTAAGCGCTTTAGCTAAAGAAGTTCTTGCTGCTTGCGTAGTTCTAACATTTGATTTAGTAGCAATATTCATCCCTAAGTAACCTGCAAATGCAGATAAAAATGCTCCAATTACAAAAGTAATTGCGATTACAGGACTTGACTCTTCTACTAAAGTTCCTGACCATCCTAATAAAATTGCTGCAATGATTACGAAGTAACCCATTACTTTCCACTCTGCTTTTAAGAAAGCCATAGCTCCTGTTGCAATGTGAGCAGCTAATTCTTTCATATTATCGTCACCGGCATCTTGCTTAGATACCCATGCTGACTTAATTGCCATAATTATTAATCCTATAATTCCTAAGAATGGAACTAAGTACAGTAAAAAATTTTCCATAGTTGTATTTAATTAATCTGTTGTCTTAATTTTTTGAAGTCCGCAAAAGTATATTTTATATTTTTGATTTGCAATTAATTGCATGTGCCATTTTTTATTGAAATTTACCCCAATAATTCAGAAAGTTATATGGGTGTAGCAACAAAGTTTCATTCCTTTAAAAAAAGCATTGAGAATATAGGTCTAGAAGAAGGAAAATCAAAAGACAAGGCACTGGAAATCAAAAACTTCAACCTACTACTTTTTTGGATCATTATTGCAAGTATTATTTGGTCTGCATTGTACTTTGCTATTGGCCAACCAAATGCAGGCCTAATTCCGCTGATTGCAACTGTTGCAATCCCTATATCTTTACTCTATTTTAACAAAACCAAAAACTTTAACATTCCGGTTAATTCATTCATAGGGATTATGTTAATACTGCCTCCGCTTACACAAATATTTAATGGTGGATTTATTAATTCAGGGGCAGTTATAGCATGGAGTGCAATGGTAGCAATAGTTTCATTAGCATTTAAGCCTAAGGCTAGTGCAAAATTTAGTTTTTTTCTTTTTCCCTTAGTGGTTTTTCTAACCTTAATAATAGAATTAATAGGCCTTCCTGATTATAATCAATTAAATGCTCATCTGATAGAAGGTCAATTTGCTGTAAATATTGTAGGAGTTGTTGCTACGGCTTTCTTCCCATTACTTGGATTTTCAAAAGAATTAGAATCTACTAGAAAAAATTTAAAAATTAGAAACCAGACTATTGATAATAGTTATGAATATGCAAAATATATTCAAGACAGTATTATTCCATCCGAGAGTCAGTTAAAATCTATTTTCGATTTAAACTTATTTGTCATTTCTATGCCAAAACACGGAGTGGGTGGGGATTTTTATTGGTCTCATACCATAGACCACAAATCTTTTATTATTTGTGCTGACTGCACCGGACATGGGGTGCCTGGAGCATTCATGACTCTTACTGCCATAAATCACTTAAATTCTACTGTTAGAGAGAATAATATAGAAGACCTTAGTTTGATTTTAGAATCACTTCACAAAAAGTTACAAGTCTCTTTTGCAAAATCTGCTACAAAATACAACGATTCAATTAATATGACTGTTTGTGTTATTGATAGAGACAGATCAATTATAGATTATGCAAGCACTAAGTCTCAGGTGTACTTTTTTGATGGAATTTATGTCGTAAAATACAGAACTGACAAACATAAAATTGGAACTACATACAGCAACGTTCAATTTAATATAAGAACCATTAAATTCAAGAAGGGAAATATTCTTTACCTAACAACAGATGGAATAACAAATCAATTTGTACAAGAAACTGACAAAAAACTTAAGACATAAAAGCTTTTGGCTGAATTAAACAAATATGCCCCCTATCCAATAGAATTACAAAAGGGTTTATTTAAAAAGTCTATCAAAAAATGGCGTGGTGAACTTGACCAAACTGAAGATATCCTGATGCTAGGTCTTGTATTATAAATAATTACTTAACGTACATTACATCTTTTACAGCCTCAATAACATCATTTACATTTGGCAACCAAGCGTCAACAAATGCTTGTGCATACGGTAAAGGTGTATCTTTGGTATTTATTCTTCTTATAGGAGCATCTAAGTAATCAAAAGCGTTTCTTTGAACCATGTAAGTTAACTCGGTAGATATATTTCCTAACGGCCAAGCTTCTTCAAGAACTACCAATCTATTAGTTTTCTTAACTGAGTTAATAACCGTTTCGTAATCGATTGGTCTAATAGTTCTTAAATCTATTACCTCTGCTTTAATTCCGTCTTTTGCTAATTCTTCTGCGGCAGCAATCGCAACCTTCATGATTTTTCCAAAAGAAACAATGGTTACATCTGTACCTTCTGTAACAACTTTTGCAGAACCAATAGGAATTAAATATTCTCCCTCAGGAACTTCTCCTTTGTCTCCATACATCTGCTCTGACTCCATAAAGATAACAGGATCGTTATCTCTAATCGCTGACTTCAACAAACCTTTAGCGTCCGCTGGGTTTGAAGGAACTATAACTTTAAGTCCTGGTGTATTTGCATACCAATTATCAAAGGCCTGCGAATGTTGTGAACTCAATTGACCTGCAGAACCTGTAGGACCTCTGAATACCATTGGCGCTCCGTATTGACCCCCAGACATGCTTAGCATTTTTGCTGCTGAGTTAATTACCTGATCAATCGCAACCAAGGAAAAGTTGAATGTCATGAATTCAATAATAGGCCTTAATCCGTTCATTGCAGCTCCCACGCCAATTCCTGCGAAACCAAGTTCAGCAATCGGGGTATCAATAATTCTCTTTTCTCCGAATTCGTCAAGCATACCTTGACTTACTTTATATGCACCATTGTATTGAGCAACCTCTTCTCCCATTAAAAAGACAGACTCGTCTCTTCTCATCTCCTCATTCATTGCCTCTCTCAAGGCTTCTCTAAACTGCAATGTTTTCATAATTACACTAATATTCGTTAATCAATTCCGCTTTCACACGATTGCCAAAATTATTAAATAAACCCACGTAGAACAAGATTTAAAATTCATTCCGTAAAATAAGTCAAACAATCTTTTAGCCTTTGTGTTTTGAATTAACAATTAGACCTTTTTTAGTAATTTTGTAATCCCTTTTAAAAAAGGGTTTTGGCGAAAAAAAACAGTTATTAATTTTATAGATATTGTAGAATGAAAATTTTAGTTTGCATTAGCAAAGTTCCAGATACAACATCGAAGATTGCTTTTACCGATGGCAATTCGAAATTCGATACAAATGGAGTTCAATTTATTATTAATCCTTACGATGAGTGGTATGCTTTAGTTAGAGCATTAGAATTAAAAGAAGCTAACGGAGGTTCGGTGACAGTAATAAATGTAGGACTATCAGAAAACGATCCAACAATAAGAAAAGCATTAGCAATAGGTGCTGATGACGCTGTTAGAGTTAATGCAAATCCAGCTGACGCTATGGATGTAGCACAACAAATTGCTGACTACGCTTCATCAAACGGTTATGAAATGATTTTAACCGGCAAAGAAACAATTGACAATAACGGTTCTCAATTAGGAGGAATGATTGCCGCAATCCTTGACCAAGAATATGTTTCTAATGCATCTAAATTAGATATGAATGGCAGTGTAGCCACCATAGAAAGAGATATTCAAGGCGGAAAAGAGATTCTTGAGGTTGAGGCTCCGTTTGTTTTAAGCGCTGCCAAAGGAATGGCTGAGGCTAGAATCCCAAATATGAGAGGAATTATGGCGGCAAGAACAAAGCCTTTAAATGTGGTTGAACCAAGCGGACTATCAAATGCAACAGAAGTTATTTCATTTGAATTACCTCCTGCTAAAGGAGAATGTAAAATGGTAAGTGCCGATAATCCTGGGGAATTACTTGAATTATTAAGCAACGAAGCGAAAATCATTTAAAACTACTCATCATGTCAATTTTAGTATACGCAAATACAGCAAAAAACGAAGTTCACAAATCTGCCTACGAAGTAGTTTCTTATGGTAGTCAATTAGCTCAAAAAACGGGAGACACTTTAACTGCATTAGTCATTGGTGAGGCAAATAATATTGCTAGTCTAGAAGATTTTGGTGCAGATAAAATTATTCATGTTAAAAACGATAGTCTTTCAAGCTTTCAACCAACATTACTATGTAAAGCAATTAAGCAAGTGGCATCGTCTGAAGGGTCAAATACGGTTATATTTTCTCATGATTTAACGGGAAAGGCAATTGCCTCAATGTATGCTGCTACTGAAAAAGCGGGCATCGTAACAGGAGCTGTTGCAGTTCCTGAAGTAGATAATGGCTTTATCGTTAAAAAGGCAGTTTTCTCAGGAAAAGCTTATGCACATGTCAAAATAAATACGGATAAGAAAGTGATTTCTGTTAATCCAAATTCGATTGATAAGGTAGAAAATAAAAAGTCTGCTGAAACATCTGAAATAAATGTTGACTTAGGAGTAGGTAAAATTAAAGTAATCGAGCAAAAAATTGAATTAACTGATGTTCCTTTAACTGAGGCTGAAAAGGTTGTTAGTGCGGGTAGAGGTCTTAAAGGACCTGAAAACTGGGGAATAATTGAAGAGCTAGCAAAAGAATTAGGAGCTGCTACAGCATGTTCAAGACCTGTTTCTGATATGGACTGGAGACCTCATCACGAGCACGTAGGTCAAACTGGTGTTGCTATTCGACCAAATCTATATATTGCAGTTGGGATTTCAGGAGCAATTCAACATTTAGCAGGTGTAAATCAAAGTAAAGTTATTGTTGCTATCAACACTGATGCTGAGGCTCCTTTCTTTAAAGCCGCTGATTATGGAATTGTTGGCGACGCCTTTGAGGTAGTTCCAAAATTGATTGAAGCTGCAAAAGCAATGAATATTTCAGGAAACTAGAATAACTCAAACCCTAAAATGGATAAAATTGGATTAGATATCGTTGGGCTATCTTACAGCCAGACTCAATCTGGAGCGTATGCTTTGGTTCTTGCAGAGCAAGACGGCGGCAGGCGCTTACCAATTATTATAGGTGGGTTTGAAGCTCAAGCTATAGCCATTGAGTTAGAGGACATGACACCAAGTCGTCCTCTAACTCATGATATATTTAAGAGTTTTGCTGATTCTTTCGAAATAAATATCAAGGAAGTTATAATTTACAACCTTGTTGAAGGAATCTTTTATGCAAAACTGATTTGTGAGAAAGACGGTATTATTCAAGAAATAGATACTCGGACTTCTGATGCGGTTGCTGTCGCTGTTCGGTTTAAATGCCCTATATTTACCTACGAATTTATTTTAAACAACGCAGGAATAATTCTAGAAGAAACTGAAGAAATAGAGACTGACGGTAAAGAAAAGGTTAAAACTGCAGAGAACAAACCTGCTAAAAAAGAAGAACCTAAGAAGCCAAGTATAACAGAACTTCAGGAGCGATTGCAGAAAGCAATTGACACAGAGAATTATGAAATAGCCTCTAAAATTCGTGATGAGATCAACAAACTTACGGGCAACAACAACTAAGCTCTTTCCATTATTATTTCTCTTAATTGCATTTGGAATTAATGTAAAATCTTTTGCTCAAGCAGATTCTACCATTACAGATAGCCTAACTTTTATCGAAAGTTTCACAACACCCGTTCTAACTGAAACAGAGCAAATATCTGCAAGTACTACTCCCTTAATTCCTTCACAAGGTTTTACATCTAACTCCCTATTGCGCGGAATTCTTGGATTATTGAGTTTGCTTCTTATTGCATTTTTATTCAGTTCAAACAGAAAAGCAATTAATTGGAAAACTGTTGGGTTAGGTTTAGCTTTTCAAATTGTAATAGCATTTGGAGTTCTAAAAGTTCCTTTCATTCAATCAATATTTGAGTTTATTGGAAATATCTTTGTCAGTATACTCGAGTTTACACAGGCTGGTAGTAAATTTTTATTTGAAGCCCTTGTGGTAGATATGGATACTTTTGGCTTCATCTTCGCATTTCAAGTTTTACCTACTATTATATTCTTCTCAGCCCTTACCTCTGTTTTATTTTACCTTGGTATTATACAAAAAGCAGTTAAAGCATTTGGTTGGTTGCTTTCAAAGGTTCTTACTATTTCCGGCGCTGAGAGTTTAAGTGTAGCAGGAAATGTATTCTTGGGACAAACGGAGGCTCCTTTACTTATAAAAGCTTACTTAGAAAAGATGAATAAGAGTGAAATCTTATTGGTTATGATTGGTGGAATGGCCACAGTAGCTGGAGCAGTATTGGCAGCATATATTGGTTTTCTTGGTGGTGATGATCCAGCACTTCGCTTAATTTTTGCTAAGCACCTTTTGGCAGCTTCAGTAATGGCAGCTCCTGGCGCAATTGTTATTTCAAAAATCCTATATCCTCAGACCGAAGAAATTAATACTGACGTGAATGTTTCATCTGAAAAAATTGGATCAAATTTATTAGATGCAATTGCAAATGGAACTACGGAAGGCTTGAAGTTAGCTGTTAATGTTGGAGCAATGCTATTGGTATTTGTGGCCTTTATTGCATTAATTAATGGCGGTTTAGGTTATATAGCTTCGTTTGATGGTATTCAAATTGAGACCTTAGAAATAGATTGGAATTTCAAGTCACTCAATCAAGTAATTGCTGACAATACGTCTTACGAAGGCTTATCGCTTGAGTTTGTACTTGGAACTATATTTGCCCCATTAATGTGGCTTATAGGGGTCGCAAAAGAGGATATGATGCTAATGGGCCAGCTACTTGGAATTAAACTTGCTGCTAGTGAATTTGTAGGCTACATTCAATTAGCAGATTTAAAAAATATCTCGAATTCTACGCACTTACAATATGAGAAATCTGTGATTATGGCAACATACATGCTTTGTGGATTTGCCAACTTTGCATCTATTGGAATTCAAATTGGTGGCATTGGTTCCCTTGCTCCCGGACAAAGAGCGAATCTTTCTAAATTTGGAATGAAAGCCTTAATTGGTGGCTCTATCGCTTCTTTAATTTCAGCTACCATGGCAGGAATGATTCTAGGATAAACCCTATCCTATATGTTTATATCTTGTTCCTAAGTTCCTTACTTTTTGACTTATATTTTATTTTCACAAATGTAAATTTGAATTGAATTTTAGATTCAGGTTTATGAAACAATACCACGATTTATTACAGCACATTTTAGACAATGGTGTTGACAAAGGAGATAGAACTGGCACAGGAACTAGAAGTGTCTTTGGCTATCAAATGCGTTTTGATTTAAACGAGGGTTTTCCTGCGATTACCACCAAAAAACTTCACCTTAGGTCAATTATACATGAATTGCTGTGGTTTCTTACGGGCGATACAAACATTAAATACCTGAAAGAAAATGGTGTAAGCATTTGGGATGAATGGGCTGATGAAGACGGTAATCTTGGTCCTGTTTACGGCTCACAATGGCGATCTTGGCCAAAGCCAAAGCCAAATGGTGGTCACATTGATCAAATAAAAAAGGTTGTTGACCAAATAAAAAACAATCCAGACTCGAGAAGAATAATAGTAAGTGCTTGGAATGTTGCCGAAGTAGAAAACATGGCCCTCCCCCCTTGTCACGCCTTCTTTCAATTTTACGTAGCTGATGGCAAACTCTCTTGTCAATTATACCAAAGAAGTGCAGATACTTTTTTAGGCGTACCATTTAACATCGCATCCTATGCTTTACTTACTATGATGATGGCACAAGTATGCGGACTAGAATATGGTGATTTTGTACATACTTTGGGAGATGCTCATTTATATTCTAACCATATCGAGCAAGCAAATTTGCAGTTAAGTAGAGATTTTAGAACTCTGCCAAGTATGAAAATCAACCCTGAGGTTAAAGATATCTTTAATTTCAAATACGAGGATTTTGAGCTTGTAAATTATGAGCCACATCCACATATTAAAGCTGCTGTAGCTATTTAAATCCTATCGCATTTCGACTAAGTTTACACTAAGGTTTTCGAAGTGCTCAATGTGACAAAACCCACCCATTTTAAAAACATGAAAATATCATTAATCGTAGCTGCGGCAGAAAACAATGTAATTGGCAAAGACAATGATTTGCCATGGAGATTACCAGATGACATGAAGTTTTTTGTTAGAACTACAAAAGGGCATCATATTCTTACTGGCAGAAAGAACTTAGAATCGTTTGGAAAATTGCTTCCTAACAGAACTAATATTGTTTTAACAAGAGATAAATCTTACCAGTTTGAAGGGGCAGAAATATTTTACGAATTAAAAGATGCTATTCAGTTTGCGAAAGAGAATGGCGAAGAAGAGTTAATGATTATTGGCGGGGGAGAGATTTACAAACAAAGCCTTCCAATTGCTGATTGTGTGTATTTAACTCGTGTACACACTAAAATTGAGGGAGATACGCTTTTCCCTAAATTAGGACCTGAATGGAAAGAAGTTTCATCAGAGTACCATCCGAAGGATGAGAAACATCAATTTGATTTTACGTTTAAAGAATACGAGAAAATCTAAGCTACTTTCAATTTCTTTAAGGATGAAGAATTAATTTTTTCATTCGCGTAGGCCAAATCAACCTTCAACTTCTCATTTGTTACTCTAGAAGGAGCTTCAAACATTTCGTCTAACATTATAGCTTCACAGATAGAACGAAGGCCTCTTGCTCCTAATTTGTATTCTAGTGCTTTATCAACTATAAAGTCTAAAACCTCTTTATCAAAACTCAACTCAACCTGATCTAATTCAAACAACTTAATGTATTGCTTGATAATTGAGTTTCTAGGCTCCGTAAGAATTCTAGTCAATGTTTCCTTATCTAGCGGGTTTAAGTGTGCTAAAACAGGGATACGGCCAATCAATTCAGGAATTAAACCAAAAGATTTAATATCATGAGGCGTTACATACTTTAAAAAGTTATTCTCGTCAATTTCTATCTCATCGTCAGTAGCGCGATATCCAATAGCATTGGTGTTTAGTCTTTTCGAAATAACTTTATCGATTCCACTAAAAGCACCACCACAAATAAACAAGATATTTTGTGTGTTGATTGATACCATTTTTTGCTCAGGATGCTTCCTTCCGCCTTGTGGTGGAACACTTGCAACTGCGCCTTCTAATAATTTCAATAAGGCTTGTTGAACACCTTCTCCTGATACATCTCGAGTAATGGATGGGTTATCACTTTTTCTAGCAATCTTGTCCACCTCATCAATAAATACTATACCTCTTTCAGCTTTAGCAACATCGTAGTCTGCAGCTTGCAGTAATCTTGACAAAATACTTTCTACATCTTCTCCAACATAACCTGCTTCAGTTAAAACAGTAGCGTCGGCAATACAAAAAGGAACTTCTAATAATCGAGCAATTGTTTTTGCTAATAGTGTTTTACCTGTTCCGGTTTCACCAACCAACATTACATTCGACTTATCTATTTCAATATCGTCTAATAAATTTGCTCTTGAAATTCTTTTATAATGATTGTATACGGCAACAGCCAAAACCTTTTTGGCCTCTTCCTGACCAATTACATAGTCATCTAAATGAGATTTAATTTGTTTGGGGTTTAGAAGTTTAAAGTTAAAAGACTCTTCCTTTGCTGGAATTATCTCTTCTTTAACAATTGCTCCAGCCTGCGTAATACAATTATCACATATGTGTCCAGTAATTCCTGCAATTAAGACATTGGTGTCTTTTTTATCTCTACCGCAAAATGAGCAGCTAATTGTTTTGTCTTCTTTCATATCAAAAAAAATGATCCCGTGGTTGCGGGATCAAATTTAATCATTTAAGTATTATTGATTTTTTACTTTCTTGCAAGAACTTCGTCAATCATTCCGTACTCTTTAGCTTCTTGTGAAGTCATCCAGTAATCACGGTCAGAATCTTCTTGAACCTTATCAAAAGGTTGCTTAGAATGTGTTGAGATTATATCGTATAATTCTTTCTTCATCTTCAATACTTCCTTAACAGCAATCTCCATATCAGAAGCTTGTCCTTGTGTTCCTGCCATTGGCTGATGAATCATAACTCTTGCATGTGGTAAAGCAGTTCTTTTACCATCTGCTCCTGCACATAACAAAACAGCTCCCATAGATGCTGCCATACCTGTACAAATTGTAGCAACATCAGGCGCAATATATTGCATGGTGTCATAAATCCCCAAACCAGCATAAACAGATCCTCCAGGAGAATTCAAATAAATTTGAATATCCTTTTTTGCATCGGCAGATTCTAAGAATAATAATTGCGCTTGAATAATATTCGCAACTTGATCGTTGATTCCTGTTCCTAAAAAGATGATTCTATCCATCATCAATCTAGAGAAAACATCCATTTGAGCTACATTTAATTGTCTCTCCTCAATGATATAAGGTGTAATAGAAGCATCAATGTAGTTATCTACATGCATGCTGTTTAAACCTTTGTGCTTAGTTGCGTATTTTTTAAATTCGTTATGATAATCCATCTTATATGTTTTTTGTTCTTGAAACTCTTAATGTAACAAGAATAAATTAGCATTTGTTTTATTCCTCAACTGAGGATTCGAAGTAGAAATTAATTTCTTTTCTTCTCAGCTAATTTAACAAAATCATCATAGCTAATTTCCTTTTCTTTTACCTTAACAGTATTGTTGTAAAATTCTCTTAACTTAACAGAATATAATTGCTCATAAAGCCTTCTAGCTTCATCTTGATTTTCCAGAACTCGCTTAGCCGTTTCTTCCATTTCAGCCTCATCCATCATGCCTTGGCCCATTCCTGCTAACTGCTGACGAATCATGCCTTTAGTGTGTTCAATTACCTCTTCTTTGGTGACTTCCACATTATTGTCTTTAATCAACTTATTCTCAATCAATTGCCATTTTAAACCCATTGCATACTGATCGTATTCAGATTCAATTTGCTCTGCTGTTATTGGCTTTTCGTTAGCAGTTTGTAACCATCTTTTCATGAACTCATCTGGCAAATTAATCTTAGCTTTTTTCACTAAATGATCTTGAACATCTCTTTCGAATAATTGCTCAGCATTTTGCGCGAAGCTAGCTTCCATTTCGCCTTTAATCTTCTCTCCCAACTCTTCTTTAGATTTAACTACATCTGCACCATATAGTTTGTCGAAGAATTCTTGATTCATCTCAGCCGGTTCTGTTCTGTGAATTTTTTCAACTGTGAACCTAAAGTCTGCTTTTATATCTTTAACCAAAGCCTCATCAACTCCTAACCAAGCAGCAACGTAATTATCTGCAGCTAATTTTTGTGGTTTACAGTCAACTGAATCTCCCGGCTTTAAGCCGATAAACTGCTTCTGATCTTTTGCTTTTTCTATTGTAGAAATATTTAAAACGGTTCCATTAGAAACACCTTCTTCCTTGATTTCTCCTTTTTCGATTTGCTCAAATTTACCGTATAACATGTCTTCAGCTTTCGATTCGTCAGCTTCTTCCATTTTACCGTATCGTTTTGCGATTTCCTGAATTTGATCTTCAATCATTTTATCAGCAACCTGCACTTTGTATTTTTCGAATTTATCTTTTTCTGTAAGTTCAGCCTTAAACTCAGGTGCTAAACCTAACTCATAAGTAAATTCAAATTCTTTTTGATTTTCCCAATCAATTTCAGGTGCATCTGCTTCTTTAGGAAGTGGATTTCCTAAAATATCTAATTTGTTGTCGCCAATGTATTGGTATAGACTGTCTGATAAAGTTTTATTGATTTCTTCAACCAAGATATTGGTTCCAACCATTTTCTTAATCATTCCCATAGGAACCATTCCCTTTCTGAAACCAGGCATGTTTGCTTGCTTTCTATAGTTCTTAAGAGCTTGGTTTACTTTTTCTTGATAATCCGCCTCTGTGATTTTAATCGTAATCTCAGCATTTAATTTATCAATGTCTTTTCTTACTACTTCCATACTAAATATTATTTTAAAAAAAATGGCGGAAAAGCAAAGCCTTTACGCCATTAATTGGTGCGGATGAAGGGACTCGAACCCCCAAGCCTCGCGGCACTAGATCCTAAGTCTAGCGTGTCTACCAATTTCACCACATCCGCATATTATACTAATGAACTAACTGTCTTAAAAACAGGAGTGCAAAAGTAGTATTTTTTGTAATATTTCAAACTATTTTTCTAATTTTTATCACTCCTAAATAGAACGAAAACTTCGTATCATTGTTCTGAAAATTAAAAACTAAAAAAACGTGTTAAAAATTGACCCCAAAGAAGTTTCCATGGGAAAGCTTCATAATTACTTATTAGGTTCTGTAGGACCAAGACCAATTGCCTTTGCATCTACAATAGATAAAAATGGGAACAAGAACTTAAGTCCTTTTAGTTTTTTTAATGTTTTTAGTGCTGCCCCTCCTATTGCTATTTTTTCTCCTGCAAAAAGCGGAAGAACAAATACTCAAAAGAATACTTATGATAATGTAAAAGAAACCATGGAGGTGGTTATCAATATTGTAAATTTTGATATTGTTCAGCAAATGTCTTTATCTAGCACAGCATATGGTAAGGATGTAGATGAATTTGTAAAGGCAGGCCTAACACCGATTGAGTCGGAATTGGTAAAGCCATTTAGAGTAAAAGAATCACCAGTGCAATTGGAATGTAAAGTAAAGGAAGTTGTTGAGTTAGGAGATCAAGGCGGTTCGGGTAACTTGGTAATTAGTGAAATTGTAATGGTTTATATAAACGAAGATGTTTTAGGTGAGGATGGTACCATAGACCAGCAAAAGATTGACTTAGTCGGCCGAATGGGTGGCAATTATTACGTAAGAGCCAAAGGAGATTGTTTATTCGAAGTTCCGAAGCCAGTTAGAAATTTGGGTATTGGTGTTGATCAACTACCTGAACCAATTCGCACAAGCAGCATATTAACAGGAAATGATTTAGGCATGTTGGGTAATGTAGAAGAACTACCTGCAATTTCTGCCAATGCCTTTACTAAAAATTGGGAAACAAAACAGAAACAAGCTCAAGAATTATTAGCTGATGCTAATATCGAAGAAGCTTGGCAGGTTTTGGTGAGTTAGAGTTGGACTTGTGTTTAAATAATCAAACTGAACAAATACAAGAACTAACAGTTACTAGCTGTAATGAATATTCTGCTTAAATCTATTGTAGAACAAGACCTTGAATCGGTGTATAATCGCTTTGATGCAGATTTGTTTGTTTATTTATTACCTCTGGGTGCTAAGTTGATTCAATTTGGTGGTTCTAAAAAAGGAGATATTGTTCATTTAAAACTTCCTGTTGCAGGAGAGTGGGTTAGCTTGATAACTGAGGACGGTAAAACAAATGATAGTTACTACTTTGTAGACGAAGGCAAGAAATTACCCTTTCCTCTTAAATATTGGAAGCACAAACACATATTAACAAAACTTGAAAGCAGAACAATTATTGAAGATAACATGACCTTTTCTACAGGGTATTCTTTCTTAGACCTGTTGTTTTATCCAGTTTTGTACCTTTCTTTTTTACCAAGAACATGGCAGTATAAAAGTTATTTTAAATCTTAGACCAATAAAAAACCCCAACTCATAAATGAATTGAGGTTTTGTTTTATTTGTAAGTCCTATTATTCAAGCAAAGTTATTTTCTTAGTAATTCTTTGACCTCCTACAACTAGGTTAATAAAATAAATACCTGTTGCATTTCCTCTTAAATCAAGACTCAATTTGTTCTGACTAATATTTTGTAAGTCGATTAATACCTCTTTACCCATCATATCAAACACTTGTATTTGAGCATCATTAATATCAAAACCATTAATTAATTCAATGTGTACAATACCAAAACTAGGGTTAGGATAAATACCAATTGATTGTTTCAAACTTTGGTCTTTAATTCCAATCGGAATAATAGTGTCTTGGGTAACACTTACAATCTGAGGAACCAATGGTGGAGCAGAAATTGTTATCGTATCTGTTCTAACATTTCCTGTAGTATTACTATCAGTAGCCGTTACCATTACTCGTTGTGTAAATGAACCTAAACTAACTGATGCTTCCATCCAAGTTGCATTTTCAGAGACTTCCCAAGTAGTTAAATTAGAGCTTATGTTAAAGCTCATTGCATCGCCAGAATCACTACCTATTACAATCATATTTGGAGCCACTTGGAATAGTGGAGTTGCTTCTTTCTGAATAACTACAACAGAATCTGTTGAAAAACCTGGAGCATTTACTGTAATTACTGCTCTTCTTGGAGTTCCAAAGCTATTTCTGCTGGCTGCTAATGCAGTTATAGAAGCCGTGTTATTACCAAAAGTTGGATTAATTAATAACCAAGGAGTATTTTCTGTTAGGGTCCAACCACTAATATTAGATAATACTGAAAAAGTTCCTGTACTTCCTTGTGGATTATTCAACAGCAAAGTATCTAATGATAAGCTGAATGCCGGAACAGAACCATCTACTTGTGTAACCGTTACAAGCTGACTTGGTAATCCTGCTGCATCAAAACTTAAAGTTGCAGTTCTATTTGTCCCCGTTAAATTATCCGTTAAAGCTGTTATAGTAACGCTTCCATTATTTGAACCACTCGCGGTGCTTAAACTCAACCATGTTACCGGATTATTAACTGTCCAATTTACATTAGAGCTTACCGTAACAACATCATTGCTTCCCGAAGCAAAGTTTAAGTTGATTGCGTTTGGATTTACACCTAAGTTAAATTGAGCTCCTTCTTGAATTACAAAAACAGTATCAGGAATCGGAAGACTAACATCTGATGTTACAATAAATGTCATTCTTTCAGAAGCACTTGTATTTGCAGTATTCGCTGTAACGGTAATCATTTGGGTCCCTGTTCCTGAAGTACTACTTAAATTAATCCAATTATCATTTGGATTAGAAGTCCAAGAAGTTACAACACCTGCATTCACCATAAAAGTATTACTGCTTCCTACAGCTGATTGTATTCTAATTGTATCAGGGTTAGTTGTTACTCCGCCTGTGCTAGGAATAAAGTCTTGAACAATTACAATTGTATCAGTTAAACTACCTGTAGTGTTCTGAACTGCTGCAAAAGAAATTCTTTCAGCACCTGATTGATTATCACTTTGTGCAGTAAAAGTTAAACTTGAATTATTGGAGCCACTTGTATTGTTTACTGAAAACCATGTTGCACCCGAGGTTACAGACCAAGTTAAATTAGAAGTAATGTTTCCTGTTCCTGTACTTCCACTTAAACCGGCCAGTCTCACTGTGTCAGGGTTTGCTGTTAAGTCAGGCAGTGTGCCTAATTGATCAACAAGAACTGTATCAAATAAAGTAGCACCAACATCTTGGATAGCAACATAAGTGCTTCTAATCGTCGGGCTAGCATTTGCAGAGTTCGCAACAATTTCAACCTTATTAGTATCCATAGTACTAGCAGGAGCATTGACCGTTAACCAAGTTGCAGGTGAACTTACTTGCCAAGTCACATTAGAATTAACTGTAAAGCTATCTAAGCTATTTGCTAATCTATCTAAACTTATAAACTTAGGACTTGCACTTAAATTACTGGGTGCGACTGGAGTTCCTCTTTGAATAACAACCAAGGTGTCAACCAATGAAGAACTACCTCCATCGAATGCCAAGTAAGAAATTCTGTCTATTACGTTTGTATTTGAAGAGTTAGCTGTAATAGTTAATGGAACAGAAGTTGTCGTTGCAGATCCTGAAAGCGGATTTGCTGAGAACCAAGATGCTCCTGAACTTGCTATCCAGTTAACATTTGTGATTAATATTGCAGTATTTACACTTCCATTTGCAGCATTTAATATTAACGTATCTGGGTTTATTGCTAATGTAGCAGGTGAGCCTACTTGAGATACGAAAACAGTATCAAACAAAGTACCTCCAACATCTTGAACTGCAACAAAGCTGGTTCTTGTGGTTTGTAAAAGATTTGGGGTATTTGCTGCAATTAGAACTGTATTTGTATCCTGAGTGAAGGTTGGATTTGTTATTGTAATCCAACCTGCAGGCGTACTTGTTTGCCATTGAACAGTTGAATTAACAGTAAATACATCAGAGCTTCCTGTATTTGCTAAGGTTATAAATCTTGGAGTTACAGATAAACTTGGTGGTTGAATAACTCTTGCTGCTTGCTTTACAAAAACAGTATCATCGGCGACACCTAAATTTCCTGCAAAAACAACAAAGCCAACACGTTCAGTGGTTCCTGTGTTTTGGCTAGCGCTAATAGCACTTGAGCCATTGTTACTTCCTGAAGAAGTTGCTGCCGTAATCCAAACTAAATTTGGAGTTGCTGTCCAGCTTACACTAGAACTAATTGTTGCCAATTGAGAAGCTGTTGGATTATCACTAAAGAATAAAGTATCTGGATTAACGGATAAGAAGTTTCCTGAAGCTCGTTGAATAACAATTACTGTATCTCTTAAACTAGATGTTGTTGCATCCACAAATGCCATTGCCATTCTTTCAGGTCCAATATTAGGCTGAATTGCAATCAAGTTTACCGATTGATTTCCAGAGCCATTAAAAGGAGAACCTAATAACCATACTGCATTATCACTTGTTTGCCAAGATGTGTTAGAACTTACATTGTAACTACCGGTGCTTCCTGCACCTGCATTAATAAATACAGTATCGGGACTTGCAACTAAATTTACACTTGTGCTAGATGTATAGTTCGCTTCGAATCCATTAGAATTAAAACTTGCATTAGTTATAAACTCTACAAACATAGTTCCGCTGCTTGCAGTGACTGAACCAGGTAAATTATTACCCGAAAATGTTCCTAACGAAGGTGCAGAATTATTTACACCATCATAAACATTTACTACATCAAAATTTGCTTGTGTATTAAAGTAATTAAACGATAAATCAACTGAAATAGCACCTGGAGGTTGTATCAACCATTGGCAATTTGAATTAGCAACGTAGGTATTTCCATTCCCACTTCCATCGTCAAAAGTTCCTGTTGGAGCAGTGAGCGGGGTTAAGCCGGAACAAGCCGGAATTTGTTGAGTCGAATAATTAGCTCTCCAACCTGTTGCAGTCCCAGAGCCATTTGTCTTAAATGTTACTAACATATCGCCACCCGAAGAAACTATCGGCGTTAAAGTCCCTAAATTACCTGAATATGTTGCTAATATTGGCGCTGAGGTAGTGGCACCATCATAAATAGTTACGGTATCAGTACCGTTTTCAGTATCAAATTGAAACAATGTTAAGCGTACTGCAACATTAGGCGTTGTTGGTTGAATTAACCATTCACAATCCGTATTATCTAAATAATTTTGACCAAACGGTGACCCATCTGTAAAGTTGCCAAAATTGGCTGTAAAAACTGTACTAGGAGTACAAAATGTATTAGATGAGTTATAAGTTCCATCCCATCCCTGTCCTTGTTGAGAAGCATCTGTTGTAAACTCAATGAACATACTCCCACTAAATGCAGAAACTGGCTGACCTGTATTAGTTCCAAAAAATCTTCTTAATAATTGACCTGTATTGTCTACACCATCATAAACCGAAACCCTGTCTCCAAAGTTAGCTAGGTTTAAATTATTCATAGTGTACGTTATTACCGCAGGGTTCCCAGGAGGTTGAATTAACCAACCACAATTTAAGTTGTTATCATAATTGCTAAATCCACTGCCATCTGCAATAGAGCCTGAGGGAGCAGTGAGTGTAGTTGTTCCAATACAAGATAAACTAGAAGTAATAGTATAGACAGCTCTCCATCCTTGCGCTACAAGGCTTCCATCTGTGTTAAATTCTAAAAACATTGACCCACCGGTGCTAGTGATTGCTGTAGGCAAAGTAGCGCCAGTATATGTACCTAATAGAGGAGCAGAAGCATTTGCACCATCATATGCTTTTAAGGTATCTCCAAGGTTATCGACATCAAAGTTTAAGAAATCTAGAGTAATAGATGTCGCTGTAGGTGGCTGAATGAGCCAATTACATCCAAGATTATTTTGATAATTCAATGACTGACTGCCATCTTCAATAGTGTCAGTTGGGTTTGTTAATGTAACGTTTGGAAAGCACTGAGAAGTGCTTGAAGTATAGGTTGCCTCCCAACCATTAAAGTTTTGGAAACCATTGGAAACAAATTCTAAGAACATACTATTTCCTGAGGAGTTGATAGTGGGTGGTATACTTGTTCCAGAGTAAGTTCCTAATAAAGGAGAGCTATTGTTTGGACCATCATAAACTCTTACAAAATCAAATGTAGCTTGGGTTTCAAACCTGTTAAAACTTAAAGAAACAATAGATGCCCCAGTTGGTTGAATCAACCACTGGCAGTTACTATTCTCAACATATTGAGCTGTGGCTGCACTCCCATCATCAAAAGTACCTGAAACTCCATTTAAGGCTGTTAAACCGGCACAAGCCGGAATTGGCTGGGTAGAATAGTTCGCTCTCCAACCAGTTGAAGTTACACTCCCGTTTGACTTAAATGTTAGTAGCATTGAACCACCGCTTGATGTTACTGTTATAAAATTTCCTGGTGTCCCAGAATAAGTTCCCAATATTGGAGAGGAAGTGGTTGCTCCATCATAAACTGTAACGGTATCATTTGCAGCCTCTGTAGAGAATTGAAATAAATTTAAACGAACTGCCACATTTGGAGTTGTAGGCTGAATTAACCATTGACAATCTGTGTTATCCAAATAGTTGCTGCCAGTTGGTGAACCATCACTAAAATTTCCAAAATCAGCAGTAAAAGTAGTTGTTGGTGAACAGTAGGTACTAGAACTAGTGTAGCTAGCATTCCATCCGGCCCCTTGCCCAAAACCATTTGTAGTAAACTCAACATACATACTTCCACTATAAGCAATAGCCGGGTTTCCTATGTTAGAACCAGAATAAAAACCTATTGGTGTACCCGTATTGTTAATTCCATCGTATACCCTAACTCTATCACCAAAATCTGCAAGTGAAATTGAACTCAAAGTGAAAGTAATTGCAGCAGGGCTTCCTGAAGGTTGAATTAACCAACCACAGCTTAAATTATTATCATAATTCCCTGTTCCACTTCCGTCACTAAATGAACCTGAAGGCGTTGTAAGGTTTGTAACTCCTGAACAAGTTATTGAAGTAATTGCAGTATAGCTTGCATCCCAGCCTGCAGCTGTAACAATACCATCAGTTATAAACTCAACAAAAAGTGCCTTATTTGTTCCAGTAACATTAATTATGGTTGGGATTGTATTTCCTGAATAGGAACCGATTAGGGTTCCTGTATTATCTGCACCATCGTAAACATTAATAACATCATTTGAAGCCTGGGTATTAAACGAGTTAAATGTTAATGTTATGGATGTTGCTAAGGTCGGTTGTATTAACCAACTACAATTCAAATTGTTATCATAGTTATTCGTTCCGCTACCATCACTAATATTTCCACTAGTGGCTGTAAGCAATTTATTTTGTAAACAGGTAGAAGTTGTTGAATTATATCTTGCTTCCCAGCCTAGTTCAGTTATTAACCCATCACTAGTAAATAAAACCAATAGGCTTCCACCTGAAGAAATAATACTTGCAGGAATTGAATTACCATCGAACCTACCTAAACTTGGGCTACCTGTAGTTGCCCCATCAAATACTTCAACGAAATCAAAATTTGCTTCCGTATTAAACCTATTAAAATCTAAGGTAATAAAGTTAGCACCCGGAGGCTGGATTAACCATTCACAATTCGAATTATCAACATATTGTTGAGTAGGTGTTGTACCATCTGAGAAAGTTCCTGCAGTGGCGGTAAAAGTGGTTCTTCCTGCACAACCATTAACTCCTGCATAGCTTATTTGCCATCCTTTATCGTTGGTTAAAGTATTTGACTTAAAATTAATAAAGGCCGTATTCCCTGTAGTAGGAACAATTGGTGGAATAGATGATCCTGAATACTCGCCTAATAAAGGAGCTGAGGTAGAATTCCCATCATAAATAAAAACGGTATCACCAGCCGCAACATCCATAGAATCAAAAGTGATTTGAATAATATTCGCGGTTGTAATATTTATCAACCAATTACAGTCTAAATTATCTGAATAATTGGAATTTACTCCACTTCCATCGTCTATTGTACCTGCGGTATTGGTAATATTAGTTGTCCCAGAACAGGTAGTAGAAGAAACATTAGTTGTATAACTGGCATCCCAACCAGCATCTACATTAAACCCATCTGTTCTAAATTCCACATACATAGAACTACCCGAGGACGTTAATGCAGGAGGAATAGAAGAACCACTAAAGTTTCCAATTTGAGTAGCTGTATTGTCCACCCCATCAAAAACGAGTACTCTGTCATTATTTACCTCAGTACTAAAGCTCGAAAAATTTAAGCTTATTGTTCCAGAACCTGGCTGAATTAACCATGAACAAAATTGATTGTTATCATAATTATTTGCTCCACTTCCATCAGAAAACGAACCTGAAGTTGCAGTTAAAGTAGTTGCACCTGAACAACCTGCGCCTGCCGTAGAACTTGTATAAACTGCATCAAATCCTGCATCAGTTACACTAGCATTTGTTACAAATTCTACAAACATAGACCCTCCTGAAGAGGTAGTTGTATTTAAGTTGTTTGTTCCTGAATAACTAGCAATCAAAGGTGCTGTATTATTTGTTCCGTCATAAATACGAATAAGATCTGTTCCTACTTCCGTAGCCAGAGCTGAAAATCCAATAGTAATACTTGAGACTCCTGGAGGCTGAATAAGCCAAGAACAGTTCAGATTATTAGCATAATTTGAAGCTCCTGAGCCATCACTGAAATTACCAGCACTTGCCGTTAATGTTGTAGTTCCACCAGAACACCCTGCACTTGTTGTTGAACTTGTAAAGTCAGCCGACCAACCTAAGCCTGCTCCACTTCCATTGGTTGTAAACTCTATATACATAGAACCTCCAGTTGAAACTATATTACTTGGAATACTTGTTCCTGTGTATGTCCCAATTAATGGAGCAGAAAAATCAACTCCGTCATAAATGGCAACTCGATCAATTGTATTATCAACATCAAAACGACTAAAGTTTAAGCTTACAGAAGTTGCATTTGTCGGCTGAATTAACCATGAGCAATTTAAGTTGTTTGAATAATTTGAACCCGAAGGGCTACCGTCGTTTACAGTACCTGTAGCAGAGGTTATTGTAGTTGTCCCACCTGAGCAGGTAGCTGCTACAAATGGCCCAAAATCGAAATTTAATTGATTCCCAACTTCAGCAATATTTCTCAACTCAAAACCTGTTGTGGCCAAATTATAAGTTCTTGCATTTGGTATTGAATTATCATCAAAGGTTGAGTTATTTGAAGTACCTGGAAATAAATCTCCAGCATCTCCTCTGTTTACAGAATTGTCTAAGTCATTGTTACCGTCTGCTTCCTCAAGATCAACTCCTTTTAAATTTGCATCTGCGTTTACTCCATTGCCCCCTGTTTTGGTAGTATTAATGTGCCAAATGGCTAAACCTGTGCCTGGTAATTCTAAATCTAATCCTGTTTGCTGTCTATTTTCTAGTAAAAAATATTCACTCGAAACAGCTGTATTAACCTGAATAATTTCATTTTGTGTTGTACTTGCAGCAGAAAGAGAATGTGAACTAGAACCACCTATTGGCATTACAGTTGGTGAATCCCAATTGTTTTCAATTCTGCACCATGCAGAAAAGTTAACTGGCCTGTGTTCTCCACCAAGCCAGCCACCACCGGCCATCAAACACCAATTACCAATTCCTTCAGAATCTCCATTTGCAGGGTCGGTATCGTACAAATCTGGTAATCCTAAATTATGGCCAAACTCATGACAGAAAACACCAATACCTACCATCCTTGGGTTAGTTAAACTTCCTCTAGTTTCAGGATTCATCATGTAATCGTTGATAAATTTTCCATCATAAGTTACTGAACCAAGGTTTCCTCCATTCATAACCCAACGGTGCGACCAAATGAATTGTGTTTGAGAACCTGACTCAGCTCCCGGTCCAGCATGAACCACTAAAACACCATCTACATCTCCATCATTATCGTTATCGTATTGTGCAAAATTTACTCCTGCATTTTCTGCTGCATCAACAGCCTCTCTTACTAAATCAGCGGCTCTATCATATCCACTATCTCTACTGTAATATGTGTAATTATTGGCGGCTCTGTACCAACCAACTACATCTACATCTACCGTAATTACGCCGTTTGAGGCTGTTTCATAAAAGGTTTTAAAACTCCCATCGCCACTTCTGTAATTTGCTCCATACAACAAGCTATCAAAGTTTGATTTTGGATAAGTGTTGTTCAAATCCGGGTAATCGATTAGCATAGTTAATACTTTCACATTTCCTGTTGTAGGGTAAGTCTTATTACTTAATTGTGCATTAACCTGGCTAAGAATTGAACTTTTTAAAGGATTAAAGTCCGGCTTTAGTGAAGATTGAAGACTAGAAACAAAATTAATTTCTGAGCTTGTTCTGTTTTGTGAATCATTAGCTTTAACACCCGTTCCTACCAATTCACCATTTACTTTCTTAGCATATTCATAAACTCCATTTACGTCTACTATCGAAAAACCATCCGTGGTTTCAGTCCAAGGGTTATTTATATTACCTTTTCCAAGAATAGTTATCCTTGTACCATCAGCTTGATCTACCGATAGTTCAAAGGGAGATGCAGGGCAGTTTGAAGGGGCAGGAATTTCTTTTTTTTCTTTGGTTTTTTCCGCAAGCAAATTTGAACTTGGGGTTTCATTTGTAAAAGCAATACCAAAGGCTAGTGACCCAGCAAGGATCAGGCTAAAAATAATTTTCATATTAATACGATTTATGACGTCATTATACAGACGCATAAAAATACTAAATGGTTTGCTAAAAATATATGAAAATTAGGGGCTTAGCTTAGATTCCAATTAATTGTCCGTTCTAAGCGTGTTCTTGATTTCACGAATCTCTTTTTGCATGTTTAACAAACTGCTATTTAGCTTGTCTCTAGACAAATTTGGTTCTGGCATTTCGTTGCTAATAAAGTTTACGAATTTCCATATCTCGAGCACCTCATTAATATTGATTTCGTAAGGCTCATAAATTGGATTTGTAGAGCATAACAAGAGTGTCTGATTTTTATCTAATTGGTCATAAACCATTTTAAAAACGACTCCATCATTCTCAGTAACAACAATATATGGGTAACCATTTTTTAAGGTTCTCCAATTTTGAACAAACTCTCCAGTAACCCAAGATTTATCTGAAACAGGCGGCATCGAATCTCCACTAATTTGGAAAGTTCTAAACTTTTTATTTTTATCTAAAAATGGCAAATTAAAGGTTGGTAATACACTAATAAAATCTGGATCGCCAAAGCCAGTTGCATAACCTGCTTTAGCTTTTACAGGAACAAGCTCTATATTCTCTTCGTTTGAAGCATTTACAGTGGTAGCTAAAACCCTAAGTTTACCCCCAGTAATATCAATATCAACACCTTGCTCTAATTGGGTAAGGTAAACCTCAGAGACTTGGCCAAGATTTAGTTTAAGTAATTTGTCAATCGAAATTTTGAAGAAAGCAGAAAACCTAAGCAGGGTATCAAAATTAGGCTCTGAATTTCCAAGTTCGTAACCACTTAATGATGTTCTTTTTATTCCTAATTCACTTGAAAGGTCTTCTTGAGAAATTCTTTTTCTCTTACGAAGAAGCTTAATATTGTTTCCGAATTGAATTGACGATAATTTTGACATAATTAAGACAAATATAATGTCAAAAAATTAAATTATCAAGTATCGGGGTTTGCTTCTTTTTTTATTAAAATCTCACTAAAAGCTATGTCTTGTGCAGCAAGTGCTAATATAGTGGTTGGCAAATCCTTAATTCGATTCTGAACCATATCGTAATACTTTGTAAAGTTCTCATCTGGCCTTGCTAATCCTAAGAAGACTAGATCTGCTCCTTTCGAGTTTTCAACTAAAATCTCATCAAAGCTTTGTTCTTTCATGTAAATAATATCAACTAAAGCTTCTATTCTAATTTCTTCTAAAATATTCCGCATATTGGCTTCTGTGCTTTCTAAAGCAGCCTCATCAGTAATTACCATTTTTATGTGAATATCGGCTTGTCTCCACTCAATACTTGTATTGATTAAATGGGCAAGAATCATCATTAAACCTCCATTTCCCTTGAGGCCACCCCACCAAATATCAATTCTTAGCTTTTTCCCAAAGGTAACCTCCTGTTTTCCCTTATGAACAATCAATACATTTTTATTCAGCTCATAAAAGCGCTGAATCATTATTGAGTATTCATCCTTAGAGTCAGGGGTTTCGCTCTCACCAATAATAATTGTATTGGGTTGTAGTGCACCCAAACCGTATGATTCTGCTATGTGAGTAACTCCTATAAATGGATTTTCAGCAGTAATAACTTTCACCAAACACTCAATACCTCTTTTACTTAAATAAGTACGGATATGATTTCTCATTTGAAAGACTTGATTTGCCTTCATACTATCTTTAGGCAGCACACTTGCAACACTAAGAATTCCTCGTTTATGTGTTAAGGTATCTGCAAACTCTATTAGATGCCAACGTTTTTTTGGCGAACCAACTAGAACAAGAGGATTTGGCCTCCAGTTTTTTGCGTCTTGTTCTTCAGTAAGTTTTAGAAGACTTGACTTAATAAGCGCCATTCTTAATCCTCGCCCAATATTTCCAAATGATGATTGAAGATTTCGTCCTTTTAACCATAAGAAAATAAGTGCTACAAAAATTAAAGCAGCAAAAGTGGCACTCGGATTAATCAAAAACATAACTCCTGCGCAGGAAACCGCACCCAACAAAGAAAATACCCAGTGCACTTTAAATTTGGGGCGAAAGGATGGACTTTTTAAGAACTGCTCTGACCCAGCTGCAATATTTAAAACACTATAAGTGGTTAAGAAGAACATGGTTAAAACCGGTGCAATCAAGTTTAAGTCTCCAAACCAAACAGAAACCAATACAATACCTAAAGTAAAAAGTGTACCCAATCTAGGTGAATCGTCTTTTGTTGAACCTTTTCCAGTCCATTTTAAAAATTTGGGCAGAATCCCATCTCTTGCCAATGCCTGTAAAATTCTAGGAGCGCCCAAAATACTTCCTAGAGCACTAGACAATGTGGCTCCCCAAACTCCAATCAGAATTGCATCTCCCCAAAAGGAGATTTTACGCATAATCATTGGGTCGTTAATTAAACTTGCTGCATCTACCCTACTAGCTAATAGTATTGGCAATCCCATGTAGATTATATAGCCCACTGCTATAGCAGCAAATGTTCCTTTGGGAATTGATTTATTGGGATTCTTTAAATCACCTGACATGTTTACACCTGCCATAATACCTGTTACTGCAGGAAAAAACACAGCAAAAACAGTCCAAAAGCCTACAGAAGGTTCCGTTGGCACTTGAACTACACTAGGGTCGAAACCTTCAAGCGGGCTCCCAAAAAAAAGGGAAATCAATGATAATACGATACCAATCATGATAATATATTGCGCCTTTATTGCTGCTTTGGCAGATACCAATGCGACAACTGCGACCAAAATTGTAGTAACTATACCAACTAATTTTTGACTCAAACTTGGAAACACCTCAACTACACTTTCTGCAAATCCGACCGTGTATAGTGCAATAGAAAAAGCCTGAGCAAAAAACAAGGAAATACCAATTGCACCTCCCGACTCGATACCAAGTGACCTACTAATCATATAATAGGCACCACCTGTTTTTACTTTTTGGTCGGTTGCAATAGATGCTATCGATAAGCTCGTAAGAAAAGTTATACAGGTAGATAAAGTAACGATTACTAATGTTCCAACTAAACCAACATTACCAATTACCCAACCAAACCTAAGGTACATAATAACCCCTAGGATAGTTAAAATTGAAGGAGTAAAAACGCCCCCAAAGGTTCCTAAACCTGCACCTGAACTAGATTGTTGTTTTTTTAATAGATTTTTCACGAGATGGAGTCACAAATTAAGTAATAAAAAAAGTAATGGCGTTTTTATTTAACCTTGTATTTTAGAAATCGACAACCATGCAAAAAATACCTTTACTACTTTCTGTAAGTTTTTTAATTTGTTCTAATTACCTTTTTTCGCAGTCTTCTGAATTTAGATTTGAGCCCTCGTCCATGATTGCTTTTGGAAGCCCTACACTTAAAAATCATGTATTGGGATACAATCTTGGAATAAAAGTTCCTAAGAAGGTAAGCGAAAAAGTGAGAGTTGGTATAGCGGCTAGTTATGGCAGATTGAGTCCTTTTGGTAATAATCAAATAACAGACTTTATTGATTTTACGAATCTACAAGTCTTTATTGAGTATGAAAAAAATAATGATGCAAAAGTGAGACCCACATTTGGTTTTGGCCTTTCAAATATGGCAAGATGGTCTAACGGTCACAATTTAGTTTTATTAAGAAAGTCAAGAAATGATTTTAGCATCAGAGGTGGTGATTTTATTAATGTAAATGCGGGCTTAAACTATTTTTTTGAAGAAAATCTCTATTTTAAATTTCTAAGCGATTTCCTTTTCTATACAAAATTATTTAACAAAAAAAATCTCGAGAATTACGATATTAATATAATCAGAGTAGGAGTAGGATTCACATTATAAATCCCAAGGACAACTTTATATCATTATAAGACACGCCGCCTTTTAAATCATCAAAAATTGCCTTAGTACTAATACCTTCTTTTGTTTTCAGTTTTTTATAAGAGGTCTCAACCTTTTTAAAGATGCTAGATTTCGGTTTATAAAAACTCAAATTAGCCTCTGGGTGATCTTTCTTAACTTTTATTACATGGCCTGAAATAGTACCTGCAGTCATCCCACGTTCTTCAGCAATTTTTTCTAAAGGCATGTTTTTTTGTAAATAGCCATAGGTAATTTCATAAGTAGAAATCTTATTTCCAGAGCTTCCACTTGTTTTCTTTTTCTCTTTTAGTTTCGCTTTATGCTTTTTTAATTCTTTTAAGTCGGTAATTCCTCCGGACTTTTTAATAAACAAGGGAGCCTCTCGCTCAAGATTTTCTAGCACCAATTCTTGATCACTTTGTTCAGAAAGTTCACGAAAACGTTTATCAGCTTTAAAAGCCAAAGCATCAACTTTTAATGCCATTTCATTAATTCCAATCAGTCGTAAGTTTTCTAATTCCTTTAACCTTGAAAGTGCCACATACCCCTGACCAGTTTCAAAGGTTTTAGAAAGATCAATTTCTGCTGCTTCTAAGGTCATTCCCTGACTTTTATGAACTGTAATTGCCCAAGCTAACCTCAACGGGACTTGACTATAACTAGCAAGAGTTTTACCTGTATCATCAGCAATGGACCAATTTTCGGGCTCAGCTTTTATAACTTTCCCATCACTTAATTTTACCGAAGGATGACCTTCATCCGTAAAACCTAAAACAGTTCCTAAAGACCCATTTACATAACCTTTTTCAAGATTATTTTTTACAAACATCACCTTGGCTCCTATTTTCAATTCGAGTTCATTTGGCGCTAAAACAGAATTATTCAATGTTTCTATAAGCTTTTCATTTCCTTTTGTTTCAGCTTCATAATTTCTGGTTCTGCCGGAAATTGAATTCAAATGCTCTCTATTTATCTGATCGACATCTATGTTATGGGTATAGAGTTTTGTTGGCTCAATCTCTTTACTCAAAGTTGTTTCAGATGCAGTCTGTAAAACTCGAACACTATTTTCTGTTAAAAACCCAGTTCTTATCTGATTTAGAATTGTATTTAGTTCATTATCGGACTGTCGGAATTGCTCTGTTAAATAACAAACATGAAATTTTGCTAAAACCCAAGCCGGACTCATAAAGGCAAATTTATCTTTACTCGACTCACCTGATTTTCCAATTGGTGGTAATTGAAAGAAGTCCCCACTCAACACAATCTGTATTCCGCCAAATGGCGTATTGTTTTCTTTGAAAAATTGCAACACTTCATTAACCAAAGCCAATTGATTTTGATGCAACATAGAAACCTCATCTATGATTAATACCTTAACGGCCTCGAGGTGCTTGGTTAGGTATTTTTTGGTTTTCATATTAGCAAGTTGAGCCCTTGTTAAGGTTTCTTTTATACCTATTCCCGCCCAGGAATGTATCGTCATCCCATTCATGTGAGTTGCTGCAATTCCGGTAGAAGCAGTGACTGCAACTGCAATTTTGCGCTCTTTTAAATAATCTATATATTGGTTTAAAACGAAAGTTTTACCAGTACCGGCAGAACCTGTTAAAAAAACATTTTTACCCGATTTTAATATCCCTAAGGCCTTGGCTTGCTTCATTTTAATTTAGTTTCAGCCCATTCACCACGGTGTGGTTTTAATGCATCTCTAACTATAATCATATTTTTTTCGTCTATAGTTATAAATGCAATGGTTTGGTTATTATTAATAGCTTTTGTTGCAGACTCGTAAAAAGGAATTTGATTATTGTTTGCAAACTCTTTTAGGTGAACAACATGATGTTCTGCAATTGGCTTTGCATCCTCACCAAAAAAGTCCCAAATCAATTTCAATTTTTTACTCATGGGCTCAAAAATAATGCAGTTAATCTAAAAGATGACCCAATTATGAAATAAAAAGACGCATTTATAAATTCTAAAACAATAATATAACAAGTCGAACATACTTTAGAGGAGTAAATAATATAGAGGAGATACATTCATAAACGTTTAACAGCTACTGCAGTTTATCGAATGGATTGGAGAGAGGCAGTCGGTTAGTACTGCCTTTCTTTTTCTTAATTTCAAAGTAATTAAACTTCAACCTATGAAAAAATTCTATTTCCTATTTTCAATTCTTATTCTCTCCAATTTTACCATAGCACAGCGCTTATCAGAAAATGGATTTCCTCAAGCAATTCTTAAACAAGAATTTAAAGAGAAGCCAATCAATAATAAAGTTCCTGGAAAAATTCTGTATTCCGAGGATTTTGATTCTACAGGAAATGCAGCTAGAAATGGGTTACCTCAAGGTTGGACATTTCAAAATAATGCGGGAAACACTTTTAATTGGATATGGTCAAATACGGCTCCAGGAGGTCAGTATTCAACAAATACGGCAGCTCTGAATTCTACCTCAGCAAGCAATGGTTTTATGTCTTTGCCAGCTGATTTATACAATACTCCTTTTCCTGCAGGTGGCCCCGTTGGAATGGATACCTGGTTTGTTTCAAATGCTATTTCAATAAACCCTAGAGTTGATATAGAGCTAAAGTGGCAACAATCTAGCAGGTTTTGCTGTGCAGGAGCAGATGAACTGGTAGTTGAGGTAAGTTCTGATAGTATTAATTGGACAACCTATGACGCGATGAATGGTCGTGGAGCTAATACAGGTGTTCCATCACCAACCTCTGGTCCTGCGGAACAGATGAGCATAAATGTTGCTGCAGTTTTGGCTAATGAAGATACCGCTTATGTTCGTTTTAGAATGACAGGAGCAACTCATTATTATTGGATGATTGATGATTTCGCAATTACTGAAGGCTATGCTGATGTAATGCGACTAAATGATTTTCACGTCAACTTTTTTCATGAATTTACTATAAATCCTGTTTTTTATAAGGTACCAAGGCATATGTTAGATTCGCTAGGATTTACTTTTCAAAGTGAAAACTATGGATCTAATACACAAACAGGAGTTAGAGGACATGTAAGTATTAATCACGATTCATTCCCCAACGGTCAAAATGGAATGGGTAACATTGGTGCAGTAACGAATTATCTAGGAATTCCTGTTCCTTACATGCAAATAGATACTTTTGATGTTGGGCCTTATATTTTTCAAAACAAACCAACAGGCCATTATTCTGCAGATTTAAGTATTGTGACCAATGCAACTAGTCAGTTGCCCAGTTTAGGACAAGCAAAGTTTCGGTTCGAGCTTACCGATTCAGTTCTGTCTAAAGTTGGGCATGATAGCACTTTTATAGGTGATGTTGGGCCAATTGTTCTTTGGTCTGGAACTCCTGATGAAAGTCGCTTAGGAAGCATGCACACAACAGGCAGCACAAGTAGCATCTTGAATAGTATTTCTATGTATGTTGCCAATGTTACAACCAATATTGGAACGACTATTGAAGCTCAAGTTTGGAATTGGAATGACACAGCAACTACAATTGCAGCGGCTATAAATCCGCTATTGGCGATTTCGGATTCATTGTATATTGACTCCAGTTTACTCGGAACTTGGATAACCTTGCCCTTAAAAGGGCAACTTACATTAAGTCCAAATTCACAAATTGTTGTAGGCTGGGAACAAATCTCAGGAGCAGTTACAGGAGCAGAATTTACAGTTGGTAGAGACCGAGACAAAGAAGCGATTCAACCTAATGTTTCTAACTTTGTTTATGTAAATGATGCTGCCCAAGCTTGGGGTTGGATTACTCAACTTGCAGCCATTAACCTAAATTTTGTTTTACCAGTTGGTATAACAGAAAAAGAGAAAGAATTAAATAACCTAAATATCTACCCAAACCCTTCCAACGGCCAATTTGCCCTTCGTTTAAAAACAGAAAAAGCAAAACAATACACTTTAAAAGTGAGAAACAATTTAGGGCAAATTGTATTGGAAGAACAAATATTTGCCAATGGCAATTTTGCTAAAGCAATTGATTTGAGCGAAAATGAATCTGGAGTTTATTTTTTAAGTTTAGAAAATGAGAAAGAACGTTTGGTTGAAAAGATAATCGTTCAGTAAAAACACAATACAATTAAAAAAAGCTGCAAAATTTTGCAGCTTTTTTTGTGTCCAAATTTTAAAAATGTATAAATTATTGGCAATAAATTGACGTAAAAATTGTCATTTTAATTTAAACATGCAAAACGAAAGAGATAAGAACATCATTCACATGGATTTAGACTCCTTTTTTGTTTCCGTAGAACGATTACGAGAACCTAAACTATGTGGTATCCCCTTATTGATTGGCGGAAGTAGTAACCGCGGTGTTGTAGCTTCATGTAGTTATGAAGCTAGAAAGTTTGGGATTCATTCGGCTATGCCCATGAAAACAGCAAAACGTTTATGTCCTCATGCAACGGTAATTGGCGGCGATTCGGAGCAGTATAGCAAGTACTCTAACCTGGTAACAGAAGTAATTGCAGAGCAAGTTCCCTTGTACGAAAAATCTTCTATCGACGAGTTTTATATCGACTTAAGCGGCATGGAGCGTTTTTACAATTCCTACCTCCTAGCTCAAAAAATAAAGGCAGATATTAAGCGAGAAAGTGGCCTAAATATTTCCTTTGGCCATTCGATTAATAAAACGGTTTCTAAAGTGGCAACCAACGAATCTAAACCCAATGGATTTTGCAAAGTTGATTTTGGAGCCGAAAAAGTGTTTCTATCACCCTTAACCATCAATAAAATTCCGCAAGTAGGCGAAAAAACCTATCATACCCTGCGGAGCATGGGAGTTAGTAAAGTAAAAACGCTACAGCAAATGCCGGTAGATTTAATCGAAAATGTATTGGGCAAAAATGGCAAAAGCATTTGGCACAAAGCGCAGGGAGTAGATAATTCGAGAGTAAAACCATACTCTGAACAGAAATCGATGTCAAGCGAAAGAACTTTTGGAAAGGATACCACAGACATTCATCAACTGAGAAGCATTTTGGTGGGAATGACTGAACGATTAGCATTTAAACTGCGAAAAAAGGAAAAACTAACCGCCTGTATCACGGTTAAAATTCGCTACTCCGATTTCGATACACAAACCATGCAATGCCGAATGGCTTACACTTCTGCCGACCATGTTTTAATTAAAAAAGCAAAAGAATTATTTGATCGACTCTACCAAAGACGAATGCTAATCCGACTGATTGGTGTTCGGTTTAGTCACTTAGTTGGCGGAGGATATCAAATCAATTTATTCGACGATACCGAAGAAATGATAAGCCTTTATCAGGCGATGGATAAAATGCGTTTGCGCTTTGGCGAAGACAAAGTGCAACGTGCAATAGGAATGAAACTGAAGCATGCGAGAATGAATCCGTTTAATGGGTCTCCTTCGCTATAGCTTCGGAGGCTTAAGCATAGGCTTCACCTCGATAAACTCAGTATAAACTCTATCGCTCAGTGTGACAAAATGGGGAATGAAGGACTTCGACTCCGCTCAGTCTGACAAAAGGGAAAGGGTCAAAGGTGAAGAGTTAAAGAGCCAAAAGGGGGAATTATTAATAAGGACTAAGTCATTGCGAATGGAACATAGTGGAATGAAGCAATCTGTGTATAAAAATTCATAATTCATACTCCTTCGCTAAAGCTAAAAAGTATAAATAAGTGTATATAAACTGTCATAGCGTATTTAGTTTCCGGTACGGAACTTTAAAGGCCACAGAGCTTTTAGAAATTGCACAAAAGTGTGGTGTAAATGCTATTGCCCTAACAGATATAAACAACACTTCGGCTTGCATCAATTTTGTTAGAGAAGCTCAGAAATACAAGATAAAACCCGTAGTGGGAATTGACTTTAGAAATGAGATACAAGCTCAATTCTTGGGTTTGGCTAAAAACAACCAAGGCTTTCAAAAACTGAATGATTACCTCTCTTATTTTTTACATAGTGAAAAGCAAATCCCCGAAAAGGCAGAAATACATGATGATGTTTTTATCATTTATCCTTTTGAGAAATGGAAACATCGTTTTATCGACTTGAAGGATCACGAGTATATTGGAATAAGCCTAGAGGATTTAAAACAATTGCCTTTTTCTCCTTGGCGAGGCCACCAGGATAAATTTGTGCTACAACAGCCAGTAACGGTTAATTGCAAGCGTGATTATAATATTCATCGCCTACTCAGGGCTATTGGCAAAAACAGCTTGTTAAGTAAACTGAGCCCAGACGACTTTTGTAACATTAGCGACCGTATGTTGCCGCTTTCGGAGCTAGAAGTCTTATTGAAAGATTTTCCGACAATTGCACAAAACACACAAGACATTTTAAATTCCTGCGAGACTCACTTTCGCTATAAAGGAAGCCAAAAAAGTGGAGCAGTAAACCACAACAAATCATCTTTTACAGCATCAAAATCAGAAGATCAGGCTTTATTAAAACAACTTTGTTTCGAAAATTTAGATTATCGTTATCCAGATAAGGAACAACAAAAAGAAGTTTTACCGAGGCTAGAGAAAGAACTAAAATCTATACGAGGCCAAGGTTTTGATGCCTACTTTCTAATTAATTGGGATATGCTTCGATTTGCACGAGAACAAGGCTTTTTTTATGTTGGTAGAGGAAGTGGAGCTAACAGTGTTGTGGCATACCTACTAAGAATTACAGACGTAGATCCGGTTAAACTAGATTTATATTTCGAACGATTTATAAATCCATACCGAGAAAATCCACCCGATTTTGACATTGACTTTTCTTGGAAAGACAGAGATACGGTTACCGATTACTTATTTGAGAAATATGGGAAGAACAATCAAATTGCATTGCTTGCCACTTATAATAGCTTCACCTACCGCTCTTTAATGCGCGAATTGGGAAAAGTATTTGGTTTACCCAAGGGCGAAATTGATTTACTGGCAACAGAAAAAAAACGCCAAACAACTCCCGACGATTACACGCGTTTAATTTATCGCTACGCACAGTATATGGATGGTATTCCCAACCACTTGAGCATACATGCAGGCGGAGTTTTAATTTCGGAAAAACCTGTTCACTATTATTCGGCTACAAGTATGCCACCCAAAGGATACCCTACAGTACAATTTGATATGGTACATGCCGAAGATGCCGGTTTGTACAAATATGATGTGTTGAGTCAGCGTGGGCTGGGTAAAATAAAAGACGCCTTAGATTTGGTTAAAACTCAAGGTAAAGATTTGGGTTTAGACATACATGACACGGAGCAGTTCATGAATGACCCAAAAATTAATGAGCTATTGAGTCGTGGCGATGCAATGGGTTGCTTTTACATTGAATCGCCTGCCATGCGCATGCTTCTTAAAAAACTAAAAGTTGATCATTACTTGGGACTTGTTGCGGCAAGCTCAATCATTCGACCTGGTGTAGCTAAGTCGGGTATGATGCGCCAATACATTTTACGTTCGCAAAACAAGTCCGATGATTGGCGAAAAACCACGCCTAAAATCATGCAAGAGCTGATGAAAGAAACATATGGTGTAATGGTTTATCAGGAAGATGTAATTAAAGTTGCACATCATTTCGCTGGCTTAGATTTAGGTGAAGCCGATGTTTTACGAAGAGGGATGTCGGGCAAGTTTCGCTCTCGAGCAGAGTTTACCAAGGTGCAAGAAAAGTTTTTCGAGAATTGTAAGGCAAAAGGCTATTCAGACGAACTAACTGCCGAGGTATGGAGACAGACGGAAAGTTTCGCGGGCTATGCTTTTTCAAAAGGTCATTCTGCCTCTTATGCCATAGAAAGTTACCAGAGTTTATACCTAAAAGCATACCACCCAATGGAATTTATTGTGGGTGTAATAAATAATGGCGGAGGTTTTTATTCTACCGAAATGTACTTTCATGAAGCCAAAATGATGGGAGCCCAAATAGAAGCTCCTTGCATTAACAACAGCGATTTTTTATCATCCTTACAGGGTAAAAATGTTATTTACATGGGTTTTAACATGATTAAGGAACTAGAAACGGCTAGCATTAAAAACATTTTACTTGAACGTAGAAACGGACAATTTCAGAATTTAGAAGACTTTGTGAGTCGTTGTAAAATTTCCATAGAGCAACTTTCATTACTCATTCGAATTCATGCTTTTCGTTTTACCAAAAAACCAAAGCAATATTTATTGTGGGACATGTACCGACTGTTAGGCAATTCGAAAAAAACACAAGCTGAACAATCACTGTTTCAAGTTTACCGACCGAATTACGATATCCCAACTTTAGACGAGCACCGATATGAGGATGCTTACGATGAGATGGATTTACTGGGCTTTCCGCTTTGCTCCCCTTTCGACTTATTAAAAGATGAATTACCCAGTAAGCTGAAAGCTATGGAAATAGAGAAATACTTGGGTAGACAAATAAGTATTGTAGGCTATTTGGTTACCATTAAAAATACAAGAACCAGCCAAAAAACATTAATGCAATTCGGAACCTTTATTGATTATGAAGGAAACTGGATTGACACGGTTCATTTCCCACCAAGTGTTGCACGCTTTCCTTTTCGTGGCAGAGGCTGTTATTTATTAAAGGGAAAAGTTGTAGAAGAGTTTAATTACCATACCATTGAGATAAATTATATGGAACGCTTAGATTACGTTAACCGAGATGAAAATAATATACCGCAGAAAAGACCTTCTAAAACTAAAAAGGCCTAACTCCACTCTACCACATTGCTTCTTTTCTCTAGCATATGACTAGGCACTGCCTCTTTAATTTCGTTTCCTAATACCTCAATCAGTTTAGTTTTTACTTGACTACGAGTAAAAACTAAACTCACTTCTCGGTAAGGATGCTCCTCACCTATATGTACAACTTTAGCGCTATCTTTTTTATTCAGTTCTAAAACTGCAAGCTCAGGAAACAAAGTTGCTCCCCCTTCCTGATCAACCATTTTCTTTAAAGTTTCCAAAGAACCACTTTCATACTTGAAATTTAAGTGCTGTTGCTCAGTGGCAATCTGACAAAGGTTTACCATTTGGTTTCTGAAACAATGCCCATGTGAAAGCAACCACATACTTTCAGTTGGCAATTGTTTAAAGCTCAGGTATTTCTTCTTATTAATATCATCGCTATATAAAAGAATCTCTTCATAAAACAAAGAGTTATAAAAAAGGCCTTTATCCTTAATTGGTGTAACAATTAAACCAACATCTAAAGTCTCATTTTTCAGCTCTTGAATAATCTCATGTGTCATCAACTCCTTAATATTCAAACCTACATCGGGATATTTTCTTAAAAGCTCTCCAGCAAATTTTGGGATTATATAAGGAGCCAATGTTGGGATAACTCCAAGATTTATCTCCCCTCCTACTACCTCATTATGGTTTTTTATAATCTCTTCTATCTGCTTTGTTTGATTGAGAATTGTACGTGCTTGCTCAATAATCAAGCGTCCAAGATCGGTTGGAACAATAGGTTGTTTACTCCGATCAAACACAGTAATCCCTAGTTGTTCTTCTAATTTTTTGATTTGCATACTCAAAGTAGGCTGGGTTACAAAAGTCTCTTCTGCAGCAGTAACGTAATGTCGGTATGTATCTACTGCCACAATATATTCTAATTGCTGAAGCGATATATTCATATAGATTTAATTTATACAAAAATAAATATTATCAATTTGACTTATGATTAAATCGCTCTCATATTTGCATAGAATTTAAAAACATAAAATAAACACCATGAAAAATATAACAGGATTAAAAGGAGAAAGTAATACGATAATAGCCGAAAAGTTAAATGAATTATTAGCCAATTACCAGGTATACTATCAAAATTTAAGAGGATTTCATTGGAACATCAAAGGCAGTGACTTTTTCACCTTACACGAAAAATTTGAAGAACTATATACGGTAACTCAAGAATCAATTGATGAAATAGCAGAAAGAATTTTAACTCTCGCAACTCAACCAATGCATGCTTATTCAGATTTTATTGCAACCTCAACAATCAAAGAAATAAAGAATGTAAGCGATTCAAAAGGAACGGTTGAAGGAGTTCTTTCGAACTTAAAAGTAATCATTGAACTAGAACGTGAAATTTTAGATTTATCAGATCAAGCAGATGACGAAGGAACAAATAGCTTAATGAGCGATTATATAACAGCACAAGAGAAGACAGTATGGATGCTCTCTTCATTTTTAAATAAATAAAAACCCAAATAAAAAATAGATATGAGTAAAATATTAGGATTAGGGAACGAATTCCCACAATTTGAAAAAACAGCAGTAGTTTCATTAGAAAAAGGGAAAGAATTTTCCACTATTACATCAGAAAGCTTCAAGAATGATGAAGATAAATGGACTGTAATGTTCTGGTGGCCAAAAGATTTCACTTTTGTATGCCCAACTGAAATTGCTGAGTTCAATAATAAATACGAAGAATTTAGAGATCGAGACACAACTTTAATTGGAGCTTCTACAGATTCTGAATTTGTACACGCAGCATGGAGAAGAGATCATGATGATTTGAGAGGTTTAAAATTTCCAATGTTGGCAGATACCTCAAAATCATTGGCCGATGAATTAGGAATTTTAGAAGAAAACGAAAAAGTAGCTTATAGAGCAACTTTCATTATAGATCCACAAGGGATTATAAGATGGGTTTCTGCATATGACTTAAACGTAGGAAGAAGTGTTGATGAAGTAATTCGAGTATTAGACGCATTGCAAACAGATGAATTATGTCCATGTAATTGGGAGAAAGGGGAAGATACAATTGCAGCATAAATAAATCATGGTGGACCTTACCATTATAGGATTATTAAATCCATTTTGGTAGGATCTTTTTAAAATATTAAAAAATGGAAGAAACATTAGAGGTAAAAAACGACCTATTAAATGATTTAGGGCTGCCAAGCACAGAATCGTATAAAACACTAAATATTTTAGAAGATGGTAATTCTAGATATATAAAAGACTTGAGAATTAATTTAAAAAATGCCTTAAAGTCAAATAACTTAAGTGATGAAGAAATTAACCTTTTGGGAATTGCTTTATCAAGCAACGTAAAAAATAGAAGTTTAACGCATTACTTCACAAGCACAGCCAAAGAATTAGGGACTACTGAGGATAAAATAGCAGAAGCAGTTGCTTGTGCATCACTATTAAGCAGCAACAATGTACTTTACAGATTCAGGCATTTTGTTGGTAAAGACGAATACAAGAAACAGCCTGCTAGAATAAAAATGAACATCATGATGAAGCTAGTTGTCGGCAAAGAATTCTTTGAATTATTAAGCCTTGCTATTTCAGCGGTAAATGGCTGCGAAATGTGCGTAAATGCCCATGAAGATTCATTGATTAAAATGGGAACTTCTGAAGCTAGAATATTTGATTCAATTCGTTTAGCTTCTGTAATTAATAGCGCTGACAGAATTTTCTGGAACTAAATTCTTTATCCTAATTTTAATTCATGAGTATAACAATAATTAAGAAAAACCAACAAGCCCGAGGGCAGTTTAATGGTGGTGAAATTTTAGAAAATAAACCAATAGGATTCCCAAGAGAAGGAGGACATTTAAAACCGTATTCTAACCTTTTTTATTGGGCTCATGCGTGGTCAGATAATGGAAGCACTATTGGCTTGCATCCGCACCAAGGCTTTGAAATTATGTCATTTGTTATGAAAGGCTCTATCGAGCACTTCGAAACAAAATTGAATAAGTGGATTAGTTTAGAAAAAGGAGCTGCTCAAATTATTAGAGCAGGAAATGGTATTTCTCATTCCGAGAAAATAAATGCTGGTGGGCACATGTTTCAAATTTGGTTTGATCCCAATATAAATAAAACACTACAACAAGAAGCTAGCTATGACGATTTTCCAATTAACGAATTTCCAAATACTACGTCAGAAGGCATCACTAAAATCACATATAAAGGAGAGGGCTCTCCGCTAAAAATGGATTCGCCAGAAGTTGAAATTTATCAATTTGAACTAGAGGAAGGAAATAGAAGTTTACCTCTAGATTCCAATAAAACGTATTCATGTTATTTGGTCGAAGGGGGTGCAAAGCTTGAGAACACTGAATTAGAACAAGATGATTTTTTTATTGCTCAAGATTCTGACAAACTGACTATAGAATCATTGGGAAACTCTAAACTTTTTATAATAGCTTCGCCAAGTAAATTAGCGTACCCTACTTACGCCCAAACAATGATGCAATAATGAATAAATTGGTAATGATTACAGGAGCCACTGCCGGAATTGGTGAGGCTACTGCGCATTTGTACGCCCAAAACGGGCATGATTTAATTATCACAGGAAGAAGAGACAACCTTCTACAAACACTAAAAAATAAACTTGAGAACCAATATGGGATTGAGGTAATTACACTTTGTTTTGATGTTAGAGACAAAGATGCAGTGAACAAATCAATTACCAATTTAGAAGGTAAATGGCGAAACATAGGCATATTGATTAACAATGCAGGTTTGGCAAAAGGCTTTCATGACATTCAAGACGGAAATATTGAAGACTGGGAGATTATGATTGACACCAACATCAAAGGTTTACTTTATGTATCGAGACAAATCATGCCGATTATGATTAAAAATCATGCTGGGCACATTGTTAATATTAGCTCTATTGCCGGCAAAGAAGTTTACACCAAAGGAAACGTTTACTGCTCTACAAAGCATGCTGTAGAAGGAATTACAAAGGCTATGCGAATGGATTTGTTACCGCACAAAATTAAAGTAACGGCAGTTTGTCCTGGAGCAGTAGAAACAGCATTTTCTGTCGTAAGATTTGAAGGAGACCAGGATAGAGCAGATTCGGTTTATGATGGTTACCAGCCCTTAAAAGCGCACGATATTGCAGAGGCAATTTACTTTGCAACTAGCAGGCCTGCTCATGTAAACATCAATGATTTATTAATTATGCCAACTGCACAAGCAAATACTTCTAATTTACTGCGAGAGTAATTGAGCCTCTAACTGTTGAATTTCTTCTTGAAAATTAATTTTTTCTTGATTTTGGAAATCAATTAATTGTTGGATCAGCTTCTTTAAAAAAGATTGATGTTGAGCCGATTCGCTATTAAAGGCTTTATGAGCAATCGACGAATTAAATCCTTGGACTTTTAAGTTCATGGATTTTGTTTTTTCAGAGAGGTAGGTTTCCGAAAATTTTTCCCAGATATAGCTAATTGCAGTTTCATTCGGGTGAATTAAATCTGATTTATAAAAGCGATAATCCCTTAAATCATCTAACATAATTTCATAGGCCGGAAAGTAATTACAGTTGGCAAATTCTTGGCTTAACTCATTAATTGCAACATGCAATACTGATTTACTGATTTGATTTTCCCTTATTCCGTCTTTAATATGGCGAATAGGACTTACTGTAAAAACAACTTGCAAATCCTTTTTACTTATTCGGTTTAAAAATAACAGCAGGTTCACTAGCGATTGCTTGATTTCCTTAACACTTAAAAGTCTTTTGGTAAATTTTTTTGAATCTTGCTTATGGCAATTATTAACAATCTCTCTTGTTTTATTTAATTCGTAAACCCAAGCTGTACCTAATGTAATAAAGATGCAATCGGTATCTTTTAAAAACTCTTTTTGCTGTTTTAAAGCCTGATTGGCTTCTTTTAAACTTTTTGTTTTGTCTGTAGAATTGAACTTTGAATGAAGCTGATAGTTAAAATGAATATCTCCATCATCAATAAACTCATTTCCCCTAAAATTTGAATATCGCTGTAAGTTGTTACTCAATGAAACCGGATTAAATGCTATTCCCATCGGGTTAGAAAGCGCTTTAAATTTATGAGAACTCAAAAGGCGACCTATATTTTCAGCAAAACATGACCCAACTAGCAATATTGAACTTTGATGTTCAATCTTAATCGATGATTTTAAACTATTTATTTCCGTTCTAAGTTTCATATTTGTTTCCAATTCAAATTAACTAAATTTAGCGGTGTAAAATGAGCAAGCCCGAATACCAAAAAATAGAGAAAAAACAGGCTCCAAATTGGAAAGTCAAAGTTCACGAAATTATTTTCGAAGCAGACACCAAATGGGGAAAGTTTTTTGATGTTGTCCTTCTATGGGCTATTCTACTGTCAGTACTTGCTGTTATACTCGAAACCGTTCAAGCTATTGAAGTTAACTATGGTGAGGCTCTGTTCGTTGTTGAATGGGTTTTTACTATCTTATTTACTATCGAATACGGCTTAAGGATTGCCTCTGTGGGTAAACCTTATAAGTATATCTTTAGCTTTATGGGGATGGTAGATTTACTTTCTCTAATTCCAACTTACCTAAGCTTAGTAGTAGTTGGATCTCATTACTTATTAGTTATACGTACGATTCGATTGCTACGAATCTTTAGAATCCTTAAGCTTACGCGGTATGTTTCTGAGGCAAATGTTTTAAAAGATGCACTTCGAGCAAGCGCAGTTAAGATAACTGTTTTCATTGGTGGGGTAATTGTTCTGGTACTTATTATGGGTTCTATTATGTACATAGTAGAAGGACCTGAGAATGGTTTTACCAGCATACCTACTAGCATGTATTGGACTATTGTTACAATAACTACAGTTGGTTATGGAGACATTGCTCCATTAACCACAATTGGACAGACCATCGCTTCTATGATTATGCTAGTTGGTTATGGAATAATAGCAGTTCCTACAGGGATTGTGACTGCTCAAATAGCAATTAATAAAAACAACCAGAGGGTTTCTACTCAATCCTGTCCCGAATGCTCTAGAGAAGGACATGATGCGAATGCGGTTCATTGTAAATATTGTGGGGAAGCACTAAACCAAAAATCTAATTAAGAAGAATTTATTAGAGGACCACTATTTCATTATTCAAATTCAAAAAATCCAGTTTCGCTTTAAACTCTTTCATCAATAACTCAAACTCATCTTTATTATCTTCCATTACAGGCTCAGCTGAAGGAAAATCTTGTCTTAGATGATCAACCTGCTTTCCATTTTTCCAAAATCGATAACAAACATGAGGACCAGTTGCTAAACCAGTACTTCCTACGTAACCAATAATATCACCTTGCTTTACATGCTGACCAACCTTTGCATTTCTCTTACTCATATGTAAATACTGAGTAGTATAAACACTGTTATGTTTTACCTTAACGTAATTACCGTTAGCTCTTTTCCGTTTAGATTCAATTACTATTCCATCACCTGTGCTCATAATTGGAGTACCTGTTGGTGCAGCATAGTCTGTACCCAAATGGGCTTTCCATCGCTTTTGTACAGGGTGAAATCTTCGCATAGTATAACGAGATGAAAGTCTACTAAACTTTAAGGGAGACTTTAAAAATGCCTTTCTTAAACTCTCTGCCTTTTCATCAAAATAATCATCTTTTTCTCCTTGACTAAAATGAAAAGCATAAAATGGCTTATCGTAATGATTAAACTCTACCGCTTTAATTTCACCGATTCCTATTGATTCTCCGTCAACAAACTTTTCTTCAAAAATCACTTTAAACCAGTCTCCTTTTTGAATTCTGTAAAAATCAATTGACCAAGCAAAAACTTCAGACAATCTAACTGCTAATGCAGGACTTGCATTACTTTCTTGAAGACTCAAATACAGGGAGGAGTTAATTATACCAGCTGCCGACTTTTCTATTGTTTCGACTTCTTTCTCACCCTTGTAAATATTAATAGAATCTCTAAGATCATAAACAATATAGTCGATTGCATTTGGCTGATAAATAAAATATTTAGCCTTCTTCAAACTGTCTTTTGATGCTAAAACTGTGTAATTCTTACCTGCTACCATTTTCCTTACATCAAAAATATCTTTCGATTTTTTGGCTAAGGCATCAATAGTAACGTAGTTTATATGATGAGGCAATAGAATATTCGCCAAGAATTCATTAGGCTTAATTTTAGATTTGGTTACTTGAAAAGAATCTAGGTTAATACCAAAATCAATATTTTCAGGCTCATCGTCGACTTCAACAATAGTATCTTTTTCAGGCACTTCTGAATCTCCACTATTCTTATTTTCATTCATATACAGAAATACGGTAATCGCTAATACAAGTGTTAATATTCCACTTGTTAATCGCAAATTCTTTTTCATAATTGTATTTTATTGATTGAAAAACAACATGCTCTTCAATTACGATTACAAAAGTAAAAGAAACAAAAAACGAGCGTGAAATCACGCTCGTTTTTTACTAACAATCTTCTGTGTTTAATTAATCTTAGCTACTGGATTCGCCAAATTCTTGTAAGATGTCAATTCCATTCTTAAAGAACCCACTAAAACCTTTGCTTTTGCTAATACAGGAATTTTATTCCCATCATTTGTAATGTATACGGTTAAGTCATCATCACTTTCAAAAATTCTTCCTTCTTGCACAGCAGGACTAAAAACCATGCAGTCAAATTTTCCGGCATCTACCTTTATTTTCTTAGTTCCCATATACTTCATTCTTACAGGATAAACCTCTTCATCTAAAAAAGCAGGAAATTCGAAAATCTGACCTTTTTTCGCATTACTAAAATCCATTGTTCTCGCAAAATAGAAGGCAGATAACATATCTTGAACTCCGTGTGGAACTCTATATTCCTCTTGGTCCTCATTGACAACCTTACCGGTATTTTGAAAAAACTTATAGTCTTGTTCTTTGCTGTAACCTCCTTCATTAATCCTTCTTACAAACAACCATGGAAAAACGCCTTCCTCATCCATGTAAGTTTCATACCTGTCTCTTACCTTAAAAACCCAATCAAAAGCACTTATACTTCTGCCTATGCCAACCATGTGAAGAATATCTCTTCCATTAATTTGCTTATCGCTTTTCTCAACTGTTAATGTTGCTTCTCCTGCACTTATAAATCCATAAGCGAGTTTATAATCTAACTTTTCTCCTGGACCAAATGCAGAGTGTTTTACTTCACGCAATTCATAAGTTTCTGGTTCTTCGCCATATGTGTCTTGACCATTTGCGAAGCTTCCAAGGTTAAGTAATAATAATACCGACAATAGTGTTCCTAGCTTTTTCATAATCCAATTTTTACTTGGTAAAACCAAAGTCCATGCCATAAAATTGATATTAGAATAAAGCGATTGATTCACAGCCTTTTAAGTTTAGAGGTTAAATCCCATAATACAACGCCTGTACTTACTGAAATATTGAGTGAATGCTTGGTGCCGTCTTGAGGAATTTCTATCACACCATCACTTTCGTCTATAGCTTCTTGGCTAACTCCATTAACCTCATGGCCCATTATTATTGCAACTTTACCTCCCTTTTGTAAGGAAAATTCGTGTAAAGCAATACTCCCTTCTGCTTGCTCTATTGCATAAACCTTAAAGCCTTTTGCCTTAAATTCTGCGATTGCACTTAAGGTATTGTCGAAGTAATTCCATTCAACCGATTCCGTTGCTCCAAGAGCAGTTTTATTAATTTCTCGGTGTGGTGGTTGTGCAGTAATTCCGCATAATGCAATAGATTCAATAGCAAAAGCATCACTTGTTCTAAAAACAGAACCCACATTATTTAAACTCCTTATGTTATCTAAAATGACAACTATGGGATTTTTATCCGAACTCTTATATTCTTCTATGCTTGGCCTACCAAGCTCTTCGTTTGCTAACTTTCTATTCATAATAAATCAACTAGTACAAATCTATTGATTAAGGCTTAGATATTGTGAAAAACTATTCATAAGTAAAGGATAAACATTAGAGTGATTTTGAGGGCTTGTGCTAATTTAGACTTTCTTAAAATTTTAATTGGCAGCAAAAACTAAAAATACAAAAGCAAAGAAGGAAACCCCTTTAATGCGACAATATCATCAGATAAAATCGAAACATCCAGATGCTTTGTTGCTATTTAGAGTTGGTGATTTTTACGAAACTTTTGGAGAAGATGCCATAAAAGCTGCCAAGGTTTTAGGCATTGTTTTAACAAAACGTCACAATGGTTCTGCCAACGAAATTAAGTTAGCTGGTTTTCCTCATCACTCAATCAATACTTATTTACCAAAATTGGTTAGGGCAGGTTATCGTGTTGCCATTTGCGATCAGCTTGAAGATCCTAAGCAAACTAAAACAATTGTAAAAAGAGGAATTACCGAAATGGTAACTCCCGGAGTTTCTTACAATGATGAGGTTTTAAACCAAAAAACGAATAACTTTTTAGCAGCAGTTCACTTTTCTAAAAAAGGAATCGGAGTCTCATTTTTAGATATTTCTACCGGTGAGTTTCTATTAGCACAAGGAAATGCCGAGCATATAGATAAATTGCTTCAAAGCTTTAGACCAAGCGAAATCTTGTTTCAAAAACAAAAAAAGAAGCAATTCGAAGAAGCATTTGGTACAAGCTTTTTTACTTACATGTTGGAAGATTGGGTTTTTACAGAAGAGTTCGGGAACGAAACCTTATTGAAACATTTTGAGACAAAATCTCTGAAAGGTTTTGGTGTTGAAAGGCTAGAAGAAGGAATTATAGCAGCAGGAGCAGCACTGCATTATTTAGCCGATACGCGTCATGATAAATTAAAACACATCAATTCCATTTCTAGAATTGAAGCTGATAAGTTTGTATGGCTTGATCGCTTTACAATTAGAAATCTTGAATTAATATTTTCGGGAAACGAAGGCGCAACAACCCTTATCGATGTTCTAGATCAAACAATATCTGCAATGGGTGGCAGAATGCTAAAGCGTTGGATTGCCCTTCCATTAAAAGAGCTAAACCCGATAAAAGAGCGTTTGTCTTCAGTTGATTTCATGCTAAAAGACAAAGAGTTTTCATCTGAGATTAGAAAACACTTAAGTCAGATTGCAGATTTAGAAAGATTGATTTCTAAAGTATCGGTGGCAAGAATTAGTCCGCGAGAAATGGTTCAATTAAAGATTGCCCTACAAGCCATTGAACCAATTAAAAAACTGTGTGAATCTTCAAAAAATGAAGTACTAAATAAAATTGCAGAACAGCTAAATCCATGCTTAACCATTCGAAATAAAATTGAAGCTCAACTTCAAGATGAGCCTCCAGTATTAGTTTCTAAAGGAAATGTAATTAAGGATGGCATAAATGATGAACTCGACGAATTAAGAAACTTACAAAGCACGGGAAAGGGTTATTTACTCTCTATGCAACAGAGAGAAATTGAGCGAACAGGAATTACTTCTTTAAAAATTGCCTTTAACAATGTATTTGGCTATTATATTGAAGTAAGAAATGCTCATAAAGACAAAGTACCCGAAGAGTGGATTCGAAAGCAAACCTTAGTTAATGCAGAAAGATATATAACTGAGGAATTAAAAGAATATGAAGCCAAAATTTTAGGTGCTGAAGAGAAAATCTTAAGCTTAGAAACTAGACTATACAATGACTTGGTTTTAGAAACTGCAGACCATATTTCTCCAATTCAGTTAAATGCTAGCTTAATTGCAAGAATTGACTGCTTACTTAGTTTTGCCACCATTGCAGAACTTAACAATTACATTAAGCCAGAAGTAAACGAGTCATTAACCATAGATATTAAGCAAGGTAGACATCCTGTTATAGAACAGCAATTACCTTTAGGAGAAGAATATGTTTCGAACGATATCTTCCTCGACAATGAAAGCCAACAAGTAATTATGATTACGGGGCCAAACATGTCGGGTAAATCGGCATTACTTAGACAAACTGCGCTGATAACTTTAATGGCTCAACTAGGAAGTTTTGTGCCTGCAAAGCATGCCTCTATTGGCTTGGTAGATAAGATTTTTACTCGTGTAGGAGCTTCCGATAACATTTCTTCAGGAGAATCTACCTTCATGGTTGAGATGAATGAAACTGCTAGCATATTAAATAACATCTCTCCACGCAGTTTAATTCTGCTAGATGAAATTGGAAGAGGAACGAGCACATACGACGGAATTTCTATTGCCTGGGCAATTGCCGAATTTCTTCATGAAAATAAAATTGCTCGACCTAAAACACTCTTTGCTACGCATTATCACGAGTTAAACGAAATGTCGAAGAGTTTTAAGCGGATTAAAAACTATAATGTATCGGTAAAAGAAATTGCAAAGAAGATCATCTTCATGCGAAAGCTTGTTCCAGGAGGAAGCAATCACAGTTTTGGAATTCATGTAGCGAAAATGGCAGGAATGCCAGCTACTTTAATTAGAAGAGCAAATAAGCTTTTAGAAAGTTTAGAAAAGAAAAACTCATCTGCCGAATTAGAAGGAAAGATTGCAGATGTTGGGCAAAGTCAAGATGATTTTCAATTAAGTTTTTTTCAATTGGACGATCCTGTTTTAGAACAAATAAAAGAGGAATTAACTAAAATTGAGATAGATACACTTACTCCCGTTGAGGCACTTTTTAAATTAAACGAGATTAAAAAAATGGTAGGCGGAAAATAAATTTATTTCGCTTGCAGAATTGAAAAAAATATTACTTTTGTAGCCCTTCTGAAAGGAAGAGTTCTTTTAAAAAGAATACCAATAAGCGAGAGTAGCTCAGCTGGTAGAGCACGACCTTGCCAAGGTCGGGGTCGCGGGTTCGAATCCCGTCTCCCGCTCAAAGTCCTTAATTCGTTAAGGCAAATGGAAGTGTCTTCTGAATGCAAATTCGGAATTTACCAATTACTGTTTTTATAACAGGCCCGGGTGGTGGAATTGGTAGACACGCAGGACTTAAAATCCTGTGGCCATTGCGGCCGTGCCGGTTCGACCCCGGCTCCGGGTACATTATGAATAAAGGGATTGCTAGAAATAGTAATCCCTTTTTTTGTTGGCAAAAATTGGCGGAGTGTTCCTGTGGAGTGTTCTTTTTCTCAAGGTTGAAGTCTTTTTTATAAACATATTAAAGACCAAAAAGGACTATTTAATTCATTCAGAAATTACTTAATTTCCACTTGGATAAATGATTTTTAATTTAACTCTAGCTATGAGAAAAATAATTTACCTTATTTGTCTGCTTTATTCAACTGCCGCGTTAGGGCAAGATTTATACTTACCAAAAGTGAATATTGGTGACGACATTATTAACCATAAAAACTACTCTCTGTTATATAATGAGAAGTATGAGCAAGCTTCTTGGATCGCTTATGAATTAACTTCATATGAGACAATAAAGAAATTTAAACGTACCAATAGATTCGGGGAAGATCCAAGAGTCCAAAAAAATACTCCTCCATTCTACAAAAGCCAACTCATTTCTGAGTTGGCTTTTGTCTTTATTCATTTTCCGTTCAACTTAATCCTCTTTCCAGTTCGGGCGGTTAGGCGTATAAGGAACGTTTTTGCTATCTAATTTAGATTCTAGTGCTTTAACCTTATTTCTATATTCATCGAGGCTTGCTCTAATCGCTACATACTCTTCTTCAGCTATTTTATATTGCTCTCTGTTTGTAGTTGTTGGGTTAGAAGTAGAATACCAAGTATTCCAAACAATGTTTTCTAAACGATCTATTGCTCCTGGAACTGTTTCGGTATCTCTCCGGTATTTATGATAATCTCCTTGCATTTTAATACGAATATCATGCGAAGTGGTTTCCAAGTCTTTCACTTCTTTCATCCAAGCAATATCTGCTCCCGGATAAGTCTGAATTGCCTTTTTGATATGCTTTAATCGCTTATCGTATTCTTGCTGCTCTTGGCTGCTTCCTCTCATTCTTCTTCGCAACTCTTGAACTTCTCTTTTAAAGGCAATATTAGCTTCTGTTTGTCTGTCTAAAGAAGAATTCTTAAGCGGCACAACCTTAAAATTTGTTGGCTCAACTAATTTTGTAAGGCTGCCGTTTTCTGCGTGCCAAAGTTCAACGGTATAATCTCCAGGTAATACTAAAGGACCTTCGTTAGGGTTACTGTATCTGCCCACTTTGCCTTCTTTTGCTCTTATTGGCGTAGTTGCAGGGTACCGCAAATTCCAGGTAAGTCTCTGAATTCCTTTTGTTGCAGAAGTTTTCATTTTTCGAACTTCATTGCCCTCAGCGTCTTTTACTATAAAAAGTAAATATGCATCTTCGTAAGTGTCCTCTGCTACAAAGTCTTCATAACTTGGGTAGTCTATGTCTTCTCCCGCTTCTTTAGCTTTCTTTTCTGCTTCTTGTCGAATTTCTTTCGGAGATTTTGGCTTCTCTTTTACATAATAAGTAAAAGTTGCGCCAAACTCTGGGTTGGGTGCAACATACATAGAAGCTCCTTGGCTACTTACTCCACGAAGCCCAAGTGGATTAGATTCTATATAAGCCAATGCATTTTTAATTGGGAAAATTTTTGCATCTGCTTCCAAAGTCTCTTTGCTTAACTTTCTCAAAGGACTGAAATCATCTAACACATACAAACCTCTTCCGAAGGTTCCCAAAACCAAATCATTTTCTCTTTTCTGAATTGCCATATCTCGAATAGCAATAGTAGGAAGACCTGATGTTAATTCTACCCAATCTTTTCCTCCATTAACACTCGCGTAGCAACCAAATTCAGTTCCTGCAAAAAGTAACATTGGGTCTATATGATCTTCTGCAACTGAATAAACCGTTCCTCTTTCTGGCAAGTTATTTTGTAGTGCAGTCCAAGTATTTCCTTTATCCACACTCTTCAGTAGGTAAGGCTTAAAATCTCCTTTCTTGTGATTGTTAAATGCAGCGTAAACCACATTTTTATCGTGCTGCGATGCCCAAAGCATATTTACATAAGTCATTTTTGGAACACCTGGAAAGGACTCTTTTTTCTTCCACGTATCTCCACCATCTTCTGAAACCTGAATTAAACCATCATCAGTTCCTGCAAACAATAAATTTGCATCTAAAGGCGACTGATCAAAAGCAACGATGTTTCCATAAATAGTAGTTGACTTATTTTTCATTACCACATCTGGTGATTGAATTTCGCCCATAACTTTCAACTTATTTCGATCGATTTGTCTTGTTAAATCTGGAGAAATTGCTTTCCATGTATTTCCACGATCTTCAGTTTTAAAAACTTTATTCGCACAAAAGAAAAGTGTTTTTGGATCATGAGTAGAAATCAATAATGGAGAATCCCAATTCCATCTAAAAGCCGCTTCACCTTTCCCAGGTTGTGGTTTAATTCCTATTTTTTCTCCCGATTGTTTGTCGTAACGAATCAAACCGCCATACTGCCATTGCGCATAAATAATGTTCGGATTTGTTGGATCAACTTGTGTTTCATAGCCATCTCCCCCAACTGTTATGTACCAATCAGAATTTAAAATCCCTGCATTGTTTAAAGATCTAGATGGCCCTCCTTGAGAGTTATTGTCTTGCGTTCCACCAAATACATTGTAGAAAGGCTCGTCATAATCAATTGATACCTTATAAAATTGTGTTACCGGCAGATTAGCTTTGTATTCCCAAGTAGTCGCATGGTCGTAAGTTTCATAGATTCCACCATCGCAACCAACTATCCAATGGTCGGCGTCTGTTGGGTTAACCCATATACAATGATTGTCTACATGTTTATTTGCTTCGCCTGTAGCTTTAAAACTCTTTCCACCATCTTCGGTGTGGTGCAACCAAGTATTCATGCTAAATACCTTGTCTACATCATTTGGGTCACAATAAATTTCTTGATAATAATTCCCTGAACTAGAATACTTGCTTCGCTTTTCCCAAGTCGCTCCTTGATTAGTAGAACGGAAAAAACCTTTAGCATCTCCTTCAGCTTCTAAAATGGCATAAACAACATTCGCGTCAGCGGGAGAAACGGCCAATCCAATTCTACCCATTTTTCCTGAAGGCAATCCACTTTTAGATTCTTTCCAAGTTTTACCGCCGTCTGTCGTTTTGTAAACTGCACTTTCGGGCCCTCCTCCAATGTAAGTAAATACATGTCTTCTTCTTTGGTGAACAGCTTCATAAAGTATGTCAGGATTAGTCGGATCCATTACTAAATCTGAAGTTCCTGAATGCTTGGATACAAAATGTACTTGCTCCCAATTTTCTCCACCATCTTCTGATTTATAAACGCCACGTTCTCCACCTTCTGACCATAAAGGACCATAAGCAGCAACATAAATTACATCAGAATTTCTTGGGTCAACAATAATTTTAGAAATGTGCTCAGACTTTTTCAAGCCCATGTGCTTCCAAGATTTTCCTCCGTCTGTAGATTTGTAAACTCCATCGCCATATCCTACCGAACGTTGGTTGTTATTTTCACCTGTACCTACCCAAATAGTTGAAGATTGATTCGGATCAATTGTAATACAACCAATGGAATAAGAACCTTCCCCATCAAATATTGGTTGATAAGTTATTCCGTGGTTATTCGTTTTCCAAACGCCACCAGAAGCAACAGCTACATAATATTCACTAAAATCATTTGGATTTACTGCTATATCCGAAATTCTTCCGGATGTTAATGCAGGACCGATATTTCGGAATTTTAAACCACTCAATTGACTTGATTTTAACCAGTACTTATTTGAGTCGTCTTCTTTATCTTTTTTCGATCCGGCAAATACCACCGAGGTTGAAATAAATAGAATTAGGAAAGGAATTAGGTGTTTAAATTTCATATTAAGATTTTAATTTATTCTCTGAAATTGAATCGAGAAAATTTAGAAACCTAAAAATAAAACTAAAAAGCGAAAACTCGGGAAGAATATGATGATTGGGAATAAAAAATCAACCGCAGGTAAGAATTTAATATAAAAAAAGCCCCAATTCAAAAAGAATTGGGGCTTCTCATTACATATAATAATACTATCTAAATGCGCTAATACCGGTTACATCCATACCTGTAATTAACAGGTGTATGTCATGTGTTCCTTCATAAGTAATTACAGACTCTAAATTCATCATGTGTCTCATGATAGAGTATTCTCCTGTAATTCCCATACCACCGTGAATCTGTCTTGCTTCTCTAGCAATCTTAATTGCCATATCTACATTATTTCTCTTCGCCATCGAGATTTGCTGCGTAGTTGCTTTTCCGTCGTTCTTTAAAACTCCAAGTCTCCAAACCAATAACTGAGATTTTGTAATTTCAGTAATCATTTCAGCTAATTTCTTTTGCACTAATTGGTATGATGCAATTGGCTTATCAAATTGAATTCTTTCTTGAGAATATCTTAAAGCTGAATCATAACAATCCATTGCTGCTCCAACTGCTCCCCAAGCGATACCATATCTAGCAGAATCTAAACAACCAAGTGGAGCACCTAATCCAGATTTGTTCGGCAATAAGTTTTCTTTAGGAACTTTTACATTATCAAAAACTAATTCTCCCGTTCTTGAAGCTCTTAAAGACCATTTGCCATGAGTCTCTGGAGTTGTAAAACCTTCCATTCCTCTTTCAACGATTAAACCGTGAATTCGGCCTTCTTCGTTTTTCGCCCAGACTACAGCAACATCACAAATTGGTGAATTGGTAATCCACATTTTTGCTCCGTTTAAAAGAAAGTGATCACCCATATCTTTATAGTTGGTAATCATTCCACTTGGGTTTGAACCATGATCCGGCTCAGTTAAACCAAATGAGCCAATAAACTCACCTGAAGCTAATTTTGGAAGGTATTTATTTCTTTGATCCTCGTCACCATATTGGTAAATCGGATACATAACTAAAGAACTTTGAACAGAAGCAGCAGAACGAATTCCTGAGTCTCCTCTTTCAAGCTCTTGCATGATCAAACCGTAAGAAATTTGGTCTAATCCAGCTCCACCATATTCAGTTGGAATGTATGGACCGAAAGCTCCAATCTCTGCTAATCCTTTTGTTAATTGAGTTGGGTATTCAGCCTTTTGAGCATACTCTTCAATAATTGGAGAAACATCTTTTTTAACCCACTCTCTTGCAGAGTCTCTGATTAACTTGTGTTCATCGCTTAATAAATCATCTATTTGATAATAATCTGGTGCTTGAAATCTATATGTTGCCATGTAAAAAAATTTTGGTCAAAATTACAAATAAAAGCCTACTATAATGTTTAATTAAGTATACAATTGGTAGAATGCACTTACCTTTGCACTTTATATAATTCTATTGCAAGCAAACTTAAACATAGAACAAAAAAGTGACTCATTTAGTTCTGAATTCAGCCCTAATATTTCTGTTTTTGAAAAACCCGAGGAATCTGTTAGCCTTAAAGAATTTGGGCTTCATGTTTTAGAAGTAACAAAAGGGTACAACAGCTCAAGAACATTTTACGATAGCGAACCAAAAGAAAATAATCCTTCTTGGCTATTATTCGTTTTACTTTTTAGTTTTAGCTTGTTTACTTTTGTGCGCGCTTTTCACCGCAAACGATTAAAGCTACTAACAAAGTCTTTATTGAGTTGGAAATTCGGTAAGCAAATCATACGATATGAAAAACTGTATACCCATCCTGTAAATTTTGCCTTGGTTGTTAATTTCTTGATTTCCATTCCTTTATTTTTTGCAATTTGCTTTAATCAGTACACAGGAAGTTTATTTAGTCTTTCTTCAATCAGCATAATTCTGGCTTGTTATTTATTGGGTTTTGCAATTTTTAAATTACTCGTCTATAAATTTAGTGCATGGGTTATAAATTGCTCCGAAGAAATGAAAGAATATATCTTTCAGGCTAACCTAATTGCGAAGTTTTTAGGCTTAACTTTTTCGGTATTGACTATTTTGCTTTGTTATTCATTTATCGACTTTAAGATTCTTTTTAGCATCGGCATTTCTGTATTAATTGTCGGCATTGGCTTACAGCTAATTCGTGGCTTTTTAATCGCTCTTCAAAAAAGTAAAGATTTGATATTGATTATTTTGTATCTTTGCACCCTCGAATTTTTACCTCTGATTATCATGGGAAAATTAGTGCTTAACGAGCTTTAAGATTCGTTGATTTTATATTAATGTAAAAACAAAAATTGCTTTGAAAGTAAAAACTATATTGGTTTCACAACCAGAACCTGAAACGGAAAAATCGCCTTACTTTGATTTGTCTGAAGATTGCAAGGTAAAAGTAGATTTTAGACCATTTATCCACGTTGAGGGAATTGAATCAAAAGAATTTAGACAACAAAAAGTTGACTTAAAAGATTACGGAGCGGTAATCTTTACAAGTAGAAACGCGGTAGACCACTTTTTTAGAATTAGTGAGGAGATGAGATATTCTGTTCCAGATTCATTAAAATATTTCTGTATATCAGAGTCTACAGCTTATTACTTACAGAAATATGTTGTTTACAGAAAAAGAAAGATTTTTCACGGAAGGCAAAAGATTGATGATTTAATTCCATTAATGAAAAAGCATAAAACTGAAAAGTTCTTATTGCCTTGTTCAGATATCTTAAAACAAGATATTCCTGACACTTTAAAGAAAAACGAAATTGAGTTTAAAGAAGCTATGCTTTACAGGACAGTTTGCAGCGACCTTTCTGATTTAGAAAATGTAAACTACGATGTTCTAGTATTCTTTAGCCCAGCTGGTATCGCTTCTCTTTATGAGAATTTTCCAAAGTTTAAGCAAAACGATACTCGTATTGCTGTGTTTGGTGCAACAACTGCAAAAGCCGCTGAACAAGCAGGACTTGAAATTAATATTGCAGCTCCAAAGCCAGAGGCTCCATCTATGACAATGGCGCTTGAGCAATACATAAAAAAGCAAAATAAGAAGTAATCATATTCTTAGAGATTTTGAAAGGCATTTTCCTTATGGGTGAATGCCTTTTTTTATCTTTAAACTCTAGAACATGGCCTTTACATTTAAAAAATCTGAACGCGTTTATAAAAGGGATGAAATCCAAGCTTTATTTAAAAGCGGGAGTTCGTTCAATGAATTTCCTTTTCGCGTTTTATCGTTAAAAATTGAGAAAGAAGAAGAGCCAGTTAAAATTGCAGTTAGCATTCCTAAAAGAAGGTTTAAAAAAGCTGTAGACAGAAACCTACTAAAACGCCGAGTAAAAGAAGCTTACAGAATAAACAAAACTAATCTTCGGGAGCTTTTAGCCGAAGAAGATTTTAGCTTAATTGTCATTTTTATTTACATTGGAAATGAAGCCTTACCGTTCAAACATATTGAGCATAAAATAAATTTAATTTTACTACGTTTGGGAAGCAAATATGGCAAAGATAATTAGCCACATATTGGTATTTCTGGTAAGGGTTTATCAGTATACAATTTCCCCCATTTTAGGAGCCAATTGTAGATATTCACCAACATGTTCCGCTTACGCCGTAGAAGCCATTCAAGTTCATGGTCCATTTAAGGGCTTTTACTTGGCAACAAAAAGAATACTTTCTTGTCATCCTTGGGGAGGACATGGATACGACCCAGTTCCAAAAAAAGAAACAAATGAAAAAGATTAAAATATTTATAGTTGGATTAGCCCTTGGAGCATCTGCTTGGCTATCTTATGGTTTTGCAGATAATTACTTCGAACTTTCGAAAAACCTAGACATATTCAGTACAGTGTTTAAAGAATTAAACACTTATTATGTAGATGATACTGAGCCAGGGCAATTAATGAAAACAGCAATTGACGAAATGTTGGCTTCATTAGATCCTTACACCAACTATATTCCTGAAAGTAAAATAGAAGATTTCCGTTTTATGACCACAGGTCAGTATGGCGGAATCGGAGCTTTAATTCATAAAGACTCAAACAAAATTATTGTTTCTGAGCCTTATGAAGGATTTCCGGCATACAATGCTGGTTTAAAAGCAGGAGATGTTATTAAAACAATCGACAATCAATCCGTTGAAGGAAAATCTACCTCGGATATTAGTACAATTTTAAAAGGACAACCAGGAACTACCTTAAAAGTAGAAGTTGAAAGACCTACTGCAAACGGAACTGAAACCATGATTAAGGAAGTTAATCGTGAAAACATTAAAATTGACGATGTTCCTTACTACGGAATGCTAAATGATGAAGTTGGCTATATAAAACTGGTTGGCTTTACACAAACTGCTTCTAAAGAATTTATTGCTGCCTTTAAAGATTTAAAAGATAATAAAGGCATGAAAAAATTAGTATTCGACTTACGTGGAAACGGGGGTGGATTACTAATTGAAGCTGTTGATATAGTAAATGTATTTGTTCTGAAAGGAAGTAAAATTGTAGAGACTAGAGGCAAATTAAAAGAATGGGATGCTGTTTACGCTGCAAGAAACGAAGCTTTAGATACTGAAATTCCTTTAGTAGTTCTTGTGGATGAGACTTCCGCTTCTGCTTCAGAAATTGTTTCAGGTGCTTTACAAGATTATGACAGAGCTGTAATTATTGGGAAACAGACTTTTGGAAAAGGTTTGGTTCAGCAAACAAGACCGTTAAGTTACAATGCTCAATTAAAAGTTACGGTTGCCAAATACTATATACCTAGTGGCAGGTGTATCCAACGAATAGATTACTCAAATAAAGATTTTAAAGGAAAGGCTCAGAATGTTCCTGATTCTTTAATCCAAGCCTACAATACGGTTAAGAATAAAAGAAAGGTTTTGGATGGTAAAGGAATTAAGCCAGACATTTTAACGGATAAAGAATTATTAAGTCCAATTACAAGAACCTTAATTCGCAAGTATTACATTTTTAACTATGCAACTCAGTTTGCGCTTGAGAATCCAAACATTGCAAAGCCCGAAAGTTTTACTTTATCAGATAAGCAATACAATGACTTCGTAGCTTTCTTGGATGATAAAGACATCTCTTACACAACAAAAAGTGAAAGACTCATGGAAGAGTTAAAAGAAATTGCAATAAAAGAGAAATACTTTGACGGCGCAAAGAGCGAATATGCAGCTCTTGAAGAGAAAATCTCTAAAGACAAAGGCGAAGATTTAATCAAGTTTAAAACAGAAATCAGTGAATTTCTTTCTAACGAGATAATTTCTAGATATTACTACCAAGACGGGAGAATACAACAATCACTAGCGCTTGACCAAGATGTAATGACTGCAAAAGAAAACTTGTCGAACTTACAAGACCATAAAAGTATATTAGCAGGAACTTATTCTAAATTATAGACTTGGGCTTATTCGATCACATTCCAGTTAAGTTTATTAACCATAGAAACTTCTATTTACTTGGTTTAGCTGTTATTATTGCAGGAGTGGCATGGTCTAATTTTTTAATGTCTCTTGGTAACCTCATTCTATTATTCAATTATCTACTTGAATTAGACTTTTCTCGAAAATTAAAAGAGTTAAAAAGTCAAAAGCTTATTTTAGTTCTATTAAGTCTTCCTTTGGTTCATTTTGTTGGTTTGATATGGACAAGTGATTTCGGCTACGCACAAAAAGATATATTAAACAAGGTAATTCTAATTACCTTACCAATAATTATTGGCACGAGTAAAAGGCTAAATCAAAAGGAGTTAAAAGGCCAAATAGGGGTTTATTTAAGCACCGTTCTTATTCTAAGTATATTTAGTTTAGCTAAGTTCTTAGGTTATTGGGGAGAAACAATAATAGATAAACGGGACCTATCAATTTTAATCTCTCACATAAGATATGGGTTAAATTTTGCTATGGCAATTGTATTAATCTTCTACTTGTTTAAAAAATTTAACAGCTTCTTCAAAACTATATTAACTGCCCTTTCAATTTGGTTTATTGCTTGCTTATTTTTATTTGAACTAACTACAGGTTTGGTCTGCTTAATGGCAGCTATTTCGTCCGTTATAGCTATTCGCCTTTGGTCGCATAGAACAAAATTTGTTTATAAGCTTTCTTTACTTGTACTTGCAGTAATATTATGTTTAGGAGTAGTCTGGGAAATAAAACAGGTGTATAATGGATATTATCAGGCCATAGAATTAGACTATGACCAAAATAATTACAAGGTAAAAACGTTACAAGGAAAAAGATACTATCACAACAAGAAAAGCGATTTAAAAGTTAATGGTGTTTACTTATGGCGCTTTATTCAAGGAGATGAGTTGGAAGTTGAGTGGAATAAAAGATCAAGTATAAATTATGACAGTTTAGATAGAAAAGGTCAACCACTTACACACACCTTGGTTAGATTTTTAAGCTCAAGAGGATTTAAAAAAGATTCGGCTGGTATTAGTAGCCTGACTGACGCAGATATCACCGCAATCGAAAACGGAGTTGCCAATGCATATTACCTTTACCACAACCCTATTCAAAATAGAATTCATAGAACCATTTATGAGTTTGAGAATTATAAAGAAAGTGGAGTTATTAATGGCTTTTCACTAATCATGCGTTATGAATATTGGAAAAATACTTGGTCGATTATAAAAGAGAATTCAGCATTAGGCGTTGGAACAGGAGATATTAAAGATGAGATTAAAAAGGCTTATGACAATAGAAACTCACAACTAACAGAAAAATTCAGAAAAAGAACACACAACCAATACCTAACGATATGGGGAACCTTAGGCATCTTTGGTCTTTTAGTTTTTCTAGTTTATTTAATTTATCCTGTTTTCCTGGTAGACAAGACGAATCGCAGACTGTACTTTATTTTCTTCGTAATAGCAGCTTTATCCTACATAACTGAAGATACTCTTGAAACCCAAGCTGGAGTTACTTTTATAGCTCTTTTTAACAGTTTGATTTTATTAGGGTTCCCAACTAAGAAATAGCCATTTTATACTGCTTCAAGGTTTGCTGAGCAGTCGCAGTTTTGGTAAATAATTGCACTTTTTTACTAGCCTTAGCTACCAAATCTTTTTGCAAACTACTATCACTAGCTAACTCTAAAATACTTATTGTTAGAGCCTCAACATCTTTTACCTCATTTAGCAAACCTGTTTTTCCATTTTCAACTAATTCAGGAATCCCTCCTGCTTTAGTAGCAACTACAGGAACTTCACAAGCAAATGCATCTAAAATAGATGTACCCAATCCTTCTGTTTTTGATGTAATAAGAAAACAGTCTAAGTCTGATAATATACTTGGAACATCAGATCTAAAACCAAGGAATTGAAATCTTCCTTGCAAGTTTTTAGTTTTAGAGTAATTTACAATCTCATCCTTCATTGGTCCATCTCCCAGTATTACAAAATGTGCGTTTGATTGGGCTTCAATTACCTTTTCTGCAACATCTAAGAAGGTAAAATAGTCTTTATGGTTAGCTAATGCTGAAGTATTTCCAATTAAAAAAGTTTCATCCTTTACATTCAACTCTTCCCTAAATTTGCCTTCTGATTTAGAAAATTTAGTTAAGTCTATGCCTGAATAAACAGTTTCGAGTTTAGATTTATCTTGAATTCCCCTTGCAGTTATTTCCTTAATTGCATTGCTTACACAAAGTATTCGCTTAATCGATTTGTGATTGTATTTGTGTTTAGAAGACCACTTATCCTTAATAGGAAAATCAACTCTTCTACTCAAAATAATTCCAGTTTTATTGCCGTAAAAATCAGCGGCCAAAATTGCAAAGGTATGGGCATGTGCATCGTGAACATGAATTAAATCAATCTCATATTTGTCACACAGCTTTTTTATCCGTTTTGCATAAGCTAAATCAAAACCACTTCTTTTCTTTTGAGTGAAATGCTCAACTTCCTCTTCCATGCAGTGAGCCTCCATCATGGAATCTTGAGAACACAAAACATATTGATCAACATGAGATTCGAGCTCATCCAACAAATAGGCTACCTGCTGCTCTCCTCCTCTCCAAGACAAAGCCGTAACAATATGTAGGATCTTTATCTTATCCATTTTTTTGTTGCATTTTTAGCAATTTGGTATACTTTAAGTAGTTAGCATATCCAGAAAATCTGGCAATATCAAAGCCTGCTTTCCCATCTAAAAACCCTCTTCGAAGAATATATGATTTAATAAAACGAGCAATGGGCTTGTATAAAACTTTAAGCCTTGAAGACTTTTTACCTTTTTCAAAAAGGGCCTTGGACGAAATATCAGAAAACTTATCAATCTGTTTCAAATGCTCTTCTCCAGTATAAAAAGAGTAATGTAAGATATCTCCTTTTAAATAGCCGACTTTACTCCCCTTTACAGGAATATATCGATCATGCGGATTACTTCCTCCCCATTTTCCTTTTCGTCGATCAAACAACCTCAACTTCGTATCGGGATACCAACCAGAATGACGAATCCATTTACCACAATAATTAGTTAAGCGATTCATTTTATAAGAGTCAAACTCCCAATTAGACTTTGCTTTTAAAACCGATTCTTTCAATTCATTATCCAATGCTTCGTCAGCATCTAATGAAAGTATAAAGTTATAAGTTGCTTGGTCTTTTGCCCAATTTTTCTGCTGGATATACCCTTCAAAAGCATGCTCTATAAATCGAACATTATACTTTTCACAAATTTGCTTGGTGGCATCTTTCGAAAAAGAATCTACAACAATAATCTCATCAGCGATTCCTTGAATAGAACTCAAACATCTATCGATATTTTTTTCTTCATTAAAGGTGATGATTACAGCAGATACTTTGACTTGCATACCACAAATTAACGCTTATTATTATAATTTATGAGTGATAATCAAGTCATTTTACAAGACAGAAAAATGAAAAGTTTAAATTTGAATCCTATGTCAAAATTATACCTTGTTCCGACGCCTATTGGCAATTTAAAAGACATGACTTACAGAGCTGTTGAAGTTTTGAATCAGGTTGATTTAATCTTGTGTGAAGACACTAGAACAAGTGGCAAATTATTGAAGCACTACGAAATTCAGAAACCACTGCAATCTTATCATCAACATAATGAGCATAAGATTACAGAGTCATTAATAAACAGATTAGAGACTGGAGAAAGTATGGCGGTAATTACCGATGCAGGAACACCGGGAATTTCGGACCCAGGTTTCTTTTTAGTAAGAGCTTGTATAGAAAATAATATTGAGGTTGACTGTTTACCCGGAGCAACTGCATTTGTTCCGGCTTTGGTCAATTCGGGTTTCCCTTGCGATAAATTTATATTCGAAGGATTTCTTCCTGTAAAAAAAGGAAGACAGACAAGGTTAAAACTTTTGGCAGTAGAAAGTAGAACAATCGTTTTTTATGAATCCCCTCACCGATTGATAAAAACCTTGAAACAAATTCACGAGTTTTTTGAAGAAGATAGAAATGCCTCTGTTAGCAGAGAAATAACCAAATTACACGAAGAAACTCAAAGAGGAACACTTACTGAACTAGCACAACACTACGAAGCACATACCTTAAAAGGGGAAATCGTTTTGATTGTTGAAGGAAAAAAATAAACCGACCATGCAAAAAAGATGGAGCATAATTCCACAAGCCGATGAGCAAAAAATTGCTCAACTATCTGAAGGTTTAAATAACCTTAACCCTACCCTAAGCAATATTTTGGTTCAAAGGGGAATTGACACTTTTGAGAAGGCAAAAGATTATTTTAGGCCGGATTGGAATCAAATTCACGATCCTTTTTTAATGAAGGACATGGATGTTGCCGTTGAGCGTTTGCAAAAAGCAATTGAAAACGAAGAACGTATTTTAGTTTATGGCGATTATGATGTTGATGGAACAACCTCCGTTGCATTGGTTTATTCCTTTTTAAATGAGTTATACCCAAACTTAGATTATTACATTCCTAACCGATACACAGAAGGTTACGGTATTTCTTTTGCGGGCATCGACTATGCCGAGGACAATGACATAAGTCTAATAATTGCATTGGATTGTGGAATCAAAGCCCTAGATAAGATTGCTTACGCGAATAAAAAAAACATAGATTTTATTATTTGCGATCATCATACACCTGGTGAGGAAATACCAAAAGCTGTTGCAGTTTTAGACCCAAAAAGAGTGGATTGCGAATACCCATTTAAAGAGCTTTCTGGCTGTGGCGTTGGTTTTAAATTAATGCAGGCTTATTCGGCTAAGGTAAATATTGCCAAAGAGAAATTGAACGATAAACTTGATTTTTTAGCGGTTAGTATTTGTGCTGATATTGTTCCTATTGTTGGAGAAAACAGAACGCTCTGTTATTTTGGAATGGAAAAGCTAAATGCTAATCCGCATATGGGATTTAGAGCCATGCTTGAGATGGCTAACTTTAAGGAAAAGCGACTTTCTGTTATGGATGTTGTTTTTACTTTAGCTCCTCGAATTAATGCTGCGGGTAGAATTGAAAGTGGAAAAAAGGCTGTTGAACTCATGATTTCGGATAATCCAGAAATGGCAAAGCTTGGCGGCACCGAAATCGATGGCCAAAACATGGACCGCCGTAAACTGGATGCTAGTATTACTGAAGAGGCTTTGGGAATGATAGCAAACGACGAAAAACTAAAAAAACAAAAATCGACGGTTCTTTATAAAGAAGATTGGCATAAAGGAGTGATTGGAATTGTGGCTTCAAGATGTATAGAAAAATATTACCGACCGACAATAATCCTTACAGAAAGCAATGGCAAAGCAGCTGGCTCTGCCCGTTCGGTTAAAGACTTTAGTGTATACAATGCAATTGAAGCTTGTAGCGATTTATTAACTCAATTTGGCGGCCATAAATATGCAGCTGGAATGACCATGCCAATTGAGAATGTACCTGCCTTTCAAAAGAAATTTGAGGAGGTTGTTTCCTCTACTATTCCTGATAAATTATTAATTCCTGAAATAGAAATTGACAGTGAAATTGAGCTGACAGAAATCAACAAAAAGTTTTATTCGGTACTCAAACAATTTGCCCCTTTTGGCCCTGCCAACATGAAACCTGTATTTATTTGTAAAGGTGTTAATGATCGTGGTAACTCAAGAATTGTTGGAACCAATCATTTAAAAATGGATGTTTACCATCGATCAAATCGCATGGTAGCTTTCCCAGCAATTGGTTTTAATATGGGTCAACATTTTAACATGATTCGTAGCGGAATTCCTTTTGATATTGCCTTTACGGTAGAAGAAAATGAATGGAATGGTAAAGTGACTTTGCAGTTGGTAATTAAGGATTTGAGGGCGAGTAAAAATTCCTAGAATGGAGAAATTGGGAAATACCTAAAATAGCCTTTAGCGGTTTCACAATTTCTAGATTATATATATTACGCCTATTTAAGCTACCTGTAACCTAAGTTACTTCCCAATGCTCTAAATCTAATTTACTTTGAATAAAATTAGTCAGCATGAAAAATCTCTTTTTCTCTCTATTAATCGTTTTAGGATTTTCGATTTCAGGTTCAAGTCAATCCAACATTAATTATGAAGTTCAGCTAAACCCAATTTTAATAAACGGACTCAGTGGTTTACATTCCTACGCATTTGCACAAAACGCTAACAAGTGGCTTATTGTTGGAGGAAGAAGAGACGGTTTACACGCTAGACAGCCTTTTAATGCATTTCCTGCTAGTCAGAATAATGATAGTATCTACGTCATAGATATTGTGACACAGCAATTCTGGAGTGCTTCATTAAATTCTTTACCAACAGGAATGAAGGAGCAATTGCAATCAACCAATATGAACTTTTATCAGGACAATAACTCCTTATATATTGTCGGTGGTTATGGTTATTCCAATACAGCAGCGGATCATATTACCTATCCTAATTTAACTTCTATTCAGGCTTCAGGATTAATGAATGCAATTATTAATCAGGCTAGTATTTTACCCTATTTCAAACAAATAACAAATCAGGATATGGCAATTACTGGTGGACAATTGGGAAAAATTGGGAACAAGTTTTATCTAGTTGGTGGTCATCGCTTTGACGGACGATACAACCCTATGGGCCATAATACATACACCCAAACCTATTCTAATCAAATTCGAAAATTTGAATTAACTAATAGCGGCTCAAGCATTACGGTTTCGAATTATTCTGCAATTACCGATGCCGTTCACCTTAGAAGAAGAGATTATAATTTATTACCTCAGATCTTCCCAGATGGAACTGAAGGTTACACGATTTCTTCAGGAGTTTTTCAAAGTAATGTTGACCTTCCCTTTTTATACCCTGTAGATATCACCTCAAACGGTCACTTTCCAAATACTGGATTTAATCAGTACCTCAGCAATTACCACAGCGCAAAAGCATGTTTTTACGACAGTTTAAACAATGAAATGCACAGTTTATTTTTTGGAGGAATGAGTCAGTATTACTATCAAAATGGAACGCTAATTCAAGATAATAATGTTCCATTTGTAAAAACGATTAGTCGAATGACTAGGTATGCTGATAGCAGTCTTAGTGAGTTTCAATTAGCATCTGAAATGCCAAACTTTAAAGGTGCAAGTGCTGAATTTATACTAAATCAGAATTTACCTCATACGGAATCTGAGATTATCAAAATCAGCGATATCCAAGGAGATACGATTTCAATAGGCCACATCTTTGGAGGAATCTTAAGTAATAGTTTGAATCCTTTTGATTCAAATCAATCTTCTACCACAACTGCTGACCCTTCTATTTATGAAGTAATCTTAATTAGACAGAACAGTACAAGTATTAATGAGATTCAGAATGAAGACCGTGAACTATTGAGGATTTTCCCCAACCCAGCTAAAACAATATTTACAGCAAGTATTAACTTGGCAAATCATTCAAAGGTTTATTATTTCCTTAGTAATACTCTAGGACAAGTTATTAAGGAAGGAGAACTGAGAAGTGTAAATGGTATGAATGAGTTTGAGATTGAAATACCATCAGAAATCAAATCACAGAATCTAAATTTCACCCTAGTAGTTGATGATGTAAAATTTTATGCCGAAAAGATTTCATTTTTAAAATAAAAAATGCCCAGAACATCAATTCTAGGCATTTCACAATTTCTTAATTCTAGTCATTCAAGATTAAAGTCTCCCCTGTACTAACTTTACTAAGTTGCCTACATTCTCCTGCGGAGTGCCAGGTAAAATACCATGTCCTAAATTGAAGATATAACCCGGTCTGTTATTTATCGATTTTAATAAAGTAGTTGCTCTCTTTTCAATTAAATCCCAATTTCCAAATAATAAAGTAGGGTCTAAATTCCCTTGAACAGCTACTTCATGATTCATATCTGCCCAAGCAGCATTTAGGTCTGTTTTCCAATCAATACCAATCACATCAGCACCAGTTGCTTTCATATCTTGCAACAAGTGAGAAGAATTGGTTCCAAATAAAATCACTGGAACATCCGTTTTTGCTTTAATATCCGCAACCATTTGCTGCATGTGTGGGAATACATATTCTAAATAATCTTCTCTGCTTAAAGAACCAACCCAAGAGTCAAAAATTTGAACAGCCATGGCTCCGCTCTCTACTTGGAAGTATAAGTATTCAGCCATGTTCTTAGCTAGTTTTTTTATTAAGGCATGCCAAGCTTCCGTTTCTTGATACATGAATGACTTCATCTTAATGTAATTCTTAGATGGACCGCCTTCTAACATATAACTTGCAAGCGTAAATGGTGCGCCTACAAACCCAATACAAGGAACGTTCAATTCACTTCTCAAGATTTTCATTCCTTCGCCTGTATATAGTAAATCCTTACCAAAATCAAGGTCTTTCAAATTTTCTACATCAGCTTTAGTTTTAATCGGGTTATGAATAACCGGACCAACACCTGGCTTGTATTCAAAATCGATTCCCATTGGTTCCAATGGAATCATAATATCTGAAAAGATAATAGCCGAATCGAAACCAAATTGTTGAATTGGTAATAGGGTCACCTCAGCACAAACTTCAGGAATTTTACAAATATCAACCAAAGTATGTTTCTTACGAATCGCTCTGTATTCATCTTGGTATCTCCCTGCCTGACGCATAAACCAAACTGGTGGTCTATCTGTTTGCTCTTGCCTGCAGGCTTTTAAAAATCTATCGTTAAATGCTTTCATGTTCTTTTTTCTAAGGTTTCTCGTTCTGTCTACATTTCGACTATCGCTCAATATGACAAAACACAATTTTATTCATTCTTCACATCGCTCAATGCAACAAAACTTAGTACTATAATTTGTCAGGCTGAGCGATAGTCGAAGCCTAAGACAAATTTATTATGATATCGCCTCAAAGGCTTTTTCAATTCTTGCTTTTACTTTATTTAATTCTTCATCAGTCATAATTATTGGTAAAAACCAGGCCTCAAACTGAGAAGGTGGAATATATAAACCATTCTCTGCCATTGCCCAAAAGAATTTTGAAAATTTTTCAGTATCTGTTGTTGATGCAGATTCAAAATCTCTTACAGTTTCTTTCGTAAAGAAAGGATTTACCATTAAACCAAATTGATTTACTGTAATATCAATCCCATTTTTAGCAGCGGCTTCTTCTAGGCACTTCTTAATCTCTTTACCCATCCAATCAGCACGATCGTAATCTTGATTTTGTAACTCTCTTAAAGTTGCTAAACCACAAGCCATCGCAATTGGACTACCAGATAAAGTACCTGCTTGATAAACACCTCCAAGAGGTGAAACATTGTCCATTATTTCTGCTTTAGCGCCATAAGCACCAACAGGCATGCCGCCGCCAATAACTTTACCCATGCAGGTAATGTCTGCTTCTATTCCAAAATAATCTTGAGCTCCACCAAACTTTTTTCTAAAGCCAGTCATTACCTCATCAACAACTAAAAGAATTCCGTTTGCTTTGGTTATTTCTCTCAATTGAGTCATAAACTCTTGCTCTGGAACAACAACTCCCATATTTCCAGCAACTGGCTCAATAAATATAGCGGCTATTTCATCACCGTATTTTTCAATAATTGCCTTTACACTTTCTATGTTATTATACTTAGCGATTAAAGTATCTTTTACAGCATCACTAGGCACACCAGCACTACCAGGAATTCCTAAAGTCATTAAGCCTGAACCAGCTGCTACTAGTAATGCATCTGAATGACCGTGATAACAACCTGCAAATTTTACAATTTTGTCTCTTTTGGTAAATGCTCTAGCTAAACGAATTGCTGAAAGAACAGCTTCGGTTCCGGAGTTTACAAATCGAACTTTATCCATTTGTGGGAAAGCTTCTTTTACCAACTCAGCTAATTCAATTTCTCCTAAAGTAGATGCTCCGTAGGTAAAACTTTTATCAACTGCTGCTTTAACAGCAGAAGTAACTTTTGGATGAGCATGACCTAAAATTAATGGTCCATAAGAACCGATTAAGTCGATGTATTCGTTTCCATCAACATCTGTAATGTAAACTCCTTCTCCTTTGTCTATAAAAAGTGGATTTCCTCCAACTGAGTTAAAGGCTCTAACCGGGCTATTTACACCACCAACCATAGACACTTTTGCTCTTTTAAATAAACTATTGGATTGCTTTAATTGCATAGCTAAAATTTTGCTGCAAAAGTAAGCCTTGAGAGTGAATTTACTTAGTGAATTCTTCGAAAAGATTTAGTCTTTATTTAGAATTCCCCGATATAAATCACCCAAAAATAATTTTAGTTTAAAAACATAAAATGGACTGTTAAATGCTCTACTTAATTCGGGCTTTCCAGATAAAACTAGGTTATAACCAAAACCAGAGCCTATGCCTGCCCAAGGTTTTATTTTATAGTGAGCAGCAACACCTATCTCAAGGACAGTGATATTAAGTTTTGGCAATTTCTGCAGCTCTCGAGTTTTTGTATAATAACTTCGATCCACACTCCCTGCTCCTAGCAAAAACGGAGTTGAAACCTCGTACTTATTTTTTTCGAGCCAAACATATTCATAGAAAAAACCAAGGTAACCGTAATCGATTCTCAATGTGTCAATAGACTCTGCAACCTCAGCAACATTTTCATTTGGGCGAAGCATTTGGTTTTGCATATTATATGCACCCAAGCCAATTCTTACTCTCGGTTTTTTCAATTGCATACCTATTCTAATTCCAAAAATACGAGAGGGCTTATTTTCAATAATTGACCTACGTGAATCAAATCCAAACAAGAATTTTCTTTTAGATTCTGAAATACTAGAATCTTGCTGAGCTTTTAAACCTGACAATGAAAACATCAAAATAATAAGAAACAGTATTCTCATATGTACAAGATTATTCAATTCTAGGATAAAAAGGAAAAGCTGCTCTTTTTAAAAAGAGCAACCTTTAAGTATTCGAATTGTTTAACTAATAAACCAGCTACTTCATTACCAAATAGCTTGAAATATAAGTGTTCTCATTTACAGCAATTTGTTGTTGTATCCTTGCTAAAATATTCATAGCTAATTCTTTATTTGAAATAATAACTTGATTTAAGGTTCCTTTTTCAAGACTTATCAAATTAGGTTCAGTTAAATCATCAATTCTATTATTATAAATTCCTACCTGTTGATCAAACTCACTTAAATAAGTAGTTACTTCTTCTACTGGCTTTTGATTAATCAAGGCTTCAACCAACTTTTCTAATTCAGAATTTACATTTCTTGAATTTGCATGAAACTCTAGAATCGAATCTGGGAACGAGTCATTTGAAATTAACTCTTGATTATTCGCAAATAATTGTTCAGAATATTTGTGAATAGATTGATGATTTTCCACCAAATTCTCTTTGTAATAATGGCTTCCATTTAGATTAAATAAGGAATAAAAAACACCTCCGCAGGCCATCATTAGTACAGAATTTACAGCTACATTAAATTTTTGTTCCGGTCTTCTGAATCGAGTTAAAAAGTAAACAGGGACGTAGATAAATGTAAACACTATAGTAGAGTACAAAAGAACTCCAGCAAGAGGCCTGTGCATAACCTTAAATACTAAGCCTCCTATAATCAATATGGCTAATAAAAACCCGGAACTGATGACTATTCTGTCGATTAATTTTTCATTGTCTTTTAATTTTAATATTATTAATAGTGAAAGAAATACGACACTAGTAATAAACCAAGAGAGAAGAAATATTCCGGCTCCAGGCAAATGGAAAGTTTTAAATAGAGACCCTAATATGGTGAGAGCCACAGTAGCAATCCCTGAAATTTTCAATAATTTTTTCATGGTATAAAAGTTTTTAAATTTTAATAAATTGTCAGTTTCTACTTGTATTTCCGAGAGTTCATTTTTAAAAAATCTTGGCAATACAGATTCATAGAACTTATAAAAGTCCTCCTCTTCAGAGATTTCATTTTCGATAACACAACAAATATGATCCAGGAGATTTTCTTGTAATTCTTTTAAAAGAATACCTCGGTTTCTTATGTCATCATCAATAAAGTCTATTTGTTCATCACTTAGGTTATGCATTTCCTAACTTGGGTTCCAGATCCAACAGAAATTTCATGGTATTCATGAAATCGTTCAATTCGTTTACTTTTTGACTCGCAGTAATCTGGCCTTGCTCAGTAAGTGAGTAGTACTTCCTCACTCGCTTTCCCATATACTCCTTTTCTGTATCCAGCTCACCAGATTTCTCTAATGAGTGCAAAGTAGGATACAGTGCCCCTTCCGTAATTTGAATTTTACCTTCTGTTAATTCTTTTACCCTACTTGTGATTTCATAACCATACATTCTTCCTTGTTCGCGTATCAAGTTTAGAATAATGGTTTTAAGGGTTCCTTTTATTAGTTCTGATGAATACATAGGACAAATATACATAAGAACCTTAAGTATATACAAACTAATACATAAGAAAATTAGGTATTATTTTTATCTTTTTGATTATCAAAATATTAATTAGCTAATCTACCTGAACATTAAATATAACATGCAGAGAACTACTATTAATGCAAACCAGTTTCTTGGTGGAATATTTTTAACATCTTCAATAAAGTATCTAAACTTAGGGTCCATTCAAATCTTAATTAAAGTATAAAAGCTAGTATAATAATAGTAATTAGTAAGACTATTATAAAAGTTTGAGCGAATGCTCTTGGGAAAGGTTTCATTCGCGAATGATCTACAGGCAAATTTGTATTCCACCTATATATCAATATAAATAAGCCAATTACTATACAGCTATAGCTAACTAAAGAAAGTATAAGTAGACTGCTCAAGTTTTCTTTTAAAGTAATTTAGCCGCCTCTTTAGCATGATAGGTTAAAATGATATCAGCTCCAGCTCTTTTCATCGATAGTAACTTCTCCATCATTACCTTTTCTCCATTAATCCAACCTTTTGCCGCTGCCGCTTTTACCATGGCATATTCTCCGCTTACATTATAAGCTGCAATTGGCACATCAAATTGATCTTTAACTTCTCTTATAATGTCTAAGTATGATAATGCTGGTTTAACCATTAAGATATCTGCTCCTTGCTGTAAATCCAAACTCGCCTCTTTAATCGCTTCAAGCCTATTTGCCGGATCCATTTGGTAGGTTTTTCTGTCACCATGAGATGGTGCAGAATCAGCAGCGTCTCTAAACGGACCATAAAATGCGGATGAGTATTTTACCGCATAAGCCATCAATGGAATATTTTCAAAGCCATTTAAATCTAAAGTGTCTCGCATTACTCCTATTCCACCATCCATCATTCCTGACGGTGCAAGCATATCGAAACCAGCATTAGCCATCGATAGCGTTTGTTTTTCCAGATTAATTAAAGTTTCATCATTGTTTACTGTTATTGAGGTGGCCGGGCCAGTTGAAGTAAGAACTCCACAATGACCATGATCTGTGTACTCACAAAAACAGATATCTGCTATAACATATAATTGAGGAAAATTTGCTTTAATATATCGAGCAGCCTGTTGCACAATTCCTTCATCGTTCCAAGATTCAGAACCAATTGCATCTTTCTTTTTAGGAATACCGAATAACATAATAGAATTAATTCCTAAATCTACTAACTCTTGAAGTTCGGTTTCTAATCTATCAATTGAGGTTCTAAAAATTCCTGGCATTGAAGAAATTTCAGTTTTTATTCCTTCTCCTTCTTCAATAAACATAGGGTAAATAAAGTCGTTCACAGAGAGGTTCGACTCTCTTACCAAATTTCTTATTTGCGGATTACTTCTTAATCTTCTTGGTCTAAACATGTGAATTATCTTTAATTATTAAATCAAACAAGCCCTCTTCAGTATGCGGGTCCGCTATACCACCTACCAGGTAACCTAAACTTGTAGCCACTTTCGCAGTACTTGGACCTATACAATATAGCTTATTCTGATTTAGTTCTATTTTGGCCTTTTTAAGGCAAGCATCAAAAGCTTTTATTGTAGATCCACTTGTAAAGGTTAAGTAATCAATCCCATGGTTTAGAATATCACTTATTTCTTTTTCTGAATATTCAATAGGTGTGTTTTCATAAACTGTTAGCGAAAAAACGCTTGCTCCTCGTCTCTCAAACACTTTGACGTAGTCATTATTTGCTAAGTCAGATCTCGGAATTAATACTTTCTTTCCTAGAATATCTTCATCCATATTTTCTGCTAAAACTTCTGCGGTATATTTAATTGGGACAAAATTCGTTCTAAACCCGAATTGCTCAAGTTTTAATTTAGTTGTCTCTCCTACGGTTGCAATCTTTAATTCTGGATAGAAATAAAATTTCACTCCTTTTTCGTTTACGTAATTAAAAAAGAACTCAACTGCATTTTCACTAGTAAAAACAATCCAATCAATTTCATCAAGTTTGTTAAGGGCTAGATCAAAATTAGTTTTGTCCTTAACCTCATTCAATTGAATCATTGGCATTAATATTGGCTTAGCATTATTTCGCTCTGCCATTTCTTTTAATGTTTTAGATTGGTGACTTGCTCGAGTAATGAGAATTGATTTCTCTTTAAGATTGTGCTTCACCTTCTAGGATTCTTTTACGCTCAATTAGCATGTTATTTAAATCGTAAGCTAGTTGCCGTGAAAGTTGCAATGCCGAACCCTTGTGTCCCTCCATAGTTCCAGTTTCAACAATAGAACCATCTGCTGTTGCGAATAGACCTTTAATTGTGAAATGATTTTCATTTACTTGCGCAAAAGCGGCTATTGGGTAATTGCACCCCCCTCCAAGGGCTTCTAAAAATACTCTTTCAGAGTTAACTGCTATTTCTGTGTTTTCATCATTTAGCTTATTTACTAACCTAAAGGTTTCCTTATCACCATCTCTAATCTCTAAAGCTAAGGCACCTTGTCCAACAGCAGGTATCATATCTTCCTCAGATAAAATTTCCGTAGCTTGGTTTAACATACCTAGTCGCTTAAGTCCTGCAGCAGCAAGAATGATGGCATCATACTCACCATCTTTCATTTTCTTAATCCTTCCATCCACATTTCCTTGAATGAATTTAACTTCTATATCTGGTCGTAATTGCTTAATCTGAATCTCTCTTCTTAAGCTTCCTGTTCCGACAACTGAACCTGGTTTCAAATCTGCTAGCTTCTCTCCATTCCTCGAGATAAAAACATCCCTTACATCTTCTCTTTCAGAAATTGCCCCAAACTGTAATCCTGGAACAGACTCAATTGGTAAATCTTTAAAACTATGCACAGCAATATCAACCCTACCATCTAATAAAGCTCGTTGAATTGCGGTTGTAAACGCACCCATAACTTCAATATTACCATCATCGCCGCTTGTTCTAATTACTTGAGTTACATATTCGTTTTGAGGCTCTTTTTCTTTTAGCTTCTCAATCATATGGTGAGTTTGGGTAAGTGCTAACTTACTCCCTCTTGTTCCAATTACTACTCTTCGTTTAGGAACAAATATTTCAACATCGTCCAAATCAAATACTTTTTTTACAGTGTTAATTGGGTTATCAATATGGTGTAAATTCTGAGCAAAATTATTTAGCTCTTCCATTGGCTTTTTAGAAACCTTACGAATAAGTCTATGAGCAAATTTTTCAATAAGGTTTTCTTGCTCCTTGCTTAAATCTCCCAATTTAGGCAATAGCCATTTTAGTTCTTCATCTTTTGTTTCCTGTAGCCCATTCCAATAAGCCTCTATAATCGGTGATGCGTTTCTGTGATAAAACCACTCTACAAATTTATTTGACTCTTCTTCAATTATACTTTTTACTTGTGGGATTTCATCATGACGTTTCTTTAAACTTTCGAAGGTCATCTTTTTGATATCATCTAAATCATATAGATGAACATTATCAAATTCTTTTAAAACAGGATTAAAGTTTCGTGGGAGGCCAAAATCAATTAGCAATTTCGGTCTTTCCGAATTCATGGCAAATTGAGCTCTAGTGCATTTACTGTTTTCTATCTCCTTTTCACTTAATAGATTTACTTCCCCTTGAGTGCCACCTACTATTATATCAGATTGAACTAAATAATGGGGCAATTCAGATACATGCACAGCTTTTCCGCCCCACTCTTCAGCCATTTCTTTTGCTCGAGGCAAATTATGACTTGCAATAAAAAGCTCCTTTATAGCAGAGCGATCTAAAACTGTGTTTACCAAATTGGCCATATTACCGGTGCCAATAACTAAAATCGAACAATCCTTTAAATCGATTTGATGTTTGTTGATTAATTCAAAACCAACTGTTGCTAGGGAAGCAGAATGCATCCCAATACTAGTTTCTAACCTAGCTCGTTTTCCAACATGAACAGCCTGACGAATAAATTCATCCATCGTAGGCCCAATAGTCTTTTCTTTTCTAGCTAAGTCTAATGCATCTCTAATCTGTCCAACAATTTGGTGTTCGCCAATTGCTTGAGATTCCAACCCTGCCGAAGTTGAAAATAAGTTTTGAATAGCAATTTTAGTATCCGGAAAAACAGACAGATACTGGCTATAATGACCAAATTTTTCTAAATACTTTTCCAGAAATAAATAGTTATCGCCATAAGCGTATATAGAAAGTCTATTGCAAGTAGAAATTATAAAAACCTCTTTATAATGCTTCCTTAATTCCTGTAATGCCTCTTTAGTTTGCTTCTTATTTAGTGCAAGTTGCTCTCGAATTGCAATTGGGGCAAATCGATGACTTAGTTCAATACCAACTATTCTATCCATTCAAATTCCTATAGGATTTCAAAATTAACCAATACTATGTCAAATTAGTTTACGTTTTAGTAAATAAAGTGGCGAATTCGTTTAACAAAAATTATTCTGATATAACCTATAACACATATTTATTTAACATCATTATGAATTTGATAAATTGTTAAAAAAAAAAGTCATTTTTTGATGAACAATTGATATACACGGAGTCCTATCTTAAAATTCGATTTGTTAATAAAAACGAAGCATGCCTATTTGAAAATACTTATACCTGAAAGTATCTTGGTCAATGAAAAATTACCGTTAATTATCTCTTAAGAGAAAACATCAATTACTTAAAAATGAAAGAATCAGCCGTAAAAGCAGAAAATGAAGTTGGAAGAGTTTCGGAAAGCAGAAACTCTAATAACGCAGAAACAAGAGTAGCATACCAGTATGAAGAGGTCGTAAAAATGGCTTCAGAATATTTCAAAGGTGATGACCTAGCAGCAAATGTTTGGGTAAACAAATATGCCCTTAAAGATTCAGCAGGAAATATTTATGAAAGGACTCCTGATGATATGCATAAAAGATTAGCAAGTGAAATTGCCAGGGTAGAAAAAAAATATCCAAACTCTTTATCAGAAGATGAAATTTTCGATCTTTTAAAAGATTTCAAATATATTGTTCCACAAGGTGGTCCAATGACTGGTGTTGGTAATCCATTTCAAATTGCTTCTTTATCAAATTGTTTCGTAATCGGTAATAAGGGCGTGGCTGACTCTTACGGTGGTGTTATGAAAATTGATGAAGAACAAGTTCAATTAATGAAAAGAAGAGGTGGTGTTGGTCATGATTTATCTCATATAAGACCAAAAGGTTCTCCGGTAATGAACAGTGCACTTACTTCTACAGGTATCGTTCCTTTTATGGAAAGATATTCGAACTCTACAAGAGAAGTTGCTCAAGATGGAAGAAGAGGGGCTCTTATGTTAAGTGTTTCTGTGAAGCACCCAGATGCTGAAGGTTTTATCGATGCTAAAATGGATGGAACTAAAGTGACAGGTGCAAACGTTTCGGTAAAAATCACTGACGATTTCATGAAGGCGGTTGTGAATGATTCTAACTTCCCTCAGCAATACCCAGTTGACAGTAATATCCCAACTTATACAACTGAAACAAATGCAAAAGGATTATGGAATAAAATTGTACATAATGCTTGGAAGTCTGCTGAGCCTGGAATTTTATTCTGGGATACAGTAATTAACGAGTCGGTAGCAGATTGTTATGCTGATTTAGGATTTAAAACTGTTTCTACAAACCCATGCGGAGAAATCCCATTATGCCCATATGATTCTTGTCGTTTATTAGCAATTAACTTATTTAGCTATGTAGAAAATCCTTTTACTCCAGAAGCTTCTTTCAACATGCAATTATTTAAAAAGCATGCCGGTTATGCTCAAAGAATAATGGATGACATCGTAGATCTTGAAATAGAAAAAATCGATGCAATCATCGAGAAGATCGACAAAGATCCTGAGAACATTGAAGTAAAGAGAACAGAATTAAATCTTTGGAAAAAAATTAAGCAAAAGTGTATTGAAGGAAGAAGAACAGGAGTTGGAATTACTGCTGAGGGAGATATGCTTGCAGCTTTAAATAAAAAATATGGAACTGATGAGGCTTTAGATTTCTCTGTAAAAGTTCACAAAACATTGGCACTTGAAGCATACAGATCTTCTGTAACAATGGCAAAAGATAGAGGTTCATTTCCAATCTATGATTCGATTAGAGAAGAGAAAAACCCAATAGTTAACAGAATAAAAGAGTCTGATCCGGCACTTTATGAAGAGATGACCAAATATGGTAGAAGAAACATTGCTTTATTAACAATTGCACCAACTGGTACTACTTCTATTATGACTCAAACTTCTTCGGGAATTGAGCCTGTATTCATGGTTTCTTACAAAAGAAGAAGAAAAGTTAATCCGAATGATAAAAGCGTAAAAGTTGACTTTGTTGATGAAGTTGGAGATGCGTGGGAAGAGTATAATGTATTCCACCACCACTTTAGAACTTGGTTAGAAGCAAATGGTTACGACTCAAATGAGGTTTCTACATACAACCAAGAAGAGTTAGATAAAATAATTGCTAAAACCCCATACTACGGAGCTACTGCAAACGATGTTAACTGGGTTAACAAAGTAAAAATGCAAGGTGCCATTCAAAAATGGGTTGATCACTCAATTAGTGTTACAGTAAATATTCCAGAAGAAACTACTGAAGAGCTAGTAAGTGAAATCTACAAAACTGGATGGGAAAGTGGTTGTAAAGGAATTACTGTCTACAGAGATGGATCAAGATCTGGTGTATTAGTAAGCAACGATGATAAGGGTAAAAAAGAAGAGACAGTTACCTTTATGGAAACACAAGCTCCTGTTAGACCTAAAGTAATCGAGGCTGACATTGTTAAATTCAACAACAATCACGAAAAGTGGATTGCAGTTGTAGGAACAATTGATGGAAGACCTTATGAGATTTTTACGGGTCGAGCAGAAGATTCATTCTCAATTTTAAGTCACGTAGACACAGGTTGGGTAATTAGAAATAAAACTGAAGATGGCAGAGCTAGATACGATTTCCAATATGAGGATAGAGATGGCTACAAAACTACAATCGAAGGTTTATCAAGAACATTTACTCAAGAGTACTGGAATTACGCGAAATTAATTTCAGGTGTATTAAGACATGGCATGCCAATTAACTTCGTTGTTGATATGGTAAACAATCTTCACTTAAGTGATGAAAGTTTAAATACATGGAAAAACGGTGTTCAAAGAGCATTAAAAAAATATATTCCTGACGGAACAAAAATAAACGGTCAAACTTGTCCTGAGTGCAGCTCAGAAGAAGGTCTAATGTTTAAAGAAGGATGTTTAACATGCTCTGACTGTGGTTACAGTAAGTGTGGTTAAGAGTTTATATAAATGAGAGGAAAAGGTGTTTTGAGAAATCAAAGCACCTTTTTTGTTTTTATCTAGCATTAGTAATCATAATTCTAGACTTAAAACGTTTCTAATTAAATTTACAACATGAAAACTAGTAAGTTTGCCGTTTTACTATTATCTATTTTTTTACTTGGAGCTTGCGCGAGTAGTTCTTCATCTTACAAAAAACCAAGGAAAAAGAAAAAAAAGAAATGCGATTGCCCATCATGGAGTTTTGAAAATACTCAGACTTAGAAAAGCACAAATAATATCTACGTTTAATCCGTTTTTCAGACTTAAAATCCTTTAAATTCTCGTATTTTTGCTATTTAGATTTATTCTAAATAATGAAAATAACCACATTAGCAGAATGTACAACTGGCGATAAAGCCAAACTAAATGGAATCGATGATGAACAATTATCCATTCAACTGTTTTGTATGGGATGTATTCCAGGCGAAACAATTACTATAGAAAGAATAGCTCCGTTTGGAGACCCAATAATGATAAGTGTAGAAGATAGTTTTATTAGCATTAGAAAAGAAGATGCTGAAAAAATGCGGATAGAAAAAGTATAAGCCTTGCAGAAAGCAGAAAACTTTAAGATAGAAGACAAAGTAAGAATCGTATTAGTTGGGAATCCAAACTCTGGAAAATCTTCGCTATTTAACGTGTTGACAGGCCTTAACCAAAGAGTTGGAAACTTCCCCGGGGTTACGGTCGAAAAAAAAGTTGGAAACTTTAAGGTTAACAAAAAACTAAAGGCAGAAATTGTCGATCTACCAGGTACGTATAGTTTAAGTCCGAGGTCTGAAGATGAACAAGTAACTTTTGATTACTTGAACGATAATAACAGAACAGATATTCCTGAGATTATCATAGTTATAGCCGATGCCTCCAACTTAAAGCGTAATTTACTACTAGCTTCCCAACTCATTGATTTAGAAAAGCCTGCTATCCTTGCACTAAACATGATGGATATTGTTGAACGCAATCAACAATCTATCGATGTGGAGCAAATGGCTAAGGAGTTTGGAATTCCTGTTGTTCCGATAAATGCAAGAATTGGAAAAGGTTTAGATCAATTAAAAGAAGCAATTGGATCTTATAAACTTCCCCCTTTTAAAAAGTTTGTTGATAATCACGAAACTAAAGATGCACTAGACAATACTTTGGTTAGATATGAAAAGATTAAACGAATTGTTGAAGCCACATTAAAAACTAAGGGAGAATCAAAAACAGCTATTCTTACCAAAAAAATTGATAAGATTCTTACTCATAAAGTATTCGGGTATCTTATATTCCTTTTTGTTCTTTTTATCATGTTTCAAGCAATTTTCTCTTGGTCTAGCATACCAATGGATTGGATTGAAAATGGATTTTTAGTATTTGGAAATTGGCTTAGCAATATACTTCCCGAAGGAATCATTAACGACCTTTTGGTTGATGGGGTCTTAGCTGGCTTAGGAGGCATTGTTATTTTTATTCCACAAATAGCATTACTCTTCACCTTTATAGCAATTTTAGAAGACACAGGCTACCTCTCTCGAGTTAGCTTTTTAATGGATGCACTGTTGAAACGATTTGGACTCAGCGGTAAATCAATTATTCCACTTTTAGGTGGAGCAGCTTGCGCTGTGCCTGCAATTATGAGTGCTAGAACTATAAGTAATAAAAAGGAGAGATTGCTTACCATATTCATTACTCCATTAATTAGTTGTTCAGCTAGGATTCCAGTTTACACTCTTCTAATTGCACTTATTATTCCAGCCGAACAACAAATTTGGTCATTTAATCTGCAAGGAATAGTAATGATGGCACTCTACCTTTTAGGTTTTGTTGCGGCAATTGTAACCTCTTGGGTAATGAAAACCATGGTTAAGTCCGACGAACGCAATCATTTTATAATGGAGCTTCCAATATACAGAGCACCAAGGTGGAGTAATGTAGGAATAACCATACTTAACAAAGTGAAGGTCTTTTTATTTGAAGCAGGTAAAATTATTATTACGGTTTCTATTATTCTTTGGGTATTATCAACTTATGGTCCGGGAGATCAAATGGCTAATATTGATGAAAAATACCAAGTAATAAATCAAACACCCGGAGTTGACCTTAGCTTAAGCAATGAGCAAATGGCGAGTGAAAAGCTAGAAGTTTCTTATGCTGGTCATATTGGAAAGTTTATTGAGCCAGCAATTAAACCACTTGGGTTTGATTGGAAAATTGGCATATCAATAATTACTTCATTTGCTGCTCGAGAGGTTTTTGTAGGAACTATGGCCACTTTATATAGCGTTGGTGACGAGGAAAACACCGCCTCTATAAAACAGAAAATGGCACGAGCCACAAACCCTAGTACTGGAGAAAAAGTATACACCAAGGCAACAGGGTATTCCTTACTAATCTTTTACGCTTTCGCCTTGCAATGTATGGCCACGGTTGCAATTGTTGTAAAAGAAACTGGTGGTTGGAAATGGCCAATTATACAATTAGTTTACATGGGTGCCTTGGCATATCTCTCTAGCCTGATTGTATTTCAAATCTTCTCTTAATGAGCGAAGTACTAAAAAAGTACGTACCTGCGGAAGCCATTTCATTGATAGGAAAATGGTTAATCGAAAATCGAATACATTTAAGAATTAGCAAACCAAGAAAGACCAAACTCGGTGATTTTAGACCCGGCAATAAAAAGCAAGCTCATCGGATTTCTGTAAATGGGGACCTAAATAAATTTCATTTCTTAATCACATTTACACACGAAGTTGCTCATGCCATAACCTGGGATAGGTATAAGAGGAGTGTAAACCCTCATGGAGTAGAATGGAAAACTTGTTACAGTCAACTTCTTGCCATACTAATAAATCAAGTTAATTTTCCTGTTGAATTAGTAAAGGAATTAAAGATTCATATGAATCAACCAAAGGCATCCAGTTGTAGTGACCCACGACTTTATAAAGCCCTAAATAGATATAACCCCGAATCTGATTTAGTTTTTCTAGAAGAAATTCCAGAGGGTGATTTATTCATTTTTAATAAATCGAGAACCTTTAGAAAAGGAAGTAAAAGAAGAACAAGATTCGAATGTTTTGATGTAAACAAAAAACGAATGTATTATGTGAGCGCACATGCTGAAGTTATTCATGTGAACCGCTCATAATTAAAAGGTTTTACCTTGCAAGAGATTAACATAATTTTAATTAATCAATAATAGTACAGCTCATTTAATCATTAAATTTGAGTTCCGAAAAAATAAGATATGAGCAAAGAAAATAATTACTGCGTAATCATGGCAGGAGGAATTGGCAGTAGATTTTGGCCAATGAGTAGAACTGAATTTCCTAAGCAGTTTATTGATATTTTAGGCACCGGTCAAACTTTAATTCAACAGACATTTGACAGGCTTTTAAACTTATCTCCAAAGGAGAATATTTTTGTTGTAACAAACGAAATGTATAAGTCTCTGGTAATTGAGCAACTCGGCATTAATGAAGACCAGGTTTTATGTGAGCCAAGCAGAAAGAATACTGCTCCTTGTATTGCTTTTGCAAATTATAAGATTTTAAAGCGAAACCCAGATGCTAATATAATTGTCGCTCCGGCAGATCACTTAATATTGAAAGAGCAGAAGTTTATTGAAGTTATGGAAACCGCTTTGGAGTACACTCGAAATAATGAAGCTTTAGTCACACTTGGAATTAGCCCAAGCAGACCTGATACAGGTTATGGTTACATTCAATTTGATGATAGCTCTGATGCAGAAATTAAAAAAGTTAAAACATTTACTGAAAAACCAAGTCTTGAAATTGCCAAACAGTTTTTAGCCAGTGGTGAATTTAGTTGGAATTCAGGGATGTTCATTTGGAGTTTATCAAGCATTAATAAATCCTTTGAAAGCCTTATGCCTGATTTAGATGCATTATTCCAAGAACAAAAAGAAAAGTTTGATACTAAAAAAGAAAAAGAAGCTATTGAAAGCATATATGCTGTATGTAAAAGCGTTAGTATTGACTATGGTATTATGGAAAAAGCAGAAAATGTTCATGTTACTAGTGCTGATATTGGTTGGTCAGATTTAGGAACTTGGGGTTCTATCTATACTCACATAGACCATGATGAAAATAAAAATGCATTAATTGGTAAAAACATAATGATGTATGAATCTGAAGATTGCATAGTAAGTATGCCAAAAGATAAGTTGGTTGTTTTACAAGGCTTAAAAAACTACATCGTAGTCGAATCTAACGATACGCTATTAGTTTGTAAAAAAGAAGATGAGCAAAAAATAAAGCAATTTGTAACAGATATTAAAATTGAGAAAGGCGAGAAGTTCGTTTAGAAGATTAATCGTTTTAAAAAAAAGGGAAAGCATAGCTTTCCCTTTTTTTTAATAATCTGCTGTACTATAATTTGTATTGCTTTTTACAATAACCTTAATATTTCGATCAGGTGCTGAATTCAGTCTAAAGTTGTCTATTATCTCATAAACGTCATAATCTACACGAACTGAATCAGTAATATCTATTGTAATCTCTGTTCCATCAGGAAGACCATCTAATTCTTTCAAAATTGCTCCTTTATTTAAAAAGGTTACCTCCTCAGCTAAGGTCATTTCAACATGATGAACTTTTGTATCTGACTCTTTAATGTGCATAAAATGAGAATTTTTATAACTACCTCTAACAAGGTAAAAGATAGATACGGCAACCCCAAGCGCTATTCCCGTAAGTAAATCTGTAAAGACAATACCAATCAAGGTAACTACAAATGGAAAAAATTGCTTAGAACCTAGTTTATACATTTGCCTAAACAAACTAGGTTTAGCTAATTTATAGCCAACAATAAATAGAATACTAGCCAATACTCCTAAAGGAATATAATTTAAAATATTTGGAACGAATATTACACTAATCAGTAACAGAAAGCCATGCATGATACCTGATAATTTTGTTCTTCCACCCGATTGAATATTTGCTGAACTTCTAACAATTACCTGTGTTATTGGTAGACCTCCAATAAAACCAGAAACAATATTTCCAGCACCTTGAGCAAGCAATTCTCGATTAGTAGGTGTTACTCTTTTTTTAGGATCCAATTTATCAGTTGCTTCAACACTTAAAAGGGTCTCTAAACTCGCTACCACCGCCATAGTAAAAGCAATAACATAAATATTTTTGTTCGTTATAAATGAAAAATCCGGTAAGCTAAACTGATTAAAAAATGAATTCATATCACTAGCTACCGGCACAGTTACTAAATGCTCGGCGGAAATTGACCAAGACGGGAAGTAGCTATTTGTAATTATTTCATAGCTTATACCAAATGCAACAGCAACCAATGGTCCTTGAATAATGGTAAAGATTTTCCCTTTCTTACTTAAAATATTATCCCAAACCAATAAAATAATTAGAGAGACTACCGAAACTAAAACTACAGGAGGAGAGATATAATCTACCATTTTTACTAACTCTGTGAATGTGTTCTCCCCATCAGGTTGAAAGAAATTTAAGTCCCCTTCATAATCTTTATCGTAACCAAAGGCATGAGGAATTTGCTTCAAAATAATAATTAATCCTATACCCGAAAGCATACCTTTAATAACAGAAGATGGAAAAAAATATCCGATAATTCCAGCCTTTAAGAATCCTAGGAATAGCTGAATAACTCCTGCTATAATAACTGCTAATAAAAAGCCTTCATAAGAACCGAGTTCTTGGATGGAACTAAAAACAATAACCGCTAACCCTGCGGCCGGTCCGCTTACTCCTAGTGCCGAACCACTAAGTGATCCAACAACAATACCTCCAACGATCCCGGCAATTAAACCTGAAAAGAGAGGTGCGCCACTGGCTAGTGCTATTCCTAGACATAGAGGAAGAGCAACAAAAAACACAATAATACTCGAAGGGAAATCGTGCTTGATTTCTTTAAAAAAACTCATAATAATATAATTTAAAAACGGGGAAAGCCATTAAAAATGACTGAGAATAAATTGTCGAAATATATTATTATGCTTTCGGTGGTGGGGTATCGACCTCAGCAATGAGGTTATTTTTGAAATAAAGATGGTTATGAAAAGCTGTAGATATTAAGTGTTCGTAATCTTCCATTACAAAATTATAATTCACTATTTCTTTCTCACTCTTATCCTCAGGTTCTTCATTTGTTTTAGTTTCAGACTCTTCTTCAAGAGTAAGATTAATTGACAAATGAGAACCCTCAAATAAATAGGATAAACTTTGAATACCACCTAAGCCGACAAAACTTAGAAGTGATAAAGCCAACATGAAGTATGCTTTTTTTATAATCAACTTTTATAACTCTTAAAAACAAATTTAATGCTAAGAGTAAGTATTTTCCAAACTGTTTAACGCAAAACCAACTATTTATCGCTTTCGTTTAACAAAATTTGCATTTTAAGTAGCTCTCCGTCCTTCGTTCCTAGGAATGCAACAGAAGAATTTGGAGCAAATTGAAGTGTATTAACATTATTCTCACCAATTTTTTCCCAAGTCACCCCATGGTCATATGATAAATCTATACCATTTAAACCGGCACTAAGCCAAGAATCTATTTTATTTGAATAATCTATTACCGAACGATAACCATTAGCCCTGCCAGTAGTTCTAACCCAAGATTTACCATCATTAAGTGATACAATAGGATAATGACTTGAATCAGGTTTAGTGTAATCGCCGCCTACTGCCATAATTTCTCCATTACCGGAGGAGGCAATTGAATAAATTCCACAGGAAGAACATCCATGCATCATTGGAGTAGATTTTGCTTTCCACATAAGACCATTTATAGATGAAAAAACACGTGAATTTTCTCCACCAAAACCGATAAAAAATCTACCACTTCGGCTTATTGCAATGCACGAACCACTAGCTGCAAAGGCATTCTCAACAGCAAATGGTTTTGGTACATCATTAGAATCAATTCTAGTCCAAGAATCTCCTCCATTACTCGTTCTAAAAATCAAGTGTCTCCCTTTTAGTTGATCACCCATAATTATCCCAAGATTCTCATTCTTAAAAGCTATAGAGTTTATAAAAGCTGCTGAATCTTCGTTTTCATAAACCAAGTTCCAAGAAACTCCTGCATTATTAGTTTTATATACTCTATCAGGAAAACCTGCACTAGCAATTATTGCTGAATTTGCTGAAAAAGCATGAATAGATCTAAAATCAAGTGAATCATTATCAGGAGGAGGAATTAAACTCCATGTTTTGCCCCCGTCAACAGTTCTTAAAATGCTACCTTTTGCTCCACTTAACCAAGCTAAATCTTCACTTAGAACAGAGATACCTCTTAAACTGGTTTCTACAGGGCTGTTTAATTTTTCTATTTGAATGCCCAATTCAATCTCCTGACTCAATCTTTGATCCAGTTTAGTAGATCTTCCATATGAAATTAACACTAGTGCAAGTAAAAATGTACTAATTAACCTCATAATTATTTTTAATAAAAATTTTAATTGCAGCCTCTAATTCAGCTTCATTTTGAAAAATTATTGCCCTTAACTTGCCATTCTTTAAACTGATGTTCAATTTATAAATGTTGAAATATTGCTTTGATTTTATCTCAACTATATCCTCTCTGTAAAGCTCATTAGCTGAAGTCCTTTTGATTTGAAGTAAAAACCCAACAATAGAAGCACCACCCACTAAAAACCATAAGACATTTAACCAATGGTTTAAAGGCTTATCAGAACCCAATAAAAATACAGTTGAATTAAAAAAGTTAATCCCTAGAAGAAAGTAAATCATTCGCATTGCATTCTTATTCTTGTCTTTCACAAGTATTATATCCTCTTGAAAAGTTATCTCAGCCATATCAATTTTTGTAAATAAAAAAGCCGATTCAATTAAAAATCAAATCGGCTTAAAGATAAGTATAGATTTTCCTATTTCAAGGACCCGATCATTTTAGAAGGATCTACCCAAGAATCGAATTCCTCACTAGATAAGTAACCTAAGTTTATTGCTTCCTCTTTCAAAGTAGTACCATTTTCGTGAGCTGTTTTAGCAATCTTTGATGCTTTATCATAACCAAAATGGGTATTTAATGCTGTAACTAGCATTAATGAATTATTCAAATTCTGTCTGATGTTAGCTTCGTTTGGCTCAATTCCTACAGCACAATTATCATTAAAAGAAACACATGCGTCTCCAATTAATCTTGCAGACTCTAATAAATTTTGAGCCATCATTGGCTTAAATACATTTAATTCAAAATGACCATTCATTCCTCCTGCAGCAACTGCCATGTCATTTCCAACTACTTGCGCACAAACCATGGTTAAAGCCTCTGCTTGCGTTGGGTTTACTTTTCCCGGCATAATTGAAGAGCCCGGCTCATTTGCAGGAATGTTTAATTCTCCAATTCCACATCTTGGACCAGATGCTAGTAAACGAATATCGTTTCCAACCTTCATTAAACTCACAGCCATTTGCTTTAAAGCTCCGTGAGTTTCTACAATTGCATCGTGAGCAGCTAATGCCTCAAATTTGTTTTCTGCCGAAACGAATGGAAGCTTAGAGAATTCGGCGATTTTTTTTGCCACTAGCTCTGAGTAACCTTCAGGGGTATTAATTCCAGTACCAACAGCCGTTCCGCCTAATGCTAGTTCAGAAAGATGATCCAGTGTATTTCTTAACGCCTTTAAGCCATGATTTAATTGAGAAACATAGCCAGAGAATTCTTGACCTACTGTTAATGGCGTTGCATCCATTAAGTGAGTTCTACCAATCTTAACAACATTCATGTACTGATCAGCTTTTGCTTGTAAAGTGTCTCTAAGTTTCTCGACACCCGGAATAGTAGTTTCTATTACCATTTTATAGCATGCGATATGCATACCCGTAGGGAAAGTATCATTTGAGGACTGAGATTTATTAACATCATCATTAGGATGAATAAAGCGGTCTCCTTCACCTAATTTATTTCCAGCAATAACGTGTGCTCTATTGGCAATTACTTCATTGGTATTCATATTTGACTGAGTACCAGAGCCTGTTTGCCAAATCACTAATGGAAACTGATCATCTAACTTTCCTTCTAGGATTTCATCGCAAACTTTAGAGATTAAATCTCTTTTTTCACTAGCCAAAACTCCTAATTCACAATTGGTATGAGCAGCTGCCTTTTTTAAATAAGCAAAGCCATAAATAATTTCTAATGGCATTTGTTGCTTCGTTCCACCAATCTTAAAGTTGTTTCTAGATCGTTCTGTTTGAGCACCCCAATACTTATCAGCAGGTACTTTTACGTCACCCATGGTGTCTTTCTCAATTCTGTATTCCATTTTAGTATTTAATTTTGTATTGAATTTATATGATGTGTTCAGCAATTTTGCTTAAAATTGCAAAGCAATTTATTTAACTATTATGACAGCAGGTTTTTTACTTTTCTTAGCTATTTTCTCTTTAGCATTTTGGGTTTTATTATTCCTTTCTGCTTTTGCTTTGCCTTATGCAATAACAATGTATGTTATTGATAAATTGAAAGGCAATAAAGAGGAAGAAGCAGAAGAAGCTTAAAGCATACTTTCGACATTCTCCGGCGGCCTTCCTAAGACTGCCTTATTATTTTTTACCACTATTGGTCTTTCTATTAATTTAGGGTTTTCGATCATTATTTGAATCCATTCTTCTTCTCCAAAAGACTTTCCTTTAAGATTTTCCTTAAAGTAAGGTTCTGTTTTTCTTACAATCTCCTCAGCCTTCATATTCAACTTCATCAGAATATCTTTAAGCTCAGCAGTAGTTGGAATATTTTTTAAATACTCTACTATTTCAGGTTCTATTCCACTGGTTCTTATAATTTCTAATGTCTCACGACTTTTTCGACATCTTGGATTATGATATATTTTCATTCTATTTTTTTAATTTCTTTGACCAAACTCCATTAAATAGGCTTTAATGAAATCATCTATTTCTCCATTCATTACAGCATCAACATTTGATGTTTCGTGATTAGTTCTTACATCCTTAACCATTTTGTAAGGTTGCATAACATAGTTTCGTATCTGCGAGCCCCACTCTATTTTCATCTTATTGTCCTCTATCTCGGCTCGCTTCTCTAGCTTCTTTCTCATTTCTAACTCAAACAACTGGGATTTAAGCAATTGCATAGCCTTCTCCTTGTTTCCTAATTGTGAACGAGATTCTGTATTGTCAATAATAATTCCTGATGGCTTGTGTGTTAAACGAACTCCAGTTTCTACCTTGTTTACATTTTGTCCACCTGCACCACCAGACCTAAAAGTATCCCAAGAAATATCTCCAGGGTTTATTTCTATTTCTATGGTTTCGTCAACTAAAGGGTAAACATAAACAGAGGCAAAAGATGTATGTCTTTTGGCATTCGAATCAAACGGAGAAATACGAACCAAACGATGCACCCCATTTTCTCCTTTCAAATATCCAAATGCAAACTCTCCTTCAATTTCTAAGGTAACCATTTTAACTCCAGCTACATCTCCATTTTGAAGGTCAAGTTCTTTAATCTTCATTCCATTTTTTTCGCCCCACATTAAATACATACGCATTAACATAGAAGCCCAATCACAGCTCTCAGTCCCACCAGCACCTGCTGTAATTTGCAGAACAGCACTTAAAGAATCTTCTTCGGCACTGAGCATATTCTTAAACTCTAAATCTTCAACATGCGTGGTTGCTTTATTAAAAGCAGCCATAACCTCAGCTTCTGTAGCACCTTCCTCTTTATAAAACTCGTAAATCACTTCTAGATCTTCAACCGATGTTTTTGCGGCCTTATAACCATCTGTCCAGATCTTTTTATTTCGAATTTGCTTTAGCAGGATTTCAGCTTCTTTAGGATTATCCCAAAAATCAGGCAAATGGCTTCGTTGTTCTTCTTCAGAAATCTCAATTAATTTGTCATCAATATTCAAATAAGTGCGCAAGGATTCTACTCTTGCCATTAGCTCTTTTATTTGATCTTGAGTTATCATAAAATGATTGATTTTGACTTCAAAGATAATCTTTAGAAAGTGAATTAATCTCTTTACCAGTCATCAAAATTTAACAATTTATAGTCCAACTTGTATTTAATTTTGTAGCTCCATTATTTAAAATAAATGAAGAAACAATTACTTACTATCCTATTGTTATTTGTTCTAGCCTTTAGTTATGGACAGTCCGTCTTACCTCCGAACTTGTTGTCTCCAAGTAACAATGCTCCAAACAGAGATGTATCTATTCGACTGGATTGGGCAGTTGCAATAAACAACCAAGGTTATCTTGTTGAGATTGACACGAATCAAAACTTTAATACAGGAGCATTTCAAACGGTAACAACTTCAAATTCAAATCAAAATTTTACACACCTTAGATTTGGAACGACTTATTATTGGAGAATTGCAACTGTGGGCGCTTCAGGAAACTCAGCTTGGTCACCTACTTGGAGTTTCACCACTACTGATCAGGTTAACTTAGCTTCACCTGCTAATAATTCTACGCTTCAATCAGTAAACCCAGTTATAGTTTGGTCAAATATTTTAGGTAACAATGGTTATATTTTTGAATTTGACACTGTACAAACATTCAATTCTAATCTAATAATAAGTTCAACTACTTCTGCCAGTGATGTAAGAGAGCCAACCGGAGCTTTAAGGTTTGGGACACAGTATTATTGGAGAGTAGCTGCAACAACTGCAGGAGATACTAGTCAATGGTCAACTGTCAGAACATTTTTTACAAGCGATCAACTTAGCCTAAGCACACCGTCAAATGGGCCTATAGATAGAGACGTTACAGAAACATTAAACTGGAGTTCTTTTGCAGGAATTACAGAATACCTCTTCCAAGTTGGTACTAATTCAACTTTTAACTCGCCCTTATTATTCAATGGAAACTCTACCTCTAGTTTTTCTGCCTCTAGTGTAAGCAATTTACGATTTGGTACTACTTATTATTGGAGAGTTGCTGCTGTAAATTCTGCAGACACTTCAATGTGGTCAAGCTTTTTTACCTTTTCTACCCTTGACCAAGCAAATCTTATTTCACCTTCCAACGGATCTATCGATAGAGAGGTTACTCAGGTGTTAAATTGGAGTTCTGTTTCTGGAAATTCTGGATACCTATATCAAGTTGATACGATTCAATCTTTTAATTCTCCTGCTCTTGTTAATGGAACTTCATCGACTAACTCATCGAATGCGAGTATTAACAACCTAAGGTTCGGAACAACATATTATTGGCGAGTAGCCATTAAAAATGCGGTTGATACGTCTATATGGTCAAATACTTTTTCGTTTACTACAATTGATCAAGCAATTCTAAATTCACCACCTAATGGATCTTCAAATAGATCAGTCTCCGAAACAATAGACTGGGTTTCTTCTTCAGGGAACACAGGGTATATTTATCAGATTGATACAGTTCCAACTTTTAATTCCGCTGCTCTTGTTAATGGAACTTCTTCAACTAATTTTTCTCAGGCAACGGTAAATAATTTAAGATATGGAACAACCTACTATTGGCGAGCGGCAATTAAAAATACCACCGATACATCAATGTGGTCTAGTATCTTTTCTTTTACAACAATTAACAAACCAATATTAGTATCACCAAGCAATGGAAGTACGATTTATAGAGATAACACTGCACTAGATTGGTTAAATCTACAAGGAAGCACCGGATATCTTTATCAATTAGATACAACTACAAGTTTTAATTCTAATTTATTATTGTCAGCAAGTCGCAATGCGAGTAGCTCTCAAACTTCGGTAAGTAATCTAAGATTTGGCACTAGCTATTATTGGCGTGTTTCATCATTTAATGGAGTTGATACCAGTGAATGGTCTTTGATCGGGAACTTTAATACACTAGATCAGTTAATACTTACCTCACCAAGCAATGGTGCAACGAACCAATTTTCAAGTCTAGATTTAGATTGGACCGGCTTTATTGGACAGACTGGATTTATTTATGAATTGGATACTAATTCAAACTTTAATTCTCCATTGTTTGAGAATGGATCAGTTTCTAATACATCCCAAGTTACAATTAGTAATTTAAGATATGGAACGAGCTATTTTTGGAGAGTTGCAGCAATAAATTCAACAGATACCAGCGATTGGTCGACCATTAGAAATTTTACAACTTTACACCAAGTAAATTTAGTTAGTCCAGCAAATAACTCAATAAATAGAGGAGTTTCAACCAATTTAGATTGGAGCAGCACAACTGGAAGAACTGCATATTTGTATCAAATTGATACTAGTCCCAGCTTTAATTCCATCAACTTAATTAATGACACAACAGCTCCCAGTTCTTCTCAAATAAGAATTAACTTTTTATACGGTACAAAGTATTATTGGAGAGTAGCTGTAAAAAACGCGGTAGACATTTCTAACTGGTCTGCAACATGGAATTTTACAACCCTTCATCAACTTGGAACTCCTAGCTTAGTTTCTCCAGCAAATGGAGCCATGTTGAACCCTTTTATTAATTCTGTTTTTGATTGGGATACGCTGAATAACTCAAATAGCTATGACATACAGGTCAGTGAATTATCAGATTTTTCTAGCCTGTTCTTAAGCAATTCCACTTCAATTACTCAAGACAGTTTAGGACCGTTTACTCCAAACAATACTTATTATTGGAGAGTAAGAGCTAGAAACAGCTTAGGTGCCTCTCCTTGGTCTATTACTCGAAGTTTTGTTGCTAATTTAGGAGTTGGATTAAGAGAAGTAGAAAACAGTAAGATTGAATTATTTCCAAATCCTACAAGTGATTACTTTACAATTAAGTCAGAAAAGGAAATACTGCTTAGGATTTATTCTTTAGATGGAAAATTGGTAAGACAAGAAAAGATAACAAAACAATCGAATGAGATTGACGTCTCGAATTTAAATTCGGGAATCTATTCTCTTATAATTGAATCTGATACTAATCAGTTTGTTACTAAACTGATCAAAAAATAGCATGAGAAAAATACTCAAAATAACATCAATTTTATTTATTCTAATACTATGTAGTAAGGAATTAGAGGCTCAAAACTACAAATCAAGCCAACAACTTGTAGCCCAGGATAAAGACGAGGATGGAAGGTTTGGTGAAGAGGTATTTATGTATGGCAAATGTGCACTAGTAGGTGCACGATACTCAGAAAGAGATTTTAGTGGAAGTATTCCGTCTACCAAAGCTGGTGCAGCATATTTATTTGAAAGAGATAGTTTAGGAGATTGGAGACAAATCCAAAAATTTAGTGCTTGGGATCGAGAGCAATTTGATGAATTTGGAGCAGCTATTATAATGGATAGTAATTATATTGTAATTGGCTCACCCAAGGAGGATGACGATGAGATTGCAATAAATACTAGAAATCTTGCAGGGTCCGTTTATATTTATAAACGAAATGGAAACAACTGGACGTACCAACAAAAGATAGTCGCAAGCGATAGAGATGGCGGAGATAACTTTGGATCTTCAGTAGCTATTTGGAACGATTATATAATTGTTGGTGCTCCAAACGAAGATAACAATATTGCCGGAATTAATGGATTTGCAAATGCAGGCTCAGTTTACTTTTTCAAACTAAACAATTCTACAAATACATGGAATGAAATTCAAAAAGTTGTTCCAAGTGATAGGGCAGTTGGAGATAACTTTGGTTATGAAGTATTATTTGCAAACGGAGATGCAATTATTTCCTCTCCTGGAAATAGTATGTTAGATACAGGAGGAGTAAATACGGTTAATAATGCTGGTAGTGTCTATTCTTTTCGATTAGATACCGCAAATAATTGGACCGAAATGCAACAATTCAGTCACCCAGATAGAAATACAAATGATTCTTTAGGAGTTAGTATATCCGCTTGGAGAAACGAGCTAATTGCGGGTTCTCCTTATCAGGATTTAAATAACCAAGGTTCAAATACACTAAATAACTCTGGAGCAGCATACTACTTTAAACAAGATAGCTTATTGCAATGGCAATTTATTCAAAAAGTATCCGCTTCTGATAGAAAATCTAATAGCCAATTCGGAAAATCAGTTTCGATTTATGACCAATCTATAATTATTGGAGCTCCTTTTGAAATAAATAATGAAAACGATTCTATTTCAATGACGGATGCCGGAGCTGCTTATGTTTTTAACAGAAATGGGAGCCAGTGGATTGAAAGTCAGAAACTAGTTGCATTTGACAGAGACACGAGTGATAATTTTGGTTGGGCAGCTTCTACATTCAATAACAAGTTTGTAATAGGAGCTTATACAAAAGATTATTTGCCTTGGTTTCCTCAATGGCATAATGAAGTTGGTTCTATATTTTTTATGGAAGAATGTATCACTCCAAGTATAACTCAATCTGGTTTGACCCTAACGGCTCAATCATCTTCAGGAAATTTTCAGTGGTTAAATTGCAACAACGGATATGCTATATTACCAAACGATACATTACAAACCTATACAGTAAGTTCAAATGGCTCTTATGCCGTTGAAATAAGAAAGAATGGTTGTATAGATACTTCTGCCTGCTTGCAGGTAATTGGAGTCGGATTGGAAGAACTTCAAACGAGTTCTATCTCTGTATTTCCAAACCCAACTGAAGAGGTATTGACTATTAATACCAAAGAGCAATTTGAATTTAGGGTATTTGACATTAAAGGAACTTTGCAAAATGTTAAACCTTTAAACAAGCAAAGATTAGACCTTTCAAACTTAGCTTCTGGCATTTACTTTTTAGAGCTAATTCTAGAAAATGACACGAAACGGATTAAGTTGATTAAGAAGTAATTCTTATCTGAAGAAATTGATAGCCGTTAAATATTTAACGGCTATTTTTATATAACCATGTCAAGCAACCCAAACATACACGACATACTTGCCCAATATTGGGGCTATACTGATTTTCGCTCTAAACAAGAGGAAATCATTAATACTGCACTTAAAGGTAAGGACACTTTGGCTTTACTTCCAACAGGCGGAGGAAAATCCATTTGCTTTCAAGTGCCTGCCATGGCAAAAGAGGGTATTTGTTTGGTTATTTCTCCTCTAATCGCTTTAATGCAAGACCAAGTTTATAACCTAAAGCAGAAAGGGATTAAGGCCTTGGCTATAACTTCTGCCATGAGCAGAAGAGAAATTGATATTGCTTTGGATAATGCAGCATATGGTGATTACAAATTCCTTTATGTTTCTCCCGAACGTTTGGAAACCGAAATTTTTAAAGCGAGGGTAGCCAAAATGAATGTAAACCTTGTTGCAGTTGATGAAGCACATTGTATTTCTCAATGGGGTTATGATTTTAGGCCGGCTTATTTGAATATTGCGAAACTTAGAAAAACTCTTAATGACACTCCTTTTTTAGCTTTAACGGCAACGGCAACCCCAAAGGTTGTAGACGACATTCAGGATAAACTTGAGTTTAAAAAGAAGCATGTAATTCAGAAAAGCTTTGAGCGAAGCAACTTAGCATATGTTGTTGTAAAAGAAGAAGACCAACTGGGTAAAATGCTAAAGGTTATCGATGGCGTTAAAGGAACAGGCATAGTCTACGCAAATAGCAGAAAGAAAACGAAAGAGATTGCTTCCTTTCTTTTAGAACATAAAATCTCAGCAGACTTTTATCATGCCGGTTTAGGTCATGAAGCTAGAAAGCAAAAACAAGAGAATTGGATCAATAACAGAACACAAATTATTGTTGCAACCAATGCTTTTGGAATGGGAATTGACAAACCTGATGTTCGATTTGTAATTCATTTGGACGCTCCTGAATCTTTAGAAGCCTATTTTCAGGAAGCTGGAAGAGCAGGCAGAGATGGAAGAAAAAGTTATGCCGTATTAATCGTCGGCCCTTCAATGCTAAACGACTTAAAAGCAAGAGTTGAAAAAGGTTTTCCTAAAATCGAGGAAATCAAAAAAACATATTTAACACTGAGTAATTACCTTCAAATACCAATTAATGGAGGAGAGAACCAAAGTTATTCTCTTGACTTGGCAGACTATTGTAAAAGATACAAACTCGACTTATTTGAAACTTATCACAGTTTACACTTCTTAGAAAAGGAGGGTTATCTTTCTCTTTCCGAAAACTTTTCTGTTCCCTCTCGAATTCATGTAAGCATTAAAAAAGACGACTTGTACAAGTTTCAGGTATCAAATAAAAAATACGATAACTTTCTAAAAACTTTACTTAGAACTTACGGTGGGCTTTGTGATGATTTTGTAAAAATAAACGAACAACAAGTCGCCCAGAATGCTAAAATTTCAGTTACTCAGGTTATAGAAATTTTAAACCGCTTACAAGAACTTGAAGTGTTGGAATATGAAGAAAAGTCTAACCTACCGAAGGTAACTTTTACTAAACCAAGGTTAGATGAAAAGGCGCTTCGTATAAGTAAAGAAACCTACCATAATCGTAAAAAAATTGCTTTTAAGAAACTAGATGCCGTTGTGGAGTATGCTGATTCTACAGACAAATGCAGAAACCAATTATTACTGCGATACTTTGGAGAAGAAATAAGCAAAAGGTGCGGAATATGTGATTATTGTCTTTTACAAAAACAAAAAGATCTAAGCCCTGAAGATTTTGATGCCATTGAAGAAGAGCTAAAAAACCTTATTCCTGAAAAAGGAATATTATTGAAAGAAGTAACTCGCACAATAAAAACGTATAAAGAAGAACAGGTTTTGGAAGTTATAAAGTTTTTAGCAGATAATGGGAAACTGAAGGTTAAGGCGGGATTGGTAATTAGTAATTGATAATTATCAATTACTAATTAAAGTAATAAACTCTTCCTCCGAAATCATTTCAACACCTAGTTTATCAGCTTTCTCTTTTTTAGCAGGCCCCATTTTATCGCCTGCAATTAGGTAATCTGTTTTACTTGAAATAGAACCAACATTTTTTCCTCCATGATCTTCAATTGCTTGTTTAAGCTCATTTCTAGAATATTGCATAAACACTCCTGAAACAACAAAAGACTTTCCTGCAAAAATATCTGACACACTTGTATTTTCTTGTTCTATTATCTCCATTTGTATACCGTGCCTTTTCAACTCTTCAATTAACTCCTGGTTCTTTTCTGGTTCTATAAAGCCTATAATGCTTTCAGCAATCTTATCTCCTATTTCATCAACAGCCACTAGCTCTTCGAAATTTGCCTGCATAATTGCATCCAAACTTTTAAAATGCTTGGCCAATTTTTTGGCAACAGTTTCTCCAACATACCTAATTCCAATAGCAAAAAGCACGCGTTCAAATGGTATTTGTTTCGAGTTCTCTACCCCTGCAATTAAATTATTTACCGATTTTTCAGCCATCCTTTCTAGCGGTAATAAATCCTCTTTTTTTAGTCGATAGATATCCGAAACATTACGAATTAAGCCGGCATCAAATAGTTGCTCTACAGTTTCTTCGCCTAAGCCATCAATATCCATGGCTTTTCGCGAGATAAAATGAGCCATCTTGCCTTTTATTTGAGGAGGGCAGCCAGCTTCATTCGGGCAATAATGCTTTGCCTCGCCCTCGATTCGAATTAGTTCCGTGTCACATTCAGGGCATGTATTTCGATAAATAGTTTCTTTTGAATCTGCAGGTCTTTTCGATAAATTAACCCCTACTACCTTTGGTATAATCTCTCCCCCCTTTTCAACTTGTACCAAATCTCCTTCGCGGATATCTAGCTTAGCTATTTGATCTGCATTATGCAATGAAGCACGTTTTACAGTTGTCCCTGCTAATAAAACAGGCTCTAAATTAGCCACGGGAGTTATCGCTCCAGTACGTCCAACTTGGTAAGTAATTTCATTCAATCTAGTTTCTACCTGTTCGGTTTGGTATTTATATGCAATTGCCCATCTTGGACTTTTGGCCGTAAAACCTAACTCCTCTTGGGCATCTAAATCATTTACCTTTATTACGATTCCATCAATTTCAAAATCCAATTCATGTCGGTGCTCTCCCCAATAGTCAATGAACTCAAAAATTTCATCAATGCTATTGCATTTTCTTATTAGCTTTTTATCCTCAGTTGGCGCTTTAAACCCCCAAGAGTTTGCGGCTAACACATTCTCTAAATGACCATTAAAAGGAAGGTTTTCTCCTAAAACATAATATAAATAACAATCTAATTTACGTTCAGCTACTATGGCCGAATCTTGCATTTTAAGTGTTCCAGAAGCAGCATTTCTAGGATTAGCTAAAGTTGCTTCTCCTGAGGCTTCTCTTGTTTCGTTTAACTTTTTAAATACAGATAAAGGATAAAAAATCTCTCCCCTAATTTCAAATTCATTTGGAAAGTCACCTTGTAATACCATCGGAATTGTTCGTATAGTTTTTACATTGGTCGTAATGTCATCTCCTTTAGAGCCATCTCCACGAGTTACTGCTCGATGAATTTTTCCATTTTTATAAGAAATTCCAATAGCTACACCATCGTATTTTAGTTCGCAGATATAGGCTACTTTTTTTCCTAAAATCTTTTGTACTCGTTCATCAAATTCAGTCAACTCTTCTCGACTATAACTATTAGCCAAGGATAGCATGGGATATTTATGAACCACATTCTCAAACTTTTTGGTAACCTCTCCCCCAACTCTTTTTGTAGGAGAATTTTCATCTGCAAATTCAGGATATTTATCCTCAAGTTCTTGAAGCTCTTTAAGCAACATATCAAAGTCATAATCACTAATTATTGGGGCGTCTTCATTATAATATCTATAATTATGCTGTCTTAATTCTTCACTTAATTCTTCTATCCTCTTTTTAGCTTCCATTGCAATTGACAAGTTTTCGATAGCTTTAAAATTATTAATTCAGAAGCATTTCAACTATATTTATTCCAACTAATAATCCACAATGAAATTCGCAGATAAATACACCAAATTATTCCAATATTTACTGCCAGCTCCATTTACAATTGCTGTTGTATTAAGCTTTATAACTTTCTTAATTGCATTCTTTTTTACAAAAGAACCAGAGCTAAGTAATACTGAATATTTTGTTGAATTATTAGGTTATTGGGAAAACGGATTGTGGAACAATGGACTCATGGTTTTTGCAATGCAAATGATGCTAATGTTGGTACTCGGACATGTTTTAGCATTAACTCCATTTGTAGAAAAGTGTATAAATCAAATAACTAGGTTTGCTAACAATACAGCTAATGCAGCTTTGCTTGTTAGCTTTTTTACCATTTTGGTTGCTTTTTTTAATTGGGGTTTAGGATTAATCTTCGGTGCTATACTAGCACGAAAAATCGCTGAACATGCATTAAGGAATAATATTAAAATAAACTATCCTCTAATTGGAGCGGCAGGCTATGTTGGTTTAATGGTTTGGCATGGAGGAATCAGTGGTTCTTCTTTAACCAAACTTGCGGAGAACGGACATTTAAATCAAATGATGAATGGAATACTTAATGATTCTCAACTAAGTAGTTTACCCAATCAAATAGATTTTTCTCAAACTGTATTCTCAGGAATCAATATTTATTCTTCGATTTGTATTCTGATTATTATTCCCTTAGCATATTACCTTTTAGGCCGAGACAAGAGTCATGATGCTATTCCAAAACTAAAAATCAATATAAATCATTCTGAATTAGTGAATTCAAAGTTTGAAGGTGCCGAGCGATTAGATCATTCTAAAATTCCTGCATTTGTTTTTGGTTTAACGATTATTAGCTATGCCATATATAAAATTTTTATTCATCCCAACCCAAGCAATCTTGGTTTCATAACTCCAAATTATATCAACTTTTTGCTATTAGGTTTTGGAGTGACGCTGCATCAAAATTTCATACAGTTTTTAAAAGCAATTAACCAAGCTATTTCAGGAGCAGCCGGAATCCTGATTCAATTCCCCTTGTATTTTGGAATAATGGGAATTATGAAAAGCTCTGGTTTGGTTCAAGATTTATCTGGTTTTTTTGTTAGCATCTCAAACGAAACGACTTTCCCAATTTATACCATGATTAGTGCAGGAATTGTTAATGTTTTTGTTCCTAGTGGAGGAGGGCAATGGGCAGTTCAAGGACCAATAATTGTTCAAGCAGCAGAAGTATTAGGAGTTTCATTACCTAAATCGATATTAGCATTGGCCTATGGAGATCAATTAACCAACATGTTACAACCCTTTTGGGCCTTACCATTATTGGGAATTACAGGACTTAAAGCAAAAGAAATTTTACCTTATACCTTATTCATTATGCTAATTGGAAGTTTAATCTATTTGAGTGCCTTGTTACTCTTTTAACTACAGGTTCAAACTTTTTACTCCTTTGGTATCAAAAGCATCTCTTAAGCCATTACCTAAAAGTACAAATGACAATACAAGTAGAAAGATTGCAATACCAGGAAAAATAGCCAAATAAGCATCACCAGTAATTATATAGCCTTTATGCTCACTGATCATTTTTCCCCACGTGGCTTGTGGAGGTTGAGCACCAAGACCAAGAAAACTAAGTCCTGCTTCAATTAAGATTGCAGCGGCAAAATTAGCGGCTGAAATTACGATTACTGGCCCTGTAATATTTGGAATTATATGTTTTAGTATTATTCTAAAGTCAGAGTATCCTAATGATTTTCCAGCCTCAATATATTCCATCTCTCTAATACCAATTACTTGACCTCTAACGACTCTAGCTACTTCTACCCACATAGTAAGACCAACCGCAACAAAGACTTGCCAGAAGCCCTTGCCTAGAGCTAGGCTAATCGCTATTACAAGTAATAAAGTAGGAATTGACCAAACAACATTTATAAACCACATAATAAGGTCATCTAATTTACCGCGATAAAAACCTGCAATTGCGCCTAAACTAATTCCAATTACAAGTGAAATTAGAATGGAGATAAAGCCAACGGTAAAAGATATCCATGTTCCTGCCATTAACCTGCTTAGCATATCTCGTCCATAGCGGTCTGTTCCTAGCCAAAAATATTCCTTGGTAATTGACTCCTCTAAAGTTTTACCAAATAGTTCCTCCTTATTTACCTTTATAAATTCTCCATCATTGGGTTCATTGCCAGTATATTTTTCAGCCAATACATACCCCTCCTTTCCTTTAGCAGAATAAATTGGAATTGATTTATAATTCTTATCAAATCCAAAGAGCCAAGCATCAGTAAAGTCTTGATCAACTTCATGTTTTAATTGTAACATTTCTACTGAAAAGCCAGGTGATTTTCTAGCCAACTCAATATGTTGATTATTTGCTTTAGAACTGGAATCGGGTCTTACAAAAGGCCCCAAAATAGCAATAAGTAAAAAGACAGATATAACGATAATACCTAAAAGACTTAACTTGTTGCCGGTTAGCTTTTTCCAAGCTAAACCTGTAGGAGATATATTATTATGTTGACTCAATGTTTTATACTTTCCTTCCTTTCCAAGTAGGTTTATAAATCAAAGATAGTAAAGCAATCCCTACTGAATAAAATGGGTACAAGAAAGATAACAACAATGAATTGAGGAATATTTTCTGAACTCCAATCCAGTTTTTAGCTGATAATAGTAGAAAAAAGTCAAGAGTTATTTTTGTTCCAAAAAGTGCTAAAAACCATATTAAATTTGACAAATTTATTAGCACATAAAGCAAGCAAACTAGCAAAGTGATATTGGTTGCAAACACAACCAAACCGATTAAGATTGTAAATAAATCTTTGTAAGCCTTAGACTTCGCAGCCCAACGGATTCGTTGTTCAATAAAGGATTTCAAATTTCTTGGTGCAGAGGAAAACACCAAAGCTTTATGATTAGCAACAAAACTCATTTTACATGACTTCGACTTACAAGCATGCAAAAAGAAAACATCGTCTCCTGAAGCAATTTGGCTATTATTTTCATAAGGCTTGAACTCGTCATAAAGCGCTTTTGTAAAACCTAGATTTGCTCCATTACACATGAACGGCTTGTTGATTCCAAAACCACCTGAAGTACTTGCTATTAAAGCAGCAAACTCAAGTTGAATAAGTTGACCTAGAGTTGAATTCTCGGAACTTAAACTGACAGGACCTGAAATAAATCTTGAGTCTGTTATTACAAATTGCATTACCATAGAGCTAACCCAATCAGTGTCCAGCCAACAATCAGCATCGGTTGTTAAAATAAATTCCCCATAAGAACTATTAATTCCAAAATCCAAAGCATTCTTTTTGCCTTCTGAATTCTGCAAATCTAGAATCTTGTACCGAAATGAAGACTTAGTTAATGCTTTTTCTAATAACTCTTTTCCTTTATCTTTTGAGTGATCATTAACAAAAACAAAATCTAATAATTCACTTGGATAATCTTGGTTTAAAAGTGATTTAACTAACCTTTCAAGGTTGCTCGCTTCGTCCTTAAATGCAACAATTACTGATACTTTTGATGTTGAAGTTTCTACTTTTGAATGAGTACTTAATCGCTTATTACCTATTATAAAAGCAATTATTAGAATGGCATAAAGGAAAAATAAGAAGAGGGTAACTATCATTTTCTACTCCATATTAGGTTTTTCATCCAATCTATATCTCTTAAAAGTGCTAAACTTAAAAGTGCTGGTATTAAAAGGTTTATTATCCACAATAATATTGATGCACTTAAACCCGAAGATCCTGAAAAACTCATCGATTCAAAAACAAAAAAAGCTATAGTTGTTCTAACAGGCAAATCCGAAATCCAACCTGTAGGAACAATAGCTGTCAGAAAAAAGATTAATGCGATAGATAGCGTTGATTCAAAAATTGTAATCTCAGGTTCGAAAATCTTAACAAGGATAAAAAACTGAATACAAAATACAAGATAACGCGCTAAACTTAGCAGTATTAAACTTATCCTTTGTGAAGTATTTAAGCTGATGGATTCTTTAGCCCGAGCCTTAGAAAAATAATTAAATATCTTGACTAGACTATTCGACTTAAAGAAGACTGAAACTATAAGTACATAAATAAGAAAAATAAGACCAAGGAATAATTCATCCTCTAATTCAACCCAAATAGCGAATACATCTCTTAGAAAAAACATAGCTGCTAACCCTACTAATATTGTAATAAGCAATTGAGAAATTGAACAGACAGAATTAAAATAGAGTACTGCAGATCTTTTCTCTTTTTGAATATAAATTAACTTACCTCCTAATTCTCCAACTCGATTTGGAGTTAACAAGCTTAAAAGAATTCCTGCAAGAATTGATTTAACTGATTTTTTAATAGAAATTTCCTGAACTTGAATTACGAGACCTCTCCATTTTATTAATTCTAGAGCCCAATTAACCGGCATTAAGATAAGAACTAGTGTTATTAGATTCCACGAATCACCTAAATTGGTGGTTGGACTCAAAAAATCAATCTCTTTCTCAATAAATAAATTAAATAGGTAATAAATAGCTGCTGAGGCAATCAAAATACTTACCGTAGTGTTTATTAATTTATATAGTTTTGTTTTATTCAATGGAAGATAAAATTGCTCAAGCGGATAAAATCATATTAGGGATTGACCCTGGTACGAATATAATGGGATATGGTGTTATTGCTGTAAAGAAACGAGAAATTTCTTTAATTGCTATGGGAGCAATTCATTTAACAAAACTTGGAGACCATTCCATTAGACTAAAAAAAATTTTCGAAAAAACACTCCATTTAATCGATACCTACAAAGTAAATGACTTTGCGATTGAAGCCCCTTTTTATGGTAAAAATGTACAGTCAATGTTAAAGCTTGGAAGAGCTCAAGGTGTTTCTATGGCTGCTGCATTGGTAAAAGAAGTACCTGTTTGTGAATATATGCCTAAAAAAATTAAAAAAGCTATTACGGGCAAAGGGGCTGCATCGAAGGAACAAGTTAGTTCAATGCTAAAAGCAATTGTCCCTTTTAAGGATACACCAAAATATTTAGATGCGACAGATGGATTAGCGGTTGCTGTTTGTCATCATTTTCAGGGTAATGCTATACCTGGAAAAAAATCGTATTCGAATTGGGATTCCTTTCTTAAGAACAATCCAGACAGAAAAGCTTAATTAGGAGTTAATTGAATTTGCAATGTCTTGCATATCATTAGAACTAAATTTCAATTTTGGCTTAGAAAAATCTATATCTGAAACCTTATTTATTGGAACTAAATGAATATGTGCATGGGCTACCTCTAATCCTATAACTGCAACACCAATTCGCGTGCAATCAATTTTAGCCTTGATCTTTTTGGCAACTTGTTTTGCGAATAACCATAAGTCGGCATATTCGTCCTCTTCTACATCAAAAATGTAGTCAATCTCTTTTTTTGGAATAACTAAAGTATGTCCTTTAGCTAACGGACTAATGTCTAAGAATGCAAGAAAATTGTCATTCTCAGCAATTTTATAGCATGGTACTTCTCCACTTATTATTTTAGAAAAAATAGTGGCCATTATCTACTAATATTTACGATCTCAAATTTCATTATCCCAGAAGGAACCTGAACTTCTGCAAGATCACCAACTTCTTTCCCTAATAATCCCTTTGCAATCGGAGACTCTACCGAAATTCTTTTCTCTTTCATATTTGCTTCTTTCTCAGATACAATGGTGTATTCCATTTCTGATCCATTAGCTACATTTTTAATCTTAACTTTTGATAATATCAAGACCTTCGATGTGTCTAATTCTGATTCGTCTACAACTCTTGCATTTGCAACTAAATTCTCAAGCTTAGAAATCTTCATTTCCAATAGACCTTGAGCCTCTTTGGCTGCATCGTATTCTGCATTCTCAGATAAATCCCCCTTATCTCTTGCCTCGGCAATTTGAGCAGAAATAGATGGACGTTCAACAGATTTTAGCTGCTTTAATTCGTCTTTAACTTTTTGTAAGCCTTCTTCTGTGAAATAACTAATCTGTGACATAATGTTTTCTTTTATCTGCTTGTATAAATTCAAAAAGAGAACCCCGGTGTGGGATTCTCTTTTGTAAAATTATATAAAAATATTTAGTTAGAAGCTTAACTTCAATCCAATGGCATTTGTTCCATCAAATGTTCTTGTTACACGATAAGAATAGTCTACTCCTAATTTGGAGCCTGCCTTTCCAATTGGAAACTCAACTGTAGCTCCAAATGATGGTCCTGCAGATGTTGTTCTTGTTAACTCTTCGTCAGTGACATCACTTTCGTATACATAACCCCCTCTTAACATAAACATTTCTTTATAAGCATATTCTAATCCTATTCTATACTGATCACTTGTAAATGAGTTAGAGGTAAAAGTAGCTGCAGTTGTTAATCTGTGCTCAGTTATGCCTTGAGAACTGGAATCGGCAGCTAGATAAAAGTCGTAAGATAGACCAATATTAACTAATGAAGGAAGCTCAAAGTCATTCGATCTTTGATTTACGGTTAATTCTTTGTCAGAATTTAGAACTTCTACTCTTGAAGAGAGGCCATTACCAGAATAACTTACAGTAGGGCCAACATTTCTCAAAGCAATACCAAACTTTAATTGGTCATTCTCTCCAGTTACATAGTTTACACCTGCGTCAATTGCTACACCAGCAGCGTTAACATTTGAAATAGATTCAGATATTAACCTAACAACTACACCACCACTAATCGTTTCAGAAAATTTCTTAGAATATGCAGTCCCTATATTTAAATAGTTTGGCCTAAATGTTCCCAACCCTCCGTTTGGGTTATCTACAGTAGTTATATCAATTTCTCCAAATGTCATTGACATAATTGAAATCCCTAACACACCACCAGATTCTCCCATAGTTTTAGCAAGTCCTACTGCATTAATGCTAATGTCAGTACCGCCTAACCAACTCGTATTTGTAAAGTTAATTTCAGTTCCATTGGTATATGCTAATCCTGCAATATTCAAGTTCATAGCTTCAATACCTTGTGCACTTGCAGAGTTTGCACCGCTCCATCCAGAGCTTCTTCCCCATGGGTTGATTAATAACTCAGAAGCACCTGCCTCTCCGGCTCTATCTTCATTACCTGCAAAGGCTGTAAAAGATATAATCAATAATGTAACTAATACTCCTATTTTATAATTTTTCATCGTTATCCTATTTTAGAAGTTATTTAAATCTACTGGTCTCATAACACCAAACCACTTAATAATTTTCTCCCCAACATTAGGAACTTCTACATGAATAATGTAGACTCCACTCGCTAATGGAATTCCCACAGAGTTTTTCAAGTCCCAGTCAAGGTAATTTAGAGGATCAGCTTTGGTATAACTTCTCACTAAAGTTCCAGACATATTGTAGATTTTTATATTACAATTTTCAGGAAGATTAACCAGTTTTACTAGATTATCAATAGCTGACTGTTCGTATTCCGAAATCGCATAATATGGATTTGGAACAATATTAATCTCCTCCAATACATTACTCAATGCTGTTGTATTACCTTTAGAAACAGCAACTCCATCAGTTTTGAAGGTATAAACAGGATAACCTGCATTTTCTAGTGATGAATCAACACTCACCACAGCACCTGTAGAACTAAATGTAGTATCATTTACATCAGTCGGCATTATTTCAAAAGGTCGGGATACTTGCACGTCAATTCTCACATCATTTGATAATAATTCTTGACCAAATTGAAGCCTTGGCATTGAAACCCAAGAGCAGGCTCTCCAAGCAAAAGGCCTTAATTGAGCATTTCTCATCATAGAAACTAATTGTTTAGCTCCATCATACTCATTAACCCTAAAAGTAAACCGTCCAAAATCATTAGGTAGACCTTCATTTTCTCCACTCTTTCTAAAGATGTAAATCACATGCTTACCACCCCAAACTCTGTTGGTAATTCCACGCACACCTGTATTAATTGTAGTTGTTGGATTCCAAATCATATCGGCTCCATTGTCAACACCAAACCAGCTATCTTCTCCAAATGCGACATTTAACCTTTCTCCTGTTTCCATATTAATTACATAACCTGGGAACCAGCCCATTCCTATTGAATCAATATATGCAGGACTATTCGGATCAGTAACATCTGCAGGCATTCCTGGTTGCCATTGATTCCCTTCTTTATCCACAGAACCCAAACTTCTAATGTTATATTTAGCATCACCAGCTATAGCTCTGTCCGTCTCTTCTTGCATTTCTAAAACTGGGCAACGAGACCATTTAGACTTATCCCTTGTTAGAACCATAGTAAATGAGTTCAAGTATTCTAATCTAGAGTTTTGAGCACTAAGTCTATCTCGCCCAGGTTTATTAACAATTTTGTTGTTTATATCAGGACCAAAACCATAACCAACTAAGTTATATGGAGCAAGTGTCCCTTCTAAAATATTTTCAAAATCTTGATTTGGGTCGATAAAATCTCCACCATCATTTCTATCACCATATTCAACATCTCCAGCTCCTCCTCCAGAAACTCCTGAAAGAATCCAATCTTGCGGATTTTGAACATCCTGGTCATTAATACCACTTAGCCAAGGCCTTGTTGGATCTTCAAATGTTATTGAAGAACCCAAAAATCCATTGGTTGGGTGCACAGGTAAATTGTCTCCATCTAAGACACCTGGTATTGAGCCCTGCTCAATTAGTACAGACATACCCCAATTTCTTGGACTGAATAACAATTGCTCATTTCTTGTAGCTATAGTTCTTTCAGAGAAAATAGTATCTTCTGGGCCTCCCCCTTTTAAATATAATTTCCATTCAGCACTGTCACCAATTATTCTCGACGAACTTGGATTCCTTTCACTCATTTTCAAAACGAACTCACCGTCGATAACATTTAATGGGTCAACAATTTGAACTTGAATTGGTCCTTGGCCTAAACGGTAGTCAAGTTGTATAACCGATTCATTTGGGTTTTCCCAAGCCTTCTCTTCCATAATACGGTCAAGTGTTTCGTCAGTTAAAGAAACTGCGTTATTGCCATTACCTGAACCTTGCATTCTAGTTATGCCAACAAGATCACCATAACTAGAATTCGAAACAGTTCCATTTGCTTCAAAAATAGTATTGTGAGGGATCGCAGCAACCGAAGAAATTGTTCCACCTGTAGAATTTTTTCTACTCGCTAGATACGGGATTTTTTGCCCATCAGAAGCAGGCGAAAGTGGATTATCTAAGCTAGGTGCAACGTCTTGTGCATATCGCTTGTAATTATTGTATGCATAGGCAATAGCTATATAGTAATATGTTTTATAATTTACTAATGCACTCTGCCCAGAAGCAAATAAATCATCAGTTACTTTGAAACTATGACGAATTCCAACATTCTCTCCAACCACTTTAGTAATTGGGATATTAGCTTGCAAACCTTCATCAAAATTAAAGTTTGTTAACGTAGTTACGTTATCAGCTATATCACATTGGAATGCTAATCTTGCAACAGAGAGATCATCTAATTGAGAAACAGATATATCATCATTAGATACCTGAAAAATTTGATAACCTTGGAATCTGTATTTATTATCGTACTTCCGACCTAAAATTTGTTCTACTGTATCAGGAGTAACAATATTTGGATCTTCTTCTTCGTAAGCTTCATTTATATTATTTGATAACTCTCCATTTGTTAGATATAATATTAGTTCCCCATCCAATTCTTGTATGGTTAAATCGGGAGCATCTGGTCCATCTAATACTTTAAAACAATTATCAAATAAGGCCTGCGCCTTGTCATCGGCTGAAATTAATTTTTCAACAGAAGCAAGCCTTCCACCTGTTTCTGCCTGAGCAAAAACAACACCTACGGTAATATCATTAACATTTCCTGGCTCTAATGTAAAAGGACCTGCAGATTGCAGGAATCTTCTATCACCAGGTGGATTTGCAGCTTGGCCGCCACCTGTTTTATCTTCTGTCCAATCAAGATTGGTAGGAACAGTTGTTACACCATTCACAGTAGTTCCCCAATGTAATGGATCACTTGTTCCCGGGAACATAAATGTAGTTGGAATATCTTCAACACCTGTCGAATTCAAACCATCACCACCATGACGCATAGCTTGCCCATTCTGCCAAATACCTCTCATGTAGTTATAGTAATGAATGGCTAAGTTTGGCTCTCCGTTTTGACCACCTTGGCTAGTGTAATATACAAAACGTCTCATTCCAAATCTTTCATTATCAATTAATGAATCTGCATCATCAACTATATTTCCATTTTGGTCTAACTGGGTGTAACCTAAACCGTTTAATGCTTCTCCTGGTCCAGTTCCAACCTCATTATTAATTCCATCTGCATCTTGATATGGCCCTTCAAAAAAGTCAATTCCTATTGCAGCAGGCGTAGAACCGTAGCCAACATTACCATTTACACTCTCGTCAAATTCATCACCATTATAACAATATCCTAAACCTCTCACAACGTCACAACCAACATAGTCGTCAGCAAAGTTTCCTAAATCAGGATCAACATAACTTGCAAAGTATGTGTCTGTCAGAGTAAATGTTGATCTATTGATTAACTCAAAGTTATAGAAAGTCATATCGTTGATCTCGTCATTCGTTGCAAAAGCGAATGCTTGACCATGAATCTCCATTCCTATAGATGGAGCATTCGACTCTGTATGCAAGTTCCCTTTATCATTAAATATCCACCAATATGTTTGGTCACCAAACAAAGGTCTTGTAGCACTTTCTGAACGATTAATTCTAGGAGCTCTACAATCAGCAGTTCCATCTAAATCGAAATATGGATAATCTCCATCATCTGAATCATAGAAATTATCATTATTTACATCCACAAAAGGTGCCAATTTTGGCGCTTGATTATTTGATACGTCGCCATTTGCAGGCCACTCTTTAATTGATTGAGGAACTGTATAACCAGAAGGAAAAACCTCCTGCTCTGTACCTTCTAAAACTGCACGATTATAAAGGACGAATTCTGCTACGTCTTGTCTAGAAACATCGAAAAACTTATTATACTCCTCACATGTCTCCTCATTAATCTCAGCTGTACCAACAACATCTAAAGGTCCTGTCCAATAATCAGTGCCAGTTCCAAAACGACTAACAGCAGCCTTTAGTTGACCATTTACATCTGTACCTGCCATCCATAACCCACCTGCGTAAATTGCATAAGAATCTGAATTTTTAGGAACTTCATAATCAGGTGCACCGTTAGCTCTATCTTGCCACCAAATACCACCTGCCTCAATTCTTGTTCTTACATTGTTAAACTCTAAATACACGAGTCTAGTTGCCGGAGTACATCCTGCAACAGGTGCAACATTTACTTCATTCCCTTTTCTATTCTTTTTCTCTTGCTCCGATTCTGCAGAAACTGCGAATGCAGCCTGCATTAGGGCTAAAGCTGAAATGAATATTTTCTTTACTATCTTCATCTTTAAATGATTTTTGATTTCTTAAAAGTTCATTTGAATACCCAATCTAATTCTTCTTGGTAATTCGTAATTATACATATTCTGAAGACGAATAGAGTACTGATCTCTAAATGACTCTTCGCTTAATTGTTGTCTGATTACGTCTTGAAATAATGCAGATGTTAAGTAACCATCATCATCGGCATTTCCAGTATATCCATATACAGACTGAATATTTTGTCTATCCAAAACATTCAATACTTGTAAGTAAACATTGATTGTCGAAGACTTCTTTCCTTGTTTCCAAAGGTTTTCATTTGCCTCTGTTTCGTCTCCCCATCTAACTCTGAATGTTTTATCTAATCTCGCATCCATTCTTAAAGTCCAAGGTAATCTCGAACCATTGATATCACCAACAATTGGAGCCCTTTGACCTGGGTTTAAAGACTCAGAGTTTGTAGGTAATGACCTAGCAGTATAAGGTGTTCCTGATCCAGCTAAGAATACAATGTTTAGACCTGTGTTTTCAAGAATCTTCTTCTCATTAACAATCGGCCCATTATAATTCTTTCCACTTCCGTATCTATAATCGAAAGTTGTAGTAATCTGATGTCTTTGATCAAAGGAATACGGGAAAATACTTCGTAAATTAGGCTGACCTGAATTTACTAAGTTTAATGAACTTGTAGACCCAGAACCTGTACCTTCGGCAAATTGTATCGTGTAGTTAACTCTTAGGCTAACATTCTTAGTTCTTCTTAAGTCATAGTTTACAATAAATCCTTTTACTGTTCCGAAATCCTGGTTACTGTAAGTTAAGTAATTTTCAGGGTAGGCTCCATCTAAACGAATAACCTGAATTTCATCTCTTTGTTCTCTATAGAAGGTAGATAAGGTTAATGCTGAACTCACTGACAACTTTTGTTTAAATCCTAATTCGTAACTAATAGTCTTAGTCGGCTTTAATTCAGGATTATTCAAAATTCTGTTGTGGTTTTGTACAAAAATTATATCGATTGGGTCTAAAGCCACATTTCCTGAAGGTCTTTGAGTTAAGATATCGTAGTTAGCAAAAAAGGTTGCTTCATCAGAAATTGGGAACGAGAATGAAATTCTCGGCATAAAAGTATACTGGGGCTCATAATCTTTAAAAGATTCAGAAGTCATATCACTTGTTGCACTTCTTTTCGATGGATCAACTAACCATGGTGCAATTCCACCACCAGCTTCTAAAGGAGCAGAACTATTCAATTGCTCACCAGTAGCATTATAAAAAACGTTAGTTTTAGGATCTCTAAACCCAACTATATTGTCAGCAGCAGGGTTTTCAATATCGCTAACATATACGATATAGTCATCTCCAATATTACTTGGTACTTCTCCTCCTTGATTTCTTGCAAAAGCAGCATTTCTTGTAGGGAAAAATGAAAACTGGTCATTTAATACTGGTTGGTTTGCATCAAATCTGTCTAAACGAACCCCTATTCTAAAGATTAAATCTTCATATGCAAATTTATCTTCGATGTAACCTGCAATATAAATAGGCTGGTATGGTGCAACTGGTCTAGTTTTAAATCCAAGCTCATTTGTTTCATTAAAGAAATCATCTAAAGTTGGAATACTAGCTGTTTTATTCCCTAGATAATCATATCCTCTATATTGAAGGTTTACATTATTTACAGGATTAATTAATTGCTCTGCAGCGAAATAATCAATTTGATATAAGTCAATATTATAAGAGTCAAAGTCAATAAAATCAGTTCCATCTACAGGAAGTCCAAGTGCTCTTCTCATATTATACGCAAAGAAGGTTCTTACAGAATCCCCTGCATATGCTCTTTCGAAAGTAATTCTTGGATCACTACCTACTTGAGAAATTTGATAGTTAGAAGAATCTATTTCAGTAATGTGACTGTTTACAGAACCTCTGCCAAGTTGCCATAAAGCCAATGGGTTTAAGCTATAATTTCTCTGAACTCTTTGTTCGTATTCAAAACCTAAAGTAATAGCGTGGTCTCCTATATCAGCAGAACCTCTGCCACTTAAACGATATTGATCTGATTCGTTTTTAGAGTATGCATTGTAAGGTTGTCCCGGAGCACTCCATAAATTGTAAACATTACCCGAAACAGAACTACCATTAACTAAACCACCGAAACCTTCAACATTTTCTCTAGTAGTGTAGAAAAATGGGAATTGATCTCTAAATTGATAGAAGCTAGATGTGTAATTTGAAAGTATTGGATTTACATCGCCTGGTGTATAATTATAAGCAATCGGAGAGTTAAAAGCAGTCAAAAATTCACCGAAATAATAATTGCCATCATCTAATAAAACTCCTTGTCTATTATTATCTGTGTATTCATAAGAAGGTTCTGTAACAGCTTCAAATCTTCCAATATATCCGTATCTAAAGAAATCATCTCCATGACGCTCATCCTCTGTAGAAGCGGTTCTTCTAGAAAAATCTGCTTGGATTGAAAAGAAGGCATTCTTAACTAAAGACTTATCTTCCTCTCCTTCTTTAACCTCAGCATTTCGAAAACGCTGTGTATACCTAGCATATGCTCTAATGTCTTGAGAGTTAGAAAAAGGATTATTAAAGTAATTATATAACTGGAAACTTCTAATATCACTATTTGCTGCAGATCGGTTAAATGTTCCTCCTACCGCTAAATCACTGTAATCGTTTAGTTTGACATCAATCTTACCATTTAATACAATATTTTGACTTCTAACATTACGTTGAATATCAATTTCTTCGAAATCATCATCTGTTAAAAATTCAGCTCTTTTAAATACCCCCGGGTTGATACCATCAGTAAAAAATGGATCATCTTGAATTAATTGTTCAACATTATCTTTTGGCTTGAATAATTGAACCGCAGAAGGTCTGGGATTAACAATATTACTATACTGAGCACTCATCAAAAATCCTAAAGGAGCGCTAATAACATTTCCTTTATCATCCTTTTTTGTAAGAATTGGACCACCCGCACTAACATCAATTGAGTTAAAGGCATAGTTATCTAATCCAACAACATTATCATCTGAAACTTTAAAACCTGAGGTAAGATAATCAACAGAACCGAAATACGACTTAAGAGCTCCTCTTGTTGTAATTGTTGTAACTGCACCAGTAACATCACCAAATTGTGCGGAAACACCACCACTCTGAACAGTTACCTCTTCGATAGCACTGGCAGGAAGATTAGAAGAACCAATTAACTTTACTCCATCCACAAACGTTACGTTGTTAGAAGTTCTTCCACCTCTTGAGTTAATAGCACCTGATCCATTATCTCTAGAAAAAGTACCGTTACCTGCAGTTTTTGCAATATCTGCAGGAGTTCTTGCAGCCATATTGTTTAATTCTTCTCTAGTAATTGTAGTATTCATACCTTTATTATCCTTTTCGAATAAAGGTTTTTTATACTCTATAATCTTCACCTCACCAATGTTAACGCCTTTTCCTAGACCAACATTTTGAAAAGTAATCTTGTCCGTACTCACAGATAAGCGAGCAACCTTGTTGGTTTGATAACCTACAAATGAAACCTCTACATCATATGTTCCTGGAGGAATTGGCTTTAAGGTATACTTTCCATCAAAATCGGTGGTAGCACCCATTATAATTGACTCTCCATTTTTTAATGCAACGTTTGCAAAAGGTATTGGCTCTCCAGTCTCGTCATCCGTAATAACACCTTGGATTGATCCTTGACCTGATTGTGCAAGTATTGAAAATGCACAGCCCATCGCTACAACTAGCGTCAATAGTAACTTTCTCAGCATATTAGATATTTTATGTTTTCGTTTTTGTAAAAACTACAGGAGCGTAAAGATATACAACTAATTGAAAAAAATAACATTCTTTAACAAAATGTTAAATACACGTTTTTTAATTGTTTCTTTTTCATTGTTTTACCTTCTCCTAAACCATCGTTTTAAAAAAAATTCTTTTTTATTTTCATTATACCTTTTAGACCTTTTTTGAGTCTTTTTAATTCTTTTTTGGACATCTTTTGTTTGCATATCAAAATGTCTCTTCTTTTTTTCCTCTAATTCTTGTTTAGCCTTTTTCTTTTTATCATCTTCTTGTTTATCTTGCTGTTCCTGCCTTTTGTCGACTGTTTTTTGTACTCTTTTTGCAGATTGAGCATATGTTGTTAAAGAAAAGACACCAAGAAATAAAATAATGATGCCTCGAATAATAAATTTCATGTTATTTTGTTTTGAGTCTTTAACTTTGAAGAATAATGAGCGCTAAAATAAAACATTGTTTTAAATATTTCATTCCAATTTTGGTCTTCTTTATGATATGTTTAATTCTTACAGGTTGCAATGACGAAGAAAATAACAATATCCCTTTGGTAGAAGTTTATTTTGATATAAATATTAATGACCCTAAGTATATAAATTTGCAAACAATTGGAGGTTGGGAATACCTCACCGGTGGCTCAAGAGGAATTATTCTTTACAGAAAATCTACAGACGTCTTTATGGCATATGATAGACATTGTACCTTTCAACCAAGTAATACCTGTTCACTAGTTTCAGTAGATGGAACAAACTTCTCTGCATCTGACATTTGTTGTGGATCATCATTTTTACTAGATAATGGTTCTGTATCAAAACCACCCGCTGCATTTCCATTAAAACAGTACAACACTTTTTTTGATGGAACCACTTTAAGTGTTCGGAACTAGGAGATTTAAAAATTGTTTAAATCAATTTGTGGCTGTAGTTCTAATTAGACACCATTAGTTTTCTTATTGATGCCCTTCTCGATAAAATTGAATTTTTAAAGTATAAGTTTCACTCTAAAACCTTCTTACAATCAAGCAACTAGTTGATATATAAAAAATCATAAAACAAAAAAGCCCCCTTGCTAGGCAAGAGGGCTTCGAGTTATAATACTTTAAATACTAATATCTATAGTATTCTGGCTTGTAAGGTCCTTCAACCATTACACCAATATATTCTGCTTGATCTTGTCTTAACTCTTCTAACTCTACTCCGATTTTAGCCAAATGAAGTTTTGCAACCTTTTCATCTAAATGCTTTGGTAAAGTATATACCTTATTTTCATAAGCATCTAAGTTTGTCCAAAGTTCGATTTGAGCAAGAGTTTGATTTGTAAAGGAATTCGACATTACAAATGATGGGTGACCAGTTGCACATCCTAAGTTTACTAATCTTCCTTGAGCAAGTAAGATTATATCTTTTCCGTCAAGTGTGTACTTATCAACTTGAGGTTTAATTTCAACTTTTTCTGCACCAGAATTATCTAAAAATGCTACGTCAATTTCATTATCAAAGTGACCAATATTACAAACGATAACCTTGTCTTTCATTTTTCTGAAATGAGCTTCAGAAATAATATCTTTATTACCGGTTGCAGTAACTACAATATCAACTTCTTCAACAGCATTAATCATTTTCTTAACTTCAAATCCGTCCATTGCTGCTTGCAATGCACATATTGGATCAACTTCAGTAACAATTACTCTTGCACCTGCTCCAGCTAAAGACGCTGCAGAACCTTTTCCTACATCACCGTAGCCTGCAACAACAGCAACTTTACCTGCCATCATAACATCTGTTGCTCTTCTTATCGAATCAACTAAAGATTCTTTACAACCATATTTATTGTCAAACTTCGATTTTGTTACAGAGTCGTTTACGTTAATTGCTGGCATTACAAGCGTACCGTTCTTTTCTCTTTCGTATAATCTGTGAACACCAGTTGTAGTTTCTTCAGAAAGACCGTTAATTCCTTCAGTTAATTGAGGGTATTTATCAAACACCATGTTTGTTAAGTCTCCACCATCATCTAAAATCATGTTTAGTGGCTTTCTATCTTCTCCAAAGAAAATAGTTTGCTCAATACACCAATCAAACTCTTCATCTGTCATCCCTTTCCAAGCATAAACAGGAATTCCTGCAGCAGCAATTGCAGCAGCAGCTTGATCTTGAGTTGAGAATATGTTACAAGACGACCAAGTAACATCAGCACCTAATGCAACTAATGTTTCTATTAACACTGCAGTTTGAATGGTCATGTGAAGACATCCAGCAATTCTCGCACCTTTTAAAGGTTGAGACGCTCCATATTCTTCTCTTAAAGACATTAAACCTGGCATTTCAGCCTCAGCTAATTCAATTTCTCTTCTCCCCCACTCTGCAAGGGATATATCTTTTACTTTGTAAGGTAGGTAATCAACAGAAGTTGTACTCATATTTTTATTTTTTATTTTTGGGTCGGCAAATTTACTCATATTTAATAAAGAAAGCCATTTAACTGTTTATGAAAGACTTAATATTAAATAAAATTGCCAAAAACCATTATATAATTTATTGTAAAGTAGACTACAATAAGGAAACAGAATTGTTTAGTTTATTGCAAAAAAATGCATCTGATTTAACTAAACTTGATAAAATAAAGAACAACAAGAGACGGTTAGAGTGGATGACAATAAGAGGGTTACTCATCCAGCATTTTAAAATGCCTATTGACATTGTTTACGATTCTCAAAATAAACCACACCTAAACAAAACAAACTTTCAAATTTCAATTAGTCATTCTAAAGAAATGGTTGCCATTAGTTTACTAGAAAATCATGACAATGGAATTGATATCCAGCACATCGACCCAAAAATTGAACGCATTAGAAATAAGTACTTAAAACCTCAAGAAGCAGATCTAATTGAGGAGAATGACTACGAAACGTCAACCATCTATTGGTCAATAAAAGAAGCCTTATTTAAAGTTTATGGAAAGAATGATATTTTCTTAAAAGAAAACATTGAAGTGATTAAGTTTAATCGAACAGAAATGTCTGCTGTTGGTGCAATTAAGAATGGTGAATTCTATAAGAAATTAGATTTAAGCATCAGTTTAGTTAACGATTACGTATTAGCATACACTGTGAATCATTAATATTGCAAAACACTTTTATGGTTTGAACAATAACTTATCAAATACAATTTCAAAGGTTTCTGAGTCTAAAAAGAAACAACTTGCGGTACTAGTAGACCCTGACAAATCTAGTACTGAGCATATTAAAACTGTATGTAATAATGCCTTAAAAGCAAAAGCTAATTTCTTTTTAGTTGGTGGAAGCCTATTAACTGATGGTGATTTAGATGCTACGGTTACTGAGTTACAAAAAAACTCTGACTTGCCAGTTATACTATTTCCCGGCAGCTCCTCTCAAATTTCTGTAAAAGCTGATGGTATTCTATTTCTATCACTACTGTCAAGCAGAAACCCTGAAATGCTTATCGGTCAGCAAGTAATTGCAGCACCATACTTAAGAAAAACGAATATTGAGGTAATTCCTACTGCTTATTTATTAATTGACTCAGGAGAACAAACAACTGCCACATACATAAGTAACTCTCAACCAATACCCGCAAATAAGTCTGAAATTGCTGCTTGCACGGCATTAGCTGGCGAATACATGGGAATGAGTTTAATTTATCTTGATGGTGGAAGTGGCGCTAAAAATCCCGTATCAGCTGAAATGATAGCAAAAGTAAAATCATACACTCAAAACCCATTGATTATTGGTGGAGGCATTAATAATATCGAGAAAGCAAAATCTGCCTATGAAGCTGGTGCTGATGTTATCGTTGTCGGTAATGCTATCGAACAAAATCCAAGTTTTTGCATAGCCCTTGGAGAGCTCATATCAGAATTTAATTCTTAAAATGCTAGATTCATTTTTAGCACAATTTAAAAACCCAAGTTTAGAGTTTATAATAGAAACTATTGCAGTAATTTCCTCTGTAATGTATGTCATTCTTGCTGCAAAAGGAAAATATCTCTGCTTTCTATTTGGACTCATTAGTAGTGCACTATACTTATATATATGTTTAAAATACAAGCTATATTTTGATGTAATTATTAACGCATTCTATATAATTATGTCTATTTATGGTTGGCTAAATTGGAAATCGAATACGGATCTGGGAGAGCTTAAAGTTTCGAAAATTAGACCAAAAACTCTACTTGTGTGGATTGGGGGCGGGCTTGTTTTAAATATACTACTTGCAGAGTTTGCTACTCGATTTTCAGATGCAAGCCTCCCCTACCTCGATGCATTTACCACAATATTTGCCATTCTTGGTACCTATTTAGTTATTACAAGGAAAATAGAAAACTGGTTAATTTGGATTGTGGTAGACTTTATTGCAAGCGGTATGTATTATTACAAAGAACTATACCTTACATCATTGCTTTTCTTTGCTTACACGATTGTAGCAATCTTCGGTTATTTTAATTGGAAAAAGAAATTATCAGTTGATTAAAACCATTTCAATATCAGGGCCTGAATCCAGCGGTAAAACTTGGTTAACAAAAAAGTTAGCCGAGTATTTTAATGAACCATATTCATTAGAATTCGCAAGGAAGTATTTAGAAAGTAAAAACGGCTTCTACGAAGAAAAAGATTTAATTGAAATTGCAAAAGGACAGATTAAGAGAAACAAAGAAACCACTAACGCAGCAAGGCACATTGCATTTAATGATACTTCTTACTTAGATATTTTCGTATGGTCTACGATTAAATATGGTCATATTTCTGATGCATTATCGAAATTAAAATCAACCGAAGAGAAAACTTATTACCTGCTTTGTGCACCAAATATTGAATACGAATCTGATGAATTACGAGAAAGCCCGAACCAAGAAAAAAGAAATCTAATTTACAATACCTTTTATAAAAATCTTAAAGGAAGTTCCAATTTATTAGGAGTAATCGACTCAAAAAAAGATTTAAGATTAAAATCTGCAATAGAGATTATAGAATCTAAATTTAATTTCTAAGTTTGCACTGTCTCTTTTGGGGTGCCTTTCCTTTATTAGGATAATTATAGGCTGAGATTATACCCTTTGAACCTGATACCGGTAATGCGGGCGCAGGGAGAAGAATTGCACAATATTGTGCTCGAACAAAATTATTATTAGAAAAATAACCCCAAGTTTTTCATTGAATTATTATGAAAAATTTATTTTTGGCTATTGCAGCCTTTATTTGCTTGCCTCTATTCTCACAAACAAGCATTAATGGAATTATTTACGACAAACAAAGTAATGAAAGTCTTGTAGGCGCTAATATTTATATAGAAAATAGCTTTTTTGCTTCTTTCTCTGATGTAGACGGAGAATTCTATTTCCGAAATATTGAAAAAGGGAATCAAAACTTGATTGTATCTTATATTGGTTACAAATCTGACACAATTAAACTGAATAATAATGATGAGCAAACTTTAACTATTTATTTAGAAAGAAAAGATTTTAAAACAGAAGAAGTAATCGTTTCTTCTACTAGAGCATCTGATCAAAATCCATCTACAAAAACAAATTTATCCGCTGAAGAAATTGCAGAAAACAATATGGGAGCAGACATGCCCTATTTATTACAGCAAACCCCATCTGTAGTTACTACTTCCGATGCTGGCGCAGGTATTGGTTATACAGGAATAAGAATTAGGGGAGTTGATCCAACTGGCATTAATGTTACTGTAAATGGAATTCCTATCAACGATTCTGAATCTCATGGAGTATTCTGGGTAAACATGCCTGATTTAGCCTCCTCTCTTTCAAGTGTTCAAATCCAAAGAGGAGTAGGAACTTCTACAAATGGAGCAGGTGCATTTGGAGCGTCAATCAATATGCAGACAAACACATTAACGAAAAAGAGTTTTGCTGAAATAAATAATTCATTCGGATCATTTAACTCTAGGAAACATATCATAAAAGTAGGCTCAGGCTTAATTAACAATAGATATGCAATTGAGGCTAGATTATCAAAAATAAACTCAGACGGGTATATTGACCGTGCTAGTGCAGATCTTGGCTCATACTTTTTATCAGGAACTTTCTATGGTAAAAAAACAATTATAAAGACTTTAACTTTTGGAGGAAGAGAAAGAACTTATCAATCTTGGTATGGAACCCCTGAAGCAAAACTTACAGGAGACTTAGCTTCTTTAGAAGAAACTATTGGTAATGAGGGGCTCTCTGACAGAATAGCAAACAACCTGAGAAATTCTGACAGAAGGTACAACCACTATCTATATGAAAATCAAGTTGATGATTATGGACAGGATCATTTTCAATTACATTTCGCTCATGAGTTTTCAAAAAAAATTACAGCTAACCTAGCATTCCATTACACAAAGGGAGCAGGATTTTTTGAAGAGTACAAAGAAGATGAAGACTTTGCAGATTACAATTTGAATAATGTAATTACAACTAACGCTGATACTATAAGGTCTACCGATTTAATAAGAAGGCGTTGGTTGGACAACGACTTTTATGGATTAACTTACTCTGTTAATTATAAGCCAAACAATAAACTTAATTTAAATTTAGGAGGAGGGGCAAATCAATATGATGGAGACCATTTTGGAGAAGTGATTTGGGCTCAATACTCATCAAATAGTTTCCCAGGAAATAATTACTATTTTAACTATGGTAAAAAAACTGACATCAACCTTTACCTAAAAGCCGATTACCAAATCAATAAAAATTTGATTGCATTCGCCGATTTACAGGTTAGGAACATTGATTATGAAACCAAAGGAACAGACAATGATCAAAGGCAACTAGATATCAATGAGAATTATCAATTTTTCAACCCAAAACTTGGACTAAATTATAAAATAAATGAAAAGTCTTCGGTTTCGGCTCTGGCAGCAATTGGAAACAGAGAGCCCAATAGATCCGACTTAATTGACCAAGATACACTTGCTAATAAAGCCGAACAGCTACAAAATCTGGAAGTTGGCTACACCAATAAAGGAAGCAAGCATTTAGTTTCAATAAATCTGTATTATATGAATTACAAAGACCAATTGATTAATACTGGTAAAGTAAATGATGTTGGAAGTCCTGTTAGAGAAAATATTAGTAAAAGCTTTAGAAGAGGAATAGAATTTTCAGCTGCCTATGCTTTTTCCGAAAAAGTAAAGTATAGATTGAATTTCACTTATAGTCAAAGTAGGATTATTGGATTCGAAGAAGGTTTTGAATACACTGAGGCTAATGGAGATAAGGTTACAACTTTTAGAAGGGCTAATACAAGAATTGCTTTTTCGCCTGATGTAATTGCAAACGGTGAGTTAATCGTAAAACCTTTTAAAGATTTAGAAGTTGGCTTACAAACAAGATATGTAGGTAAGCAATATTTAGATAATTCGGAACGAGATTTTAAATCATTAGATGCTTATTTGGTTTCTGATTTAAGATTAGAATATAAAATACCTTCTAAAACAATTAAAGATGTGCGTATTATGGCAAGAATAAACAACTTACTATCTGAAGAATATAGTGCCAATGGATACACCTACTCGTACGCTTATCAAGGAATAATTACAGAGAACTTTTTATACCCACAAGCTTTAAGAAATTATATGATAGGATTAAATCTTAGATTCTAAAGCTAATTAAGGTTAATTCTTGCACTCACAAGCGTTGGAAATTCGAATTAAGGTATTGGGAAACCAATTTCTTAATTTAATTTCCATTGCTTTTTTAATGAGCATGCCACTTAAATCAAGAAGTTCTAATTGAGCTAATTCACCAAAGGAATCAGAAATAAATTTAAGCTCATTTGCCCATAAATCTAGACGTTCTAAATTGGTTAGCTGCGAGAACTCTTTTGGTATCTCTTCTATTGTATTATTATTTAATAATTAGGATTCTTAAATTCGACAAACCTCCCATTTGATGGGGCAAATGAGTTATTTTATTCTTTGCAAAGTTCAATTCCTCTAAATTTTTTAACTCATTTATATTAAGTGGAATTAAAGAAATCTTATTTTTTGAAAGATTGAGATATTTTAGATTTTTAAATGCAAAGATTGAGTCAGGAAAATCAGTTAATTTATTTTTAGAAAGATCTAGTCGATAAACATACTCTTTATTCTCAAGTGCAATTTCTAAACTTGTATAAATAAAATCTCCATCTCCAATCTCCTGAGCAGATGTAAAAAAAGGTAATAAGAATAAAAAAACTAAAAATCTCATTTTAATATCTTTTCAGCTATCACTTTATCTTTTGTCAATTCTTCCATAAGTTTTTCCTTTGTATCGAATTTTTTCTCGTCTCTTATTCTCTTCACCAAACTGACCTCAAGAGTTTGATTATATAAATCCTCATTAAAGTCAAACAGATTCACTTCTATGGATAAGGATTGTTTTTCTTCATTTAAGCTTGGTCTAACTCCTATATTCATCATGCCATTATATTGCCTTCCATAATGGTTAACTCTTACTGCATACACTCCTGAAGCTGGAATAATTTTATAACGATTCTCTAAATCTAGATTTGCTGTTGGAAACCCAAGCTCTCTGCCTAATTTCTTTCCATCTACAACATTTCCAGTTATAATAAATTCATGACCCAAATACTTATTTGCAGTTTCGATATCACCAGATAATATTGCCGCTCTAATTTTTGTTGAACTAACATTCACATCTGAAATATCCTGCGCTGGAATTTCCTCTACATCAAATCCATACAATGGACCAAACTCCTTCAAATGCTCAAATGATCCCTCTCTATTTCTTCCAAAATGATGATCATAGCCAATAACAAGTTTTTTGGTACCAATTTGATTGACTAAAATATCTCTAACAAATTCGAGCGAAGTGGTTCTTGAAAATTCCTTTGAAAAAGGATGAATAATCAGGTGCTCAATTCCAGCTTTTTCAAGTAAAGCTGTTTTCTCTTCAATGGTGTTTATAAGTTGCAAATCAGAATCCGGATTTAACACCATTCTCGGGTGAGGATAAAAAGTTAATAGTACAGTTTCCCCTTTGCTTTTTTTAGCTACCTCAATCAGTCTATCTAATATCGTCCTGTGTCCAATATGCACCCCATCAAACGTTCCTGTTGTTACAACTGCTTTGTTCCGTTTTTCGAAACTTTCTATCCCATAATAAACCTTCACGCAAAGAAAATAATAATTGATTTTTAGTGTTCTAGCTAATCGAATAGCTCCCTCAAAATTAGGAAAATAAAAAGAGCGGAAAAGCTTTCCAATAAATAGAAAAAAGCAGTACTTTTGCAGCCTAAAATATGGATACGATTTTATTATTATAAATTATAAGAAATGTCAACGAACTCTGGAAAAATAACTCAAATCATCGGACCGGTTGTAGATGTAAGTTTTGATGAAGACGGAGCATCTTTACCAAATATCTTAGATGCCCTTGAAGTAACTAAGCCTAACGGTGAAAAAGTAATCCTTGAAACTCAAACACATGTAGGAGAAAATACAGTTAGGACCATCTCTATGGATTCTACTGAAGGTCTTCAAAGAGGAGCAGTTGTAACTGCTATGGGAGCTCCAATTCAAATGCCTATCGGTGAAGAAATTAAAGGTAGATTATTCAATGTTGTTGGTGATGCAATTGATGGTATTGGGAATCTTCCTAAAACAGGAGCCAATGGTTCATCTATACACAGAGAACCGCCAAAGTTTGAAGATTTATCTACCGCTACAGAGGTGCTTTTTACAGGAATTAAAGTAATTGATTTAATTGAGCCTTACGCAAAAGGTGGTAAAATTGGTTTATTCGGTGGTGCTGGTGTTGGTAAAACAGTACTGATTCAAGAGTTGATTAACAACATTGCAAAAGGCCATGGTGGTCTTTCAGTATTTGCCGGTGTTGGTGAAAGAACAAGAGAAGGAAATGACTTGATGAGAGAGATGATTGAAGCTGGCATTGTAAAGTACGGTGAAAAATTTATCGAGTCTATGGAAGAAGGCGGATGGGACTTATCTGCAATTGATAAAGAGGAATTAAAAGAATCGAAAGCATCTTTCGTATTTGGTCAGATGAATGAGCCTCCGGGTGCAAGAGCTAGAGTTGCTCTTTCTGGATTAACATTAGCTGAGTACTACAGAGACGGAGATAAAGATAGCGGAGATGGTCAAGGAAAAGATATTCTTTTCTTTATTGATAACATCTTTAGATTTACACAAGCAGGATCTGAAGTATCTGCATTACTTGGACGTATGCCATCAGCCGTGGGTTACCAACCTACATTAGCTACTGAAATGGGTACAATGCAAGAAAGAATTACTTCTACTAAATCAGGATCAATTACATCTGTGCAAGCGGTTTACGTGCCAGCAGATGATTTAACTGACCCTGCTCCTGCTACAACATTTGCGCACTTAGATGCTACTACAGTACTTTCAAGAAAAATTGCAGAGCTTGGTATTTACCCTGCTGTTGACCCATTAGATTCTACTTCTAGAATTTTAACTCCTGAAATCGTAGGAAAAGAGCATTATGATACAGCTCAAAAAGTAAAAGAAATCTTACAACGATATAAAGAGCTTCAAGATATTATTGCTATTCTAGGTATGGATGAATTATCTGAAGAAGATAAATTAGTTGTACACAGAGCAAGAAGAGTTCAACGTTTCTTATCTCAACCATTCCATGTTGCAGAACAATTTACTGGAATGAAAGGAGTGCTAGTTGATATTGCTGATACAATCAAAGGTTTCAACATGATTATGGATGGAGAAGTGGATCAATATCCTGAAGCTGCGTTTAACTTGAAAGGTACAATTGAAGAAGCAATTGAAGCTGGTGAAAAAATGTTAGCTGAAAATAAATAGAATACGCCCTTCGATACAATTAAAAGTTCATTGAGTGTTTCGATAAATCGAAATAAATAAAAATGAACTTTTAACCACCCAGGGCTCCTAATAAAGCAAATAGTATGTTAATTGATATAGTAACACCTGACAAGAATATTTTTAGTGGAGACATTGAGTCTGCGGTATTTCCAGGTTCAGACGGAAGCTTTGGTGTTCATGAGAATCACGCTGCAATGGTTGCTACCTTAAAAGAAGGAACTATTAAGGTGGTAGATTCTTCTAGCAAGGAACAGTCTTTTGATGTAAAAGGCGGTGTCGTAGAAATTAATCATAATAAGATTATTGTTCTAGCCGAGTAATATAAAATCACATAAATTTTAAGCCCATTGCAATAATTGCAATGGGCTTTTTGTTTTTTGTAAAGCTATTTTATCACTTAAGAAACTTTAAGATTTAAGGACAAGTATTATATCTATATTTACTTATATGATCAACTACATGAAATTACCTGAAAAAAAATGGCTCCTAATTGGCTCAGCCATTATTATTCTTTTAGCCCTATTTCTTTGGCCTGAAGATGAAATGAGCAACTTAAAGTCAACTGTTGTAAAAGGAGATTTTAAAATTGAAGTAAATACCTCAGGCGAATTAAAAGCTAAAAAAAGTGAAGACATAAAGGGTCCAACAAGTCTTAGATCTCATGGTATTTGGCAAATAAAAATTACTGACCTAGTAACTGAAGGAACTTATGTTAAAGAAGGAGACTATGTTGCTCAACTTGATAAATCTGAAGTAGGAACAAAAATAATAGCAGCTTCGACTGAAGTTGAGAAAATTACTTCTGAATACGAACAAGCACGATTAGATACAGTAATTGAAATGATGAAGTTAAAAGACGAGCTTCTGAATTTAAACTACGCAATAGAAGAAAAACAATTGGTATTCGATCAAAGTACCTTCGAGGCTCCTGCGGTAAAAAGACAATCTGAAATCGATCTAGAAAAAACCAAAAGAAGCCACAGTCAAAAAGCCAATAATATTTTATTGAAAAGAGAACAAAACTCTGCCAAATTGAGACAAATTCAACTATCCTTAAATCAAGAACAATCTAAACTTACTAAATTACAAGAATTATTAAATGAGCTTAGAATAAAAGCTCCAAAGGATGGTATGGTTGTTTACAAAAGGACCTGGGATGGTTCAAAAATTACTTCAGGAAGTCAAATCAGTGTTTGGGACCCAACGGTAGCAACCTTACCAGACTTATCTAAAATGGTTACTCAAACCTATGTTAATGAAATTGATATTAGCAATTTAAAGGAAGGTTTACTTGTAAATCTTACGGTAGATGCATTTCCAGATATGAGCTATACGGGCAATGTCGTTAATGTTGCGAACGTTGGGGAGCAATTGCCAAATAGTGACTCGAAAGTTTTTGAAGTTACCATTGAAATTAATGAACAAGACACACTCCTTAGACCTGCTATGACAACCAATAATAAAATATTGATTGAAGAATTAAGTGAAGTTTTATACGTTCCACAAGAATGCGTTTTCGCAAATGACTCATTAAGCTATGTTATTGTGGAAGAAGGTTTAAGTCTCAAAAAGCAGGAAGTTGTTCTAGGAAAAACAAACTCAAACTTTGTGATAATTGAAGAGGGTATTACAGAAGGTGAAGAGCTACTGATGATTAAGCCAGAAGATGTTAAATCAATCGATTGGAGATAGATCTTGATTAATCAATCCAACATAAAAATTGCTATAGAAGCTTTGATTGAAAATAAGTTTCGATCAGGTCTAACTGCCCTAGGAATTATCTTTGGAGTTGCAGCTGTAATTACTATGCTAGCAATTGGAAACGGCGCACAACAGCAAATCATTGAACAAATAGAACAAGTTGGTGCGAAGAATATCATAATCCGTCCTAAACTAATTGGCAATATAGAGGATGAAGATGATGTATCTAAAAAATATAGTCCAAAACTCACCGTGCTAGATGTAAATGCTATTAAAGGAATTTTACCAGGTATAGAAAAAATAACTCCATTTTTAAGTTATGAAACTTCTGCAATAGCAAACGGAAAAAAGAAGAATTGCAACCTAGTTGGAGTAAGTTCAGAATACTTTTTAATTTATAATTTAAAATTAGACCAAGGTTCCGTTTTCTCAGAAATGAACGAAATAAACTCTGATGCAGTTTGTGTGATTGGAGCCAATTTAGCAGTTAAACTCTTTGCAGGTAAAAATCCCATTGGTAAAACCTTAAAAACCAACAGGCTTCAACTAACTGTAATTGGAGTTATTTCTCCAGGAAATGCAATTGGTGAGTCTTTACAAAGCATTGGAATGAACAATTACAATGACGAGGTATTTGCTCCAATAAACACCGTACTTAGAAGGTATAAAGATAGAGGAAGAGTAACTGAAAAGCTTCTAAATACAAGAAGAGATGATGATGAAGATGATGGTGAAAAGAAGGACAAAACTGAAATAAAAGATCAAATTGAAAAGATTGTAATTTCTATTGATGAAACCGATAATATGACGCAAAGTGTTGATATCCTTTATAGATTATTATACAGAAGGCATCATGAGGTTGAGGATTTTGAAATCATCGTTCCTGAGCAAATTCTACAACAAAAAAAACAAACTGACGATATCTTTAATATTCTATTAGGAGTTATTGCTGCCATTTCTCTATTGGTTGGAGGTATAGGAATTATGAACATAATGCTTGCATCTGTTTTAGAAAGAATTAGAGAAATTGGCTTAAGAATGGCCATAGGAGCAACCAAGCTTGATATTAAACAACAGTTTGTATATGAATCCGGATTAATCTCTTTAGTTGGAGGAGTGATTGGGATATTCTTGGGTATTCTCCTATCCTATCTTGCAGAATGGGCTACTGGAACTCCTACCATTATATCATACTGGAGTGTTGCAATCTCATTTTTTATTAGCGCATTTATTGGGATTATATTCGGTTATATGCCTGCAAAAAAGGCAGCAGAGCAAGACCCTGTTCACTCTTTAAGACACAACTAACATGAAGAAATTAATTATTTTTCTTATTGCAAGTTTCCTTTTTCAATTAGGTTCTGCCCAAAACAAACTGACTTTGAAAGAGGTAATTGAAATTGCGAAAGAGAAAAGTATTCGTAGTAAACAGATTGAAAATAGATTTCAAAATGCATACTGGAGGAATTTTTCTTACAAGCGTCAGTTTCTGCCTTCTTTAGTTTTTGATGGAACCATACCTGAGTTTCAACGGTCCATTTCTAGCGTAACACAAAATGATGGAACAGAGATTTTTGTAGATAGAAATATTATTTCGAATAGAGCAAACCTTAGCCTAAATCAATTAGTCCCTGCCACAGGTGGTAACTTTTTTGCAAGAACAGGATTAGATAATATTCAACTTTCAGGAAACACTAATTCAACAACTTATTTAAGCAGACCGATTGAAATTGGCTACTCACAAAATCTATTCGGATTTAATCAGTTTAAGTGGGATAGAAAAGTAGAACCCCTATTTTTTACTGAGGCTGACTTATCTAAAATAGAACAAATTGAAGGACTTTCTATAGAAGCTGTAAACCGTTATTTTGATTTATTAAGGGATCAATTAAGTATGGAGAATGCTCATAAAAACTTATTGAATAACGACACTATTTATAAAATAGGAAAGGGCAGGTATTCTTACGGAAAGATTTCAGAAAACGAATTACTTCAGCTTGAGTTATCTCTGTTAAACTCAGACATAGCTTACGAAAGGCAAAAATTAAATTATGAATTAAGTAGACAAAAGTTAGCAACATTTTTAGGCTATTCTTCTCAAGAAAATTTAGAATTAGAACTTGATTCTGTAATCCCTGAATTTGATGTAAAACTAGTTGAAGCACTTAACTACGCTAATCAATATCATTCCGCTATCATTAATCAAGAAAGAAGAAGCACTGAAGCAGATATGGATGTTGCTCGAGTAAAAAGTGAAAACAGATTTAACTTTAATTTATTCGCTTCTTTTGGTTTAAGCCAAACTGCCGATAATTTAGATGATGCTTACAATGACTCACAAAACCAAGAGATTGTTTCATTGGGAGTAAATATTCCTATTTTGCAATGGGGTTTAGGTAAAGGGCGAATTAAGCAAGCCCAAGCAAATGCAGATTTAGTAAGATCTACAATTGAGCAAGAACAAATTGATTTTGAACAAGATATATATGAAAGTGTTGCAAGATTTAATCTAAATAAAAAGCAATTACAAGTAAGTAAGAGAGCAAACGAAGTAGCTGAAAAAAGATTTGAAGTAACGAAACAAAGGTATTTATTAGGAAAGATTCTGATTACAGATTTACAAATTGCTCAACAAGAAAAGGACAGAGCTTTAATTAGTTTTATATCAGCTTACCGCTCTTTTTGGCAATCTTATTATGAAATAAGATCTACCACCCATTTTGATTTTGAGAAAAATGTTGTAATTATTAGTCAAGAATAAAACTCTATTTCAGTTTGTTGTTTTCCTTATGTCTACTTGAATCTCTTTTCGTTTTTTTTGCTATATTTTTTTCCATCGCATCTTGTAAATCAACTCCTGTTTGATTTGCTATGCATGTAAGAACAAAAAGAATATCAGCTAATTCATCTCCCAGGTCTTTATTTTTGTCGCTTTCTTTTTCAGACTGTTCTCCGTATCTACGCGAAATTATCCTGGCAACTTCACCTACTTCTTCAGTTAAAATTGCCATATTAGTTAACTCATCAAAATACCTAACACCATATTCCTTTATCCATTTATCAACGGTTTCTTGAGTTTCTTTAATTGTCATTATTGTTTGTATTTTGAATCTAATAGTATTGTAACAGGTCCATCGTTAATTAAAGAAACTTTCATGTCGGCACCAAATCTACCAGTTTTAATTTCCTTTCCTATTAATTCAGAAAGCTGTGCGTTTAAACGATTATACATTTCGTTTGCCAAATCTGATTTAGCCGCTTTTATAAAAGAGGGTCTGTTACCTTTTTTTATATTAGCATGTAATGTAAATTGACTAATTGATAAAATCTCTCCATTCACATCTAGTAGAGATAAATTCATTTTATCATCAAGGTCATTAAAGATTCTCATATTAACAATCTTCTTACAAAGCCATTCAATATCTTCTACATTATCATTGAGCTCTACTCCAACCAATAATAAAAATCCTTTTTTTATAGAGCCAATTATTTCTTGATTTACCTCTACCCTAGCTTCACTAACCCGTTGCAATACAATCCTCATCTTATTTTGTCATTAATTGTCAATACCTGTCAATGTCACTTTTGTATTTCTCATTCTACATTCTCCTTTCCTCATTCTAGATTGGTTCAATACCCTTTTGCCCTGAATGTTTCTTCATCGTCTTCATGGTAAATAGACAAGTAATTATTATACCTAGACTCTTCAATCTCCCCTTCTGCAAAAGCATTTTTAACTGCGCAGTGGGGTTCATTAATATGAACGCAATTATTGAACTTACAATCATGCATTCTTGTTCTCATTTCTGGAAAAAAATGTGCTAGCTCTTCTTTTTCTATTTCTACATTCCCAAAGCCTTTTATCCCGGGCGTATCAATTATATCTCCGCCAAAGTCTAGTTCAAAAAGCTCTGCAAATGTTGTTGTATGTTGCCCAGACTTATGGTAATCAGAAATTTTATTTACTCTTAAATCAAGATTATCATCCAACTTATTAATTAAGGTGCTTTTTCCAACACCTGAATTTCCCGATAAAATTGATACTTTATTTTTCATTAAGACCTTGATTGGCTTAAGACCAAAGCCTTGTTCTGCTGATAATTTTAAGCAATTGTAACCTATTGACTCATACTTTTCGACCCATGTATTTAGCTTTTGCTTTTGCTCTTCACTTTCTAGCAAATCAATTTTATTAAACAATAAAACGGCAGGAATCCGGTAAGCCTCAGCTCCAACTAAAAATCGATCTATAAAGCCAAGTGTAGTTACAGGATTTTCTAACGTTACAATTAAAAAAAGGATATCAATATTAGCGGCAATAATTTGGACTTGTTTAGAAAGATTGATTGATTTTCGTATGATGTAATTACTTCTTTCTTTAATATCATAAATTACGGCTTCCTCTCCTTCTTCCTCGTACATAACATGGTCCCCCACCGCTACTGGGTTGGTGCTTTTTATTCCTTGAATACGAAACTTCCCTTTCAACCGGGCTTTTATTCTTCGTCCCGCATTAGTTTTCACCTCATACCAGCTTCCAGTTGACTTAACTACAATTCCTTCCAATTCTGAATCTTTTAGGTTTTAAAATTAGTAAATTCGTTTACATTAAAAACCTGATTTTTTATGTCAATAGTAGTTGAAAATGTTACCAAATTATATGGAGAGCAAAAGGCACTAAACCAAGTAAGCTTTAAGGCTAAACCAGGAGAAATTGTTGGTTTCTTAGGTCCAAATGGTGCCGGAAAGTCTACCATGATGAAAATTATTACTGGATTTATTCCTTCAAATAAAGGAACTGTTTCGGTATGTGGTTTAGAAGTTAGTTCCAATCAAATTGAAGTTAAGAAAAAGATAGGCTACTTAGCAGAACAAAATCCACTTTATTACGACATGTTTGTAAGGGAATACCTTCTATTTATTGGTGGTATTTTTAAAATTAAAAATGCTAAATCAAGAGTTAATGAAGTTATTGAGCTTATAGGGTTAAGTCTTGAACAAAACAAAAAAATAGGAGAACTTTCTAAAGGATATAAACAACGTGTAGGCCTCGCCCATGCGCTATTACATGACCCTGAGGTTCTTATTCTAGATGAGCCGACGACAGGTTTAGATCCCAATCAATTGGCTGAAATAAGAGGCTTGATTAAAAAAATTGGAGCTAAGAAAACCGTAATGCTTTCTACCCATATTATGCAAGAGGTTGAAGCAATTTGTGATCGAGTAATAATTATAAATAGAGGTGAAATAGTTGCTAATGACTCAACTAAAAACCTTGCCTCATTGTTTAATCAAAAATCAGTTATTCTGGTTGAGTTTGAAAAAGCTTTAGACTCTAAAAAGATTAAAAATATAAACGGAGTTACAAGAGTAGAAATGGTTTCTGAAAACAAATTCAAAGTTCATTTTAATCCAGATGTTGAAGTAAAAAATGACTTATTCAACTTAGCAATTTCAGAAAACAACTCCGTGGAAACAATTCAAAAAGAAACATTGAATTTAGAAGGAATTTTTAAAGAATTAACTTCCTCTAATTAAGCGTTTCAAAATTATATATCAATGCGTACTTTAGCGCACCTTAAAATTTAAAGAATGTCATATTTATTTACATCAGAGTCAGTTTCAGAAGGGCACCCAGACAAAGTTGCCGATCAAATTTCTGACGCTTTAATTGATAACTTTTTAGCTTTTGATAAAGAGTCAAAAGTTGCATGCGAAACCTTAGTAACAACCGGCCAGGTTGTACTTGCCGGCGAAGTTAAATCGAATGCTTATTTAGACGTGCAAGTAATTGCAAGAGATGTAATTAACAAAATTGGTTATAACAAAGGAGAATATATGTTTGATGGGAATAGCTGTGGTGTATTCTCAGCTATTCATGAGCAATCTCCTGACATAAACCAAGGAGTAGAAAGAGCGAATAAAGAAGATCAAGGAGCGGGAGACCAAGGAATGATGTTTGGATATGCTACCAACGAAACGGAAAGTTATATGCCTCTTCCTTTAGAAATTTCGCATATGCTTTTGAAAGAGCTAGCTGAATTAAGAAGAGAAAATAAAGATATTTCATACTTAAGACCAGATTCAAAATCTCAAGTTACAATTGAGTATGACAATAATAATAAACCTGTTAGAATTGATGCAATCGTAATTTCTACACAACACGATGACTTTGATTCAGAAGATAATATGTTAGCTAAGATCAGGCAAGATATGATTGAGATTTTGATCCCAAGAGTAGTTGCTAAATTACCTGCTGGAACACAAGCATTATTTAACGATCAAATAACCTACCATATAAATCCTACTGGAATTTTCGTAATAGGCGGTCCTCATGGAGATACCGGTCTTACAGGTAGAAAAATTATAGTTGATACTTATGGCGGAAAAGGTGCTCATGGTGGTGGAGCTTTTTCAGGAAAAGACCCTAGCAAAGTTGACCGTTCCGCTGCTTATGCAACAAGACATATTGCAAAAAATTTAGTTGCTGCGGGTATTGCTGATGAAGCTTTGGTTCAAGTAGCTTATGCAATTGGTGTTGCTGAACCAATGGGATTATACGTGAATACTTATGGAACTTCAAAGGTTGGTTTATCAGATGGAGAAATTGCTGAAAAATTAAGTGAAGTTTTTGATATGCGTCCCTACGCGATTGAAACAAGGTTTAATTTAAGAACTCCTATCTACTCTGAAACTGCCGCATACGGGCATATGGGAAGAACATGCGAAGTAGTAAATAAAACTTTCACTTCTCCTAACGGAGAATCTGTTTCTATGGAGGTAAAATTATTCCCATGGGAAGAATTAAACTTCGTTGATAAAGTAAAAGTTGCTTTCGGTATTTAGAAAGAGTTAAATAATATATTAAAAACCTTTGTCTGCTTAGACTCCTCTCAGCATGACAAAGGTTTTTTGTGTTTTAGATTTTACGTTTGTTTTGAAGTGCTATTTGGTTCTGCTCAGTATAAGTTCGATTACGCAATTCAGAGAATTGCTATCTCACTTACTTCTTTCTAAAAAATATCTGAATTGGTACACCAGTAAAGTCAAACTTTTCTCTTAATCTATTTTCAATATAACGCTTATACTGTTCTTTTATATACTGGGGGTGATTACAGTAAAAAACAAATGTTGGCTTATAAGTAGGTAACATTGTTACGTACTTAATCTTTATAAACTTCCCTTTAACTGAAGGTGGTGGAAATGCCTCAGCAATTGGAAGCATTATTTTGTTTAATTCTGAAGTTGAAATTTTCTTTATCCTATTCTCAAATACTTGAATAGCAGTTTTTAAAACATCGTGTATTCTTTGCTTGTCAATAACAGAGGTAAAAATAATAGGTACATCAGTAAATGGAGCTACTCGCTCTAAAATTGCTTCTCTAAACTCTTTCATAGTATTGGCACTTTTATCTTCAACCAAGTCCCACTTATTGACCATTATTACAATTCCTTTCTTATTCTTAATTGCTAGGTTATAAATATTCATATCCTGAGCCATCATACCTTCCTTTGCTTCTATTAAGATTACACACACATCCGCATTTTCAATTGCTCTAATGGTTCTCATTACTGAGTAAAACTCAATATCTTCATCAACCTTAGATTTCTTTCTTAAACCCGCAGTATCAGTCAATATAAAATCAAATCCATAGGAGTTGTATCGTGTTCCTACTGCATCTCTTGTTGTTCCCGCAATTGGGGTAACTATGTTTCTATCTTCACCAATTAAGGTATTTACAAAAGATGATTTTCCTACGTTAGGTCTCCCTACAATAGCAATTCTTGGAATATCAGATTCCTCCTCTATTTCTATTTCAATATGTTTAACAACTTCATCTAACAATTCCCCTGTTCCGCTGCCATTGATACTTGAAATAGGGAATAAATCACCTAATCCAAAGGCATAAAACTCAGCAGTATCAGCTAAACGGTCTGCATTATCAACTTTATTCGTGATTATGTGAATCTTCTTTTTTGTTTTTCTTAAAAGGCTTGCAACAGCTTGATCTAAATCAGTAATACCAACAGTTACATCAACAACAAATAGGATTATATTCGCTTCTTCTAAGGCAATTTCAACCTGTTTTCTTATTTCACCTTCAAACTCATCCTCAGAGCCTTTTACATACCCACCAGTATCAATGACTGTAAATTCTTTGCCATTCCACTCTGCCTTGCCATATTGCCTATCGCGAGTAACACCACTAGCTTCATCAACGATTGCCTGTCTACTCTCCGTCAACCTATTAAATAAAGTTGACTTTCCAACATTTGGCCTTCCTACTATAGCTACTATACTTCCCATAATCTATAAATAACCGAATTTTTTTAGCTGCTTGTCATCATCTCTCCAGTCTTTATTGACCTTAACATACAACTCCAAATATATCTTCTTTCCGAAAAACTGTTCTAAATCTTTTCGAGATTCAGAACCCACGATTTTTAACATAGACCCGCCTTTACCTATTAAAATTCCCTTTTGACTGTCCCTTGCAACGTAAATAATAGAGCGAATTCTTATAATATCTTTCTCCTCTTTAAACTCTTCCACCTCAATTTCTACCGAATAAGGAACTTCCTGATCGTAGTGAAGTAAGATTTTCTCTCTTATTTTTTCCTCAACGAAAAATCTTTCTGACTTATCAGTTAAGCTGTCTTTTGGGTAATACGGTGGACTCTCAGGAAGATGATTAATTATTTGGCTCTTAAGTTGGTCAACATTAAAGCCATGTAAAGCCGATACTGGTAAAACGTATGAATTTGGAAGTTTCTCTTTCCAACGGATCATTTCCTGTTCAAGTAATTCCTGATTGGAAAGGTCAACCTTATTTAACACAGTTATTACAGGAAGTTCTGTATTGGACAAAAAGTCATTCAATTTATCATCTTTCAACTCCTTTTGCCCGCATTCAATCAATAAAATAACAACATCAGCATCCTTCAATGAAGCATATACAAACTTCATCATACCTTCCTGCATCTTATACGCAGGATCAATCACTCCGGGAGTATCAGAATATACTATCTGATAATTATCATCATTTACAATACCTAGAATACGGTGTCTTGTAGTTTGGGCTTTAGATGTAATAATTGATAACTGTTCACCAACAAGTTGATTCATCAATGTCGATTTACCAACATTTGGATGCCCAATAATATTTACAAATCCTGCTTTATGTTTCAATAGATATTTTTTTGCAAAGAAACTAAATAATGATTAGCCCTGATTTAATTAAGATTTTGGTAAATAAAAAAGAGTCGCAAAAGCGACTCTTCTTAGGTAGCGGGGACCAGACTCGAACTGATGACCTTCGGGTTATGAGCCCGACGAGCTACCAACTGCTCCACCCCGCACTATATTTTGAAACACTGCCGTGTTTTTTATTCGGACGTCAAAAATACAATAATTATATCAGGTGACAAGAATATTTTTTAAAATATATTTAAGCTAATAACTGTTAATTAAGTAAACACCACAATAAGGATTAAGCTCAGATATTAGTTATTTTAGCAAGTTGAGATGAAGAACTCTTTATTCCATATCGGTCGATATTTCATGCTAATGGCAAGAACATTTCAAAGACCAGAGAAAGTCAGTTTATACAGACAACAAATTGTATATGAGGTTAATTCACTTGGGTTAGGTTCATTTGGTATAATTTCTATTATCTCTGTATTTATGGGAGCAGTAATTACATTGCAAACTGCCTCTAATATTGACAGTGCTTTTATTCCTGCCTATACAGTTGGGTTTACTGCAAGACAATCCATGATATTAGAGTTTTCACCAACGATAATTGCTCTTATTTTGGCTGGTAAGGTCGGTTCTAATATAGCATCAGAGATTGGAACTATGCGGGTAACTGAGCAAATTGATGCCCTCGAAATAATGGGAATTAATTCAGCATCTTATTTAATAGTACCTAAGATAATAGCAGCTGTTTTTATTAATCCATTTCTAGTTATTTGGAGTATGTTTATTGGTTTACTGGGCGGATACCTTGTCGCAGTGCTTTCGGGTGTTGTTTCACCTGAAGCATATATTTATGGAATACAATATGATTTTAAGGAATTTGGAATAATCTATGCCTTGATAAAAACAGTCTGTTTTGCTTTTGTAATAACCTCCGTTCCTTCTTATTATGGATATTATGTAAAAGGAGGAGCTATTGCAGTTGGTGAATCAAGCACAAAAGGTGTTGTCTCTAGCAGTATTATAATACTCTTAATAAACTATATAATAACTCAATTACTCCTTATTTAATGATTGAGTTAAAAAACATTTCTAAATCTTTTAACGGCACTGAAGTCCTCAAAGATATTTCTATCAAATACCAGAAAGGAAAAACTAATTTAATAATCGGGGCAAGTGGTTCTGGTAAAAGTGTATTAACAAAGTGCACTGTAGGGTTAATTGAGCCCGATAATGGTAACGTTTTATATGACGGTAAAGATTTCACCAAATTAAAACTTGAAGATAAAAAAGAAATTAGAAAAGAAATAGGCATGCTTTTTCAAGGAAGTGCTCTGTTTGATTCTAAAACAGTAGAGGAAAATATAAAATTCCCGTTGCGTATGCATACTAAAATGACAGAAGCAGAAATGAAAGATCGTGTTGATTTTTGCTTAGAGAGAGTAGATATGCCAGGAGCAAATAACAAGTTTCCAGCTGAAATAAGTGGAGGAATGCAAAAAAGAGTTGGTATTGCTCGAGCAATAAGTCTTAAACCAAAATACTTGTTTTGCGATGAACCAAATTCAGGCTTAGACCCAAGCACTTCTATCCTTATAGATAACTTAATAAAAGAAATAACAGAAGAATATCAAATAACAACAGTTGTAGTAACTCATGATATGAACTCAGTTATGGAAATTGGAGATCAAGTTATTTTCATATATAAAGGTCAAAAATTTTGGGAAGGTTCAAAAGACACTATTTTCCAAACAGATAACAAAGAGTTATCTGATCTCGTATTTGCATCTCGATTTATGAAGAAAATCAGAAACTCTTAGTTATTCCTATTGACTTTAATTAATTATAATCTTCTTAACAAATCTTTCAGAACCATTTTCTAATGTTACAAAGTAGATACCTTTTTCCATATTTGTTAAATCTAAAGCTTGCGCTTTAGATCCACTAACACTTAGATTATCGTTATAAACAATTTGTCCTAACATGTTCCTTGCAGACATTGCATAATTAGCAGCAACTCTAGAAGTTATGTTGACATTAAATAAACCCTTATTAGGATTTGGTGAAACAGAGAATACAACTTTTGTATCATCTTCTTTATCTAATCCAATTACTAAATTTCCAAAATTCAATCTAACTGCAGCTAATTGCGTAACCCAACCCCATCTTGGAGACGCACCGTTAGCGTAAAAAAAGTTAGAAAAATCAGTCTGCTTGGCTTCCCATGCTCTAGATCTTGCAGCCGTAAATGCAGCCCCTAAAGCAGCCCCACCAGTTTGCTCCCAACCAACTACATATTGTGTTCCAGGAACTAAATTTGCAGGTGGAAAGAGTGGTAAAGTAATCCAATTCCCAAACATGGATGTATCTATTGTTGTAGAGAATGGATTTGAACCAATAGGCGGAGAAACAATAGCATTTGCTATTGAACTTGCAGAATCTTCCCACTTCCAAACTCTTGGTTGAATTTGGGCCCCGTCGTTTGTAGTTATGTTTGCTACTAAAATTGAAACTGAAGTAGCCAATACGCTATTGCCTGCTAATGAATTATTTCCAACAGTCATCAAAGATCCCCAAAGGTCTCCATCATTTCCACCACCAAAATAATTCCCAGGACCATCATCTCCAATATAAGGCCTAATTCTTTAGCTAAAACAGTATCACTTACAATGAAAGACTGTGTTCCAATAGCTGCAAAAGGATTTTGATTTGTCGAATTTGAAAAAGCTCTAAAAATTGCTCTATAATATCCGTCTCCTATATTTAAATATGGGCCAACTCTTACAACATCTCTTTGAAGTGTTGGAACCGGAATACCTATGAAGGTTGAAGATATATAAACAAGTCCTGAACCAATTCCTCCGAAATATGTGCTATCTTGAACGACCTCAACCTCTAGGCCAACAGCAGTTTGGGTGTTAGAACCTGCATTGAACAAAGCCCCATCAAATGTTAATGGGCCTATTAATAATTGAGGCACAATTGAGTGAATAGGATTAATTGTAGTATCTGAGAAATTAATTGACCAATCAACAAGCTCCATCGCATCGCTTGCCCCTTCTACTATAGCAAAATCATCAATCATCCAATAATAATGCGAGGCACCCGACATTCTAAATCTAACATATACAGTTGTTTGATTAGCTAGTTGAGCAGAAACATTTATACTCATCTGTTCTGCTGCAGCAGAACTTGGATTGGGCACACTTGTGTTAGCTTCTCTTCCTGAAATGGCATCATAAGTTGTCCAATTAAAATTATTAGAACTCACTTCAACTACTAACTCGTCTCCACTTGCGCAACAATAATTAAAGGATTGCTGCCATTTTAATAAAACTGAACCTTTAGTTGTAATTGGAATTACGGGAGAGTTAAACCAAGTATCCATAGAGCCAGGTCCTCCGGGAGGGAAGGGAGTGTTATATAAATCTCTGCTGGTAATGACATAAAGCCGTTACTTGCAGTAGTAGAATTTATGCTAGTCACGTTGGAAGAGTATTGACCACCAGGTGCCGTATTAGACCAAATCCAATTATTTGAATTACCAGCTTGATTTATAACAGACCATCCTGAAGGAATTTGGTTTGCAAAATCTTGATAATACAAAGTGTCTCCATAGGCTTTGTTATTTTGCAAATGAGTCTTTACAGCACGATTTACTGTTAATTCAGACTCAGCTTCCGCTTCTTCTGTTAATTTAACTTTTATTTCTTCTGAAGAAAACCTTTCATAGTTTTGAGCAGAACCCAAACCGGGAATTAAAATAAGAATGGTAATAATTAAGTATCTATTTTTCATAAGCTTTAATTTTATTTTCAAACTTATAAATACTGGGCAAACAGTTTTTGATCAATTACATACTTGTAGACATATAATTCACAAACAAGTCATTTTAGGGCATAAAAAAAGGCGACCAATTGGTCGCCTTTCCTTTTATATTAGTTTGTTATTATTTAACAATAACTTTCTTAACTAATCTTTCAGAACCATTTTCTAATGTTACGAAATAGATTCCTTTTTCAACATTTGTTAAATCTAAAGCTTGCGTTTTAGATCCACTAACACTTAGGTTATCGTTGTAAACAACTTGACCTAACATGTTTCTAACAGACATTGTGTAAGTAGCAGCAACTTTAGAAGTTACGTTTACATTGAATAAACCATTGTTTGGATTTGGAGAAACAGAGAATTCAGCATTTGCTTCATCTTGATCTTCTACTCCAATGATATAGTTTCCAAAATTCACTCTTACTGCAGCTAACTGAGTAACCCAGCCCCAAGATGGAGCAGCATCATTTACATAAACAAAGTTTGAAACACTAGGCTGAACAGATTCTAAATCTCTATCTCTAGCAGCTGTAAATTCAGCACCTGTTGAAGCGCCGCCAGTTTGCTCCCATCCAACAACATACTGTGTTCCAGGAACTAGGTTTGCTGGCGGAAAAAGAGGTAATGTAATCCAGTTACCTAACATTGATGTATCAATAGTAGTAGAAAAAGGAGTACTTCCTACAGGAGGAGTAATAATAGCGTTAGCGATAGTAGATGCACTATCTTCCCACTTCCAAATTCTTGGCTGAATTGAAGCACCATCATTAGTTGTAACATTTGCAACTAAGATAGAAATCGAAGTAGCTACTGCATTCGTACCTGCCAATGTATTGTTACCAACAGTCATCATAGATCCCCAACGGTCGCCATCATTTCCCCCACCAACATAATTCCCAGGACCGGCATCTCCAATGTATGGACCTAAATCCTTTGCTAATACAGTATCACTCACAACAAATGGTTGTGAACCAATAGCTGCAGGAGGATTCTGATTTGGAGCAGTAGATAACGCTCTAAAGATTGCTGTGTAATATCCGTCACCGCTATTATTGTATCCATTAACAACAATTGTATCTCTTTGTAAAGAAGGAACAGGAATTCCTAACATTGTATTAAGAATAGCGACAACTCCTTGTCCTGTAGCTCCAGAATAAGTACTATCTTGAATAATTTCTACCTCAAGACCAACACCACTTTGAGTATTAGAACCAGCATTAGTAGTAACACCTGTAAATGACATAGGATTTTCTAATATTGCTTGAGGAATAATAGATAGTACGGGATTTATAGATGTATCAGAGAAATTGATATTAAATGCTGTCAATTCCATTGCATCTCCTGCACCTTCAACTAAAGTTACATCATCAATCATCCAATAATAGTGAGTTGCACCTGTCAATCTCCATCTTACATATGCAGTAGTTTGGTTAGCAAATTGAGCAGAAACATTTATACTCATTTGTTCAGCCGCTGCTGAAGTAGGACTTGGAACACCTGTATTTGGATTTCTTCCATTAATTGCATCATAAGTCGTCCAATTAATATTATCCGTACTTACTTCTACAACTAATTCATTAGCACTTGAACAGCAGTATCTAGAAGATTGTTGCCATTGCAATAAAACTGACGCAGCTGAAGGTATAGTAATTGCAGGAGAAGCGAACCATACATCCATTCCGACAGGGCCACCGGCAGGAAATGGAGTATTGTATAAATCTGCTGGTAAAGACATAAATCCGTTAGCAGCAGATGTAGAATTTAATGCAGCAGTTGTAGTAGAATACTGTCCACCAGGAGCAGCATTTGCCCAAATCCAGTTATTTGAATTACCGGCTTGGTTTGTAATAGTCCAACCTGCAGGAATTTGACTTGCGAAATCTTGATAATACAATGTATCACCAATCGCTTTGTTATTTTGTAATTGTGTTTTTACAACACGATTTGCTGACAATTGAGATTCAATTGCCGATTCTTCTGTTAATTTAACTTTAGCTTCTTCATTAGAAAACTTTCTTAAGTCTTGGGCTTCGCCCAAGACTGAAGCTAAAATCAAACCAGATAATAAGGCGTAATTTTTTTTCATGTTTTAAATTTTATTAATTAGACAATTCGATTTGAAGTATAAAGATAACCAAAATTTCAACTAAAATTAAGGTTACAACAAAAAAATACCGATCAAAAATTAATTTAACCGGTATTTTTTAAGTTTTAAAGTGCATATTCCTCTGTAGGTGAACAACTACAAATTAAGTTCCTATCTCCATAGGCGTCATCAACACGCCTTACGGAAGGCCAAAATTTTCTACCCTTTATTGATTTTACTGGATATGCAGCTTTTTGTCTATTGTAAGACAAATTCCATTCATCTGAAGTTAACATCTCTTCTGTATGAGGTGCGTTTTTTAGCACATTCTCTTCTCTTTTAAAAGGGTCGACTTCTATTTGTCTTATTTCATCTCTAATTGAGCTCATTGCTTCAATAAAACGATCGAGTTCTTCTAAACTCTCACTTTCAGTAGGCTCAACCATTAAAGTTCCATTTACAGGAAAGGAAACAGTAGGTGCATGAAATCCATAATCCATAAGTCTTTTTGCTATATCAACTACCTCAATTCCTGAAGTTTGTTTAAAACCTCTGCAATCTAAAATCATTTCATGTGCAACTGTATTATTCTTCCCTTGGTATAACACATCGTACTTCCCGTCTAATTTTTTCTTTATATAATTCGTTGATAAAATAGCGATGCGTGTGGAATCAGTTAAGCCTTTTTCACCTAACATTTTTATGTATGCGTAAGAAATAAGCAGTACCAAAGCACTTCCAAAAGGTGCAGCAGAAATAGCAGTTATAGCATTTTCGCCGCCTGTTTTAACAAGTGGGTTTGATGGCAAAAATGGTGCAAGATGCTTGACAACACCAATAGGTCCCATACCAGGACCTCCTCCACCATGAGGTATCGCAAATGTTTTGTGTAAATTCAAATGGCATACATCTGCTCCTATACTTGCCGGGTTAGTTAAACCAACTTGGGCATTCATATTGGCTCCATCCATATATACTTGCCCCCCATTTTCATGGATTAAGTCTGTAATCTCTATAACACTTTCTTCGAAAACGCCATGAGTTGATGGATATGTGATCATTAAAGCAGCAAGGTTTTCCTTATGTTCTTCAACCTTAACTTTTAAATCGTCCACATCAATATTACCTTGGTCGTCACACTTAACAACCACTACTTTCATTCCGGCCATTACAGCACTTGCAGGATTTGTTCCATGCGCTGAAGATGGAATTATTGCAATATCTCTATGATGATCTCCTCTACTTTTGTGATAAGCTCTAATGACCATTAGGCCTGCGTACTCACCTTGAGCTCCTGAATTTGGTTGTAAAGATGTTTTATAAAAGCCAGTTATTTCAGACAAATCCCTTTCTAAACCGTCAAGAATTTCTAAATAACCTAATGTTTGATCTTTAGGCGCAAAAGGGTGAATATTTGCTAGCTCAGGCCAAGTTAACGGCATTAATTCGCTGGCAGCATTTAGCTTCATAGTGCATGAACCTAGAGGAATCATTCCATGGACTAATGAAAAGTCCTTATTCTCAAGGCTTTTTATGTACCGCATCATGTCTGTCTCTGAATGGTATCTATTAAATACTTCGTGGGATAAAAAGTCTGAAGTTCTAATTAACTTCTCATGAACAAAAATTCCTTCGTCCACTGAATCAAAACTGAAATCATTCTTCTTTTGAAAAGAAGCAAACGAATTAATTAGCTCAACTAACTCATGCATCTCAACGGTTTCGTTAAGACTTATTGAAATATGTGAATCATCAATTTTATATACATTAAATCTTTCTTTTGCTAGATGATCTACTAAATGGTCTGCGTTATTATCTCCTGTTTTTACAGCTAAAGTATCAAAGAAGTTATCATTCAAAACTTCGAATGATAACTCTTCTAAACAGTCTTTTAGTTTTTTGGTGTAGCTATGAATACCTACAGCAATATTTCGAATCCCGTTTTTCCCATGATAAACTGCATACATTCCCGCCATTACAGCCAGTAAAACTTGGGCTGTACAGATATTTGAAGTTGCTTTATCACGCTTAATGTGCTGTTCTCTAGTTTGAAGAGCCATTCTTAATGCAGGTCTTCCGTCAACATCTTGAGATACACCAATAATTCTACCGGGGATATTTCTTTTATAGTGTTCTTTGGTCGCAAAGTAAGCAGCATGAGGGCCTCCAAAACCTAACGGAATTCCAAATCGTTGTGTTGTACCAAAAACGAAGTCAGCTCCCCATTCCCCGGGAGGCGTAAGAATAGCTAAACTCAAAAGGTCGGCAGCAACACCAACTAAAGCACCTGCTTCATGCGCCTGCTCAACAAATTCTGAATAATCTTTTACCTCACCACTTATTTCAGGGTATTGCAAAATTGACCCAAAATATGAGGAATCTATATCAATATTTTCTATCGAATCGATAACTAATTCAATCCCTAACGGCTCACTTCTTGTTTTAAGAACATCAATTGTTTGCGCAAAACATGTATTTGAAACAAAAAACTTTTTGATATTTCTTTTTTTAGCATCTCTTGAACGAGCACCATACATTAGAATCATAGCCTCTGCTGCAGCTGTTCCTTCATCAAGTAAAGATGCATTTGCAATTTCCAATCCTGTAAGGTCTGTAACCATAGTCTGGAAATTTAATAAAGCTTCTAATCTACCTTGAGCAATCTCAGCTTGGTAAGGTGTATATGCTGTATACCAACCTGGATTTTCTAATATATTTCTTTGGATAACTGCAGGCACTTTAGTGTTATAATATCCTTGACCGATGTAGCTCCTGAAAACTTGATTTTTTGAAGCCAGTTCCTCCAAATGGTTCAAGTATTGATATTCACTCATTGGCTGATTTAAACTCAATGGTGATTTTAATCTAATTGACTCGGGAATTGTTTTGGCAATAAGGCTCTCTATACTTGACTCACCTATGGTTTCAAGCATGTGATTAATTTCCTTTTCATTTGGACCTATATGTCGCGAACTAAATGGAGCTGATGTCATACTATTTAATTTATTTTAATCGAGTGCAAATATAATTGAAACGCCATTTCAACAGCACTATTTATATTTGCTTTTAATACCAGTTATGAATATTTCTTAACAAGTTAAAAAGAGACATGTTTAAATATTAATTAAACTAATTATTGAGCCGATTTTTAAACCTTTTAGTATATAGTAATTTACTTATTGCTTCTTGTTCAACAAGCCTAAGCTATATAGCTTGTTCGTATTTTAAAGTTTCGGAAACAAACAACATTCTTGGATTCGTTTTTTTCGCAACTTTGTTCGTTTACAGCTTTCACAGAAAAGTAGATCATTTATATTATGGAAACAGGAAACTAACTCCACAAGACAAATGGATTGAATCAAAAAAAAGGTTTTATACCTTTTTAATACTTAGTTCATTTTCAATAGCATTTTACTACTATTTAGGCTTACCAAAATCTGCTAACATTCTGTTATTCCCCTTATTTATTATTTCAATATTATATGTTCTTCAAATAAACATTGGTTTAAAATTAAAAACACTTAGATCAATTCCATATTTAAAGCCTTTTGTTATTGCATTTGTTTGGGGAGGAATTTCAAGTATGCTGCCTGTTATATGCCAAGATGGGGTTAGTGCCTTACTTAGCCTAAAAGTTCATCTATTTGCATTAGCTATGAGCTTTTCTGTATTTGGTCAAGCGATACCCTTTGATATTAGAGACATAGAGTTAGATCGTTCTGCAAGTTTAAAAACCCTTCCGCAATTATTAGGTATTAATAATGTTAAGTTTTTAAGTTTTATATCCTACTCCTTTAGCGTTGTTTCACTATGGATAATAAGCTCTGAGGTCAACCTGCTAATAGTATCTTTTACTATCGGATTAAGTAGTTCGGCAATAATTATATCTAAACTAAATAATAAAAACCCATACTTGCATTATTCTTTGGTTTTAGAAGGCAGTTTAGCCTTTCCATTTATTTGTTTTATTATTTTATCACATTTTTGATACAACAACTTGTAGTAATGTATCTTTGATTCACAATTATTAATTTATGGAATATTTGAATTCAGAATCATTTGCAAAGGAGCAAGATGCAAATGACAAGTTGAATAAATTTAGAGACTATTTTGAGATTCCCCACATTAATGGAGAAGAATCTATTTATTTTACAGGAAACTCTTTAGGGTTGCTTCCTAAAAAAGGAAAGAATGCTATCAATCAGGAATTAGAAGACTGGGGAAAACTAGGAGTAGAAGGTCATTTTGAAGCTAAAAACCCATGGTATTCTTACCATGAACTTTTTAAACCTTTGTTATCTCAAGTTGTTGGAGCTAAAGAATCTGAAGTCACAGCTCTAGGTGGTCTTACAGGAAATCTTCATTTTTTAATGGTTTCTTTTTACAGGCCATCAGCAAAAAGGTTTAAAATATTATGTGAAGGAAAAGCGTTCCCCTCTGATCAATATGCCTTAGAAAGCCAAGTTAAATTCCATGGATTAAACCCATCCGAAGCATTAATAGAATTGCATCCAAGAGATGGAGAACAGCATTTAAGGGAAGAAGACATTCTAAAAGCCATAGAAGAGAATTCAGAAGAAATTAGCCTTATAATGATTGGAGGTGTTAATTATTACACTGGTCAAGTAATGCCTATGGGAAAAATCACAAGAGCCGGCCATAAAGCAGGTGCAATTGTTGGCTTTGATTTGGCACATGCTTTTGGAAATATTGAATTAAAACTAAATGAATGGGGTGTTGATTTTGCTGCGTGGTGCTCGTATAAATATTTAAATTCGGGACCAGGCAGTGTTGCCGGAATCTTTGTGCATGAAAGACATGAAAACAACTCAGAGTTACCTCGTTTTGCCGGTTGGTGGGGGACCCCAACTGATGGAAGATTTAAAATGGAAAAAGGGTTTAAACCAGCTTTAGGTTCAGATGGCTGGCAGCTAAGTAATGCGCCTGTTCTATCAATGGCAATTCATAAAGTAGCTCTTGAAATACATCTTCAGGCAGGACTTGAAAATTTAAGAGCTAAACAGAAAACATTAACAGGCTATTTGGAGTTTATTCTAAAAGAAATTTCAAATAACAATGAAAGCATAAGATTCGAAATTATTACGCCTAAAGAGAGAGGCTCTCAATTATCAATTCTCACACACGGAAGCGGTAAACCACTTTTTGATTTAATGACTAAAAAGGGTGTAATTGCAGACTGGAGAGAACCTAATGTAATTAGAGTCGCTCCTGTTCCGCTATACAACTCCTATAGGGATGTATTTCGTTTTGGTAAAATAATTTCAGAATCTTTAATAGAATTAAATTAAAATGGATAAAGTAGCAATAATTGGAGCAGGACTGGTAGGGTCTTTACAGGCAATCATTTTAGCAAAAAAAGGTTATCAAGTAGACGTTTATGAACGAAGAGTAGACATGAGAAAGGTTGAAATTTCTGCAGGTAGATCTATCAACCTTGCCCTATCTAACCGAGGTTGGAAAGCTATAAAATTGGCAGGAATAACAGAAGAAATAGAAAAGATCGCAATTCCAATGTATGGAAGGATTATGCATCCAATTGATGGCGATAATTTTTACCAACAGTATGGAAAAGACGATGAAGCAATATATTCGGTAAGTAGAGGTGGATTAAATGTTCAATTAATGGATTCTGCTGATGCAATGAATAATGTTAACTTTCATTTTTCTATGCAATGCACAGATATTGACCTAGACAATAACAAAATAGCATTTAAAAATACCGAAAGTGGTGAAGAGAGTTTTATATCTCCTGACAGAATTTTTGCAACAGATGGTGCATTTTCAGCAATAAGAAGCAGGCTGCAAAGGACCGACCGCTTTAATTACGAGCAAATGTATTTAGACCATGGTTATAAAGAGCTTTATATCCCTGCAAATAATGATGGAAGTTTTAAGATGGATAAGAATGCGCTTCATATTTGGCCTCGTGGAGAATATATGTTAATCGCATTGGCAAATGAGGATGGCAGTTTTACTTGTACTTTGTTTTTCCCATTTGATGGAGAAAAGTCTTTCAACTCCTTAAAAACGAGAGGTGATGTAGAAGAATTCTTCAAAGAGATTTTTCCTGACACCATTGATTTGATGCCAAGCTTATTGGAAGATTATTTTGAAAACCCAACTTCTTCTTTAGTAACTGTAAGGTGTTCTCCATGGAATTACCTTGATAAGATTCTATTAATGGGAGATTCCTCTCATGCTATTGTTCCGTTTTACGGACAAGGAATGAATTCTGGCTTTGAGGATTGTTCTGTTTTTGATGAAATATTTGAAAAGAATAACAGAAATTGGGAAACAAGCTTTAAAGAATTCTCTGGTACTAGAAAAAAAGATGCCGATGCTATTAGCAATTTAGCAATTCAAAACTTTGTTGAAATGCGTGACAAAGTTGCGGACCAGAGCTTTTTACTTCGCAAGAAAATTGAAAAGAAAATTTATGAAAAATACCCATCAAAATGGATGCCTTTATACTCTCAGGTAACCTTTAGTCATATTCCATATTCTGAAGCGCTTGCTGCAGGTAAACGTCAGGAAAAAATTATGGACGTAATTATGGCAAAACCAAATATTGATACAATTTGGGACAGTCAGGAAGTTGAAAAAGAGATATTAGAACTTGCAAATGCTTAGGAAAGTCTTTTCAATAACAGGTTTACTGTTATTTAGTATGCCTTTACTTTGCCAAATTGATAAAGACTTATTTCCATTAGATCGGCAATACAGAAGATCGGGTTTTTATATTAATCCCGAATTAACTTATCTACTCCCAATTGGATCTACAAATAAAACAGAAACTGCCGACACTTTGACTTACCTGTATGAGGTTAATGGCTCAGGAAAGCTAAAATATGGAATAGAGCTCGGGTATTTTTATTCTTTTAAAAAATCAAAAATAGTTCATTTCCTTGAAGGAGGCATTGGCTATAGATCTTTTGCAGGAGGAGCTGAACATAAAGGAACTCTTTTTTTACCGTCTGATACATCTAATTATAGTTCATCAAACACCATTAACTACAATCTTGCTCATGTTAGCATAAGAGCAAATCATGTAAAGCAATTAAAACGGTATTCTTTCATAATAAATTCATTAGGTATTAATGCTAATTATGCCATATCAGAGAAGTTTGATAGATCTTTCGCATATCCAAGTAATTTTGACACGTTCACAAATAGTTTAAATGGATTTCTTACCTACCAAATAGGATTTGGCTATCGAATTACAAAACACACCATTCTAATTCCTTCTATAGAAACAACATTATTACAAGTTTTTCCAATTGACGATGTAAGAAGTAGTTTTAAATTCTTTAGTCATGATTATCAGCCAATAATTTTTAAGTTAAGGATAATGTTTCTAAGGAAAGACCCTGTAAATTGCAATGCTCCAATTTTTAAAGGGCCACAACCTGCGCTTTAAAAGAAGGGATTATTCTGTTTCTCATAACCAATAGTAGTTTCTGGTCCGTGACCTGAATAAACGGATATATCGTTCTCCAATGTAAAAAGTTTTTCTTTAATATTTCTTATTAAATCATCATGGTTCCCTCCAGGTAAATCTGTTCTACCAATACTACCTCTAAATAATACATCCCCTCCAATAATTACCTTTCCAGGTCTATCATAAAACACTACGTGACCGGGAGAATGACCAGGTACATGAAGTATTTCAAGCTTTGTGTTTCCAAAAACTATTTCGTCTCCTTCTTCAAAATTAATTTCTGCTTTTGGTGATGGCTTATAATTTAAACCATAAGTCATGGCAGAACGCCCTGCCATTGCTAAAATTGGTTCGTCTAGCAGGTGTAATTCTAGTTTAAGATTAAATTTTTCTGAAACGAATTGATTCCCAAAAACATGGTCAATATGAGCATGAGTATTTATTAATCTCACCGGTTTTAATTGGTTTAAGTTTAAATACTCAACAAGTTCATTTTCTTCCGAAGAATTATAACAGCCAGGGTCAACAATTATGCAATCTAAGGTGTCATCTGATAGAACATAAGTATTCTCTTGGAAGGGGCTAAATGTAAATGATTTTACTTTCATGAGTTTTGGGTGCTTTTAAAGGTCTTCAAATTTAATAATAGCTTATAAATTGGTACTTTTATTAACCGTTTAAATTTCTATTGAAACTCAACAAAATCCATATTAGAAGTCTTTTAGCATTGCTTATAAGTATTTGCTTTTTTAGCCAAGCCAATGCTCAATTTTACAACGGAACTCAAACTGATTTTGGTAAGAATAGGGTTCAATATGATTTCTTCGAATGGCAGTTCTATCGATTTAAAAAATTTGAAACTTACTTTTATACCGGTGGAAAAGAATTAGCTGTGCATACTGCAAAATATGCCAATAGCCGAATCCCAAAAATTGAAAAGTTCTTAGATTTTTATGCCGAAGAAAGACTACAGTTTGTTATCTACAATAAACAATCTCATTTCAGACAAAGCAATATTGGTTTAGCCTCTAACGAAAACTTTAATATTGGTGGAGTTACAAATATTGTTGGCTCAAAAGTATTTATCTATTTCGAAGGCGACTATGAGGACTTTAACAAACAAATTGAAGCTGGAATATATAAAGTCTTAATCTATCAAATGATTTACGGTGGTAATTGGAGAGAAATTTTAAGAAACTCTGCTTTACTTCATTTACCAGATTGGTACATAAGCGGGCTTGTTTCATATCTCTCAGATCCAAATGATCCCGAAATCAACTCTTACATTTCTGATGGTATTAAAAATGAGAAGTTTAAGCGATTTAATGGATTAATAAATGAAGATGCTGAAGTAGCAGGTCACTCAATGTGGCAATACATTGCTGACAATTACGGTAAAAACGTTATTTCTACCATTTTATACATGACTAGAGTTAGTAGAAATGTTGATGATGGCTTTCTCTATGCTATTGGGTCTCCGTTTGAAGATGTTTACAATAATTGGTTAGCCTATTACAAGTTAAAAATACAAACACAAGTCAATCAAGATAATCTCAGTTATGGAGAACCGGTTGACTTTAAAACACGAAAAGATAGGAAATACCAAAACCTAACTTATGCTCCTAATGAAAATTATTTCGCTTTTAACACAAATAAATTAGGTCAATATAAAATCTACATAGTAAACCAACAAACAAACAAAAAACAGAAGATATATACTGGTGATCATAAACTTGAACGTATTCAGGATTGCTCGTATCCAATAATAACTTGGCACCCAAATGGTGAAATATTAAACTTTATAATAGAAAAAAAGGGAGAAGTTTTATTACATGCCTATAATGTAAAAACCAAATCTTTAAATGTTAAACCTATTTTTAAAATGGAAAAGGTCTTATCTTTCAGTTATTCACCTAATGGGAAGCAAATTGTTTTTTCCGGTGTTGCAAAAGGACAAACCGATTTATACTTATATAACCCAATTGGGAATACTCAAAAAAAGATTACCGACGATATTTATTCTGACTTAAGCCCTAAGTTCTTAAACAATAATGGTGAGATTGTATTTGCCTCTAACAGAAACAACGACAGCCTAAATATTGAGCACGAACGTTCAAACTTTGCAACAGATATGGACATCTTCCTTTTAGACTTAAAAAAAGAGAATAAAATATCATCTATTACCGATACCGACAATGAAGAAGAGCTTTTCCCTTTTGGACTTAAAGTTAGAATAATATACCACCAAAATAAAAATGGTCGTATAAAAAGGTTTACTGCTAAATTTGACAGCACAGTTAGTCATATAGACACCATTGTGCACTATAATTATTTTTATAATTCAGAAAATATTGGGGCTTACGAGTTAAACCCTACCTCTATTAATGGCAATACAAATAGTAGTCAATTAAGTCAAATATATTATTCAGATAAACGCTATAGATTTTCAAGAACAGGATTTGATACGGAAAAAAGCAGCCCTAAATCCAAGGTAACTGATAAAGAGAGTTTTACCTCTAACAAATCATTTAGAAATATTGACGAAACCGCATATTTAGAAACCAAAAAATTTAAGCACAGTGAAGCCAAAAAAGAAGTAAATATTTATGATTACGAATTTGAGGGAACCACGAGTAATAAAGGCAAAGAATTAACACCTTCAAAAAAAATACTGCTTTCTGAAGATACTGAAATAGATACAGAGCTAGATTTTCCTACTCAAAGAATTTATAGGCCAAACTTTAGACCAGATAATTCAATAATCCAACTTAATAACGCTTTCATTAACGGTCAATATCAAATCTATAATGGAGGCCCATTTACAAACCCGGGTCTTGGAGTAAATTCTAAAATTGGGATTGTAGATTTAATGGAAGATTACAGAATATATGGTGGATTTAGAATAGCTGGAGACGTAAGCGAATATTCTCTAAATTATCAGAATTTACGAAATAGAATGGACAAAGAATATAGCATTACGAGAAGAGCGGAAAGGATCTCAAATGCATTTATTCCTACTGATATTAGAACTTTGCAAGGAGCATTTAGTATGAAGTGGCCATTTAGTGAAGTTGCAAGTATTAGAGGAAGTGCTGTAGCCAGAAATGACAAAAGAATTCCATTAGCAGGAAATTTAGATTCTTTAATTGCTCCTATTACAAATAAATATTGGGCTTCTTTAAAGGCTGCATACGTCTTTGATAACACCCAAGATGTAGCCTTAAACATTAAATTTGGAACAAGATTTAAAGTTTTTGCGGAACATTATGAACTAGTTTATTCGGATATTCCAGAAACAAATAGTTCTAACTTAACAGTTTTTGGATTTGATTTTAGGAATTACCAGAAAATCCACAAAGAAATTATTTTAGTGACACGTTTTGCTGGAAGTAAATCTATAGGATCTAATCCATTAGTTTATTATTTAGGAGGTGTCGATGAGTGGTGGAAGTCAAATCTATTCGATGAAAACACACCGATTGATAATTCTCAGAATTATGGGTTTCAGGCACTAGGAGCTAACATGAGAGGTTTTCTACAGAATGTAAGAAATGGTAATAATTTTGCCGTAATGAACAATGAAGTCAGAGTTCCTATATTTTCTTATTTAATAAATAGGCCTATCCAATCTAATTTTATTAGAAACTTCCAAGTAGTAGGATTTGGAGATATTGGAACCGCTTGGATAGGTGATAGTCCGTTTGCTGAAGACAATCCATTTAATAATGAGGTTCTTGTTAACGGACCTATAACCCTTACCTATGAGAACATAAATGACCCTATTGTTGGTGGGTTCGGATTCGGTTTTCGATCAACCTTACTTGGTTATTTTATAAGAGCAGATTGGGGATGGGGTGTCGAAAATGGTGTTGTTAGCGACGAATCTCTATTTATGTTTTCTTTAAGTCTTGATATATAAAACTATGACGACAAGCACCTTAATAATTCTCATTTGTATTGGTTTTTTAGCCGGAATTTTAAGTGGACTTATTGGAGTTGGTGGAGGAATAATTATAGTTCCTGCCTTAGTTTACTTCTTAGGGTTAAATCAGCATATGGCCCAAGGTACCAGCCTTGCACTTATGCTTCCACCTATAGGTATTTTGGCTGCAATGAATTATTACAAAGCTGGGCAACTAAATATTAAGTATGCCTTGGTGATTGCAGTTGCGTTTATTATCGGGGGGTATTTTGGTTCTAAATTGAGTATAGATTTCATCAGCGAAAGCGTAATGAAAAAGGTTTTTGGAGTTATTATGCTTATTGCCGCCGTTAAACTAGTATTCTTTTCTAAATGAAAAATATAGAATCAATCGTCGAGTCCTATGCAAATCAAATATTTGATGAGATCAATACAATTCGTAAGCATTTGCATATGCACCCTGAGTTATCATTTGAGGAACACGAGACTTCTAAATATTTAAAAAATAAACTTGAATCTTGGGGCATATCTATTGATGCAACTTGGGTTAAAACAGGATTTACTGTTTTAATCGATTCTGGAAAACCTGGAAAAACTATTGGTGTAAGAGCAGATTTGGATGCTTTGCCAATTGTTGAGAAAAATGATGTAGAATACAAGTCCAAAACTGATGGGATAATGCATGCTTGTGGTCATGATGTGCATTCCGCTTGTTTAATGGGCGTTGCTCAAACGCTTCACAATCATAAAGACTTATGGAGGGGTAAAGCTTTATTAATCTTCCAAGCGGGAGAGGAAAAACTACCAGGTGGGGCATCTTTGATGATAAAAGAAGGTTTGTTAGATAAGTATAATCCAGAGGTAATTCTTGCTCAACACGTATATCCTGAAATGGAAACAGGGAAGTGTGGTTTTAAGGCAGGAATGTACATGGCATCGGCAGATGAAATCTATTTAACTGTAAAAGGAAAGGGCGGGCATGCCGCATTACCACACACTAATATTGATAGTATTGTGATTGCTTCTAATATTATAGTGGCTTTGCAACAAGTTTCAAGCAGAATTGCTCCTCCAACTATTCCTACCATACTTTCTTTTGGAAAGATACAAGGTTTAGGTGCAACTAATGTAATTCCTGATGTAGTTGAAATCGAAGGTACTTTAAGAACAATGAATGAAAAGTGGCGAGCGATTTATCATCAAAAGATAAATCAAATTGCAACATCAACTGCTGAAGCATTTGGCGCTAAATGTATAGTTGATATAAGAAAAGGCTATCCATTTTTAGTTAATGACCCTGTATTAACTGATAAATCTGTGGAATTTGCAAAGGAATACCTTGGTCAAGAAAACATTGAAGAGCTCCCATTAAGAATGACAGCTGAGGATTTTTCATATTTCAGTCAGAAAGCTCCAACTTGTTTTTATCGTTTAGGAGTTGGAAACAAAAAAAAGGGAATTATCCACAGTGTACATAATCCCCAATTTGATATTGACGAAAATTCTTTAAAAATTGGTGTTGGTCTTATGTCAAATTTGATAATTAAACACTCTATTTAACTACAATTACCATATACCTGGATGCTCTCCAGAAATCTTCTGAGTTTGTAATTACAAGACTATCTATCTTTCCGTCTTTTCCAACAAACTCATATGACCCTGTTGGATGAGTTGTTACTAGCTCAGCATCGTCAGCATAAATCAAAAATGATTTCTGTTCTCTTATGTCAATTCTACTAAAGTATTCCTTGTTGAAGTTATCCTTCATAGTTTGACTTTTACCCAAACCTAAAACACCACCTTCTTTTGTTAGTACATTCTTTTCTTTTAACTCCTTATATGTTCCATAAGCATAATAAGCCTCATTCATTTCATCAACCTTATCCTCAATTACTCGGTCTTTAACTTTGTTGCTGTAAGAAAGAGAATCAATAGAAAAATACAAGTCACCTATTTCTAGGTTCTTAGTTTTTAGGACTTCATTCAACCTTGCTATTTCAACGTTCTTCTCTTCTAATTGCGCATTTAATCGATCAATTAATTTCCTAAACTCACTAATTTTAACATTGGACTTTTGTAGTTTGGAATTTAGTTTAGCTATTTTATCCTCATTTTGTTTCATTAGGTCGCTTATCAAAGCGATATCATTCTGGATATTATCCTTTTTTGCTATAGCATCCTCTCCACGAGTATTGACTGTTATAAACCCTTCTCTTCGCTTAATCTCATTAAGATTATCCTGAATTTCATTGAAACTAGCCAACATATCGTTTATTAAAGAATCCTGCTGCTGATTTTCTTCATTCAATTCAGTATTTTCATTTGACAATTGATGGACCTTCTCTTGATTACAGGCACTTAATCCGATAAATAAAATTGAAGTATAAATAAGTTTTTTCATAGCTATTATAATATGATGCAAATATGCAATAAAAAAAATTCTAAGCTTAGCATTTTAGATTAATTAACGAACCGAACATTCAGCTCAAATTAAGATTAATTTTGTCAAAAAATTATATATGAAAATAAGAAGTAAAATACTCGCATTAAGTCTTGTATTATTAACTAGCATGACATACTCGCAAGAAAATAGCTGGGAATCTGTAAAAACAAATCGAGCAGGAGAATTAACTGTTCTTTACAATGAAAATGAGCCATTTGCATATACAGGTGCAAATAATAAAGTTGAAGGAATTGAAGCAGATATTTTAAATTATTTTGTTGAATGGCTTTGGGAAAAGAAAAAGGTTAAACTTAAATTAAATTATGAGAAGTCGTCGAACTTTAAAACCATGTTTGATGAAGTAACGAGCGGTGGGAGTGATATTATGGGAACTGGAACTGTTTCAATAGCTGCTGAAAGAAGAGATTTTGTTCAATTTTCTGCCCCTTATTTAAAGAATATTTCTGTGCTTGTTACAAATGGATCAATGCCTACTTTAAGAAAATTTAATAATGTAACAAATATATTTTCGGGTCTTACTCCAATTACGATTAAAGGAAGTATTCATGAAGAACATGTTAAGATTATAATTAAGTCTTCGCATACAGACACTGCGCCTATTTATGTTGAAAAGCCACTAGAAATAATTAATAAAATAGTAGAGAATGAAAGGTACTACGGTTATATTGATATTATTAACTATTGGTCATATGTTAAATCAAGCTCTGAGTATATTAAAATGCATAGAGTGGCAAATAAATCAGAAGAAGAGTTTGCTTTTATATTTCCACTAGAATCAGATTGGAATATAATTTTTAATGAGTTTTTCGAAAGTGGTTTTGGTTTTACATCAACTAAAGATTACAGAAGAATTTTAGAGCGTCATTTAGGTTACGAAATCCTCAATAAGGTTGAGATAAACTAAAATGAATGTCCACAAAAAAAGGGCATCGAAATTCGATGCCCTTTTTTATTAATACATTTCTTGTTTATTGGAGAACAAATCTAACAGGAACAGTATACTGAACTCTTACTGCTTTTCCTCGTTGTTTACCAGGCTTCATTTTTGGTAATTTCTCAACCGCTTGAATTGCTGCTTTATCTAACATTGCTCCTCCTGCAACTCCACGAATTACTTGAATGTCATCAACTTCCCCTTTTTCGTTTACTAAATACCTTATGTAAACAGTACCTTGGATTTCGGCGTCCTTGGCCATTGGTGGGTACTTGGTATTTCTTGCAATTTCAGCTTGAATTTTTGCTTGAGAACAGTTTTGGATTTCTGCCTTACTTCCTGCATCTTCACAACCTGGAAAAACAGGCATATCCTCAACAATTGTAAAAATCTCTGCCTCTTCAATAACCTCTTCAGGTTGTTCAAAAATTTCTGTCTCCATATCGGCTTCAGAATCTTCAATTTCAACTTCGTTTTCAATCTCCTTATCATCTTCCACAATTTCTAATATCTCTTGTGGTGGCGGTGGTGGCGGTGGTGGCGGTGGTGGTGGTTGATTCTGTTGTGTAATAGGGATGATTTCTTCTTCGATATCATCAACTTGTAATGTTCCTAATGAATTAGGACCAGACTCAAAGGTTTTCCACTCGAATGCAACCAATACTATGGCTAAAACAAGCACTAAACCGATCATAAAAAAGACTCCTTTTTTATCTTCTAGATCTGCTTTTGGGTTTTTCTTTACTTCCATGGTAAAATTAATTTCTTCAATTGCTAAAGTAATAATTATTACGATTAATAGATAATACTCATATCACCAAAATGTTAAGTTTTGTATTTATACCTTAACAAAATATAGGCTATTAAAATTCCCAACAAATTGGCTAAGAAATCAGCAAACTCTCCTTGTCGATTTAAGATAAAGAAGTGCTGAATGAGTTCTGTTAATAACGAAAATACTACCGCAAAAATTGTAACATACTTAAATCCTTTTGAGTTGTAGCTCAACGGAATTAAAAAAAGCATTTCAAGCGTAAAATACATTCCGATATGCGCAACTTTGTCAGCGCTAAAAAAAGAAGGTATTTGTATGTTTTCGAGTGAACTAAAACTTAAGTAACAAATGGATAAAACCCATAATGTAATAGGCAGCCAATTGAGGATTTTTTTAACCAATCTCAGCTTGGTATGCTTCTGCACTAAGCAAAGCGTCTAATTCTGAAGCATCTTCAATCTTCACTTTAATCATCCAACCCTCTCCGTAAGGATCTGAGTTTACAGATTCAGGAGCTGATTCAATACCTTCGTTAAATTCAATTACTTCACCTTTTATTGGCATAAATAAGTCTGAAACTGTTTTAACCGCTTCCACCGTGCCAAAAACTTCGCCTTTATCAAGATTTTCACCTTCTGTTTCAATTTCTACATAAACAATATCACCAAGTTCCCCTTGTGCAAAGTCAGTAATTCCAATAGTTGCCACATCACCATCTATTTTAATCCATTCGTGGTCTGAAGTATATTTTAATTCTGAAGGAATATTCATTTTATTATGTTTTTATTTTTGCCCAAATTTAGGATTAAAGGCTTTATTGTGAAAGTGTAAATCGTAATCTTATTCCGGCATTTGAGTTTGCAGTTGGAAATGTAGATGATATCAATGGAGTATTTGCAACCCTATCATAGAATAAACTTAAGTTAAGCTTAGTGCTAAACTTATAATCCGCTGTAAACTTAACTGAGAAAATTCGCTGTCCTGCTGTTAGCTCATTTCTATTCTCAACTATTCTTCTGATAATAGTTCTGTTATCTCTAATAGAAATATCTGCTCGTAAATCTAAATCACTGGCTCGATCTAGTTTACCGACTTTAAAAGGTAGTTTTAAATTTGAAATTCGGTATCCTAAACCAACTATATATTCTTTACCGGTTACTTCAGTCACTTGGTTGTTGGCAAAACTCATAGAAACATTTCTATCGCGTCTCAATTCTAATCTAGTTAATAAGCTACTATTCCAAGTCATGTCCACATTAATTAACGGACTAAAACTTTCAACTATACTCGCTGTTGTTAATTGCTTGTCGGTAATAAAGTTGTTATTTACATCTCTAACAGATGGACTGCCGTTCTCTTGATCAAAGTTTTGATTTCTAGTATATGACCCAACACTAAAAGTAGATCTATACCTGTGGTTTAAGGTTACTGTTCTAAAATATTTTTTAAAGAATGGAATTTTAGATAAACCATCATAAGTTACATTCCAGTTTGGAAGGGGCAACATTCTCGTAAAATCTGATATACCTATTGTGTTTGGATCCTGATCTCCATAGGCAGAAAGGAATGAATAAAGCAATACTTCCTGTGATGAAGCACCATAGCCATCTCCAAATTCTCCAAGTGAGTCTAATGAATTCACGTTTCTTGCTGACAATCGTTGAGAAATTATGGCTCTGTTTTCCCTTAATTGATCGAAAGTGGAATTTGCAAATGTTCGTTCGTCATCATTCACAAATGTGGTTCCGAAGCTCAAAAATGATTGGCTATAACTTCCTGTGACAACAGGAGCAGCTTCAAAATTGTAAACGCCTGTACTATCATCAAAAAAGAAATATCGATTAACATTTTGTGCTACATTTTTACTAGCTTCTAACTGAATTCGCAAGCCATTAATTGGCCTTAAAGTAGCACGTATACTAAATTGTTGTGTGGATGTTCTCGAAAAATCACCACTTACAAACACACCGTCGATTAACCAATCATTATCAAACGCTTCTTGCAAAAATTGATCTCCCGGTTCTTGGAAACCAGCAACAAACCGATAACCCGGGGCGCTCCAATCTGGTGATAAACCAAGTATATTTGTTTTCTCCCCAAAATTGGGTAGTACAGTCCCATTCGTTTCGCTGTAATTAATAGAAATAGTTTTCAAACTCATTATAGTATGTAAGGAGTAATCGACAAAGTATTTTTCTATTATATTTTTATCATTTTCTAGCGTATCCGGGGTTTCTTTAGCTAGGGATTCTAGTTCCTTTTTTAGTGAGTCAGCTTGCTCAGGAGCGGCTGTTTTAAGCGCTTTTTCAATTTCTTTCGTTTTCTTTTTAATCTCTTTAATTTCTTTTTTATTTTCTTGAAGCTTTTTCTTTTGTTGTATGTTAGGGTTCTTAAGTTGTCGAATATATTCTGACTTGTTATAAAGCGTTTCCATATTCAATTGCCCTTGAAGTGTTGTAGTATTCGAGTTAGCAATATTACTTCCCAATAAAGTATCAGAATCCGGATTACCTACAATATCCCAAGAGTATGTTCCGGAGTATCTAAAGTTACCTGATATGAAGTCTAAACCTGGTAGTTTATTAAAAGGAATTGTATAGTTTATGTCAAAATTGTGGTTGTAATTGGTGTTGTCTCCAAAACCCCGAATATTTTTCCAAACTTCGGTTTGAAACCTTTCGTATTGGTCCGTATTTCTCCTATCAACCTCTCCTGGAGGTTCTCCAATTAAAGACCTATTAGTTGCATTAAAATTGAATGTAATCGATTTGGTAAAGTTGTGTCTTAAAGTATAATTCCTAGACCAATTAAAGGCTTTCTGGTAGAAAGTTGGAGATTCAAAAATAAAAGAAGACCCACCTGTTATGTTTCTTGCTTTTCTTTCTTGATAGGTTCTATCAAATAATGATTGAACACTTATTTGATTCGGAACCGGATTAAAATTAAAGTCTTTTATGAACCTAAGAGCTCTTTTCTCTTTAAAGAACTTCATCTTTTTAAAAGGCTCAATATTTTTAGCCTTACCAGAGAAGTTATAGTTTATGGCTCCCCTGTAAGTTTTAGTTTTATCAAACTTTGTATTTATATCTCTTCTAAAAACTTCGGAGTAGGCATAAGTAAATGATAAGTTCTCAATATCATATATGTTACTCCGCTTTTTATTTGGGCCAGGTAGTTTACGAACATTAGTAAAATTGATACTTCGCCTTCGGGTAATATCGTCAGTAATACTTCTAATAGAATCTTTGTAGTCCTTTGTTAATTCGTCAGATGCCAATAAGTCTCTCATTTTTATATCCGGATCAAGTGGATTAAACTCAGGTCTAATAATGTTTTCGGAAACGGAATAATACATTGGAATACTAACGTTCGTTCCTTCCGGTAAAAATTTAGACAGTTCTAAACTAGTAGATATATCATATTGCTGAACTGTTTCCCTTTGTCTTTCATTTAGTTTCTGCTCAAGACTTCCCCAACCTGGAGTGCTCATGCTTCCGGAGATATTAAACGTTCCTAAATCGGCAACTTTAGCATTTACCCGAGCTTGAGCGGCCCAGCCTCCATCGTTGTTAAAGTCTGATAATCTTAGTTCATTGACCCAAACCTCAGCACATTTACTTAATCCATCATCATCTTGGTTTACACTGCTTGCTCTTGGGTTTCTTACCCCTATCATTACTACTCTTACCTCAGCAAGATTCGGATTACCTTTAACTCTAATGGTATTGTTACCGTCCTGAGATTCATAAACTCCGGTAACACTTACACCTGTGCCATTCAATGCTAACCTATTTCTAGTTTGTTTTACATCAATTAGTTTGTCAAATTTTAAGTCAATATCATTGGCATCTGGCCAAATTTGTTCAGGAGAATTTTGTCCCGGAAGAGTAACCTGCAGTGGAACTTCATATTCGTAGTAGTTGTTTTCAAAGTCTGTTCCTAATCTTAAAACAACTGAAACATCTCCATTATCAAGCATTTGGTTTACGTCTCCGGCTTCCGCATGAGAAAACATCTTTAACCTTTCATATTGCCTTATGTCTAAGTCCAAATACCTAAAAGCAAACTTTGAATAACCATCTTGTAAATCACACACATCTAATACAAGCGACTGCTCATTAAGCTGCCTTAGGTTTGTTGTTCCAAAATCTATTTCACGTGTAATATCAGGTGGGATAGCATAGTTTATAGGTATTCTATTCGAATTTTCTTCCACATTAACTGCTCCAATATTAAAAGTAGTTGAGCCAGGTTCGTTACCATGTGTATCTCCTGTTGGTATTTCATCTCGGTTATAAGATCTCCACTCACCTCTAACAAGACCTAGCCTTGCGAAACGCACAACCACTTCTTCATTAAATCCCTTAAGGAACATTCTCATAAATCGAATTGATTTAAAGTCACGTATGTTTCCAATAACTTTTTCAGGGTCTCGGATTGGGATTTTAAATTGATACCAGTTTACCTCTTTAGTTTGTCCATTTACATTTTTTGTTGCTCTAACAACGTCAGTAATGTAGTTTATACCAACATTGTTTGGTTGTAATAAATCTGGACTTAATCTAACTTTATATTGGTAATAACTCTCAGTTCTGTCTAAGTTGAAGTTTCTATTAACGTCCTCTACATCAGGAAGAGTTGTTGCAGCAGTAGGATAAGCTTCCGGAGATTGCTCTGCAGTTGGAGAGTTTCCTTGATGCCCATTAAACTTCTTGTATCTATCAAGAATTGACAATTGCTGCGCATCGTAATCACTTCCTCTATAATAATGAAAGTTATCTTTGGACGGATCATTAAAAAACTCAGTAAAAACTGCAGGGTCAACAATAGTCCTAAGTGAATCTAAATAATCAACAAAAAAGGTCTGCTCTCGTGCATCTGAAAGTCCATCTAACCCAACATCCTGGAACTCTCTTGAGGCAGGGTTGTTATCAAAAGCATTTACAACAGATTGAATCGTTGGAATTCTTCCCCATGCAGTTGGGTCTGTATTATTTAGTGATCCATCAACAGCGTAACCGTTTTCAAAAGTTTTCCTCGAATCTTTTAAAATATCTTCTGAAACTGATCCGATATTAAAGTAAAGATCACCCCCAGCATGATTAGGATTACCATCTTGCTCATTAAAAGGGTCCATTATCCAAAACTGAATAAACTCAACATTGGAAGCTTCAAAATCACTAGACTGAATTTCTCTCATGATCCCACCCCAACGAGATTGTGGATCTCTTAAAGAACCATCTCGATTAAGTCCAGATGAAAAAGCAGTAGGGCTAGTTTCATAATTATATGGTCCTCTTTCTGTTGGGTAAAAAGCTAAATCTAATGTTGGTAAATTATTTATCAAACCCGGCTCAGGATCCTTGTTTGGGAATACTTCAGTTTCTAATATTTCTCGAGAAAAGTTGTTTGCCTGGCTTACTGAGTTTTGAATATGTCCGGGAGTCCTTGTATCATTTCGGAAAAATAATGGGTCGATAGTATACCATGCTAATTTCGCGCGATTATATCCATAAGCCTTATCATTATTCAAATTCCCTTCTCTCAATAAATCATCTTGTCCTTGAGGAGTACTCGCTAAATACCAGCTATTTGCTGATCTAATGTCAATTACAGTTTGAGAACCTTCAAAATCATCGATATATGCAATTCCACTCTTTGTAATCGCTCTAGAATTACCAGGAAATAATCGAGCTGCCTCTGCAGTAATCGTTAAAGTGGACTTCTCTTTGGTAGCATAAAATGGAAGTAAATCAACTGCCTTAGTTAAAAACGGAGCGTCTGTTCTATAGGAACCGTCAATGCCTACTACTGTGTTTGATATAGGCTCATCTCCAATATTAATCTTTCTTGTTAGCGGCCTTTCTGTTAAGTTTAAAATTGTACCCCCAATATTTAAATCCTCTGAAAATCGATAATCAAATCTTGATCCAATTAATGTTTTTGTTTGGATGTTAAATAAGGAATTACTTCCCAATGAAACTTTTATTGGCTGGCCTGAAGCTAATATTCCTTCATTTAGAATTTTTACTCTTCCTAAGTTATAATCAACTGTATAATCAACATTTTCGGTTAGTTGAGCTCCTCCAGCAGTAACGGTTACAGAGCCCTGAGGTATGTTAAATGCATTTAGTGAAATTTCAGAACCTGAACTTGATTGATACCTTCCTCTAAAAGAATATCGGTTATGATCTACATCTTGCTGGGCTAGTATTCTAGTTGTTGAGTAAAGCGAATCGTAAGCATATTTAGTTGCTAAGTTTGGATCATCAAATCGTCGTTTTAAAAAAGACCCAAAGGGCTCTAAAACAGGAAAATATACTCTACCGTTCTGTGGGTTAATCGTAACATTTTGGATAAAATCAAATAGTCCATCCGGTGTTGGGTCGTTTACGACAGAAATTCTATCTAAGCCTAACACATTGATTAACGGCTTATTTTCGTTCTTCCCTTCAGGAAAGTATGGAATTTCAACTCCTGTTTCTTGATTTAGATACCAAATTTCAAAATTGAAATTCTCCGGGCTAATATTAAACGCGTCTAAAGAATAAACGTTCTTCATCATTAAATCCCAACTAGGTAATGTTGGGTCAATAATAGTTCCCTTTAATAATTTAAGGTACAATGCTTGCTGACCATCTATACCATCGGTTGATAGATCACCTACTTGATAAACTTGACCATTATAGGTATAACGAAATGCTACAGCTAATACATCTTGCGGATTTAAAGTTCTATTTAATGAAATATATCCTAACTCAGGGTTTAAGGTATATTCATTGGGGGACAATAATACAGCATTTTCAAGTCTTTCGTAATCAGAGCCACTTACTAAGCCTTCTGCTTGAAGTCTTGTATCTGCATTATTAAAATTTCTGATATCCTCGGCATTTTGAAAACCTCCTGTAAGATTAGCATACAAATCATTAGAAGAGTTATCTGAAATACTCTGACCGCTTGTTTTTGATACTACCTCAGGATTATATAACCTTCTATCAGATCCTAAATCTGTAAAAGCAAGAATATTTCTTGTGTTGTTAAAACTTCCTTGTGTATTTGTGATGTATACCTCAACAGCAGTAATATTAATTCTAGAAGTTATTCTAGGCGGACTCGACAAGTTTGGTTCATAGCTATCTCTAAATAAGTGTGATAAAAAGTAGTGCTTATTCTCCTCATACTCTGAAGCTGATTTCTCAAACTCTTGAACCTGAGCACCTCCACTTACATTTATCTCTTTCTTCTCTCCATTTTCTTGCGAAAAAATCGTTGTCACACGCAGTCTTCCAAACTGCAATTCAGTTTTTACTCCAAATAGAGTTTGACTCCCGGTAATCAAAGAACTTTGAAGTGGCAATGCAACATTACCTGCTTCTATCTTTTGGATAATTTCATCTTCATATCCTGTATACTCAAGCTTCGTCTGATTCTCAAAATCAAATGTTGCTTCAGTATTATAGCTTGTTTGAAGTTTTAACTTCTCACCAATATTTCCAATTACGTTTAACTGTATTTTTTGGTTAAAATCAAATGTACTTGTCCGCCTTTGTCTTTCAGGTAAAATTGGATTATCTCTTCGGGCAGTATTAATACCAAAGGATAATTCAGCAGAACCTTGTGGTCTAATATCAATAGTGTTACCGCCAAAAATTCTATCAAACAACTCCCCTTTTACGTTTAATTGTGGTCTAAACCCTTGAGATTTATTAAGTGTTTCAGCAGCTGACTTCTGTCTCCAAAAATCTTTATTACTTTCCGATTCGCTATAATTCAAATACTCCTCAAGAGTCATCTGATTGGGCTCTCGAAAATAGCTATCACCTAATTTCTGATAGTAATTATATTCCCCTGTTTCTGGGTCGTAAATAAACTCCTTGGTTACATTTGAGGGGTCGCCTAAGTATAATGGACTTTTGTTATCATCAAACCCTTTATTACTCTCATCTTCAAATGGATAAATTAAGTCTATATCATTTGAATCTGTTTCAGTTGAATCTAAAGAAGAGAATATTTCGAGGTCGCCATCACTTAATTCTGGTTCAATAGGATTAAAAGCAAGTAAGGAACCCATAAAGGTTCCTACGAAAGTTAAGGGCAGTAATACCCTTCTTATATTTTGCTTGTGGGGAATCAAACTTATTTATCTATCTAGCTTTTAAAGCATTCTTTATTACATCTTCCACTCCGTATTCAGGATTTGACTTCAAGATTTTTGTTATTGTTTTTTCAGCTAAAGACTTATTAAACCCAAGCATTACCAGTGCAGATAACGCTTCTTCTTTAATAGTATTGTCTAAATTCCCTGAATTGTCAATTTCTATATTTTCTTTTGATATTTTATCTTTTAGATCGATAATTATTCTTTGTGCAGATTTAGGTCCAATCCCTTTAACACCTTTAAACCAAGCAACGTTTCCTGACAGTATCGCCTCCTGTATTTCTGAAGCATCGCCAGAAGATAAAACCATAATTGCGGTAGACGGACCAACACCGGATACAGAAATCAGCAACTGAAACAACTTTTTTTCTGATGCAGAAATAAATCCATACAATAGTTGGGCATCCTCCCTAACAACTAAATGCGTAAATAATTTACAGTTTTCCTCCGCACCAATTTTTGAATAGGTGTTCAGTGGAATGTTGATATGGTAACCAACACCGTTGCATTCAATCACTGCATATGTTGGCGTTTTTTCTACTAGTTTACCTTTAATATGAGCTATCATAATTTATCTTTTTCTAGTTTGAGCATCTACAGCAGCAATGGTGGCCATATTTACAATCTCTCTTACACTACTTCCTAATTGAAGAATATGAACTGGCTTATTAAGACCCAATAAAATTGGACCTATTGCCTCTTGTTCTCCAATTTCTTGAACTAGTTTGTAAGCAATATTTCCTGCAGATAAATTTGGGAAGATTAAAACATTAACCTTCTTGTTTACCAGCTTTGAGAATGGAAACTTCTCCTTCATCAATTCCTTACTTAAAGCAAAGTTTGCTTGAAGTTCCCCATCTACAACTATCTCAGGATGTTCTTCGTGTAATATTTTTACAGCCTCAGCTACTTTTCTAGATTCCTCAAATTCTGATGATCCAAAATTTGCAAATGATAGCATTGCAATACGAGGACTAATTTTTAATCGCTCAACTGATTTTGCTGTCAAAGCAGTGATATCAGCTAAATCTCTTGCAGAAGGATTAACGTTTATAGTAGTATCTGCGAAGAATAATGGACCATTCTTTGTTATTAAAATATACATCCCTGCAATCTTATTCACTCCTTTTTGAGTGCCAATAACTTGTAGTGCAGGTCTTATAGTTTCAGGATAATTTCTTGTAATTCCACTAATAAACGCATCAGCGTCACCTTGCTCAACCATCATAGCACCAAAGTGATTTCTGTCTCGCATTTTGTGGCGAGCCTCGTACTGAGTTACGCCTCTACGTTGTCTTTTTTCGAATAAAACATCACCATACTTTATTCGAGTTTCTCTTAGTTCTGGAGCTTTCGGATCAATAATTTGAACTCCATCTAACTCTAAATTATTCTCTTCAATTAAAGGTGTTATTCTTTCTAAACTTCCCAACAATATAGGAATTGCAATATTTTCGTCTTTTACAATTTGAGCCGCTTTTAAAACCCTATAGTTATCAGCTTCAGCAAAGACAAGCCTCTGTGGTTTGCGCTGAGCTCGCTCAGTCATATTTTTAATAAGCTTATTGTCTAATCCAAGTCTTTTACTTAGCTCTAAATCATATTCACCCCAATCTGTAATTGGTTTTTGAGCGATATTAGAATCCATTGCTGCTTTAGCAACAGCAGGAGCTATTGCAATTAGTAATCTCGGATCCATTGGTTTAGGAATAATAAATTCTCTTCCGAAGGAAAGATTTCTAGAGTCATAAGCCTCATTTACTTCTTCAGGAACAGGCTCCTTAGCAATTTCAGCAATTGCCTTAACAGCCGCTAGTTTCATTTCTTCATTTATACCTGTTGCTCTTACATCAAGTGCTCCTCTAAATATAAATGGAAATCCTAAAACGTTATTAACTTGATTCGGATGGTCTGACCTTCCAGTAGCCATGATAATGTCTTTTCTTGCTGCCATTGCCTCCTTGTAAGGTATCTCAGGGTTTGGATTTGCTAAAGCAAAAACAATCGGATTTTCAGCCATGGACTGAATCATCTTTTTATTTAGAATATCCGCTTTCGAAAGTCCTAGAAACATGTCTGCATCTTTCATTGCTTCTTCCAGAGTACGAATATCTCTACTAGAAGCAAACATCTCCTTATGCTTGGTTAAGTTTGGAGAGTCTTTACGAATAACTCCCTTCCTATCAAGCATTACTATATTTTCAAGTTTGGCTCCTAGTGCAAGATATAATTTTACACATGCCATAGCAGATGCACCAGCCCCACTTACAACTATTTTTATATCTTCAATTTTCTTTTCAGCTATCTCAAGTGCATTTAATAATGCAGCGGAGGAAATAATTGCAGTTCCATGCTGATCATCATGCATAATAGGAATATCTAACTCCTCTTTTAATCTATTTTCAATTTCGAAACATTCGGGCGCTTTAATATCCTCTAAGTTAATTCCACCGAAAGTTGGAGCAATTGCTTTTACAGTATTAACGAAACTATCGACGTCTTTGCAATCTACCTCTATGTCAAAAACATCTATGTCTGCAAAGATTTTAAAGAGCAATCCTTTACCTTCCATAACTGGTTTAGATGCTTCGGGTCCAATATCTCCTAAACCTAAGACCGCTGTTCCATTAGAAATAACTGCCACTAAATTACCTTTTGCTGTATATTTATAAACGTCTTCCTTTTTCTTATCAATTTTCAAACATGGCTCAGCTACCCCCGGCGAATACGCAAGTGCTAAGTCTCTTTGAGAATGATAAGGTTTTGTAGGTACAACTTCAATTTTTCCCGGCTTACCCTCCGAGTGATAATCTAATGCCTCAATCTGTTTTCTTGAGTCGGCCATATTCATTATTTTAGGACTGATAAAAGTAAGCATTAAGCTTAGTAAAAGCCCAATAATTTCAACTAATCTAAAACATTAAACCTTTAAAAATGAGAAAAAACTAATTGTGTTTTCAGGAGCTGGAATGAGTGCGGAAAGTGGATTAAAAACATTTAGAGATAATGGTGGATTATGGGAAGATTACAACGTTTACGAAGTTGCAACTCCTGAAGCCTGGGTAAAAAATCCCGAATTAGTATTAAAGTTCTATAACGAGAGAAGGAAACAGCTCATAAAAGCAAGTTTTAACAATGCACACAAAGTAGTTGCTGATTTAGAGCAACAATTTGACGTAATTGTTATTACACAAAACATCGATAATTTACATGAAAAAGCTGGAAGCAAAAATGTAGTTCATTTACATGGAGAATTGATGAAAGCAAGATGTGAAAATAACGAACATGACACCTATAAATTAAATAATGAGGAGCTAAAACTAGGAGACCTATCAGAGAGTGGATTTCAGCTTAGACCACATGTAGTTTGGTTTGGTGAAGAGGTGCCTGCAATGGATGAAGCTATTAAGACGATAATCGATGCAGAGGTTTTTATAGTTATTGGTACTTCTTTAAATGTTTACCCCGCTGCTAACCTTATTCATTATTTACCTAGTAATTGCGACAAGTATTTAATAGACCCTAAGCCAAATGAAATTCAATTAGATAACTCATGGAAAATAATAAAAGAAACTGCCGCAAAAGGAATGGTTATTGTTCAAAATCATTTAAATAAAAAAAGCGATTCCATTAAATGAAATCGCTTAACAAATAGTTTAAATTTAAATCCTATTCAATTATTATTTTCTTTGTTTCTACTTGAACCCCTTCAGCAACAAGTCTAACAAAATAAATACCAGAGGAAACTTCTTGCGTATTTAAATTAAATTTTTTCGACCCAACAGGAACATTGTTTAATGCAACTCTTTTTCCAGTAATGTCCAAAATTTCAACATACTGCTCTCTAAAATTCAATTCACTTTTAAAGTTTAAAACAGTATTTTCATTTGCAGGGTTTGGATAAATATCAAAACCAAATTGAGCAATTTCTTCATCTGACAAACCTGTTAAATAACTTAAACTAAAGTTTATTGTGATTGAAGAAGTAAATGAAGAACGCGGGGTTACGTCAATAAAATCATATCTGTAATATCCTTCTCCAACCACTTCGTTTGAATTGTCAAGATAAACTGTGATTGGAATATCTCCGGCAGCAGTATCCATTGGATTTGTTTTAACAGGATCATTAATAACCCATGTATTAAGCCCTCCTTGCGGCTCAACATAGCAATTAGTCCCCCAGCATAATTGGTCAACAATTCCTGAAATACCTTGAACTTTTACTCTAGTAACATCAATTAGCATTGTATCGTTTGTAGCGTTATATGGGAATACAAACTTTTTAGCCTCTATTAAAGGTTGCGATTGTGCTGTAGAATCAATTGCAAACCAAAAAGTAATTGTATCATTATCAGCTAAATCTCCGTTTTTATCGTAAAGCTGAATTTGCGAAAACGCAGTCGTACAAATTAAAACTGTAATCAAAGTTGTAAAAATTCTCTTCATATCTTTTGTATTAGCCTCCAAAGGTACGAACTAATAATTTTTTACACAAAAAAAACAAGTTATTTAGGTTGGTATCAAATTTGTAATTTAGCATTCCTAAAATCAACAATTATGAAAAATTCAATTAACAAATTATTATTCTTTATCTCATTGCTAAGTTCTGTTTCTCTAATTGCACAAGAAGGAAGTAATACAGTTCCAGCTGTAAATGTTCAAAAGCTAGATGGAAGTGCTTTTAGCACTGGAGATCTTGAAAATGATGGTAGCCCGATAATTATAAATTTTTGGGCAACATGGTGTAGTCCATGTAAAAGAGAGCTAAATAATATTGCAGAAATGTATGAAGAATGGCAAGATGAGACTGGAGTGAAAATTGTTGCTATCTCAATTGACGATGCAAGAAACATGGCAAAAGTTGCTCCTTATGTAAATGGTAAAGCCTGGGAATATGAAGTTTACATCGATCCAAATGGTGATTTTAAAAGAGCTCTTGGAGTAAACAATGTTCCTCATACATTTTTAGTAGATAGCAAAGGAAGTATTGTTTGGCAGCATAATTCGTATTCAGAAGGAGATGAATATGAGCTTTTTGAGCTAGTTCAAAAACTTGCCAATGGAGAAAGCATAGAAGATTAAGACCCCTACCCCATACTAATCAACGGAAATGAATTTAAAAACATTCTCATTAATCCTACTTTCTATTTGTGGATTAACCCAAGTGTTCGCTCAAAATTTCGAACAAAAAATGTCTCAAGGTCAAATTAGGGGAAACTTTCAATTTGATATGCAATACTATCGAGAGGATAGTATTATTGGTGCACAGCAGCCAAATGAACAGGTCTTATCTAATGGCTTTCTAAATTTAGTTTACACCAATGGTAATTTCACAACCGGTTTTAGATATGAAAGTTATCAAAACGCATTACTTGGTTTTCCTGAGGGATACCGCGGCAATGGTATTACATATCGATTTGCCACTTATCAAAAAGAAAAACTAACAGTTACAGCTGGAAACTTTTATGAGCAATTTGGAAATGGACTATCCTTTAGAGCCTATGAAGAAAGGGGGCTTGGTTATGATAATGCCATGGACGGAATCAGAATTAAATATGAATTGATGGACGGAGTAACCCTTACTGGAATTACTGGTAAACAAAGGTTATTCTTCGATTTCGGTGAAGGTATCGTAAGAGGGTTTGACGCTAGTGTGAGCTTAAATTCTCTTGTTCCAAAACTAAAAGAAAATAAAACAAAAATTATTTTTGGAGGAAGTGCAGTCAGCAAATATCAACCAGATCAAGATTCAAGGTATATTTTACCTGAAAATGTATCCACAGTTGCAGGAAGAGTAAATGTTAACCGAGGAAAAGTTAATATTAATGCAGAGTATGCTTTTAAAAGTAATGACCCCTCATCAGATAACGGATTTATTTATAGAAGTGGAGAGGCCATGTTTTTACAAACATCTTATTCTCAGAAAGGCTTTGGTTTAGTTTTAGCGGCAAAAAGAAATGATAACATGAGTTTTAGGTCAGACAGAAATGAGGCACAGCAAAATCTATTAATCAATTTTCTTCCTGCATTGACGAAGCAGCATACTTATAACTTACTTGCTACTTTGTATCCCTATGCTACTCAACTAAATGGAGAGATTGCTTTTCAGGCTGATCTAATATACAAATTTAAAAAGGGAAGTCTTTTAGGAGGTAAAAGAGGTATGGATATTCAAATGAATTATTCAACCGCAAATAATATTGACACAACTTCTTTAAATGATGAGAATACATTAAGGCAAGGATACTCAAGCGACTTCTTTAAAATTGGGGAAGTGTATTTTAAGGATTTCAACTTTCAAATAAATAAAAAATTCTCTAAGAAGGTTAAAGGAAGATTTACCTACGCTAATTTAGTTTACAACCAAGAAATAATTGAAGGTAAACCGGGTGTTCCGAATGTGTATGCTAATATCGGAATAGCTGATGTAACCTATAAATTCACTACAAGAAAATCTTTAAGGACTGAAACACAGATTCTGTTTACTGATCAAGATCAAGGTGATTGGGCAACACTTTTATTGGAGTATTCATACTCCCCTCATTGGTTTATTGCCATAATGGACCAGTACAATTATGGTAATAAAGACAGCGAAAAACAAGTTCATTATTACAACGTTTCTGCGGGATACAACAATAAAGGAAATAGAATTTCCATGAGTTATGGAAGGCAAAGAGCCGGAATATTTTGTGTTGGTGGAGTTTGTAGGGTAGTTCCTGCATCAAATGGTTTATATCTTTCAGTAACAAGTAGCTTTTAAAAAATGTCTCAGATGAAAACTAAATTATTCTTTGGATCAATCTTTTTAGCATTATTTTTCTTAACATGTGAAAAGATTGAAGATCCTTTCCCAAGGGAACTAGGACAATCAATATTTTTAAACAATATCGAATATATTGTGGACCAAAGCCTAGATGTTGGCACCACTAACGAACTTAACAACTTTATAGATAATAGTACTTGGACATCTATTTCCGCTTCTGATAATTCAGAAACAAGATTTGTTTTATTAGAAGAGTTTACCGGTCATAAGTGTACATTCTGTCCTAGAGGAACAAGAGAAATTGTTAGATTAGACGGAGAATTAGGTGACACTTTGATACCTGTAGGAATTCACGCTGGAGGGTTTGCTCTCCCTGATATTGGAGCATCCAGTTATTTTACAGATTTTAGAGTGGAGGGTGGACATGGAGAAACTTATAACAACTTGTTTCAAGTATCATCTTATCCAAGTGGTGTAGTAAGCAGACTTGGAAATGCAACGGGTTCAGATCAATGGTCAATTGATATTAATTCATTAAAAAATGATAAACCTAAGGTGGCTCTGCAAATGACCAATTCTTATGCATTAATTGGTCAGAAGCCGGTTGTAAGGTCAAACATTGCTATCACTTGGTCAGAAACACTTCCTGAGGATTATAACTTGCAAATGTATTTGCTTGAGGATCATATTCTCGATTGGCAACTAGATTTAGGTACTGATAAGCCAGACTACGACCATAGACACGTTTTAAGAAAAGTAATAAATGATACCTTTGGTAAGGCCCTAGAAGATGCAATAATTGGTGAGACCGAAACTATAGAATATATTTTTGAGTTTGACCCAGCTTGGAAGGCTAATGATATTGAAGTAGTAGCATTTATTTTCAAGAATGATGATACTGACAAAGAGGTTATTCAAGCCAATGCATCATACATAAAATAATTGAACTAAATTTACTTCAAATTGTCTATTTGAAGTGAAACAAACAATAACAACTATTCTCTTTTTATTCCTAATTATTACAGGAGTAAATGCCCAGTCATTTAACGTAGGAGTACTTGGAGGTTTAAACGGCAGCCAAGTTAGCGGCGATGGCTATTCAGGTTACAATAAAGCCGGAATGTTGTTTGGTTTATACACTGATATTGACGTATCTCCTTCCATTAATCTTCAGTTTGAAATAAACTATTCAGAAAAAGGAAGTAGAAGAAACCCAGATACTGAAAATGGAGATACAGATTTCTTCTTACTTAGACTTGACTATATAGAAATACCAATAATGGCCAGATGGAGTCTAAATAAATTTAAATTTGAAACAGGAGTTTATTACGGACAGCTTGTAGATGAATATATTGAAGATGAAAATGGAGTATTTTCAATACCTCCTGTACTTAATCAATTTAAAGATTCTGATGTTGGAGGACTTGTAGGGATAAATTTCAACTTTACAGAACATTTGATTATCAACTGGAGGTACAGTAACTCATTTGTTCCCTTTAGAGAGTTTGATAGTGGAGCTAGATTTAGATTTAACAGCGGAATGTTTCACAGTTACTTAAGTGTTAGCTTTCGATATGAATTAATAGGCGAAAATGGGAAATAAAATAGTTGTTGCAATCACAGGAGCTTCAGGATCAATTTATGCTAAGTTACTTTTAGATGAACTTTCCAAATTAAATGATCAAATTGAGGAAGTTGGAATAATAATGTCTGATAATGCAAAAGACGTGTGGGAGTTTGAGTTAGGGAACAAGGATTATAATAATTACCCATTTAAAATATACTCCAAGAACGACTTCATGGCTCCCTTTGCTTCAGGTTCAGCTAAGTTCACCCATATGGTTATAGTTCCATGCTCAATGGGAACTTTAGGCAGAATCGCATCAGGTATTTCAAACGACCTAACCACCAGGGCAGCAGATGTTATTTTAAAAGAAAGAAGAAAACTAGTTTTAGTGGCTCGAGAAACTCCACTCAATCTAATTCAAATAGAGAATATGAAGGCTATTACTTTAGCAGGAGGGGTTATATGTCCTGCAGTGCCATCATACTATAGTAAACCTAAAAATATTGAAGAATTAGCCTACACTGTTGTTCATAGAGTAGTTGACCTGCTTGGTTTAGAATCGGACTCCTATCGTTGGGGTAATTAACAAAAAACTAACATTACTTCGTTAATAATAATGAGCCGATTTTAACGTTTTAAGCCTAATAAAGTCTTAAATTGAAAGACCAATAGGAATAGAATACCGTGTACGAATTAACAAAGAAAGTGCTTACAAGAGTTAGCTTTGATAAAAAGCTATTCAAAAAAGAGTTATCTAAATCTACTAAGTGGTTAAAACCAAAAGAATCAATTATGCTAAAAGCTTGGTGCTTGGCTACTTTTGGCCATATTTACAAAGATATTATCGTTGAGGTGTTTGAGTCTATGGCTTAAGAAATTCAATATTTCTCTTTAAACCATTAAACTTTGTTCTTTTTATCGCTGACTTTTTAAATAATGACGAGAATTTCTCTTGGGTTAACCCATCCCAATCTCTTTTTGTCATTTCAAGTAAGCTTAATGAAGGTTCAAATCTTGGCTCGGAGTGCTGTTTTGTGAATCTATTCCAAGGACATACATCCTGACATATATCACAACCAAACATCCAACTATCCATTTTGCCTTTGAACTCACTCGGAAGTATCTCATCTTTTAACTCAATAGTTAAATAGGATATGCATTTTGTAGCATCTAAGATGTTGCCCGGCAATATTGCATCAGTTGGACAATAATCGATACATGCTGTACAAGAGCCGCAATAATCCTTAATTGGACTGTCATACTCTAATTCTAAATCTATAATTAGTTCTGCAATAAAAAACTCTGAACCCTGCAATTTATTTATCAGTAACCCATGCTTCCCTATCCAACCAATTCCACTATTTCTTGCCAATGCCCTTTCTAGTAAGGGGGCAGAATCAACGAAATACCGGCCATCGACAGTGCCAATATAATTGGATATGTTTTCTATTAATTGCTTTAGCTTATCTTTAACAACGAAGTGATAGTCTTCTGCAAAAGCATACTTTGATATTTTAGGTGCTTGCGGGTCTTTTTGTTTCTTATCTGTATGGTAGTTGTATAATAAGCTAATTACTGATTTAGAGCCTTCCACTAGCTTGTTTGGATTACAACGCTTATCAAAGTGGTTCTCCATATATGAAAGCTTCCCATGATAGCCTTTATTCAACCATTTTTCAAGATTCTTGGCATCTTCTTCAAGAAATTCAGATTTACTAATACCAACAAAATCGAAACCAAGATTTATAGCTTCTCTCTTTATATATTTAGTGTTTTTTGATTTACTCATTATTCAAATAAAGTACCTGAATTTCTGTGATTCATTCTACCTAAATGTTTATAAGCTCTATCTGTAACCTCTCTGCCCCTTGGAGTCCTGGAAATAAATCCCTCTTTAATTAAAAACGGCTCATACACCTCTTCAATGGTTCCGGCCTGTTCTCCTACTGCAGTTGCAATAGTTGTCAACCCAACAGGACCACCTTTGAATTTGTCTATAATGGTAATTAATACTCTATTATCCATTTCATCAAGACCATGTTTATCTACATTTAGTGCGTCTAAACCAAAAAGAGCAATTTTTAGGTCAATAATTCCATTTCCTTTTATTTGAGCAAAATCCCGAACTCTTCTTAATAGTGAATTTACTATTCTAGGGGTCCCACGACTGCGGCCTGCAATTTCACCGGCAGCTTCTTTTTCAACTTCAATATCAAGTATTTTTGCCGAACGTTTTACAATTTTAGTGAGTAATGACTTGTCATAATATTCTAATCTTGAATTAATTCCAAATCTTGCTCTTAAAGGAGCAGTTAAAAGACCAGCTCTTGTTGTAGCTCCGATTAAAGTAAAAGGGTTTAACTTAATTTGAACACTTCTAGCATTGGGACCCGAATCAATCATAATGTCAATCTTATAGTCCTCCATAGCAGAATATAAATACTCCTCAACTACAGGACTGAGTCTATGAATCTCATCAATAAACAAGACATCTCCTTCGTCAAGATTAGTTAATAGTCCCGCAAGGTCAGCTGGTTTTTCTAAAACAGGACCTGAAGTAACTCTAAAGCCAACATTTAACTCATTCGCTATAATATTTGCCAAGGTAGTCTTACCCAATCCAGGCGGTCCATGTAATAAAACATGATCCAAAGCTTCAGCCCTTTGAGTTGCTGCTTCAACAAATATTCGAAGATTATCTACTACTTTTCCTTGACCGGTAAAATCATCGAAACTTAGGGGTCGTAAAACCTGTTCAATCTCTCTTTCTTCAGAACTATAATTTAAATTATCTGGATCTAGATTTTCATTCATTTAATTATGTTATACATCAAAGCTAAGGATTTACTAGTCTAGTATGTCGCCATATAGCTCTTGAAAATATACTTTAAATTTAAAAAGATAAACCGGAGAAGTAAACCTCTCCTCTATATTTTTATTGGGTATAATCATTAAGCGATAACCAACTCCCATTCCTGCACCGAAATATTTTAAAAACCTATATTGAAATATTATGGCAGGTTCATAGCTAATAACAGTTTTTCTATATAACTCCGATGGTTGGTTTTCATTATTATTACTATAAAACGTATTACCAACTCCAAATTGAACAGGTATCGAAAACTCCCATTGCTTGTCTTGGTAAAAAATATACTCTATGTAAGGTGATAGATAATTATAGTTAAGCCTCCCTGAATAGAGGCTATCCCCTAATCTTATTTCATTATTGTTTAACTCGGAAACTAACTGGTTATATCCTAAACCAATACTAATCTTATTATCATATTGTAACCCTAATTTAATTCCAAAAATCCGGACGTTTGAACTACTAATAAAGGAGTTTCTTGAGTCTAACCTAAAATCTAACATAGGTGTAGTTTTTAATGCATTCTTAATTTCTTTTTCAAATTCTTGCCCTTTTAAGTTGAACGAGAAATAAATCAAGATAACAGATAAGAATAGTAGATTTTTCATAAAAAAATGTCCTTAACAAAGTTAAGGACATTCAATATAAGTATTTCTATTAGTGACCACCTTCGTCTCTTTCATTCTCACCCAATGGCACGGTTTGAGGAACAAAATCATTTCCTCCAATAAAATCTCCGTTCTCATCGACTTTACTGTAATCATAAGGCCATCTATACACCTCAGGTATCTCACCAGGCCAATTACCATGTATATGCTCAACAGGTGTAGTCCATTCCAATGTATTAGAATTCCATGGATTTTGCGTGGCTTTTGGACCTTTAAAGATGCTGTAGATAACGTTGTATAAAAATATTAATTGAGCACCCGCGGCAGTAATAGCGAAAACAGTCACAAGCTCATTTATATCTACAAGATTATCAAACATTGGAAATTCAGTATTTGCGTAATATCTTCTCGGAACTCCTGCAAGGCCCAAGAAATGCATCGGAAAGAAAATACCATAAGATGATGTTATTGTCAACCAAAAGTGAGCATAACCTAAATTTTTGTTCATCATTTTACCAAACATTTTTGGGAACCAATGATAAATACCACAAATCATCCCGAAAGTACCTGATAATCCCATTACAATATGGAAGTGGCCAACTACGAAGTATGTATCGTGAACGTTTATATCTAAAGCGGAATCACCTAAAATAATTCCAGTTAATCCTCCTGTGATAAATGTTGAAACCAAACCAATTGCAAATAACATTGCCGGAGTAAATATTATATTGCCTTTCCACAAGGTGGTTAAGTAATTAAATACCTTAACAGCAGAGGGAATTGCAACCAATAGTGTTGTAAAAGTAAATACAGACCCTAAGAAAGGATTCATACCTGTAATAAACATATGGTGACCCCATACAAGGAACGAAATAAATGCAATTGCTAAAATTGAACCAATCATCGCTCTATAACCAAAAATTGGTTTTCTAGAGTTAGTTGCAACAACTTCAGAAGTGATACCTAGGGCAGGCAATAATATAATATAAACCTCAGGATGCCCTAAAAACCAAAATAAATGTTCGAAAAGTACCGGGCTGCCTCCGTCGACTTCTAAAGCAGAACCCGCAATGTAAATATCAGACAAGTAGAAACTAGTTCCAAAACTTCTATCGAACATTAACAATAATACAGCTGAGAATAAAACCGGAAATGATAATACTCCTAATACAGCAGTTATTAAGAATGCCCAAATAGTTAATGGCATTCTCGTCATTGTCATACCTTTTGTTCTTAGATTGAAAACTGTAACAATATAGTTCAAACTACCTAGTAAAGATGAAACAATAAATAAAGCCATTGATACAATCCATAAGGTCATTCCTAATCCGGAACCAGGTATTGCTTCAGGTAATGCACTTAAAGGAGGATAAATCGTCCACCCACCCGACGCAGGACCTCCTTCTACAAAAATAGAAGCAATCATGATGCATGATGAAAGGAAAAAGAACCAATAAGAAAGCATATTCATAAAACCAGATGCCATATCTCTAGCTCCTAATTGCAGCGGAATTAACAAGTTACTGAAGGTACCACTCAGTCCTGCAGTTAATAAAAAGAAAACCATAATGGTTCCGTGCAATGTAACAAGTGCCAAATACTTATCCGGTGATAAGACACCGTCAGGAGCCCAATTCGGCATCAGTGTTTCTAAAAATGGGAATGATTCACCTGGGAATCCAAGTTGCAATCTAAATATTGTAGACATAAACATCCCTACCAATCCCATGAAAGAACCGGTAATAAAAAATTGTTTCGCGATCATTTTATGATCAGTACTAAAGATGTACTTAAACAAAAAGTCGTTATCCTCGTGATGATGTGCTGTTCCTGACATTATCTAAAAATTTTACCTTAAAATATAATTAAAGAGATGCTGTTTCTTCAGCCTCTTCTTTTGTTTCTTCTTGAGCCTCATCAGATGATTCTAATTCAGAAGAGGTCTCATTACCTTCAACTGATAAAAACTCATTTTGTTCACTTAACCAAGCATTATAATCGTCTTCACTTTCAACAATTATTTCCATTTTCATATTGTAATGAGCTGCTCCACAAATTTTGTTACATAACAGATAGTAGTTAAATTCAGGATTACCTGTTATTTCTCTCATCTCCTCTGTAGTCTTATTAGGAATAAAATTAAAACGAGTAACCATCCCAGGAACACAATTCATTTGAGCTCTAAAATGAGGCATAAATGCACTATGAATTACATCTTGTGCTCTGAAATAAAATTGCACTGGTCTATTTACAGGTAAGTGAAACTCTGCTTTAACATATTTGTCATCCCAAGCCTTTGAATCAGTTGAATCCAACCCTAACATATTTATCCCTTCAATGAATCTAACGTTTGCCTCACCAAATTGTCCGTCTTCACCAGGGTATCTTGCAGTCCAATCAAATTGGCGAGCATAGAGCTCAATTTCTATTGGGTCATCTTCTTCAGTTAATGGTGTCATTACCTCACCCCAAATACTTAATCCATATAGAATTAAAATCAATAATACCAAAGCAGGAATGGTAGTCCAAAGCATTTCTAGCTTTGTACTATGAGCAAAAAACTGAGCCTTTCTATTTTTATCATATACATATTTCCAGGCGAAATAAAACAGTAGAATATGTGTAACAATAAATACAGGAATGATAATCATCCACGTAATATCCAATAAATGGTCAGTTACTACTCCATGTTCTGAGGCTGCAACCGGAAGGACTAAATCACCCCATTTAACAACTTGCCACACTATAAATGCGAAGTAGGCTATAAGGAATGCAGGCATCATTCTAGCTTGCATCTTATTATCCTTATCTGATACAGTATAGGAAGTAGTTCCTTTTACATTATTTGCAAGTTCTAATACCTGAATAACCTTCGAAATGGCTATAATTCCAAGTATAACTGCTACTATAATTAACAAATCCAACATCTTTCTTTCTAATTTTAGATATGTAAGTGTTCACTTTCGTCAAGGAATGGGTGACTTTTCACCGTCATCGGAGCCTTAGCAAACGCATTAAATACAACATAAAGGAAAAACCCTAAAAAGCCTAAGAACATTCCTATTTCCATAAAACCAAATTCTAAGTGACCTAAAGAACCAGGAGTAATCATTAAAAATACATCTAACCAGTGTCCTATGAATATAATTACACCAACAGTTATCAAGTATCCAATAGACCTTTTAGCATCTCTTGCCATTAATATAATCATTGGGAATAAGAAGTTGGTAAAGAAAACACCAAAGAATAACCACTTATAATGCTCAATTCTTGTAATGTAATAAGTAACCTCCTCAGGTATATCAGAATACCAAATCAACATAAACTGGGAGAACCATAAATAAGTCCAAAGGAAACTAATTGCAAACATCCATTTTCCAACATCATGAATATGGCTGTCATTTACTTTTGGTAAATAGCCTCTTCCTCTAAGGTAAATAGTTATAAGAACTAAGAAAATCATAGCACTTACCCAAATCCCTGAGAATACATACCAGCCAAACAATGTGCTAAACCAGTGAGTATCAATTGACATAATCCAATCCCAAGATGCAGTTGATGACGTAAAAGCAAAGAATACTAAAAAGATAGCCGCCGAAGTCATGTTTTTAAAGTGAATCTTAGTTCCACCCTCAGAATCCTCCAATAGAGATCTTTTTCTGAATAGATTAGCAAAATAACACCAAACACCTAGGTAAACTAATGTTCTAATCCAGAAGAATGGCTGATTTAAGTATGCTGCTTTACCGGCAATGATGTGGTCATATTCAGGATTCATTGAACCATCTTCCAAAAACTCAATGTATACCATTGGATCCATCCAGTGATAAATATGATGCAAGTTAAATGCTCCTGCTGCAAAAAAGATGATTAATATTCCAGAACCTATAAATATAAACTGACTGACTCCTTCGATTACTCTTTTAAGAGCAACCATGTAGCTAGCTTCAGTTGCATATTGTAGCGCGAGAAAGAATAATGCGCCTAGACTAATTGCAAAAAAGAAAAAACCATTAACAAATATGTTTGCCCAGAAACGATCATGACCATGATCGCCTCCTCCATGCAAAAAACCATATACCATAGCTATAACACCGATCAGCATTAATACTGAAAATGTTATTTTAGCTTTTTTTGTGAAAATAAACTCCATTATATCTTTTTTTACTTTCTTATTTTATACTATCTGTTGCTACAACAACTTCTGCAGTTGTCATATTTAAAGGATCTTTTCCTTGAAGCGTTTGCACATATGCAACAATTTTCCATCTATCTTGCTCTCTTATAAGACTTGAATGAGGTCCCATGGCATTCAATCCATACATAATTGTATGATAAATATGACCTTCGGTTAAATCAATCATTGCTCTATTACCTCTTCTGTTTGGTGTTTCATCAATATATGAGGGAACTGCACCATAAATAGCATTTGTGATAGACCCTTTACCTTGTCCCTTCTTACCATGGCAGTGAGCACAAAATGAAGTGTAAAGCACCTTGCCTTGGGCAATATGCTTTTCAGTTAGATTCAAAGGAGTCTTCAAAGTTTGTCCTGCTAATTCATAGCCTTCAGTTGTATTTTCATAAGCGTAAGGCTTATATCCTCTTGGTATAGAATTTTCAGGAGCTTTCATAGACGTGGCAGAATCGGGAAAATTGTAATCCACAAAAATCTCGATTGCAGGAGATCTGTACATATCTGGCATGTACTCAACACCTGGGCTATTTGAATCTGCACAAGAAACGAACATGATCGAAAGAACAGTTCCTGTTAGTAATGCAGTTATGGTATTTTTAATTGTTTTCATTGAATTAAATTCCGTTTTATCTTTCTTCAATATTTATGGTGCCCATTTCACTTAAGTGCTTAGCGAGCTCTTCAGCAGTCATTCCGTTATCTGTAGGATGAATTTCCATTACAAATCTATCATCAGTAGTTTCAGGATATGGATTTCGAGCTTGAACACCAGGTAAAGTCCAATTTCTAATAAAATATGTTAATGCCATTCCGTGAGCAGCTAATAAAACTGTAAACTCAAAAGAAATTGGAACGAAGGCCGGAATGTTCTGATAAAAGAAATCATTAGGCTTTCCCCCTATATTCATTGGCCAATCAACAATCATAAAATAGTACATTCCTGCTAAAGCTAGTGTTAAGCCAACTAAACCATATATGAATGCACATATTGCCAATCTTGTTTGTTTAATTCCAATAACAGGATCTAGTCCGTGAATTGGGAATGGAGAAAATACATCTCTAATGTAAATCCCTTTTGCGACGAGCTTTTTAGCTCCTTCTAAAAGAACCATGTCGTCGTCGTACATTGCGTATATAACCTTATTATGTGCCATTTCAGAAATATTAATGCTCTTCAGCTTTAGTTTTATATTGTTCTCCTGATGATTTCAAGATTGTTTTCAATTCATTCAGTGGTAATACTGGGAAGAATCTAGAAAACAATAAGAATAACACAAAGAAAATTCCAATCGTCCCGATGAAACACCCAATATCAACAAATGTAGGGTGGAACATTGTCCAACTCGAAGGAAGGTAATCTCTATGTAAAGAAGTTACAATAATTACAAATCTTTCAAACCACATTCCTATGTTCACAATAATTGACATGAAGAATGTAAATCCGATGTTAGTTCTTAGCTTTTTAAACCAGAATACTTGTGGGGATACAACGTTACAAGTCATCATAGCCCAATAAGACCACCAATAAGGTCCAGTTGCTCTGTTGATAAAAGCATATGCTTCATATTCCACACCTGAATACCAAGAAATAAATAACTCCGTAAGGTATGCTACACCAACTATAGAACCTGTAACAATAATTACAATGTTCATATATTCAATATGTTTAATGGTAATATAATTCTCTAAATTCATCACTTTTCTCATGATAATTAAGAGAGTTAGAACCATTGCAAAACCCGAGAATACCGCACCTGATACGAAATAAGGTGGAAATATAGTTGTATGCCAACCTGGTATTACAGAAGTAGCAAAATCCATAGATACAATCGAGTGAACCGAGAAAACGAGCGGTGTTGCTAGTCCTGCAAGCACAAGTGAAATCTCCTCAAATCTATTCCATGCTTTTGCGTTACCAGTCCATCCAAACGCTAGCAAACTGTATACTTGCTTAGGTACCGTTTTCGTAACTCTATCTCTAATAGTTGCAAAATCCGGAATTAAACCAATATACCAGAACACTAGGGAAACTGAGAAATAAGTACTAATTGCAAATACATCCCATAATAATGGAGAGTTGAAGTTTACCCATAAAGAACCAAATTGGTTTGGAAGTGGAAATACGAAGTAGGCTAACCATATTCTACCCATGTGAATTCCAGGCCAAACAGCTGCCATCATAACGGCAAAAATTGTCATTGCCTCTGCAGAACGGTTAATCGCCATTCTCCATTTTTGTCTAAATAGTAATAGTACTGCAGAAATTAAGGTACCGGCGTGACCAATACCAACCCACCAAACGAAGTTAGTAATGTCCCAAGCCCAACCTACGGTTTTGTTCAAACCCCAAGTTCCAATTCCTGTCCCTAATAAATAAAGGATACAACCGATACCCCATAGGGCCATTACGGATGCAATTCCGAATACGATCCACCATGATTTATTGGCTTTTCCTGTGACGGATGCCAATACATCATCGGTAATCTCACCGTATGTCTTTTCGCCAAGTATTAGTGGCTTTCTTATTGCTGATTCTTGATGCATTCTATATTATTTTAAGCAATATTAGATTTTATGTATTCCTTACTTTAACCTGATAATAAATATTAGGCTGTGTTCCTACTTCTTCGATAACTCTATATGAACGATTACTTTCCGAAGCTTTTCTTACTAAACTATTTCTATCATTTAAATCGCCAAAAGTAATTGCGTTTGTTGGACAAGCAGAAGAACAAGCTGTTTCAATTTCACCGTCCATAACCATTCGCCCTTCCTTCTTGGCATCTAACTTCCCAGTTTGAATTCTTTGAACACAAAGGCTACATTTTTCCATTACACCTCTTGCCCTTACGGTAACATCAGGATTTAATACCATTCGTCCTAAATCATCCTGAGATGGATTTAAATCGGCGAACATGTCTAAATTTTGGTAACTAAACCAGTTAAACCTTCTTACCTTATAAGGACAGTTATTCGCACAATATCTTGTACCAATACATCTATTGTAAGTCATTTGGTTTAAACCTTCATTACTATGAGTAGTAGCGGCAACTGGGCATACCGTTTCACAAGGAGCGTGGTTACAGTGCTGACACATCATTGGTTGATGAACAACCTGCGGATTCTCTTCAGGAGACTCCATTTCAGTATAATTCCTTTCTTCAACATCTTGAGCGTTGCTGCTAAAATATCTATCAATTCGCATCCAATGCATTTCTCTAGATCTTCTAACCTCGTCTTTACCAACAACAGGAACGTTATTTTCTGAGTTACATGAAGTAACACAAGAACCACAACCGATACAAGAGTTCAAATCTATACTCATACCCCAGTGATGTCCAACATCTTTTACTGGATGTTCTGCCCATAAATCAACTTCATTCACACTTTTTGGCCCATCGTGGGTGGCAATCATGTGAGGTGGATTGAATTTATTGATATCACCGGTTGAGAATGTAGATAAATCTGTTTCTCTAACAACAGAAGTTCTACCCATTACAGTTTGGTGAGTTTGTGTTGTAGCGATTTGATGGTCTCTATTTCCTGTGACTTCCATAGAAACCTCAACAGAAAATTTAGATATAGTTCCATTAGCCATTCCCATTGCAGGGTATGCATTGAAACCTACGATTTCATTACTTTTTCCAATAGCCTGTCCATAACCAAGAGCAACACCTAAAGTGCCTTTTGCTTGACCTGGTTGTGCAACAACAGGAATATTTTCGAAAGTAACCCCGTTTACGGTTAAATTAACGGTGTGCGCATTTTCTTGCTCTCCGTAATTAGTTGCAAATTCTTTTTCTCTAGCATCTGCAGGATTCATGGCAACATAATTGTCCCATGTTATTTTTGAAATTGGATCAGGTAACTCTTGCAACCAAGGATTACTTGATTGGTTTCCATTACCTATACCAACTTTTTCGTAAAATTCTAATTCAAATTCTCCACTTGATGGAGTAATTTTTGCTATTGCTGATGCCGCAGCGTTTGTATTGCCTGCAAAAGCGATAGGAGCTGAAGCAGCGGACTCCATCATGTAGAAACCATCATGTAACTTTGAATTCCAGAAGTCTTCAAAAATTAATGATTCAGTTTGTGTAGGGTAAGTGGCAGCTTCCCATGTTCCTCTTACATAGTCGTAAAATGATTCATTCTTACCCATCCATGACAACATACAATCTTCAAATTGTTTTGTATCAAATAAAGGATTTATTGAAGGCTGAACCAAACCATAATATCCAACCTTAGGATTGGTGTCTCCCCAAGATTCAAGATAATTAGGAGTAGCGGCAATATATTTTGTATTTGCAGTTGTTTCATTTGGTCTAGCTGCAAAAGACATAGTCATTTTAACCTTAGCTAATGCTTCATTAAAACCGACAGAAGAAGGCATAGTCAATGTAGGATTAACTCCCATCATCATTAATGCATCAATGGAACCAGACTTCATTTCTTTTACTAAAGCAACAACTTCTGAATCTACTCCCTTTCTTTCATTAGAATGATTTACGATATCAAGCGTAGAACCATAATTACCAAGCATGTCATTAATTCCATTGACTAAAACTTGAACAGCTTTATTATTTGATCCTGAAAGAACTATTGAAGCACCTTTATTAGCAATTAAGTGATCCCCTGCAGCAGCAATTTTTTCTGAAACTGAAGTTTCTGGAGCGCTAATTTTAGAAGCTCCTAATTTTGCTGCGATATAGTTATAAAGGTTTGCAACAACACTGCCATGCTGTGAAAGCTTAACTGGAACTCTAACATCCGCATTAGACCCTGTTAAAGAAAGAGACGACTCAAACTGAAAATGTTTTGACATCCACCCATTCTCAGGCTTTCTGCCTTGAGCATATTGATTTGTTAATTCAATTGAGGAAGGGAAACTAGACATAAAGTCAGCACCAATACTTACAATTGATTTTGCTTTAGCAATATTAGAAGAAGGCAAAGCAGCTTTTCCGAAAGATTCTAAGTTTGCTTCTAACATTCCACTGTAAGAAACAGCATCATAAGAAATATGCTTGATGTCTGCTTCTGGGTTTGCTTCTACGAACTCACTAATCAACCTTAAAGTCGATGGACTTGTTATAGAGTTTGTAAGCAATCTAACTTTACCACCTTTTGATAAAATAGCAGTAAGTTCTTTTTTAACTGAACTATCAAATGAAGACCAAGAAACCTCAGCTCCATCAATCATCGGAGATTTAAATCTGTTACTATCATATAAAGAAAGTACTGAAGAATTAACTCTAGCATTAACTGCTCCCTTAGTAAGAGGAGACAATTTATTTCCTTCAATTTTTATAGGGCGACCTTCTCTTGTTTTTACAAGAATATCACAATAGTCATTTCCATCAGTATAAGTAGTTGCAAAATAGTTTGCAACACCGGGGTTAGTTTTATCCGTTTTTACTACGTAAGGAATGACTTTATTTACAGGAGTCTCACATGCTGCCAATGAAGCAGCTGTAACTCCAAATCCTAAATATTTAAGAAAATCTCTCCTTGTAGTTTGTGAATTCTCTAAAAGATTAGAATCTCCAAGGAACTCTTCGGTAGGAAGCAATTCACTAAACTCTTTATTTTTTGATTCCTGAAAAGATGGAGTTTCGTTTAACTCCTCTACTCCTTTCCAATATTTTTTATTATTTGACATAAGTTTATGCTAATCTAAAAAATTCTTAATAATGACATTTAGCACATTCAATTCCACCTAATTCAGAAACGGTAATAGTACCATCTTCTAAGTATTGTGCTTTTAAATCTTCAGGAAGACGTTTATGAATTTCATCATAATAACCATTATCCTGCATTTGTACTTTTGTTTCTCTGTGACAATTTATACACCAACCCATAGTAAGCGAGGCATGCTGCTTTCCAACCGTATACTCTTCAACCGGACCATGACATTTTTGACATGCAATTTTTCCAACTGTAACGTGCTGGGAGTGATTGAAATAAACGTGATCAGGTAAATTATGAACTTTCACCCATTTGATTGGCTTTTGATTTGGCCCATAAGTTTTAGTTACAGGATCAAAGTCTAGTGCGGCATATATCTTTGCAATTTCTTCTTTTCCATACTCTGGGCCTTCTTGAATGTAGGTATGACAATTCATACATAAGTTTGGAGAAGGAATTCCGGCAGACTTGCTGTAGCTGGCGCTACTATGGCAATAATTACAGTCAATACCATTAGTACCAGCGTGTAATTTGTGAGAAAATTTAATTGGTTGCTCTGGCTCGTATCCAGTGTAAATTCCAATATCTACAGCAGAATCCCAACCTAACTTTGCTATAGAAGCTACAATTACAATCGAGATAAGTGCGACTATAGTTTTATTCGAATTTATCCAATTAACAAGTGCTTGAGGCATTGAAACTTCTTCAGGAGACTCTCCACCATCTTGCTCAGCTTTTACTGTTTGCATTGAATGAGAAACACCTCTCAATATTGAAATTATAATCAAAAACAAAACTATAAGTCCAAGAATAATAAATACACTCGAATCTGAAGCCTCTTCAGCCTCTTCTCCACCTGCATCAACAACAGCTGTTGTAGCTGGCTCAGGAGCAGATTCATTATAAACCTTTATATAGTCTAATATTGCATCAATCTGCTCGTTATTTACAGGCTGATTAGGCATCAATACCTTGTTGTATTGTTCGTAAACCGCAACGGCTTCTGCATCACCTGAGGCAATTAATGCCTGAGAATTTTTGATCCAACTATAAAGCCATTCACGCTCATACTTATCGTATACACCAGCTAATCCGGGACCAACAAGTTGATTAGCTCCTGGACTGTGACATGAGGCACAATAACTCTTAAATAGTTTCTCTCCATCTTCTTGTGCAACAACTTTAGTTGATGGCAAGGAAATTAAGAAGACAATTAGGAACAAAGCTTTGAAGTAAACTTTGGACTTTGAAAATAGTAATAATTTCATACTTAGCTAATTAGGCCGTTTCTTGTTAAACAGTACAATTATAAACCCTTTTTTTTATTGTCCGCAAATTTAACCACTGATTAGTTTCTTGCCGACAGATTAAATGAAAATTAAAGGAATTTAAGTTAATTTAGAATGATTCTAAATTAACTTAAATTCCTTTAATTTTCATTCAATAGCCTAAAAATGGAATAGTTTTGGCCGAGCTAATTATTTTTGTAAAAATTGTTTCCATGAAAATACTCCAATTATTACTCCTCAGTCTCTTGTGCGCCAGTCAATTATATGCTCAAGAAATTAAACCAAATTTTGAAGCTGTTCAGGAAAAATTTATTCCAGATTCCAATGAAACCAAGATTTACAAGATGCAGGCTCTGAATACAGACTCTAATATCACAGAGCAAAATCAAGTATTGAATTCCGATACAGGAGTCTTAATAATTGAAAAGGGAGAAAACTTTGATTTACTTCTTCAAGAATATCTTAAACAAAAAAAAGTTAGCGGATACAGAATCCAATTATTTGCAGGAGGGAAAAGAATAGATGCCCTTAAAGTAAAAGTTGACTTCATGAAGCTTTACCCTGAGCAAGTTCCTGATATCATTTATCAGCAACCTAACTACAAGGGTCGTGTTGGAAATTATAGAACTAGGTTAGACGCAAACAAGTATTTGGAACTATACAAAATAGATTTCCCTTCTGCCTTTATTATTAAGGACTACATTAAACTTGAAACCCAATCTAATTAATTGTATCCAAATCAAAATGCTTTTTCATTTTTATCTCTGATAAACGATATTCAGAGTAATTGATAAACGGAGCGTTATTCGTATCGTTTTCGTTCAAATATTTTTGATAATACTTCATTGCAACTGTTTTATCTTTGTAGTAAACATCGTAGTTTCGGGCTAAATGATACAATAAAATTTTATTTTTTGAATATTGATAGGCTAACTTATATGCATTAATGGACTCTTTGTAGTTTTCTTGTTTTTCATAAACTATCGCTAGCCTTGTATAAAAATTATCTAGATTATTTGAAACCCCTTGATTGATTGCCTTTTTAATAAAAAGTTCTCCTTTTTCTAAATCTCCAAGCTCTATGTAACAAGCCCCTATATAGTAATTCATTGTTTCATTGCTTTCACTATTCTCATCAACATAACTAAGATATTCGATTGCCTTTTCGTGTTGCCCTAGTTGAAAGTATGAAATTCCAATAATTTTAAGTTTAATTAATGAGGAGTCACCGCCCAACTGCATCGACTGGTTTTCCGCATCAATAGCATTTTCATAGTCCTTTTGTTTGTAAAAAACTTTGGCTATCTCGGTGTGCAAGACGGAACTATTCGGGGAGCTAACAAGACCCTTTTTTAAAACATCAAGAGCCAAGTCATCACGATCTATTTTAGTATAAATAAATGCTAGGTTCTTAGCTGATTTTATATCATGCGGGTTTAATTCCAAGCATTTTTTATACTGTAGCATGGCCTGTGCATAAATTTGATAGTCTAATAGTAGGCCTGCATATACCCTTTTAAAAAATAAATTATTTGAATCTAATTCTATTAAAGTTTGATGCTCAATAAAAGCCATTTCAATATTGCCTAGTTGAACATAAATCTTACTTAAATTTAAATGAGCTTTTCTATTTAAACTATCTAATTCAAGTACCAATAAGTTGTATTTTTTTTGCCTCCTGTAACTTGCCAATATTGTAATTAGAGTTTGCTATTAGGGCTAATAATTTTAAATTATTTAAATCATTTTCAAGACAAGCCTTTAGTTCAACAATAGCTTTCTCAAACTCGTAATTATCATAGTTTTGATTCCATCTTTACAAGCTTTTTCTGACTGAGAGTAAATCAAATTACAAAATAAGAATGCGGTGGATATTAATAATAGTTTCATACAGCACAAAATTATGAAGTTTTCCATAATTGCTTTCTTAACTTTAAAAACTGAAACATTCACAATTGAAGAAACTACACTCCTTTTTAATCATAATACCTTATGTTATTTTTTGCACTGCTCAATGCAGCTCAGCTAGTATAGAGGACGATAAGAAAACTCCAAATGGTAACTCTAATAAAATTACAGGAGTAAGTTTCGTTTCTCCACCTAATAATTTTGAAGATAGTTTAATGCTACTACCAAGAACCAAAGTTGGAGCCAATTGGGTTTGTTTTATGCCTTTTGGGTTTATTAGGAAAAGCTCAAATCAAGTTGAATTTAATCAAGAATGGCAATGGTGGGGAGAAAAGAAAGAAGGTGTAGTTGAAATGATTGCCAGAGCTAAAAAACAAAAGTATAAGTTAATGTTAAAGCCACAAATTTGGATTGGTCACGGAGCATTTACTGGCCATCATAAATATGAATCTGAAGATGATTGGGGGAAATTTGAAAGCAGTTATTCAGCATTTATTATGCCTTTTGCAAAAATAGCTGATAGCTTGAATATTGAAATCTTTTGTATCGGAACTGAATTTGAACAATTTGTTTTGAACCGACCAAAATATTGGAAAAAATTAATTGATGAAATCCGAACCATATACAGAGGTCAAATAACCTATGCCTCTAATTGGGATGAATTCAATAAAGTTCCTTTTTGGAAAGATTTAGATTATATTGGAATAGACGGTTACTTTCCGATTGTTAAAAGTGAGTCTCCAAATGCAGATGAATTAAAAAATGGGTGGAGTGAACATAAGAATAAACTGAAAAGGTTTTCAGATTCTATCAAATCTTCTATTCTTTTTACGGAATATGGTTATCGCAGCAGAAATTACTTGGCAGATAAGCCTTGGAAATCTGACCGCGGAGGAGTTATAAACCTTAAACTTCAAAGTAGAGCATATGAAGTGTTTTATAAAGAAATTTGGCATGAAGATTATATTGCAGGAGGATTTATATGGAAATGGTTCCCAAATTATTATGATGTAGGAGGCTTGGATCATACTGGATTTACACCGCAAAGGAAGCCAGTAGAAAAAATAATTAAGAATTACTACAAATCAAATTCTAGCAATTAACTCAACATAAAGTTTGGTTAAGTCTTTTTCTGCTCTTCCTGCAATCTCTAAAATTTCAGCAATTGAAACTGGTTTAAGATTATCAGGGTCACATTCGTCCGTTAAAACAGAAATTGCAACACAGGGCAAACTCATGTGGTTTGCAACTATCACTTCAGGAACTGTTGACATTCCAACAGCATCAGAGCCAATTCTTCTGAGATATCTATATTCCGCTCTTGTTTCCAAATTTGGCCCTGCAACGGGTGTATAAACACCTTCATGCAAGGTTATTCCAGTTTCTTTTGCAATCTCTTTTAACATTCTATTCATAAGAGAATCGTATGGTTGGCTCATGTCCGGAAAACGTGGCCCTAGTTCATCAAAATTCTGCCCTCTTAAAGGGTTATCAGAAATCATATTAATATGATCATCAATAAGCATCAGTGTGCCCTTTTTAAATTCAGGATTTACTGTACCTGCTGCATTTGAAATCAACAATTTTTGAACTCCTAATGCTTTCATAACACGAATAGGGAAAGTTATTTCTGCACCTGAATAACCTTCGTAGTAGTGAAACCTACCTTGCATAGCAATCACTTTCTTTCCACTAAGGTTTCCATATATCAGTTTGCCGGTATGAGATTCAACCGTAGAAACAGGAAAATGTGGTATATCAATGTATTCAATAACTTTTTCGGCATCAATTTGAGTAGCCAAGTTTCCAAGTCCAGTTCCTAAAACAATACCAATTATTGGTTGATCAGCTCCTTGGCTAATTATGTAATCACTCGCTTCTTTTATCTTTTCTAACATATCTTATAAATTTGGAAAACTGGACTTTTTCAAGTCTTCAAAAGTATCTAAATCAATCAGTTCTTCTAAGATTTGGTAAGTCATTTTTTTATGTTTGGCAATTTGTAAGGTCTGATCAAAAACCTTTTCTGTGCTCCAATCTATTCCTTCAAATAATTCCTGGTTAGGTTTGTTGATCCCTAATAAATAGTATCCACCATCATTTGCTGGGCCAATTACAAGGTCATTTTTTTTTAAAGCCATAAAAGCTTTTTGAATAATCGAAGAAGTCAAATCATAACAATCGCTACCAATGATTATAGTTGAATCAAAGTTTTCAGCAAAACAAGCTTCAAAAGCGTGGATAATCCTTTCTCCTAAGTTTCCTTGAAATTGCTTTCTCTTTATAAACTGTGAATTGCCCCAATCGTCTGAAAGGTTTACATCATCGGAATAAAAAAGAAATCGTTTTGCATCGACACCTAAAACCTCAGATTTAGATTTTTCAAGCAGTTGCTTATATACCAGCAGTGCTTTATCATTTCCAATAGATTTGGCAAGTCTAGTTTTTACTTTTCCCTTCTCAGGATTTTTTACAAATACGATTAAATTATTCAAATCAAGCTACTGTTCCTTGACAACTAGATCCTGCGCCTGCAGTGCATCCATAACAATGTTGATTAATAAGAATATCCCTTGCTTCTAGCTTAGCTAAATCAAAATCATTAATATGCTGTGTAGTCTTATCGGCCACTTTCATATCGAGCATTTGATTGAAATCACAATCGTACATATAGCCATCCCAATCGACTGAGATTGTATCTCTGCACATAACTCCTTCTACCGCCGCTGGATTAAATGCCAGCACAAGTTTCTCCATATACTCTTCGTAGTTATCACTAGCAATTAAGTAATCCAAAAACCTGCTAATCGGAATATTAGTAATTGCAAACAGGTTATTAAATTCTAAATTAAAATCCTTTTTTAGATTTGACTTAAACTCCATTTCAAGCTGTGCCTGATCTCCGGGTAAAAATGCACCTGTTGGATTGTAAACTAAATCTAATTGTAAACTCGGATCTTCTTTTCCATAGCCGGCTTCATTCAACATTTTTAAAGCCTCTATCGATGAATTAAAAACACCGTCTCCTCTTTGCGCATCGGTTTTTCCAGCTTGATAATAAGGTAATGAAGACACGACATGTACATTGTGCTTCTTAAAAAACCCTGGTAAATCATGATACTTCTTGTTTGCCTTAATTATGGTAAGGTTAGAACGAACAATTATTTCTTTTACGCCTATTTTATGTGCTTCTTCAACAAACCACCTAAAATTTGGATTCATTTCTGGCGCACCTCCGGTTAAATCTACGGTAGGAATTTGAGTTTCCTCTAAAATATCTAAACATTTCTGAAGATACTCTTTTGGCATTATCTCTTTCCTGTCAGGGCCGGCATCCACATGACAATGCTTGCAAACCTGATTGCACATATAACCAACATTAATCTGAAGAATTTCGATTTTTGAAGGTTTTAATGGAAAGTAGCCAATTGACTCTAACTTCTTTTTAAAAGTGGGAAGTTCTGTTTTAAATGGCTCATCAGCCAATACACGCAATTGATTTTCAATTTCAGCGAGTTTGTTCCCGCTTGCTTTTAGTGATTTTATCATGAAAAATTACATCGATAATTTTTTGGCTTTATTCATCATCTGAACTCCATGAACAAGAACTGCTCCGCCAGTTATAGCTCCTGCAACATGCACTGCTTCCATCATCATGGCTTCACTTGCCCCTTTTTGCATAGAGTCCTCAGTATAAGCATCTATACAATAAGGACACTTAACAGCATGTGATACAGCTAGTGCAATTAATGATTTTTCTCGCTGACTTAGAGCACCTTCCTTAAAGACATCTCCATAATAATCGAAGAATTTTTCAGCAAGTTTTGGCTCATATTCGGCTATTTCGCCAAACTTTTTAAGGTCTTTAGGATTGTAATAAGATTTTTCCATTGTTATTTTTTAAGAGTTTAAATTCCAATTATATTCCATAAATGAAATTTTCGCTGCAGAGTTAATTTTTGTTTTAGAATACTTGTTTAAAAAATCAATTACAGAACCTTGTTTTGTAAAGTCGTCTTTATACCAATCAAATAGCTTAGATATTTTAACATTACCTGCTTCTATTTTGTTTTTCGTATGATTGTTTACAAAAGACCTTGTCATTTGATCTAATTGTTTTTCTAGCTCGTTAGCATTGAAAGCACTATTTTTTATTTTAGGACAAGAAATAGATGCGCAATTAACCGCAAAATGAATTCTTGCATCTTTAAATTTTGCTCTTAAAATATCGTGTTCAATATTATTTAGAGATAAGGTTTTGTTGCCAATTTTAATAAATTTTAAATCCCATGCCTTACCACCGTTAATTTCCATTACAGATTTTAAGGGCATATTATCTAAAATTAACTTCACAGTAAATGCATTGTAAGCATTAATCCAGTAGGCCATTTTTTCATTTTTAGACCATGACTCGGATGGAGATTCCTTTGCTAACGAATTCAGGTACTCTTGAAGTTTAGCTTTATCATTTTTAAAGCCCTCGTAATTTACATTTCCAGATACTGAAACATGTTTCATTAACAATTGATCCCAAGTTTTGTGGCTAATTTCAGAATCTGAAACCCCTGCGTTAGAATATAAAGCACCTGTAAATAATCCTAATAGTAATAATATCTTTCTCATAATAGTGAATAATAAAGTGTAACAAATCTAATCAAAGGACTTGCCAAATTTGAGTCGTTGTTTAGACAATTTGCAATCCTACTCAATAATTGGATTTGAGTATGGATTGATTTGCTTTCTATAGTTTCTCCAATAGAATTTCAAAACAAACTAAACGTAGGTATCCTTTAGGTTCAGGTCGGGTAGTTGTTTATATTTCTCTCCGTCAATTCTCCAATTAGAATCAAAAATTGGCTGCATACCTCCAGCTCTTAAACCTAAAATAACTCCTTCTTCAAATTTTGAATACTTAACATGATAGTCTATCTCCATTCCATAATGAAACATAAATTCTGTTTTTGATAGCTCTGTTATTGATTCGGGATTTGAATTTACACTCGTGGCAAATAGATCAGGGTAATTGTCTATTTGTTGCGAAGGCAAATTGATTCTTTCATTTTCTATGTAGATTGAGGAATGTTGAAGGTCTAATCCAACATAGGGAATTAATGCAAACCTTTTCGCATTTATTACTGAATAACCCAACTTATAGTTTACAATATCAATGGTGTTGTAAGATAATGAAATGCTGTCTTTATCATTGCTTCCTCCTAATGTAATACCAAGAGCAAAATCATGAAAAAATCTTCGTTTCGTAAAGGCGAAAGATAAAATATAGGTAAAACCAAATGATGTTTCATTTAACTCAGGCAGCCCTGCACGATTTAATTCATTATTCAAACCACCAAAATCTCCAAAACTTGGACCCAAGGCTAAATACCAAGAGGTATAGGCTTTTGAGGTATCTCTACTTGCCCTTCTATATAGATTTAATAGAGAATCAGTTTCAAGAATTTTATTAATTGAATCATTAATGATTCTAATTTCCTCCAACTTCTTTTGTAAATCATCACGATTAACTTGGTTTAATTCTTTTTCAGAATATTTTTTCGCAAATGGGTTGTCTTGCGATAAAACAAATAATGGGCAAGCAAAAAGCAGGGCTATGAGAATCGTTCGCATTTTTTGGTGCTAAGATAAGATATGCTTGTAAAAGTTGAGAAAGAAAATAATTAGGCCGATAATGTAAATACTTTATGCTGCGTTTTTGTTGAGATTCTGAAACAAGTTCAGAATGACATCAAAAACCTGCTCAGCCTATAATTTATCAATAAGCAAAACTAAATTGTAGATTTTCTCGCCTTAAAATTACTCCATAAAAAAACTCCGATTCAATTAAGAACCAGAGTTAATGTTGTCCGACTAGGGCTCGAACCTAGACTCTTCTGTACCAAAAACAGACGTGTTGCCAGTTACACCATCGGACATTGTACTTTTTAGCAAAGCGATGGCAAAAGTAATAATTTTTTCAAATTATTTATTAAATCTTAACAAAAATACGCCCCTATTTATTGAGTTAATATTTTTAAATTAGCGCCTTACTCTAATTTGAACTAGATTTCTAAGTAATGAACGATTTCAGAAAACTAAATTTAACCTTTGGATGGATTACATGGCTAATAGCTACCATCGTTTATCTATTTACCATAGAACCAACAACAAGTTTTTGGGATTGTGGTGAATTTATTGCGACAGCATACAAGTTAGAGGTAGGCCACCCTCCAGGTGCGCCTTTATTCATGATGCTTGCTAGGTTCTTTACTTTGTTTGCAGGCCCAGAAAATTCTGCGCTAATGATAAATTCATTATCAGCCTTGGCAAGTTCATTTACTATTTTATTCCTCTTTTGGACGATTACAGCATTTGCAAAAAAGATTGCTATTCAAACTGGAGACTTAACAAGTTCCAAAACTTTTGCAATTATTGGAAGTGGTGTTGTTGGAGGTTTAGCCTACACTTTTACCGATTCCTTTTGGTTTTCAGCTGTTGAAGGAGAGGTTTACGCACTTTCATCCTTATTTACTGCTGCAGTTTTTTGGGCTATTATTAAGTGGGAAGGTGTTGCAGAAAAAACGCATAACCTTAGATGGATTGTACTTATTGCATACTTAATGGGGCTATCAATTGGAGTTCACCTTCTTAATTTATTAGCAATTCCTGCAATCGTTCTAGTTTATTATTTCAAAAAATTTAAGCCAACACCGAAAGGAATTATTGTTGCACTAGGTCTATCAGTTGTTATTTTAGGAATTGTTCAATATGGTATTATTCCGGGAGTAATAATTGTAGCAACATGGTTCGAATTATTATTTACAAACTCATTCGGATTACCATTTAATACTGGATTCTTAGTTTACCTAGCTTTATTAATAGGAGGGGTTGTATTCGGAATCTACAAAACTCATGTCAATAAAAAGGTAATTCTAAATACGATTATGCTATGTTTCATGGCAATTCTTTTAGGTTATTCTTCTTTTGCTGTAATTCTTATTCGCTCAAATGCGAACACTCCTATGGATGAGAATAACCCTGAAAACGTGTTTACTTTCCTATCCTATTTAAATCGTGAGCAGTACGGTGATCGCCCATTATTTAATGGTCAATCTTTTAATACACCACTTGATGCTAAGGATCCTTATGGAGATGGAAAACCAACTTATTACCAAGATGAAGAGAGCGGACAATATATAATTACGAATGATGGCGTAAATACTAAACAGAACTATGATAAAAGATTCCTATCGATTATTCCAAGAATGTGGAGTGGCGAGGCAAGACATAAACCTCACTATAAGAAATGGTCAAACTTTAAAGGAAAACCCATTCGTTATCAAGGTGCAGACGGACAGGTAAAAATTATAAATACTCCAACGCTTGGAGAAAACATCACCTATTTCTTCAGATACCAAATGAATTGGATGTATTGGAGGTATTTCATGTGGAATTTTGCTGGAAGACAGAATGATGTTCAAGGCCATGGAAATGTAGTTCATGGAAACTGGATTTCCGGGATAAAATTTATTGATGAAATGAGGCTTGGCTCTCAAGAGAACTTACCCGAATTTATCGGAGAAAGCCCTGCTAATAACAAATACTACTTATTGCCCCTTATACTTGGTATTTGTGGATTAGTATTCCAATTTTCGAAGAATCAAAAAGATGGGGTAATTGTAGGACTACTGTTCTTTTTTACTGGTTTGGCAATTGTAATTTATCTTAATCAGTATCCTCTGCAGCCTAGAGAGCGTGATTATGCTTATGCTGCGTCTTTTTATGCTTTTGCTATTTGGATTGGCTTAGGGGTTTATGCCCTTTATGATTGGATTGGAAATAAATTACCTAAGAATATAAGTGCGATTGGCATTTCTACATTATGCTTAGTTCTTGTTCCTGGCATTATGGCCTCTGAAAACTGGGATGATCATAGCAGAGCAGATCGATATACCGGTAGAGATTTCGCCAAAAACTATTTGGATTCTTGTGAACCTAATGCAATCTTATTTACAAATGGAGATAATGATACTTTCCCTCTATGGTATGTTCAAGAAGTTGAAGAATACAGAACTGATGTTCGTGTAATCAACCTAAGTCTGTTAAATACAGATTGGTATATCAATCAAATGCGACTTAAGGCATATGACTCTGATCCAATTCCATTAACTCTTCCTGAGAAAAAAATAAGGCAAGGTACTAACGACTATCTACCTGTTTATGAAAGAGCAAAGAACTTAGGATATGTTGATGTCAAAGAAGTAATTGATTTCATTAATAGTGATAACCCACAAACTAAAATACCTGTTGGAAGCGGAGAAAAAATTGATTTTATCCCTTCTAAGAAGCTTAAGATAAAAGTTGATAAAAATAAGGTGCTAAAAAATGGAACGGTTACTCCAGAAGAAGCAGATCAAATTGTTGATGCCATTATTTGGGATATTAAAAAGACATATGTTTTCAAAAACGACCTTACTATTCTTGATATTCTAGCAACTAATAATTGGGAGCGCCCTATTTATTTTGCAAGCACTACAGGTATTGACAGTTATATTGGACTACAAGACTACTTTAGAGCTGAAGGTATGGCATATAGACTTGTACCTGTTAAGAAAACCAATAAAAATGATCAAGACCCAGGTTATGTTAATTCTGATATCCTATACAATCGTTTAATGAATGACTTCCATTGGGGAGGTATGAATACGAACGATATTTATATGGATGAAACAAACCGTAGAATGACAATGAGTTTAAGAATAACTTTCTCAAGGTTGGCTAAGCAATTGATAGCTGAAAACAATAACGAAAAAGCCTTAGAAGTATTAGATAAAGCGTTTGAAGTAATGCCTGAAAAAAATGTACCATACGATGTATTTGTAATGTACTTGGCAGAGAATTATTATGCAGCAGGTGATCCTGAAAAGGGTAATGAAGTTATTGCAAGATTAGCAGACATTTATGAAAAAGAGTTTTTGTATTACAATAGTTTGGATCCAAAATTTGCGCAAACTATTTCTAGAGAAAAGCAACAAGCAGGAGCTATTATTAATCGTTTGATTTATATTGTAACTCAACAATATCCTCAAGGTGATTTTGGTAAGCAACTTCAAGAAAGATTAAGCCCAACTTTTAATACTATTAACCAACAGTACAGATAGTTTACCTAGTTTTGACGAGAAATTTTAATAAAATGAAACTTAATCTAATCAAATCTTTAGGAGTTTTAATTCTCGTTTGTATTTTTTGCATTCCATCATTTGGACTCGTTTCAAAAAGAGACAGTATTCAATTAACAGGAAAGGTATTTAATAATAAAGAAAAAGTTAACGGACTAATTATTAATGTGTACAATGAAAATGAGCTAATTAAAACAGAACATATTCGTTCTTCACATCATTTTAGGTTATATATACCAAAAAATGCAATGCCTACGATTGAAATTACAGCTCCAAACTTTCACACAAAAACCTTCTTCTTTGACTCTACTGTTCCTAATGGTTTAAAAAAGCTCCCTGGTTATCAATTTGATATGGATGTTTTCAGCGAAACAGAACTTGAAGGAGTAAATACCTCAATGCTAGACTTTCCTGCAGGTTTAGTAAAATACAATGAAAAAAAGAAAGCTTTCCTTAGAGATAAAGCATACACCAAAAAAATTAAAAAAGCCTATTTTAAGTTGCTTGAAGAAGCAGAATTAAGCAACAGAGGAGCTTTAGAAGACGATTAATTTATTCTTATAAATTTCAGAATCGTTTTTCATAGGCTTAACTTTGGTAGATGCAAAAGAACAAGAAATTAGCACTTATAATTCTCGATGGTTGGGGCTATGGCAGAAAGGATAAGTCTGACTCTATTTTTCAGTCTAAAACACCTGTTTTTGACCAGTTAATTAAGAATTACCCTAACTCTAAACTTCTTACGGATGGCGAACATGTCGGATTGCCAGCAGGTCAGATGGGAAACTCTGAAGTTGGCCACCTTAATATTGGTGCAGGAAGGGTTGTCTTTCAAGATTTAGTTAAAATAAATCAAGCTGTTTACGACAATTCTATAGCAAATAATAAAGAACTACTAGACGCCTTTGGTTATGCAAAAAAAGAAGGTAAGCAAGTACATTTTATTGGGCTTATTTCTGATGGGGGAATACACTCACACCAAAATCATTTGATAAAATTATGTGAAGTTGCAGCAGAACTAGGTATTAATGAAACCTTTATTCATGCATTTACCGACGGAAGAGATACTGACCCTAATAGTGGATTAGAGTTTCTAAAAAATGTGCAAGAAAAATTAAGCAAAACCGGAGCCAAAACCGCATCTATTTGTGGACGATACTATGCAATGGACAGGGACTTAAGATGGGAAAGAATAAAGTTTGCATATGATGCTCTTGTAAAGGGGAAAGGTAATTTTGCATTAGATCCAATTGAAGCCATCTCAAAGTCTTATGAGGAAGGTATTACAGACGAATTTATAAAACCTATAGTAATAAAAAAAACAGATGGAGCACTTGCCAAAATAAACCAAGGGGATGTGGTTATTTGTTTCAATTACCGAACAGATAGATGCAGAGAAATTACTAGAGCACTTTGTCAAGAAGATTTTATTGAACATGGAATGGAGAAGCTTGACCTTTATTATGTAACCATGACAAATTATGATGAATCGTTCAAAGATGTTCATGTATTATTTAGCAAGGACAATCTAAAAAATACTCTAGGAGAAGTAATTTCTAACTCAGGTAGATCCCAAATTAGAATTGCCGAAACAGAAAAGTACCCTCATGTAACATTCTTTTTTTCTGGTGGAAGAGAAACTCCATTTAAAGGTGAAAAACGACTAATGGCTTCCTCACCAAAAGTAGCTACTTATGATTTAAAGCCTGAAATGAGTGCAGAGGAAGTTAAAACCAAAATAATTTCAGAGATTGAGAACAACCAACCTGACTTTATTTGTCTAAACTTTGCTAACCCTGATATGGTTGGACATACAGGAGTACAAGAGGCAATAATAAAAGCTGTAGAAACAGTAGACAAATTCACCGGAGAGATAGTAAATATTGGAGTAACCCATGATTATTCATTTTTAATAATTGCTGATCATGGAAATGCAGATTATACCCAAAATGATGATGGGAGTCCGAATACAGCTCATACCACTAACCCTGTTCCGGTAATCTTAATTGATGGTGATTATAAAACAATTAATGCAGGGAAGTTGGCAGATATTGCACCTACTATTTTAAAAATTATGGACATTGATATTCCTGAGGAAATGAATGGAAATATCTTAGTCTAAAACCTAATACAATAATTATATTTGATAATAAATCGGAATTAGATGAAAAACGTAAAAGAATATATAGAAGAACATAAAGACAGATTTCTTAAAGAGTTGATTGAATTATTAAAAATTCCTTCAATAAGCGCGGACTCTGCATATAAAAATGATGTTTTTGACGCAGCAGAGGCTGTTAGAGTAACCTTAGATAAAGCAGGTGCAGACAACACAGAATTATGTCAAACTGAGGGTTTCCCGGTTGTTTATGGAGAAAAAATAATTGATGAGTCAAAACCTACTATTTTGGTTTATGGGCATTACGATGTACAACCAGCTGATCCATTAGAATTATGGCATAGTGGTCCATTTGAGCCGGTGATTAAAGAGGGTAAAATATATGCTCGTGGTGCAGCAGACGATAAAGGTCAAATGTACATGCATGTTAAGGCTTTCGAATTATTGATGAATACCGAGCAATTACCATGTAATGTAAAGTTTATAATTGAAGGTGAAGAAGAAGTAGGTTCTGCGAATCTTGAAACTTTTATTACCAACAATAAAGAAAGGTTAAAAGCCGATATAATTCTTATTTCGGACACTTCAATGTTATCGTTGGAACATCCCTCAATCACAACAGGCTTGAAAGGATTAAGCTATATTGAAGTGGAAGTTACAGGACCGAACAGAGATTTACACTCAGGTGTTTATGGTGGAGCAGTTGCGAACCCAATTAATATTTTATCAAAAATGATTTCTTCTCTTCATGATGAGAACAATCATATAACAATTCCGGGATTCTATGATAATGTATTAGAGGCGAGTGAAGCAGAAAGAGCATTAATGGGAAAAACTCCTTTTGATTTAGATCATTACAAATCAAAATTAGGAATTGAAGCTGTTCACGGGGAAGAGGGATTTTCAACTATTGAAAGAACTGGAATTAGACCCACTCTAGATGTAAACGGAATTTGGGGCGGCTATACAGGTGAGGGTGCAAAAACGGTTCTACCTTCAAAAGCAAATGCAAAAATTTCAATGCGTTTAGTTCCTAATCAAAGCGATGAGGAAATAACAAAACTATTTGAAGATCATTTTAAATCAATTGCACCAAAGTCGGTAACTGTTAAGGTAACGCCGCACCACGGTGGAGAACCATACGTAACTCCAATTGATACTATGGAATACCAATCTGCTAGTGAAGCTATTCTGTTAGCCTTCGGAAAAGAACCTGTTCCAGTTAGAGCTGGTGGTAGTATTCCGATTGTTGCGCTATTTGAGGAGGTTTTAGGTCTTAAGTCAATATTACTTGGGTTCGGCTTAGATACGGATGCTATCCACTCTCCTAACGAATCATATGGTTTAGAAAATTTTTATAAAGGAATTGAAACAATTTCTTATTTCTACGAGACTTTCACTAAGAACAAACTAGATTCATGAAACTCAAAAAGTTATTCTATTTTCTCATAATCAGCATATTACTTAGCTCTTGTGTTGATTATGAGGAAGTAACCTTAAGCGAAATAAAATCGATTAAGTTATTAGAGCTAGGTAGTTCCGGCTTAACAATTGAATCTGAACTCAAATTAAATAACCCTAATTCCTACTCTATAAAAGTAACTGAGTCAAAATTCGATGTTTATATCAAGAATAACAAAATAGGAGTTGCTTCAATAGCTTCGCCACTTGAATTATCAAAAAGTTCAGATGATTATCACCTAGTTAAACTAATTACAACTTTTGAAGAAAACCAGACAAATACGCTTCCAGGCATATTAGCTATGTCGGCTTTAGGCGGTGGAAAAATAGATGTCAAGCTTGACGGCTTTATCGAAGGGAAAGCAATGTTTATTAAAAAGAGAATTGAGATAGTACACGAAGAGAAAGTACCACTTGACATTCTTAAATAGTTTAGTCTCGAATTAAGGTTAAATTTCCTGAGTAATTTATATAATCTCCTTTAAAATCTTTTATGGTAATAACATAAAAGTATATTCCATCGCTTGCCTTTTCTTCGTTGGTGTAACCATCCCAATTAATGTTCAATGAGTTACTTTGAAACATCGTTTTTCCAAAACGATTCAAAATCTCAATTTCGTATTCGTAAACTCCACAGGCTCTTACGGCAAACTCATCATTAATTCGATCTCCGTTAGGTGTAAAAATATTTGGGATAATAAATTCAAACTGATCGAAAATAAAAACCTCCAACTCAGATGTATCAGTGCAACCAAATCGGTTTTCGATAATGTGTTGGACTTTAAAATGACCTGTGTCTGTAAAAGTATAATCAAATAGTTTTGAGCTTGAAACAAAACTATTATTTATAGCTATTTGGTCAGCTAAACCAAATTCGGAAGCAGAAACATCAATTGTAATTGTCGCCTCTTTAATTGGTTTTATAGAATCAGAAATTATAAGATTAGAAACTGGTTCAGGTAGTATTTCTATATAATCACTAAATCGCTTTATCAAAGTATCAATACACTTATCCTTAGTAATTAATATAAGTCCAATATCATACTTACCGGTATCATTAAATATATAAGTAGGACTTTGATCGTTTGATAAATCATTATTACCGAAATCCCAAAAATAATCTGCTGTTCCTTCATAAATTGAAGCATCGTTAAAGGAAATGGCTGTGCCGGGACATGCTTGTAATTGACTAGCTGCAAATGCTATTTCGTTTGTACTTGAGTCTAGCGAAACATTAATTGCACTTGGTTCTAGTTTAAAAACAGTATCTATACAGTTATCGTTTGTTTTTATTTCTAATTCTACATCATAAATACCATTGGCGGTATAAATATGAGTTGGGTTTAAGTCTGTTGAGCTTGATCCGTCGCCAAAATCCCATAAGAAATCGGCACTACCTGTAAACAAAGATAGATTTCTAAAATTCACTTCTAATGGGTAGCATCCTGCTTCAATATCATAGTCAAAATTTGCAATTGGATTTTCGAACAATGTTAAGGCTGAGATAACAGTGTCCGAACAATTATCTTGTTGAACTATCAATTCAATTGGGAAGGTCCCTTGTCCTGTAAAACTCACTCCAGGAACACTATCTAAGTTACTAGTATTTATTGATGCATTATTCCCAAACCTCCAATCAAATGTTGCATAGCTTTCATAGTCTCCTTTAGCAACAAAATTTACACTATTGTCATCCAAGCAGGCTTGGCCATTAAAATCGATTGTTGGAGATAGTTTTTTATAAACAAGAAACTCTTTTGTTGAAGTGTCATTGCAAGGTAAACCTGGATTTGATATTAAAGTAATGGTGTATAACCCTGAATCTGGATAAGTATAAACCGTATCAAATGCTCTTGAGGTATCTGCTAATGTATTTGGATCGCCAAAATCCCATTTATAACTCTGAATATTTACATTAGCGGTACTTTGATTTTTAAAACTAACAGTAAGACCATCACAAAAAATCTCTTGATCTTGAACTGCAGACGTTATAACAGGGTTGCAACTCCCTGTGTTAATCTGAATTCCCCTTCTAGTTGTATTTATTAAAACTCCATTCCTGTATTCCTCGACACAAAAACCTGCAACATACTGACCTAAACTTGTTGGAACACCGTTTACTCTACCTGCAGATCTATCAATTGTTATTTGTGGATTAGATGGAATCGGGTTTGCGCCTGTTTGAGGAGCCAAATAAGGTAATGTAGCGTATGGCGGAGGATTTGCAATAGCAGGCCTTGGATTAAATTGGTTAGAATAATTGAAAGGAGAACAAATTGAATAAACTAAAGAGTCACCGTCCGGATCAATTGCTGATAAATCTAAATTTAAATCAAATCCTGAACAAAGTACGATTGGAGGAAAGCTATTAAAAACTGGTGAACTATTACAACCTACATTATCAAAACGAGGAATATCCATGGTGTAAGTAACGCCTTGGTCCCCTGGGGTTATTAAATTATCTATTGTCTCGTTTCTGCAACACCTTTGGTAGGTTAAGACCAAATCTCTATTTCTTGGTAGTTGAATTACAGAAGTATAAATTAATTCTTCAACACACACCGATGGACTAGAAACTACACAGGGATTATTAATATCGTCAGGCAAAGTATCTCGACTAACTAAACTTAGGGTATCTGTTCTTTCTAAGATGTTATTTTGAGCATTGTAAATTGCAAAAATGGAAGTTTGGTCTCCCTGAAATAAACCCGGTGTACAATCTTGATATAAATGTAGCGTAACTTCATACGCTGCAAGTGAACCAGCAGAAGGCCCTAAGCACTCGTAACTAAAATAACCTCCAACAATATGGGTTGCATTTAGCTGTACTGAAAAGATTATAAAAGCAAAAAGTAATACCCGTTTAATCATAAAATTTAACTTAATGTAAAAATAAGAAAAGCAATAGACTACATTTTTAGGAATACTAACGAATTGGTTCACAATTTTGCAATTACGAATAAAAAGATTGACGAATTTCGCTATGTGAAGTTCCTTTTCCTTTTATATTCTTTATTCCCATTAGTATTAAGCGCTCAATTTTTTAATCAAAAAAAAGATTGGTTCCAAGAGGAGTCTTTCTTCAATGATTCCACCATAAAAGAAAATAGAATTAAAAAGATTTCAATTTCGATTTCTAATAAAAAAGATGGTGAATCCATTAAGAAGAGTGCTGAAAAAATCAATTATGAGTTCAAAAGAAATGGCCAAATTCTAGCTAGTAAAAAGATTTATATTTCATCTTACAGTATAGATACAATTTCCACACTTTTTCAATATAATCACAAAAATCTGTTAACCAGTCGTATAAACGAATTCAATAAATTCCAATTTAAATTCAAATATTTTTATAACCAAAGCGGAACTATAATTAAGGAGTTAAAACTTGATGCTGTTGATAAAAGATATGACACTTTATACGCAAGAACATTCGTAAAAAAGGAAATTGGCACCGGTTATGAAATTTCGACGCTAAACGAAGCCAAGGTAGCATTCTTAAAAGAGCTTTATACTGCAGAAGGCAATACAGTAACTGTTCGCAATAGCTTTTACAAAAACAGAAATTTTACTGAGTATAAATATTTCTTTCTTAACAATAGAGTCGAAACTAGAGAAAAGACGGTTTCAATGTCTGAGAAAAGAATAATTAGAGAGGACTTTAAGTTTATTCAAAACCTATTAGATGAAGTTTCTATTTTTAAAGACGGAATTCTGTGGTTAAAAAGAGGAATTATCTATTCTGATAATGGTTTTCCAGAGAATATTATAGAAAGGAATTATGAAGAAAAGTTGATTCGAATATATAAGTTAGATATTCAATTTTACTAATTGATTAAACTAATCTTTAGCTCTGTATAATTATATTCCTCGTAGTTTTTTAATTCTTGTTTTACAAAACGATTCCAGTTTATTTGCTCACTAAAATTTCGAGAGTAGTTTGTTTCTGCATCATATTCATCTTGCATCTCTCGGTAGGTTTTCAACCAGCCCTCTTTAACTATTTCATCTAAAAGCTCACGATGGTTCTCTTTTGTAAAAGTTGCTTCCAATAAGTTTTTAACAATCATACGACGGTTTAACTCAGCGATATTAAAGTGTAATTGCTCGTGTTGAAGTAAGACATTGTTACGTTTATCAATTTTAGACCATGATTCATTTTTAATGAAACAAACATTAATCATTACGGTCATTTCTCCCTCACCGTCCGAAATAAAGCTATATGGTAATCCAATACTAGATTGTGCTGCTATGGATTCTTCTGTGTTTGGCTTACCTTGAAAGTCAGCCCATTCTATATTATACCAATCGCTCCAATAAATTTTAGTGGTTTCATTACTTTCCTTTTGAGCAATAGAAAAACCAAATAGCAAGAAAAAACTTAGAAATAGTAGAATGGTTTTTTTAATCATGAATTAAATATACTGATTTGACACTTAAATCTTTACACTAACTTTTTAGATTTAATAGCTATAAACTCCTTCAAATATAAAGGGTCAAAGTATGCTAAATCTTCAAATTTATTCGCTTGATTTAACTTGTTCGCTAATAAACCCATGTTTTTTGCCGATAAAGCAATACTGATATTAAATACTGCATTGGGATGGTTTAAAACCTCTACGCATTTATGTGCTCCATTACCCACAAAAAAAACTGATTTTTCTTTCAAAAATTTCTCAAAAGAATAACTATCAATAACCTCAGCACTTGTTACTCTTTGCTCTTTTAAGTTATGGTCAAACACAGAAGCATAAACTTCCATTCTTCTTGCATCTATCATAGGAATAATAAAGAATTCCTTCACACCTATCAAGCTGATTGCACCATAGGCAAGTGCTTGGAGGGTATTGATGGCAATTAAGGGTAGATTTTGAGCGTAGCATAAGCCTTTTGCAAACGCAACACCAATTCTAAGTCCTGTATAAGAACCCGGTCCCTTGCTAATTGCTATTGCAGTTAGTTCTGAATAATCAAGCTGATTGTTTTTAAGAACATCATCAACGAATTTTGCTAGGTTCTCTGCGTGTGAATATGAACCGTCTTGCTCGATACAATCGATAAGTTTTTCATTATTAAAAATAGCAACTGAACAAATAGTTGTTGCAGTTTCGATACAAAGAATATACGCCACTTTATTCCTCTTCCTCATTAAAAAGCTTATCCTTATTCACAACTTCAACTTTGTCGTCATGGTCTAACTTTTTGGCTATTGAGATATAAGGCCCTGAGACTATTTCTTGCCCTTCTTCAAGTCCTGATTCAATTTTTATGTAAGAGGTATTTTGAATTCCTGTTGTAACTGCAACTTGCTTCACTTTATTCCCATCGATAACAAATACACATTCAATTAACTCCTCTTCTTCATCAGCTATCTCATTTTCTTTTTCCTTTTTAGCTCTTGTCGACGAGGTATCTAATGGCTCTCGAGTTGTAACTGTCTGAATTGGAACTGCCAAAATACCTATTTCAGAAGTTGTTCTGATATCTACAGTTGCTGACATCCCAGGTCTAAATGGAGAATTATTTGTTGTGTCTCCTTTTATTAAACTTTTATATGATGATGATAGTATTCTAATTTTTACATCAAAATTGGTAACTTGATCTGCGCTTGTACCAACTACATTTGCTGAGTTTGCAATTTCAGTTACTACTCCTTTAAATTCTTCGTTTAGGTAGGCATCAACTTCAACCTCGCAAGTATCTCCGTTATTTACTCTTACTATATCATTTTCATTTACCTCAACAGCTACTTCCATTACAGACAAATCGGCAACAGTCATAATTTCTGTTCCAGCCATTTGGGCTGTTCCAACGACACGCTCTCCTTTTTCTTTATTCAACTTCGTAATTGTTCCGCTCATTGGAGCATAGATAGAAGTCCTTCCCAAATTTTCTCTAGCTTCTTTTAAAGTTGCTTCAGCACTTTTAATATTGTACTTACCTGCCTCTACACTTTCTCTCGCAGCCTCTACATCTGACCTTGCTACTTCAAAATTTGCTTTGGCATTATCATAATCAGATTCTGAAATAACCTTATCCTTATACAACTTTTTATTTCTTTCAAAAGTTGCTTTTGCATTTATAAATTGAGATTCAGATTGGGCTAGCCTTGCTTTTGTTCCTGCCAAATTTGCTCTAGTAGTATTCAATGCAGCTTCTGCTCTGCTCAATGCAGATTCTACTAAATCAGGGTTTATTTTTAAGAGCAAATCTCCTTTTTTTACTAAATCACCTTCTCTAACTGGCATTTCAATAATCTCACCTGAAACATCTGAACTAATAACGACTTCAGTCTCTGGCTGAATTTTCCCACTTGCTGCAACAGTTTCTACAATGGATTTTCGCTCAACTTTCTCAGTAGAAACTTTTAGCGGATCTTTACCTGAACCACCTTTAACCACAGCAACTATTACTAAAATTACAATTACAGAAACTAATATTATTATTCCTTTTTTTGATTTCATTTTCTTTATTCTAAAAGTTTAATGCTTTTCCTTGATAGAAATCCAATACTTTCGTTTTGAAGATATATTCATATTTAGCTTGTAATAACTCAGATTCTGCATTATTCAGCCTGTTCTTCTCGTTATTAAAATCGAAAGAGTTAAGTAGTCCTACATCAAATCTTTGCTTTGTATAATTAAATGATAACTGCAAAGCGTTAACAGACTTCTCAGCTGCCCTGTATCTTTTTAAAGCAGCGATTGCCTCATTATGAGCAGATTCAATATTCTGTCTCAGCTGCAACTTTGTGTTGTCTAAATTTAACTGAGCTTGTTCTACTTGAATCTTTGCTCTTTGAACGTTAATTCTGGAGTTAAAGCCATTAAGAATTGGAATATTTAACCTAAAACCAATCGATTTGTTAAAGTTATCATCTAATTGATCTGCAAATGCTTTGTCTTCTCTAATTAAATCAAAAGCAGGCGAAAGAATCGCTTCTCCGCTAACTTCTGTTACATCTCCAGTTCTTACCAATCTCTGGTTCTCAACTCCTACAATCTCTGTATTTGCACCTGAATAACCGGAACCTATTGATCCTGTAACACTTAAGGTTGGGCTATAACCTCCTTGAGCGATATCTTTTGACTTCTCTGCACTATAATAACTCAACTCTGCACTTTTTACCTCAGGCATTGTTTCCAAAGCAGTAAGGTATAACGCTCCAGGTGTAATTAACTCAGAAACTCCTTGAAAACTTGAAAGATTAGGTGTAACAACTTCAAAGTTTGAAGCGTCTTCCAATCTCAAGACTTGAGCTAAGTTCAATTTGGTAATACTCAAAGAGTTTTGTGCATTTATTAATTGTAGTTCTTCAGTTGCATATTGGGCTTCAATCTCTCTCAAATTTCCTTCAGGCAAACTGCCTGCCTCAACCATTTTTGCAATTCGGTCTATTTGACCTTTTGTAACTTGAAGTTGGTTCTGTGAATTTTTTACTAATTCGTTACTGAATAGAATCTGTAAATAAAAGTTGGCAATATTAAGAGAAACATCATTTTGCATTTTTTGCAAATCGTATTCACTTGCTTTTGCATCAGCCTGGTTTCTTTTAACCGTATTTAAAGTTTGAAACCCGCTGAAAATAGTAAGCGAAGAAGACAAACTAAAAGAGTTTGAACGAACTTGTGAGGTAGCAAACTGATTGGTAAATGGGTCAATTGTTTGTCCGAAATTGTATGTATGACTTGCAAAGCCATTCAATGTAGGTAGGTTACTGTATTTTGCTTGTTTTGTATTTTGCTCTGCTAACTGAAGTTGAAACTCGCTTTGTTGAATTGAAATATTGTTTTCAAGCGCATGATTTATACATTCTTCAAGAGTCCATTGTTTTGTTTGGGCAGAAAGGTTACCAAAACCAACAAAAATAAAAAGAACTAGTATTGAGAATCTAGGCTTTAAATACGTACTGTAATTATTCATTTCTTCTAAGGTATGTAGAAGTTAAAAATATTATTAAAAACTGCATTTACTCCCCTACTTGTTATAATCGGTATAATCCCTGATTTAGTGGTAAAATCTTACTTTAAACGAAGCGTCTTTCAACCAGATTATATAAGGCAACAGTCATTGGGTTGTCTTTTTCCCAATTGTATTTGGAGGATAATTCATCCCAAAAAAAGGTTTTGGCTTCAGATAATTCATCAAATTCATTAATCTTAGTTAATGCGTCTTTAAAAAGATCTAAATCTCCTTCAAATAACTCATTAGCGTAAAGGTACCTTTCGTTGAGTCCAATTGCTGAAACCAGGTCTGCTATAGGCTGTTTTTGCAATTGTTCACTTAAACTATTGTCATCTTCTCCTGCATATTGCTCATTTAAATCGGGCAAATTGCCTAATTCTTCAGATTCCAAGGTTTGAATAACTTCTTCGATATTAATCTCTTCTGATTCATCAATATTTACTTCTTCTTCAGAAACCAAGTCTTGTACTTGAACATCTTCAGACTCGTCTTGCTCCACCTCAATTTCAACAACAATTTCTTCTCCCTCCTCTAATTCAGTTGACTCAACGTCCTCTTCATCAACTTCCATTTCAACCATTATTTCTTCTCCATCGGTTAAGTCAGTCGATTCAACATCTTCTTCGTCTACTTCAATCTCAACAACTATTTCTTCGTCTTCCGCTAACTCACCTGAAACAACTTGTTCATTAATTGGAAACACATTTTCTTGAGCCTCTTCTACTTTAAAATCCTTGTCATACATACTTGCCTCTTTAGTATCTTCAGATTTATTCGACGGATAAAAGTATCCCGTTTCTGAAAAAATCTTGTCTTCTTTATGGCTCTCTTTAGCAACTAAATACTTTAAAACAACGGTAGATTCGTGGAGTCGATTTATTTTTGAAAGAATAGCACTCAATTCCAGAAGAGGAATTTCATCATATTCAGTCAAGCGGTCTGAATGTTTTTTTATATTCTCAATTAAGGCTGTTACGTCCTTTCTTTTTATTTCACTATTCATTGTAATTATCCCAATTATCGTTGTTTAATAATATCTTTACAGTCTCTAATTTTAATTGCAGTAAGGTAAATATGTTTCTCGAAAATACTATTAATTCTAATAAGAGCAAAGGCTGGATTGAGGTGATTTGCGGCTCTATGTTTTCAGGGAAAACAGAAGAATTAATTCGTAGATTAAAGCGAGCAAAGATAGCCCAGCAAAAGGTAGAAATATTTAAACCCTCTGTTGACATTCGATATGATGAAGAAGCTGTAGTTTCTCATGATAAAAATGAAATACATTCAACTCCTGTACCAGCGTCTGCAAATATTCCCCTATTAGTTAATGATGAGCAAGTGATTGGAATTGATGAAGCTCAATTTTTTGACATGGAACTTGTTGGTGTTTGCAATAGACTTGCAAGCCAAGGTATTCGTGTAATAGTTGCAGGTTTAGATATGGATTATACAGGAAAACCGTTTGGTCCTATTCCTGCTTTATTAGCAACCGCCGAATACGTTACAAAAGTGCATGCCATTTGTGTCGATTGCGGTAACCTCGCCAATCATTCTCACAGAATTAGCAGTGAAAACGACAAACTTGTTATGCTAGGAGAAACTGAAAGCTATCAACCACTTTGTAGAACTTGTTTTACGGAAAAAAACAAAAGAAAATAATGGAGCATTTTAATGTTGAAGAAATCGATGAATACGGCTCCATTTTAACCTTAGATACCACTATTCTAAAACAAAATCTTGACTACTTTAAGTCGCTAATTAATCCAAACACTTTTATTATGGCAATGGTAAAAGCAGTAGCTTACGGCCATGGAGCCATAAGAATAGCAAGTGAACTTGAAAAGTATAAGGCGGTAAACTACTTAGGTGTTGCTAATATTCAAAAAGGAATAGAACTCAGAAAAGCAGGAATAGAGTTACCGATTATGGTTACCAATCCTGTTAGTGGTTATTTTCATAAAATGTGCGAGTATTGCCTTGAGCCTGTTCTGCATAATCAAGATTTAGCTGAAAGCTTTTCAGACTTTATCTCAAATAGCTCCGAGATAGATTCTAATTATCCTGTTCATATTAAGTTTAACACCGGAATGAATCGTTTTGGATTTGATTTGGAGGGTATTAATTCCTTTTTGAAGTTATTTAGAATTGCCAATTGGAAAGTTAAATCTGTTATGTCTCATCTTTCTTGTTCTGATGAAGAATCTGAAGATGAATTTACGTTAAAACAGTTTGAAACTTTCAAACAGATTAAGTTAATTCTAGAAAAAGAATTACCTGGCGATACGATTTGGCACATTTTAAATACCAATGGGGTTATTCGTTTTCCAGAATTCCAGTATGACATGGTACGAGTTGGGATAGGTCTTTATGGTGCAAGTGAGTATTTACCTGCAAGAGAATTTATCAAACCTGTTGGAACGTTTAAAGCTCAAATAGCACAAATCCGGCATGTAAAAAAAGGGGAGTCGATAAGCTACTCTAGGGGTGGACGAGCAAATGAAAATAAGTATATTGGAATATTGGCAGTAGGTTATGCAGATGGTTTTCCAAGAAGCTTAGGAAATGGCAACTGGAAAGTAGAATTTAACGGTAAGTTGTTCCCAACAATTGGAAACGTTTGTATGGACTACACCATGATAGATTTAGGGATTGAAAAAAACACAATAGCACTTGAAGAATATGTGACTATCTTTGGTGGAATTCAAAGTATTTTTGAATACGCGAAAGCTCAAAATACAATTTGTTACGAAGCCATGACTGACCTTGGAAACAGAGTTCAGCGTATTTTAATTGACTAAGGCCAAAAAATCTCTAACTGCTTCTTCTAATAGCTCCGGTTTTAGCTGAAGATCTAAACCTTCATAATTTTTGGCCACTTTTAAATGCTTCTCAATTTTTAACCTTGCTCGACTAGTGTAAAAGACCTTGCCCTCTGCTTTTAACTTTTTTGCCAAGTATAATTGCTCTGTTTGTCCTTTTGTTGGTACAAATAATGCTTTTTTCTTAAGAACTGATAAGTCCATAATTGACGAATAACCCGAACGGCATAAAATCATATCAGAAATTAAGATTGCCTTTTCTAGTTCCTCTGTATTTAAGTAATTAAGTCGGGTAATATTCTCAGTATATTTTTCCTCTACTCTTGGTGCTGAATTTACTAAGCCACGCACAAGAAGCACATTGAGTTTAGTATCTTTTAATTGTTTTATGATCGTTTCTTCTAATTGTGTTCTGCTAGGTTCAGGACCCGATAAAACAACAAGCAAATCATATCGAATGGTTGGTGTGTAGTATTTGGGAATTGCAAAGCGCGACAATGGTCCAATAAACCTCAAATTATTTAAATCTGTATCTCCGTGTGCTAATTCGCCCGCCAAATTAGGTTCAGATTTGAAATCAGGAACCCAACAAAAAGTAAAACGACTAGCATACTTTTCTGTTAGAGTATTAACAGCTCCAGAGAAAATTGAAGCTTTAATAAATAGTTGATGGGTTATGAATACAGTCGGAATTGTTTTATGATACATACCATAACAATTATCTGAAATAACACCATGAATATTGTAAGAATCAACTAAAGACTTTAAAACATCATACTCCTCTCTTACTGATTTTAAAAACTTTGGAGCCTTTATTGCCATGAATATACTCAAGGAAATTCGTTTAGGATATGCAACGTTCATACCCGGAATTACAACGTGCTCAATTCCGGGAAACTCGTTTAATAAAAAATCTAATGGTTTATTACTTGCACCAATTATAACTATTGCACCTTGCCTTTGTAGTTCTTTAATTATTGGCACACACCTACTTGCATGACCAAGCCCCCAATCTAATGGAGCAACTAAGATTCTTTTATGGCTAAACATTCCATCCAAAGTTAGTTATTTTTGAGCCCTATGAATATATTAATCAGTGGAGCAACCCGAGGAATCGGTAAGGCTATAGCAGAAAAGCTAGCATCAAAAAATCACAAACTACACCTTATTGCACGCAATATTAGCGACTTAGAGTCATTAAAAGCAAAGCTAGATAACGAAACAGTTCAGCATAAAACTTTTTCATTTGACCTATCTGACATAGATACTGTAAATAAGGAATTAATAGAGCTAATTGAAGTGGATCAAATTGATGTTATTGTTAATAACCTTGGCATTTTTGAAACAAATCCTGCAGACCAAATAGAGATTGAAGCACTAAAAAAATTAATGGATCTAAACTTATACAGTGCAATTAATCTTACGAATTTGTTCATTTCCCAACTTAAAAAAAAAGAACAAGGCACTATTATAAACATTGGCTCTGTCATGTCTCATTTAGCCGCGCCTTTTGCTGCTAATTACTCCATTACAAAACATGCCTTTAAAGGTTGGAATGATAGTTTGCGAGAAGAACTAAGACAATCTGGGATTAAGGTTTGTGCGATACTTCCAGGAGCAGTTAACACTTCTTCTTGGGATGGTATAGAGGTAAATAGAGATTCAATGATTCAACCCGAGGATATTGCGGAACTTGTAGAAACTGTTCTAAGTATGAATTACAACACGATGGTTGATGAAATTAAAGTATCTCCGTTAAAATTTTAGATTTTAATTCGTGAAGTTTCCACAGAGTTACTTTGGTTCCCTTTTCTATCTATTAAGTAGCCTCTATAAAAAATAGAATCAATTTTCGGACTTTGTATTAATTTAAATACATCAAGCCCTGTTATATCTAGTTTAATTTCTCCTTCAATTCCTGCAGCAGTTCTTATGTTCTCAACCACAGGAACTCTATAATTCTGACCTTGCATTGCAGAGTCCAAACCATCTTTAATACTAAAAATAGTTACAATAAAATTATCGTCTTTAGTTGTATCTCCAATATCAATTAAACCGACATCCCCATCTCCATCTTTAAACCCAACTTTCCAAATGGCAGAAGAAGGGCTAGTTCGTTGAAAATCTCTAAAAGTTAGTTCAGGAATATCAGAAAAATCTTTATCCTTTTCACAAGCATAAAAGCTACCTATAAACAAGGCGCATATCAGTATTTTTGTAAAAATATTCATCTTATAAAATTAAGCAGAAATTAATAATCACTTTGAATTCGTTTTCTAACATAGCTAAATCTTTAGAAGGTCGAGTATTTAACCTCAATGGTCAATCATTTAACAATTTGGCTCTTGATGTTTTTTCTTTTCAATACCTCTATAACGATACTTACAATGAATATTGTAAACTATTAGGTAGAAAACCGGAAAATATAAATAATGTTGAAGACATTCCTTTTTTACCCATTTCAGCTTTTAAAACCCATGTGGTTAAAACTGGAACATTTGAACCTGAATCAATTTATACAAGCAGCGGCACAAGTGGCAGTAAAACAAGTATGCACTTTGTAAAATCAAACAAAATTTATACTAAAAGTTTGGTAAAAGGATTTGAAGCTATTTATGGTTCTGTTTCTGAATATTGTGTTTTAGCATTATTGCCTGCATATTTAGAAAGAAAAGGGTCTTCTTTGATTTCTATGGTAGATTATTTTACAAAAAAATCAAGGCATCCAAAGAGTGACTTTTATTTGTACAACCACAGTGATTTAAAAACCACATTAAATCAACTAGCACTTAAGAATGAAAAAGTATTGCTAATAGGTGTTTCTTTTGGTTTATTGGATTTTGCTGAAAATCACCAAATTGATAAAAACCCAGAGCTAATCGTTATGGAAACTGGAGGCATGAAAGGCAGGAGAAAAGAGCTGGTTAGAACTGAACTTCATGAAATTTTATCAAAATCTTTTCAAGTTGAAAACGTTCATTCTGAATATGGAATGACTGAGTTATTGTCTCAAGCTTATGCTGCCGAAAATGGACTATTTCAGACCCCTAATTGGATGAAAGTTTTAATCAGGAAGCAGGACGATCCATTTACTTATTGTGTGAACGGAGAAACCGGAGGACTAAACATCATCGACTTAGCCAATCTTTATTCTTGTAGTTTCATTCAAACTGATGATTTAGGAAAATATCATTCTAATGAAAGGTTTGAAATCCTGGGTCGATTCGACCAATCAGATGTAAGAGGCTGTAACTTAATGGTGAGCTAAAGAATTACTTCTTGTGTTTTTTCTTTTTCTTCTTCTTTTCCTTTTTAAGCTTGTATAAGGGCTTTCCTGTAACTTCATATTGTGCAAGCTTATTTATCAAATCTTTTCTTATTGATCGAAACCCTCTCCCTAAATTGCCAAAATGTAAGCCTTTAAATCGATACGTTTCTTGTGTTGGGGCATCGGGAATTACTTCATATCCATTAGAATAAACCTTTAGAATTCCATCTTTATCATAAAACTCGTATTGAAGCTGATGACTTGACCACTGAATGAGAAAAGAACCTTCGAATGAATTTTTAGCACTTAATAACTTATTATCAAGTACATAATTAGTTAAGAAAAGCACGTAATCAATTTCGTAGTTTTTCAATAAACTAAGAAATTGTGAATTCGACCAAATTGAAGCCTGATTAATTCCATAATACGGAATTGGTTTTGACTTAAAAACGGGATCTAGCAGATGATTTATTGATGCTTCCTCGTTTTTAGGAATTACAGTTATATTAAATTTTGGATGCTTTTTAGTTAGATTAATCAAAGCCGTATCTATTAAGGCATTCGAAATCTCATTTGGATTTTCAATTTGATTAATTCTTACAATTTCGCTTAAATCGAATGAGCTGTAAAACTGATATGGTTTAAATGCAATTACCAGTACATTCTTTTTAACTTCTTCTTGAGCGCAAACATTAAAGCTAAACACTAATAAAAGAAAACAAAAAAGTGATTTTAATCTAATCAACTGTAACTAAGTAATAATTCTTCTTCCCCTTTTGGAGAAGAATATATTTGCCTAACAGCAAATCTGAATCCGTTATTGCTTTTTCAAGGTTTACTTTTTCTTTATTAACACTTACTCCGTTCCCTTGAATCATTTTTCTAGCTTCTCCTTTTGATGAAAAAGCCTTAACATGCTCTGCTGAAAAATTAATAATCCCAACACCTTCCGACAAAACTGACGAAGAAATACTCGCTTGAGGAACACCTGAGAAAACACTCAACAAATCGCTTTCAGATAATTTCCTTAAGCTCTCTGTAGTAGACTTGCCAAAAAGTATATTCGATGCCTCAAGGGCATTATCCAAATCCTCTTGAGAATGAACACGAACTGTTATATCCTCAGCCAATGCTTTTTGTAAAGCTCGCTGATGAGGGGCTTCTGCATGCTCTTTTTCAATTGCCTCTATTTCGTCTTGTGTTTTTAATGTAAAAATTCGAATGTACTTCGCTGCATCTTCATCAGATGAGTTTAACCAAAACTGGTAAAATTTATAAGGCGAGGTTTTTTCTTTATCTAACCAAATATTTCCACCTTCCGATTTTCCGAACTTAGATCCATCAGATTTAGTGATTAGCGGGCAAGTAAGCGCAAAAGCTTCTCCATCTGATTTTCTTCTAATTAATTCTGTACCAGTTACAATGTTCCCCCATTGATCCGAACCACCCATTTGCAATTTGCAATTCATGTTCTGATTTAAATGAAAGAAATCGTAGCCTTGAACCAATTGGTAAGAGAATTCTGTAAAAGAAATACCGGTTTCCATTCTGTTTTTTACAGAATCTTTTGCCATCATGTAGTTTACGGTAATGTGTTTACCAACATCACGCATAAAGCCCAAAAAAGAAAACTCTTTAAACCAATCATAATTATTTACTATTTCAGCAGCATTTTCTTTCGATTTATCAAAATCTAAAAATTGCGCCAATTGCTTTTTCTGACATTCCAAATTATAATTCAAAACTTCCTCAGTTAGGAAATTACGCTCCGCCGCTTTCCAAGATGGGTCTCCAATCATACCAGTTGCTCCACCTACCAAAGCTACGGGCTTATGTCCTGCCTTTTGAAAATGGGTAAGAAGCATAATTGGCACAAGGTTTCCAATGTGCAAAGAGTCAGCAGTTGGATCAAATCCCACATAACCAGAAGTAATCTCTTTTTGCAATTGTTCTTGTGTTCCAGGCATAATATTGTGAATCATCCCCCTCCATTCTAGTTCCTTAACAAAGTCCATTTTTCAAAATTTTGGCAAAGGTGCTAAATTATAATTACGAATGAAAGAATTACGAACCTTAGAATTAATAGCTAGTAAGAATTGAAGTAACTTTGAATCTCATTCGATATCTATGATTTTAGTAACAGGAGGAACAGGATTAGTCGGTAGTCATTTATTGGTTCAACTCATAAAGCAGGGAGAAACCGTACAAGCCATTTACCGTTCTGAAAAAAGCATAGAAAAAACTCGAAAAGTATTTCAATTAACCGCTACTGAAAAAGATTTTAAAAAAATAAAATGGGTTAAAGCTGAATTGCTAGATTATTTTACCATAAGCGATTTAATGGAAGGTACTGACTTTGTTTACCATGCTGCTGCAAAGGTTTCTTTTGCAGCTAAAGATGCCGAAGATTTAATGGCAAGTAATATCGATGGTACTGCAAATTTGGTAAATATCGCGCTTGAAAAAGGAGTGAAAAAATTCTGCTACGTAAGTTCTGTTGCTGCTCTTGGTTCTTACCCCAATGGTAATGCTACAGATGAAGAAGCTCTGTGGCAACAGAATAAGAATACGAGTAATTATTCCGTAAGTAAATATTATGCTGAAAATGAGGTTTGGCGAGCTTCTGAAGAAGGATTGAATGTAGTAATTGTAAATCCTGCAACAATCATTGGTTTTGGAGATTGGAACGAGTCTAGCTCTAGTATTATCAAAAAAGTGTACGACGGCTTTCCTTATTATACAATTGGCTCAAACGGTTTTATTGGAGTTAATGACGTTGTAAAAGCCATGTTACTTTTAATGAATAGCGATATTATTAACGAACGCTACATTCTAGTTTCTGAAAACCTAAAGTTTAAAACATTATTTAGTTTGATTGCTAAAGGTTTTAATTTAAAAGAGCCAACAAAATTCGTATCCAAAAAATGGGCTAAACTCTTAGTAATTGCTGAATCTATAAGGACCTTATTTACAGGTAAAAATCCTGTAATAACCACAGAAAGTTTAGATACTGCCTACCGAACTAAAAACTATTCTAACGAAAAAATAACTTCTGAATTGAACTTTCAATTCCAGCCCATGAAAATGGTTATTGAGGAAACTTGTGAGTTGTATTTGAAGTAGATTTTAAACACACTAATCTTCACTGTCTTTAAGGGCCGGTTCAACAGGCAACTCTTTTCGTTTTGCTTTAAGTTCGGCAGACTCTTTACTCAAACTCTCTATTACCTGCTTGTAAATATTTTCTAATTGCTCAGGTCTATCTAGATAGTAATTCATGGAACTATCAAAATCTGCTCTACTAATTTTTTGAGATCTAAATAATGCAGAATAAACTGAGTCATTCAAATAAATACTATCAGAATAACGATTATAACCCAGTCGGACTATTGATTCCGCTTTTTGCAAATCTGTTAAAACCTCAATAAACTTTGCTTCTTCTAATAAATAATCGGGCACATTTTCTTCCTCTTCACAAGAGAATAAAATAAAAGCAAGCCCTAATACTATTAGTGCAATTCTCATCGATTAAAAGTAATTCTTTCTCCTTTTACTGACTCGTCGAATTTGCCAGATTCATAGGCTAAATGCCCACTAACAAATGTTTTTTCAATGGTAGCTTTAAACGTTTGACCTTCAAATGGAGACCATCCACATTTTGATAAAACATTGCCCTTATTAACTTGCCAAGGAGCGTTTAAATTCACAATTGCTAAATCAGCAAAGTAGCCTTCTTTAAGGTAGCCTCTGTCTTTTATCTCAAAACAATCTGCTACGGCATGACTCGTTTTGCGAACAATATCTTCAATAGAAATTTTACCTGATTGATGCATTTCAAACAAAGCAGGCAGAGCATGTTGCACTAAAGGTCCACCACTTGGAACTGAGAAATAAGTATTTTCTTTTTCTGCAATTGTATGAGGAGCATGATCTGTAGCAATTATATCAATTCGGTTATCTAAAACCGCATTCATAATATTTTTTTGATCGTTTGCTGTTTTTACAGCAGGATTCCATTTAATATAAGTCCCTTTTTCATCGTAATTAGCATCATTAAACCAAAGATGGTGAATGCAGGCCTCAGCGGTAATTCGCTTTTCTGCTAATGGCAATTTATTGCTAAATAAATCTAACTCTTTTGCTGTAGAAGTGTGCAGTATATGCAATCTTGTATTATGCTTTTGCGCTAACCTAACCGCTTTAGAAGAAGATAAATAACAAGCCTCTTCGCTTCTAATTATCGGATGCTGACTAATCGGAACGTTCTCACCAAACTTTTGCCTTGCAAGTTCTGTATTTGCTCTTATAGTCGCTTCATCCTCGCAATGTGTAGCAATTAGCATAGGGCAATTTCTAAACAGTTCGTCTAAAACCTCATCTTGGTCAACAAGCATATTACCAGTTGAAGAGCCCATAAAAACTTTTACCCCACAAACGTCTTTTACATTGGTTTTAAGAACCTCATCTAGATTATCGTTGGAGGCCCCCATAAAAAAAGAATAGTTAGCTAAAGATTTAGCTTTACCAATAGCATATTTATCTGCTAATAATTCTTGAGTTAAGGTATTTGGAACCGTGTTTGGCATTTCCATAAAAGTGGTAATTCCTCCGGCTACAGCGGCCTTAGCTTCTGTATAAATTTCAGCCTTATGGGTTAATCCAGGCTCTCTAAAGTGTACTTGATCGTCAATCATTCCTGGAATAATCAGCTTACCTGCTAAATCAATTACAGTTTCATTGTCTTTTGCAGCTAAACCTTGTTCTGAAATTTCAGAAATTCGTTGACCTTCAATTCTAAGGTCTGCCTGAAAAATTCGGCCTTCGTTTACTAAAGACCCGCCTTTTAGTAAGGTAGTTTTCATCTATCTTTTATATTTTTTGAAAATGGAAGATAATCTAAGGTAGATTACACCTAAAAATGCTTCTTTAAAAATCCCAGAACTCATTTTACTAGTTCCTTCTTGTCGATCGGTAAATATGATTGGAACTTCTTGAATATTAAATCCAAACTTCCAAGCGGTAAACTTCATCTCAATTTGAAATGCGTAGCCTTTAAAACGGATTTTATCTAAATCAATTGTTTCTAAAACTTGCCGGCGGTAACATTTAAAACCAGCAGTTGAGTCATGGATTTTCATGCCGGTAACAAATCGAACATAAACCGAAGCATAATAGGACATTAAAACTCTTCCCATCGGCCAATTCACAACGTTTACTCCTTTCACATATCGAGATCCAATTGCTAAATCTGCTCCATCTTCTTCACAAGCAGAATATAATTTGATTAAGTCATCTGGGTTGTGACTAAAGTCGGCATCCATTTCAAATAGACAATTGTAGCCTTTTCCCAAACCCCATTTAAACCCATGAATATAAGCCGTTCCTAAACCTAGCTTTCCTTTTCTTTCTTCTATAAAAAGTCTATTGGGATATTTTGAAAATAGACTTTTTACAATCTCACCTGTACCATCGGGAGAGCCGTCATCGACAATTAGTAAATGGAAGTCACCATCTAAAGAAAGTACCGCCGAAATAATCTGGCGAATATTCTCTAACTCGTTATAAGTTGGTATGATAACTAGCTTCTGGGACATAATTTTTAAAAAATCTAAATTAGTGAATCTACGTTCAACTCACTATACCTTTATCTTAATCTTTCATAAAAGGTTCAAGCTCCGAAATAAATTCCTTTGGCACCTCTGCATGAACCCAATGCCCAGCATTTTCAATTTCTACTAAATCATAGTTTGGAAACTTTTTACCGATTCTGCTAGCGTAAGAAGGCAATATATATTCTGAGTTTTCTCCCTTAATAAAGAGTGTTTTACCTGTAAATTCTCCTTCAGAAATATCCCATTCGCTTATTGGAATTATTTCATTTTTTATAGCCTCTAGATTAAACCTCCAAGCTAATTGTTCTTTTTCTTTCCAGTACATGTTTTTCAACAAGAATTGCCTTACACCAAACTCTTCTATCTTTTCTGAAAGAATTTGATCCGCTTCTTTTCTACTTTTAACAAAATCGAAATCTATACTTTCTAAAGCATCTATTATTGCATAATGATGAACCTGATATTTCACTGGAGCAATATCTACAACTATCATTTTCTTTATCAAGTTGGGATGATGCATAGAAAACTCCATAACCGTTTTACCTCCCATAGAATGGCCTAATAGAATTGGATTCTGAATATTATGTTCATCGATAAATCCTTTCAAATCTTGCTGCATGTGTGAGTACGAAAACTCACTACTATGAGGCGATTGTCCGTGATTTCTTTGATCTACTAACCATACTTCATAAGTAGCACTCCAATGCTTGGCAAGGCTTATCCAATTATCTAAAGAACCAAACAGCCCATGTAAAATTATAAGTGGCTGACCTTCTCCTAGCTTTTTGTAATTTAATTTCATTGTTACTTATCCCAATTTAGTTCTCGCTTATATAACTGAATTGTATTCTCCAATCCATAATACAATGCGTCAGAAATAAGAGCATGCCCAATAGAAACCTCTAAAAGGTCTTTTGTGTTTTGATAAAAGAATTTTAAATTTTCTAAGCTTAAATCATGCCCGGCATTTAAACCTAGGCCTAATTCTGCTGCTAATTCAGAAGCTTGTTTAAATGCCAAAATCGCTTCGCTCTTGTTTTCCGAGAAGGTCTCAGCATAAGGACCAGTGTATAATTCAATTCTATCAGTTCCTGTTTCTTTTGCTGCTTTTATCTGTTCCAAATCTGTTTCCATAAAAATAGAAACTCGAATCCCTGCATTTTTAAAGGTTTCAATTAATGGTTTCAAAATGTCTTTTTTATTAATTGCGTCCCAACCTGCATTTGAAGTTAGCACTCCTGGAGGGTCCGGAACTAATGTTACTTGCTCCGGTTTTAACTCCAAAACTAAATCAATAAATTTTTGATTGGGATAGCCCTCAATATTAAACTCTGTTTTTACAACTTTCTTTAAGTCATAAACATCTTGGTATCTTATGTGTCTTTCATCTGGGCGCGGGTGAATGGTAATTCCTTCTGCTCCAAATCGTTCACAATCCTTTGCTACTTGAACTAAGTTTGGGGTGTTGCCTCCCCTTGCGTTTCTGATGGTAGCTACTTTGTTAATGTTTACGCTTAATCTGCTCATGATATTTATGTAATATTGTGCTAGGCCTGCAAAATTAAGCCAAAATTTAGCCGTTATTTAACTATGATAGCAATAGATTTAATAAGTGATGAAATCCCTCCGATTAAAACTTCCGACACAGGCAGTTTAGCTTTGCAATACATGGAAGATTTTAAATTAAAAGAACTTCCAATTGTAAATAATTCAATTTTCCTTGGCTTGATTACAGAAGAAGACATTTATGATTTGTATGATCCAGAAACTCCAATTGGTAATCACAAATTATCATTGGATAAAGGTTTTGTATTTCAACACGAGCATGTGTTCGAGATTATTGGCAGAATGGCAGCTAAAAAACTGAGTGTAATTCCTGTGCTCGATGAAAAGAAAAACTATTTAGGAGTAATCTCGCAGGAAATACTAATTGAGAGAATTTCTAAGCTAGGTGCCATGAAAGACCCAGGTGGAATACTTCAACTTGAAATGAATGTTAATGATTACTCATTATCTGAAATTGCAAGAATTGTTGAAAGTAATGGAGCCAAAGTTTTAAGCTCATACATTTACATTAATGAGGATTCGACTAACATGGATGTAACTATAAAAATAAATCAAACCAATCTAGGGCCCATTATTCAAACATTTGAACGTTATAACTATACTCTTGCAGGAACTTTTCATAAAGATGATGCTGATAATGAAATAAAGAAAAGGTATGATGCCTTTTTACACTACTTAAATATGTAATTACATGTTTAGGTTTCTTGTTTTTACATTTCTTTTTTTTGTTGGTTCATTTTTGTTTGCACAAGCTTATAAAATAAATCCAATCCTAGAAGATACTAGTCTGTTTAAAACAGAGCATATTGTTGTTCAAAACATTTCTATCGTAGGAAATAGAATTACTAAACCAAATATAATTACTCGTGAATTATTATTTAAAATCGGTGATACGATTGCTTCTAACGAGCTATCAACACAATTAGAGCAGTCGAAAAAAAACCTATTAAACACTTCTCTTTTTAATTTTGCCAAAATAGAATGGGCCTTAGTTAGTAATGATAAAATTCATATAATAATTTTCGTAACCGAAAGATGGTATACTTTTCCGTTACCAATTTTTGAAATTGATGATAATAATTTTAATACTTGGTGGGAAACAAAAGACTTTTCAAGAATTAATTATGGATTTCATCTAGTGAGAAATAACTTCAGAGGAAGAAAAGAGAAATTGAGCTTAACTGCACAATTTGGATTTACAGAGCGTTTTCGATTAAGATATAATATACCATACATCAATAAAAACCAAAAAGGAGGTTTATCCTTTAGCTTTTCATACAATCGAAGAGATGAAATCGCATATACTTCTCAAAATAATGAGAGACTGCAATTTAAAAGTCAAACCAATGATGCTATCAAAAACTATTCGGCTGGCATAGGTTATAATTTTAGAAAAGAAATTTTTAATACTCACTCTTTTGGTCTTGAATATGATCAAAACCAAATAATTGATAGTGTTAGAATTCTAAATCCGAATTATTTAGGTGAAAATAGACTAAAATCAAATTACCTTACACTCTACTATTATTATACAATTGATAAGAGAGATTCTAAAAACTATCCGCTAAGTGGAGAGTACTTTAGATTCAACATTCGAAAAACAGGTTTGGGTATTCTAAAAGATAATGTTGACTTGACGAATGTAAAAGTTCAATTAAAAAAATATTGGCAATTACAAGACCGTTTGTTTTTTGCAAGCAGTTTACAAGGGGAATATGCCCTTAACAATAATCAGCCTTATTTGCTTAGAAATGGTCTAGGCTATTCATCTAGTTACGGAATAAGAGCTTATGAACTGTATGTAATTGATGGACAAAATATAGGTTTAGGAAAAGCGCAAATAAAGTATCAAATTGTAAAACCTAGAGAAGTAGATGTTAAGTTTATTGGATATGATAAGATTAGTAAATTCCACTATGCATTTTATTTAGGACTTTTTACTGATTTTGCCTTCGTTGAAGACAACATAGGTTTCCAACAGAATAGATTAGCTAATGATTTACAATATAGCACAGGTATTGGTTTAGATTTTATTACCTATTATGATTTGGTGATTAGAACAGAATTCTCCATTAATAAATTTGGAGAGTCAGGATTATTTCTTCACTTTGTAGCACCTATTTAATCAAAATGAATATAGCTTTATATAGTAAGGTCGTAAATGAAAATAATCTAAAAACGATTTTTCACCTGTTTAGGAAATTACAAAGTAAAAAAATAAATACGCTTGTTCATTCAGATTTTTTAAAGCTTTTAAAGGAGCATTCCGATTTACAAGATTTTGAACTTAAAGAATTTGGATCCTGCAAAGAACTTGGATCAAATGTCGATTTTCTTATTTCAATTGGAGGTGACGGAACCTTCCTCGATACAATTTCTTTAGTTAGGGATAGCGGTATCCCTGTTCTAGGAATAAATACCGGCAGATTGGGTTTTCTATCGAACACACCAAATTCAGAGATTGGCGAAACAATTGAAGCTTTATACTCAAACAATTTTAGCATTGAAAAAAGGTCCTTACTTCAACTCGACCATAGCAAAAGCCTTTTTGGAGATGACAATTTTGCTTTAAACGAGGTGAGTCTTCTTAAAAAGGACACCTCATCCATGATTATTGTACACGTTGAACTGGATGGAACTCACCTTAACTCTTATTGGACTGACGGACTTATTATATCTACGGCAACTGGCTCAACTGCTTACTCATTAAGTTGCGGCGGTCCAATTCTAATGCCAGGTAGTGGGAATTTTGTGATCACTCCTATTGCTCCTCATAATTTAAATGTCCGACCAATAGTTATTGGGGACAATTCAGTTTTAAAGCTTAGAATTGAAGGCCGATCGGAAAGCAATCTTATTGCCCTAGATTCAAGATCGCAAGAAATTAAAAATAATGAAGAAGTTACTTTAAGAAAAGCTAAACATAAAATTTCAATAGTTCAATTAAACAACCATGGCTTTATTCAAAGTTTGAGAAATAAACTAAATTGGGGGCTCGACAAAAGGAATCAGTAATTCAATGCTATTTTATTCAAATTTATCTGGTTATATTTGCAGTTCGTAGAAAATTACGTGATGAAAAAAATATTTTTTGTATTTGCAGTAATTCTATTGCTACCTTCTATAGCTGACGCTCAAAGGTGGAAGCAATATAGACGCCAAATCATTGGTGGAATTGGTGTTACAAACTTCCTTGGAGATTTAGGAGGAGCTAATGATATTGGAAGGGATGTTCTTTGGGATTTAGATTTTGCCGCAACCAGACCTTCATTAATGGTAGGATATCGTTATCAACTTAATCAATACTTGTTTTTAAGAGGTAACTTAAATTGGGGAATATTAAGAGGGGATGATGCAAATACACAAGAAACATTTAGACGAGGTCGTAACTTAAGCTTTAGAAGTGGATTTCTTGAAGTTGACGCAGTTGCCGAATTTTATCTAATTCAAAATGCTAGAGGTAATTTATACAGGTTAAGAGGAGTTAGAGGCCGAAGAGGGCTTTCAATGGACCTTTACCTTTTCGGTGGATTAGGCTTTATGTACTTTAATCCAAAGGCTGAATATCAAGGAACTTGGGTAGCATTGCAACCAATTGGAACTGAAGGGCAGGGTTTGCCTGGTGGACCTGAAAAGTATAGTCGCTTTACCTTCACAGTTCCTTATGGAATTGGAGTAGGTAAATCAATAGACAGATATTGGTCTGTTAATGTGGAATTTACAATGAGAATGACTTTCACTGATTATGTTGATGACGTAAGTGATCTTTATTATGGCAGGGAGCGATTAAGACAAGCAAAACTAGATGCAGGAGCCTCTCAAGCTGAAGCAAATAGAGCTGCTGCGCTTTCTGATAGAAATATATATTATTCAACCGCTCCTCAATTAGGTTATGAGGAAGGAGCAGACCTTGGGTTTGACAATCAAAGAAATTCAGATTTAGGAAATGATGCTGCTCTTCAATATAGAGGAGACGTTACCGATAGAGACGCATTCATGACTGGAATGATAACCCTTTCGAAAAAAATTGTTCGAAGAAGAAGAAGTCGTCCTAAGTTTTAATAATAAATCCATCAGCTTTTCGTTTCATCTCTATGCTTAATAAAAAAGTTATATTTCTATTTTCGTTAATAGCTTACCAAACTTTTGTGTTTTCTCAAAAAACAACTGAGTTTGGTTTCTTTTTAGGCCGATCATATTACAATGGAGAAATGAACCCTAAAACTCATTTAGGCAATGGAGTTGGAAGTATCGCTTATGGTGCAGTTTTTAGGTATAACCTCAACGAAAGGTACAGCCTAAAAGCAAATGTAATTAGGGGTAAATTAACAGGTGAAGACTCTAAGAGTGATTTTGGTTTTAATCGAGCTAGGAATGCTACTTTCGAATCAAGACTAACTGAATTCTCAGGGCAAGTAGAATTCAATTTTTTACCCTATGAGACCGGACACTCAAAACACTTTTTTACTCCATTTTTATTTGTAGGAGCTGCAGCATACCAATATGCTCCAGAAACTACAATTGATGGAATTATAAATGAAGGTGAAGAAGTATCTGAAGGATCAAAATTCTCGATGCCTTTCGGTGTGGGAATGAAATTGAGTGCAGGTAATAAATTAAATTTAAATTTTGAATGGGGTTTCAGAAGAACCTCAAATGACGAAATAGACGGCTTACCTAATAGGTTTGCTGAAATCTATGAACTTGGTAAAACCTACGACTCAGATTGGTATTCAATAGCTGGATTCTCTTTAACTTTTAAGTTGACAAGAATTGGTCCATGTCCTGTTTATCGTTTTTAATTATTCATCTATTAATCGGATATTTGACCAGCAAAAAAATTTAGCTCCAATGCCTGTAAAATCAATGATAAATATCGAGAAGTTACCACGACACATTGCGGTAATTATGGATGGTAATGGACGTTGGGCAAAAAACAACGGAAAACCAAGAGTCTTTGGTCATCGAAATGGAGTTAAATCGGTTAGAGAGGTTACTGAGGGTGCCGCAGAGATTGGAGTAGAATATTTAACCTTATATGCTTTTTCTACTGAAAATTGGAATCGACCAAAAGCAGAAGTAACTGCTCTAATGCAACTTTTGGTTACCACAATTTCGAAAGAAACAAAAACCTTAACGAAAAACAATATTCGTTTGAATGCCATTGGAGATTTAAAAAACCTTCCCGGCAATTGCCATTCGGAACTATTAAAAGCAATTGAAAAGACTGCTACCAATAAGGGAATGACTTTAACCTTGGCATTAAGCTATAGTTCAAGGTGGGAAATCCTAAATGCTGTTAATTCGCTGTTAAATGATGTTAAATCAGGTGATTCAAAGCTTTCTGAAGTAACAGAGTCTGACTTCAAAAATTATCTTTGTACAACTGATATCCCCGATCCAGAACTATTGATAAGAACCAGCGGTGAACATAGAATAAGTAATTTTTTATTATGGCAATTAGCTTATTCAGAGCTATATTTTACAGAAAAACTATGGCCTGACTTTAGAAAACAAGATTTATGGGAAGCTATTCTAAATTTCCAAAATCGAGAAAGACGATTTGGTAAAACAAGTGAACAATTAGAGGAAAACTCATAATGACTAAAAAATTTCTTTACCTAAGCTTTCTTATTCTAGGCTTAAATTATGCTGCTAAAGCCCAGATATCTCCAAGTTCAACATTAGAGGTGCTTGACTATGCAAACCCCAGAACCTTTGAAATTGGAGGAATAACAATAACCGGAACTCAAAACTTAGACCATAGTGCACTTAAAGCAATTGCCGGTTTACAGGTAGGACAAGAAGTTTTAGTTCCAGGTGACCAAATTTCTAATTCGATAAAGAATTTATGGGAACAAGAACTCTTTACAGATATCGAAATATCTGTTACAAAGATTCAAGGAGAATTAATCTTCTTAAATATTGACGTAGAAGAAAGGCCAAGGTTATCTAAATTTAGATTTAAAGGAATTAGGAAAGGTCAACAAGAATCACTTCGAGATGACATTAGATTAATAAGAGGTAAAGTTATTACACCTAATTTAATCAACAACACAAAAAAAATTGTAAAAAATTATTATGTGGATAAAGGTTATTACAATACCGAAGTTGACATAATTGAAGAGCCAGACACTACTTTAAGAAATAATACTATTGTTACTATTAAAATCAAGAAAAACAATAGGATTAAGGTTAAGGATATTAATATATCTGGCAATTCGGCATTAACCGAGAAACAGGTGTTAAGAAGTTTGAAAAATACAAAACGAAAAAGGTTTATTCGAATTTTTAAAGCTTCAAAATATATTAAGAGTGATTTTGAGCTTGATCAGCAAACACTTATTGCAAAATATAATGCCAAAGGATATAGAGACGCCAGAATAACATTTGACTCAGTTTATCAAGTCTCTAACTCAAGAGTTAGTATTGACCTAAAAGTAAACGAAGGCAAAAAATATTATTTTGGTGAAATAGATTGGATTGGGAATACAAAGTTCTCAAACGAGGAACTTGACAGGATATTAGGGATTAAAAAAGGAGATCTCTTTAATCAAGACTTATTTGATCAGAGAATTTTTCAGGACCCTAACGGAAGGGATATAAGCTCTTTATACTTAGATGATGGATATTTATTTTTTCAACCTAATGTTGTAGAAACTGAAGTTCGTGGAGATACAATTGATTTCGAAATTAGGCTGAGAGAAGGCAGACAAGCCAGAATTAACAAGGTTACTATAGTTGGAAATACTAAAACCAACGACCATGTTATAAGAAGGGAGATTAGAACAAATCCAGGTGACCTTTTTAGCAGAGCTGACATAATTAGAACCCAAAGAGAGCTAATTCAACTAGGTTATTTTAATCAAGAAAAATTGGGGGTAAATCCTGTTCCTGATCAAGCAAGTGGCACGGTTGATATTGAATACGTTGTTGAAGAGCAACCATCTGATCAAGTAGAGCTTTCAGGTGGCTGGGGCGGTGGCCGAGTGGTTGGTAGCTTGGGTTTATCCTTTAATAATTTCTCTGCAAGAAATATATTCAAAAAAGAAGCTTGGAGGCCTCTTCCTGCAGGAGATGGGCAAAGGTTAAGTTTAAGAGCACAAACTAATGGACAGTTTTTTCAATCTTACAACATTTCTTTTACAGAACCATGGTTAGGAGGTAGAAAACCAAGTAGTTTAAGTATCACAGGTTTTTATTCTAAACAAACTAATGGGGCACCTAGAACAATTTCTGACGGTGATGGGAATTCAATAATTAACCCTGCAAGACAAGCTCTTGGTATTACAGGGGTTTCTATTGGTTTAGGAAAAAGATTGACGGTACCTGACGATTTCTTTACATTATATAATGAAGTGAGCTTCCAATATTATGATTTACAAAACTGGGGAAACTTTATCTTCGGAACAGGTTTCGCAAACAATTTAAGTTTTAAAACTATTTTATCAAGGAACTCTATTGATGCGCCTATTTATCCAAGAAGTGGCTCTCAAACATCTCTTTCACTGCAATGGACGCCACCTTATTCATTGTTCAATGGTAAGGAATCTTATGAGGGAATATCAAACCAAGAGCGCTATCGCTTTGTAGAATTCCATAAATGGAAATTTAACTCCTCATGGTTTTCTGCATTAACAGAAAAATTAGTTTTTAATGCAAAAGTTGGTTTTGGTTATCTTGGATCCTATAATGACGATTTAGGTCAATCTCCTTTTGAAAGGTTTTACTTGGGAGGTGATGGATTAAGTGGTTTTAATTTAGATGGGAGTGAAATTATTGCATTAAGAGGTTATGCAGATAGAGCATTATCCCCAAGCATAGGAGCCTCAATAGTAAGTAAATACACGATGGAAATAAGATATCCATTGTCTTTAAATCCCACAGCAACAATTTATGGCCTAGCTTTTGCAGAGGCGGGTAACTCATGGAGCGACTTTAGTAATTTCTCTCCATTTGAAGTAAGAAAAGCAGCCGGAGTAGGTGTGAGAATTTACATGCCATTCTTTGGTCTTCTTGGACTAGATTGGGGTTATAGATTGGATGAAATTCCTGGTGTAACAGATCCAACACAAAAAACAGAATTCCACTTTACCATTGGCGGTAATATTGGAGGTTGGTAAAAGTAAAAATGCATAATTGCCAAAATTTTTAAAATGAAAAAGATTGCTTTAATAATCATACTGTTAGTTGGAACAATTAGCGTGTCTGCTCAAAAGTTCGCATACATTGATACAGAGTATATCTTAAAAAATGTTCCTGAATACAAAGAAGCTCAAAAGCAATTAGATGGTTTTTCGGAACAATGGCAAAATCAAATTGAGGCTAAATACAAAAAGATTGAGAAAATGTATCAAGACTTTCAGGCAGAAGAGATTTTGTTAACTGAACAAATGAAAAATAAAAGAAGAGAAGATATTTTAGAAAAAGAACAAGAAGTATTGAAATTTAAGAAAGAAAAATTTGGGGTTGATGGAGAATTATTCAAGAAACGAAAAGAATTAATAAAACCAATACAAGAAAAGATGTATAAGGCCGTACAAAAAACAGCAAATATTGGGAAATACTCAGTTATATTTGATAAATCTAGCGGACTAACAATGGTTTACACAAATCCAAAATACGATAAAAGCGACGATATATTAAGAAGAATGGGTTACAAGCCCGGTAGTCAAAATAAATAAGATAATAACATACTAAATTTAGAAACATGAGAACAATGAAAAACATAATTTTAATCGCAGCTACTGTACTTAGTACGGCTGCATTTGGTCAAAAACTAGGACACATTAACTCAAATAAATTGTTGGAAGCAATGCCAGAAACGGCAACTTCTGAAAAAGCGATTAATGATTTTACTACAGAATTAGAAAATCAATTAAAAGCAATGAGCGGAGAGTACCAAGCAAAAGTGCAAGATTATCAAGCAAAAGAAGCAACTATGACTGATGCCATTAAGAAAATAAAAATCTCTGAGATAACTGATCTTGAGAATAGAATTTCTGAATTTCAACAAGACGCACAAAGCACAATTCAAGAAAAAAGAAATAGTCTTTTAAATCCAATCATTGATAAGGCTAGAAATGCCATAGAAGAGGTTGCTAAAGAAAACAATTACACCTATGTATTTGACACAGGTGTTGGCGTTCTATTGTATCAAAAAGACTCTGATGACATCATGCCATTGGTAAAAAAGAAATTAGGTTTACTATAATCTTAAAAATTATAATAATTTTAAAAAGCAGTTTATGAAATCATAAACTGCTTTTTTTATGATGAAAAACGCAATAGGCATATTTGACTCAGGTGTTGGTGGAACTTCTATTTGGAAAGAGGTTAATCAATTACTCCCAAATGAAAATAGCATATATCTTGCAGATAGCAAGCATGCTCCTTATGGATTAAAATCCAAACAAAGAATTATTGAACTTTGCGAAAAAAACACCGAACTGCTACTTAAAAAAGGATGTAAGATTATAATAGTTGCTTGTAATACTGCAACAACGAATGCAATTAAGCATTTGAGGAATAAGTACAAGGTCCCATTTATTGGAATTGAGCCTGCTATTAAACCAGCATCTTTAAAATCAAAAAATAAATCCGTTGGTATTTTAGCAACAAAAGGTACACTTTCAAGTGAATTATTTATTGAAACATCAAGCTTATACGCCCAAGGAGTTAATTTAAAAGAGCAACACGGAACAGGACTTGTTGAACTTATTGAATCAGGGAAAATAGAAAGTAAGGAAATGAACAACCTACTTGAGATTTATTTAAACCCTATGAAAGAGGCTAATATAGATTATTTGGTTTTAGGCTGTTCTCACTACCCTTATTTAATTCCAAAAATTAAATTAATACTAGGGTCCGAAGTCAATATAATTGACTCAGGCTTGGCTGTTGCAGAGCAAACTAAAGCCGTTTTACAATCACACAACCTTCTCAATACCTCAAAGGAATCAGGAAAAAGTCAATTTTTTACAAATGGTAATATTGAGGTACTACAGAGTATTTTAAATAAGAAATATAGTATTAATAAACTTGACTTCTAATCTGTAAACCAAGAAGAGTACATTAAATAGTTATCAGCAATTCTTTTTATTTCACCTGCTCTTAATTCAGGGCTAACCTTTTTTATCAGCTTGGCAGGTACTCCTCCATAAATAGAACCGGCCTCTACCCTAGTTCCTTGTAGAACAACTGATCCTGCAGCGATAATTGAACCACTTTCTACAACTACATCGTCCATTACAATAGAACCCATTCCGATTAAAACGTTATCGTGAATTGTACAGCCGTGAACTATTGCATTATGCCCAATTGAAACCGAGTTACCAATGGTGGTAGGTGACTTTTGATAAGTACAATGGATAACTGCTCCGTCTTGCACATTTACTTTATTTCCCATTTTTATATAATGTACATCACCACGAACAACGGCATTAAACCACACACTACAATCATTTCCCATTTCAACCTCTCCAACAATTGTTGAGTTTTCTGCCAAAAAGCAATTCTCTCCAATTTGTGGGCTCTTCCCTCTAACTGATTTTATTAATGCCATAATTTTAAAATTAGTCTATAAATAGACAAAGCTAATGATGATTTGATTACTAACTTTGTCAAAAAATAAAGTCATGGAAAAAACGATTGCACCACACAATATTTACGCTGAAAGTACCCCAAATCCGGCAACTATGAAGTTTGTATCCAATCGTTATTTAGTTATTGACGGTCAGGTTTATGAATATGGTTTAGAAGACGATTTGGATAACTCTCCTCTTGCTGCTAAACTTTTAAATTTTCCATTCATATCAAAAGTTTTTATTGCAAGTAATTTTGTAACCATAACAAAAACAGATATTATCGAATGGGAAGATGTTATTCACCAACTAAGAGATTTCTTAGGAGAGTTTTTAAACAACAGTGGTGTAGTGGTAAAGGTATCTGCAAGTGAGCTTAATCAAGAAGTTAAAAAATCAACTATTGCTACTCCAACGAGAGAAAGTTTAGAAGGAATAGATGGCAAAATCGCTGATATTTTAGATGAATATATAAGGCCAGCCGTAGAGAGTGACGGTGGAGCCATTCACTTCCATTCATATGATGAAGGGAAGGTAAGTGTTGTTTTAAAAGGCGCTTGTAGTGGTTGCCCATCTTCTACAATGACCTTAAAAGTAGGAATTGAAAACATGCTTAAAGAAATGTTACCTGGGCAAGTGAATGAGGTCATTGCAATAAATGGCTAAGCCAAATCCTAATTTTGGTACTTTTAAATAAAAATTACCAATGAGGTCTATTCTACTATTTTTACTTCTTGCCCCTACTTATTTATTTTCTCAAATAAGTATAGGAAGCAGCTCTATGCCTTCTAATGGAGATACATTAAGGTATACGGTAGCCATTTTAGATACAGCTGTATTATTAAATTATCAAAATGCTGGTCCTAACCAAACTTGGAATTTTAATCAACTCTTACTACAAAGACAAGGAGTTTCTGAATATAAATCATCTTCACAGACAAGTTATAATGGAATACCTAACAGAATTGGAGAAAAAATAGCTGATACGCTTACCATTGGAGGATTTGAATTATATGACGTATATAATTTTTATACTAATAGCACCACTGAGTTTGCACTAGATTATCGTGGAGCAGGATTCCCAACCGGTATATTTTTCTTTCCTGTTTATAAAATTGAGGCAGCATTTTCAGATAAAGACGAAGTATACCAGTTCCCTTTAAATTATGGAAATATAGATACTAGTACCTTCCAGTTTACTTTTTCGAGTCCTAATATACCCAGCGCACCGCGAGCTTATTACCAATCAGGAGGTACAAGAATAAATAATATTGATGCTTGGGGAACAATTACAACACCTTACGGTACCTTTCAGACCATAAGAGTTGTGACTGATATTATTCGTTTTGACAGCATAAGTTTTGATGGCAATAATGTTGGGATTCCGACGCATACAAGACAGTATAAGTGGCTTAGTAATCAAGAAAAAATTCCAGTGCTAACTGTTCAAGGTGCTGTTGTAGCAAATGTTTTTGTGCCGGGGCTAGTTCAATATAGAGATAGTATTAGAGATGTACCAGCATTATTAGCTCCAGTTGCAGCATTTAATTCAGATTCTACTGTTTACGAAATAAATAAAGTAGTTGAGTTTAACAACCTTAGCGTTAGTCTTATTGGAGGGCAGTATAAATGGATTATTAGCCCTAATACTTTTCAGTATACTAATAACACTTCTGCCAATACGGATAGTCTTTTTGTACAATTCACTGATACGGGCCTTTATGATGTTCAATTAATTGCAATTAATTCTGAAGGCAGAGATACCCTAACTCGCGAAAATTATATTCAAATTGTAGAGCCTAATAGTATTAAAGAGTTGAATAAGTTTTCGTTTACAATTAGTCCTAATCCAATAAAATCAGGCGATCGAATTCAAATAGAAATAAACGAGCAGTTTCAACTTTTTGATGTCCTTATTAAGGATCTAAAGGGAAGTATAATTAAGAATATCCAACTAAATAATGGTGATAGATCTTTTGAATTACCAAAAGTTAATAGCGGTATTTACTTCATTCAACTAAACACATCAAAAGGTTCCGCGATTCAAAAAATTATTGTTAATTAATGAGAACAATAATTTTCTCTTTTTTATTGCTTTCCTATTTATGCGCAGCCGCCCAGGATTGGGAAAATAACAACTCATTTACATACGATGCTTTAATTAGTTATTATTCTGAATTAGCTGCAAATAACGAACAAGCCAGTTTGATTGAAATTGGTAAATCAGATATCGGGAAACCGATTCATTTATTAATTATTTCAAAAGATGGTGAGACGGACATTACTAAGATTAAGAGGGGTAATAAACGAGTTGTCTTTATAAATAATGGAATTCATGCTGGTGAAGCATGCGGAATTGACGCCTCATTTGAAGTAGCCAAAGAAGTATTAGAATCTAAAACAGAACTTTCTAAAACCCTTGAAAAAACGGTAATACTTATAATACCAGTTTACAACATTGGTGGTATGTTAAATCGAGGAAAGTATAGCCGAGCAAATCAAAACGGACCCAACGAACATGGCTTTAGGGGAAATGCTAAGAACTTGGATCTTAATAGAGATTTTATTAAATGTGATTCTAAAAACGCAGCTGTTTTCAGTCAGGTATTTACAGCATGGGATCCAGACGTTTTTGTAGACACGCATACTACTAACGGCTCCGATCATCAATATACACTAACAGTTATTGCGAGCCAAAAGGATAAACAAAGTCCTGTTACTTCAGGGTTTCAACATAATTTTATGGTGCCAACTATTTTTCAAAAAATGAAAGATAAAAGCATGGAAATTACTCCATACATCTACCCTATTAACAAAGATCCTAAAAAAGGCATTAAGGATTTTTTGGAAACTCCAAGGTTTTCATCAGGTTATGCAAGTTTATTTTGCACATTTAGCTTTATAACTGAAGCTCATGTTTATAAACCATTTAGTGAACGAGTTAGGCAAACTGCCGAATTTTTAAAACAAGTAATTCAATTTACTGCTACTTATTCAGAAGAAATTAGACGCAAAAGACAGGAAGCAATAGCTTTTGAGAAAAAACGGATTGTTTTTCCAATCAATTGGAAATTAGATACCAATGAATCAATTAAAATCAATTTTAATGGATTCAAAACCGTAAAAAGAATAAGTGAGGTTACTAATCAGGAGATGACATTTTATGACAAGTCCCAACCCTATCAAGAGAGCATAGAATATTTTAATACTTACAAAGCAATCGTAGAAATTGAAAAACCCAAATATTACCTTATTCCTCAAGCATACACCGATATAGTTGAACGTTTAAAATGGAATAAGATAAAGTTGAGAAAATTAAATTCAGACACAATAATCAGCGTAAATTCTTATTACATAACTGATTACGAAACTAGTTCAAAACCATATGAAGCTCATTATTTACACAATAATGTGGAGATTACTGAAGAAGCTCAAGAATTAAAATTCTATTCAGGAGATTACCTTGTAGATTGCAATCAAAAAAACATTCGTTTTATAGTAGAAACTATAGAGCCTCAGGGGGTTGACAGTTATTTTTCATGGAATTTTTTCGATGGATCATTACAACAAAAAGAATGGTTTTCCGATTATGCGTTTGAACCAAAGGCAAAAGAGGTATTAGCGAATAATCCTACCTTAAAAAAGAAGTTTGAACAAAAAAGAGCTTCTGATTCAAGTTTTGCAAAAAACAATTTCGCTCAGCTGTACTTCATTTATAAAAGATCTAAGTATTACGAAACTAGTGCTTTTAGATACCCAATTTTTCGAATTGAATAAGGATATTTTCATAAGAGATTGTCGGATTTTTAGTAGAGTAAATCTTTGGCATTATGTTTAAATTTGTCCCTTAATGCATAACAGCAAAACAACATCTTCTTTACATGAGTGATCAAATAAAACACGAATGCGGCATTGCCTTCATTCGCTTGCGAAAACCACTTGAATATTATCTAAAAAAATACGGAACTGCCACATACGGCTTAAACAAACTCTACCTGCTAATGGAAAAACAGCATAATAGAGGGCAGGACGGTGCAGGTGTTGTAAACATAAAATTAGATGTAAACCCTGGCGAAAGATACATTAGCAGAGTTAGATCCAATAATGCGCAGCCAATAAAGGAAGTTTTTGGAAAAATTAATAGCAGACTTCAAGAAGTGCAGGATAAAGATCCCGAATTATTAAAAGATGTTGACTATTTAAAAAAGAATGTTGGCTTTACAGGAGAAGTTCTTTTGGGACATCTAAGGTATGGCACATTTGGTAGGAACAGCATAGAAAACTGCCATCCATTCTTAAGACAAAATAACTGGATGACGAGAAACCTTGTTGTTGCAGGTAACTTCAATTTAACCAACGTTGATGAACTTTTTAATCTCTTAGTTGATCTAGGACAACACCCAAAAGAAAGTTCTGATACTGTGACAGTATTAGAAAAAATAGGCCACTTCTTAGACGAAGAGAATAAAAAGCTATACAAAAAATACAAATCATTAGGCTATTCTAAATTTGAAATCTCAGAGTTAATCGCCAAAAATTTGAAAGTACATCGAATTTTAAGAAATGCTGCTTCAAGTTGGGATGGCGGTTACGCAATGGCGGGAATGATTGGTCATGGAGATGCATTTGTATTACGCGACCCTTCAGGAATTAGACCTGCATTTTACTACGAAGATGAAGAAATTGTTGTTGTGACATCTGAAAGACCAGCTATCCAAACAGCTTTTAATGTACCTGTAGACTCCATTAAAGAAATAGATCCTGGTCATGCCCTAATTGTAAAAAAAGATGCATCTATCCAACTAAAACAAATATTAGAGCCCTTAGAAAAAAAGTCATGCTCTTTTGAAAGAATTTACTTTTCAAGAGGAAGTGACACAGATATTTACCAAGAGAGAAAAGAACTTGGCAGATCAATTGTTCCTGAAATACTAAAAGGAATCGATTATGATGTAAAGAACTCCGTATTTTCTTTTATTCCAAATACAGCAGAAACTGCATTCTACGGAATGGTAGACGGAATGGAAGATTATTTGGATGAAATAAAGCGCAAAAAAGTTTTAGCTCTTGGAAATAATCCTGATGAGGAAAAGTTAAAAGACATTCTTTCGATTAGAACAAGGGTAGAAAAAATTGCAATTAAAGACGCAAAGCTTAGAACATTTATTACTCAAGACGATGCTCGTGACGATTTAGTTACTCATGTATATGATATTACCTACGGAGCTGTCAAAAGTGGAACTGATAACCTAGTTGTTTTAGATGATTCGATTGTTAGAGGAACTACACTAAAACAAAGTATCTTCAGAATACTTGATCGATTGGGTCCTAAAAAAATTGTAATAGTTTCTTCAGCTCCTCAAATTAGATATCCAGATTGTTATGGAATTGACATGGCGAAACTTGGAGATTTTACTGCATTTAGAGCTGCAATTGCATTACTAAAAGATACTGGGAAAGAAAAAATAATTTCTGAAGTTTATAAAAAATGTAAAGCTCAAGAAAATTTACCAAAAAATCAGATTAGAAATTATGTCAAAGAAATTTATGAGCCTTTTACCGCTGTTGAAATTTCTACAAAAATTTCAGAACTTTTAACACCTGAGGGAATTGGCGCAGAAATTCAAATCATTTATCAAACGATTGAAGGGCTGCATGCCGCAGTACCAAACAATACGGGAGACTGGTACTTTACAGGAAACTACCCTACCCCAGGTGGTCAAAAAGTAGTAAATAAGAGTTTTATCAATTATTTTGAAGGTAAAAACGAAAGAGCATACTAAACACTCATACTAAGGAATTAAGTGCTACGTTAAATGAAGTTTATAAATAGCCAGAACTAATTAATATTATATTTGTTCCAATAGGTATTACACAACGATATGGATTTTAAGGCAGGAAAACTTCTATCTCAAATTGAATTCCCCCAGGATTTAAGAGACAAACTTAATACAGCTGAATTACCTCAGTTATCAAAAGAATTAAGAGAATTTATAATTGATATAGTTTCTGTAAAAGGAGGCCATTTTGGCGCAAGCTTAGGTGTAGTCGAATTAACGGTAGCACTGCATTATGTATTTAATACCCCCGACGACCAAATTGTTTGGGACGTTGGACACCAAGCGTACGGCCATAAAATATTAACCGGAAGAAGAGAAATATTTCACACCAATAGAAAGTATAAAGGAATAAGTGGATTTCCAAAAAGAAGCGAAAGTGAATATGATACTTTTGGTGTAGGCCATAGTTCTACATCTATTTCAGGAGCTCTTGGAATGGCGGTAGGTTCTAGATTACAAAATCAATTAGATAGACAACATGTTGCTGTTATAGGTGATGGAGCAATGACTGCAGGACTAGCTTTTGAAGGCTTAAACCACGGCGGTGTTGAAGATTCTAATTTGTTGGTTGTTTTAAACGACAACTGTATGTCTATTGATCCAAATGTTGGTGCCTTAAAAGAATATTTAACAGATATAACAACTTCTCACACTTACAATAAGGTAAAAGATGAGATTTGGACATTACTAGGCAAAGTATCCAAGTTTGGACCTAACGCTCAGGCAATTGTTCAGAAAATAGAGAATGGATTAAAATCTGCCGTTCTTAAACAAAGTAACTTATTCGAATCTTTAAACCTTAGATATTTTGGCCCAATTGACGGCCATGATGTTACCCATTTAGTTGAAGTATTAAAAGATTTAAAAGATATTCCGGGACCAAAAATATTACACATATTAACTACCAAGGGAAAAGGTTTCGATCTAGCAGAAAAAGACCAAACAAAGTGGCATGCACCTGGGCTTTTTAATAAAGACACTGGAGAGATTATAAAGGTAACACCTAAAGATCCTCAGCCTCCAAAATACCAAGATGTTTTTGGGCATACGATTGTAGAATTAGCTGAAAAAAATGAACAAATTGTAGGAATTACACCTGCAATGCCTTCTGGTAGTTCATTAAATATAATGATGAAAGCAATGCCAGAAAGGGCTTTTGATGTAGGTATTGCTGAACAACATGCTGTAACTTTTTCTGCGGGATTAGCTACAACTGGTTTATTGCCATTTTGCAATATCTATTCGTCATTTATGCAGCGGGCATACGATCAAGTCATACATGATGTAGCTTTACAGAAACTAAATGTTGTTTTCTGTTTAGACAGAGCCGGTTTTGCAGGTGCAGATGGCCCAACTCATCATGGAGCATATGACATCGCCTACATGCGTTGTATCCCAAACATGGTTGTCGCTTCACCGATGAATGAAGAGGAATTAAGAAACTTAATGTACACAACTCAAAGCGAAGATTGTGGGCCATTCGTAATTAGATACCCGAGAGGTCAAGGTGTTATGCCTAGCTGGAAAACTCCATTTAAGAAAATTAAAATTGGAACAGGCAGGAAAGTAAAATCTGGAACTGATTTTGCTATTTTAAGTATTGGCCATATCGGAAACTACGCCCTAAAAGCTGCCCAAGAGTTAGAAGATGAAAATATTGAAGCGGCTGTCTATGATATGCGTTTTGTAAAACCATTGGACGAAGTTTTACTCCATGAAGTATTCAGTAAGTTCGATAATGTAATTACCGTAGAAGACGGATGTTTACAAGGAGGAATGGGGAGCGCTGTTATTGAATTTATGATAGATAATGGTTACCATTCAAAAGTTTCTCGATTAGGAATACCTGATGATATTATAGAACATGGGTCACAAGATCAGCTATACGCGGAATGCAACTATGACGTAAATGGTATTAAAGAGGCTGCTAAAAGCCTTGTGAAGAAATCTAAAAAAGAAAAAGCAACCGCTTAGGTCTCTGAAAATCAGTATCTAAATTTTTTATTTATAATTGTACCAACTGTTCTATCTTTGTCATCGTTTATATTGGCAAACATTAAAACTTCAATTATGATTAAAAAATTATCTTTTATTTTCACTCTAGTACTTGGCTTAGCTTTTACTAGTGTAAACGCCCAAAACTGTTACGCTTATTTTTATAGCTATGGACAGGGCTCATCAATAACATTTGCAGATAGTTCTTGGACTGCAACAGGAAATTTAACTTACAGCTGGAACTTCGGTGATGGTGCAAGTTCAACAGTTTCAAATCCAACTCACACATATAATTCTCCGGGTGCATATGCTGTTTGTTTAACAATAACCTCTTCTACAGGGTGTACAAGTTCTCATTGTGATTCAGTTTTAGTTGGTGGGGTAATGAATCCTCCTTGTAATGCTTACATGAACTACAATACCGACACCCTTAACAATGCGTATTTTAATGGTGTTGTAACTGGTGGAACGGCCCCTTTTACATACTCTTGGAACTTCGGTGATGGTGGCACTTCAACAATGATGTCTCCAATTCACAATTACAATAGTCCTGGTGCTTATGGAGTAACTTTTAACGTAACCGATGCAAATGGAAATACTTGTTTCGCATACGATACAGTATATGTAAACTTTTGTAATGCTTACTTTATTGCTACATCTAACTCAGGTTCAGGTTTAGTTTCTTTCCAAAACTATTCTGCAGCACCACGATACGGAGTTGATTACACTTGGAACTTTGGCGATGGTTCTCCAATGGTTTCATCTAGAAATGCTACTCACACTTACACTACATCAGGAACTTACAATGTAACTTTAACTTCGTTTGATTCTTTAAACCTTTGTACAAGTAGTTATACTGATAGTGTTGTTATTAATTTAGGAACGACTCCCGCTTCTTGCAGTGCAAGTTATTATGTGGCTTTAGATTCTTCAGCTCCTTTTAAAGTTGTTTTATATAATACTTCTAGTAATGCCCCTTCTCATACTTATACTTGGGATTTTGGAGATGGTATAACAGGTTCAGGAAGAATCCCTCAGCATCAGTACCAAAATTTTGGCACTTATATGGTTTGCTTAACAATTACTGACAACCAATTAAATTGTACATCTACTTTCTGCGATACTGTAGGAATGGATTCTCTTGGAAACCTTAAAGCAGCAGGATTCGGATTAGAAGTTAGAAATCCAATTTCTGTTGGTATTGAAGAGGAGTCAAACCTTGAAAGCTTAAGTGTTTTCCCTAACCCAGCTGTTAATCAAATCTCTGTTGATATAAGAAATGTTTCGGAATCTATAGAAATTAGTATCCTTGATATTTCAGGAAAAGAAGTTATTTCTAGAAATAGAACAAACTCAGGAGCTATAAACCAAATTGATATTAGCTCTCTTAATTCAGGATTTTATTTCATGATTTTAAATAATGGAATAGATCAAAGAATTGAAAAAATCATAGTCAATAATTAAACTTCAAACAGTTCATCTAAGAAGGCCTTCATCATTGCGATGAAGGCCTTTTTTTATTTATTAAATTTCCAACCTAATACTTAAATAATCCATCATTCAGTAAATGAATCTATTTATGAGACATATAGTTACCATTTTTGTCCTTTTTATTCTCCTTATCGGAACTAAATCTGAGGCTCAAAACTGTCAGGCTTACTTTACATCTTTTAATTCTTCGGGAAATACAGTTCAATTTATGGATAGTTCCTGGGCTAATACTGGTAACATTAGTCATTACTGGTCTTTTGGAAACGGCGATACCTCAAATACTTCTAATCCAATTTATACTTATAACCAAGCAGGAGTATATACTGTCTGTCTTACAATTACCTCCTCTTTAGGTTGTCAAAGTAGTTTTTGCGACTCTATTGCTGTTGGTTCAATCATGAATCCTCCTTGTAATGTTGCCTATACGTATACAGTAGACACTACTAATACAGTCTACTTGTCTAGTTCTATAAGTGGTTCTGGAACATATAATTACAATTGGAATTTTGGAGATGGGAGTTCATCGACTCTTGCCAATCCTACTCACCAATACTCAACCACCAGCAGTTATGGAGTTAATTTAACTGTTACCGATAATAGAGGAACTAGCTACAGTTTTTATGACACCGTTCATGTTAATAATTTTTCCCCATATTTTCTTTATTCTTCTTCTACTAACGGGTTAGTATCTTTCCAAAACTACTCTATCACTTCAAGAAGTTCTTCTTTCGTGTGGAATTTTGGGGACGGCAACACTTCTAGTTTAAAAAACCCAATGCATACTTATCAAAGTTCAGGCAGCTATATTGTGAGCCTTACTTCCTTCGATTCACTTAGTTTTTGCACTAATACTTACTTCGACTCACTCGTTATTAATTTACCTCCTAGATGTCAAGCAGGGTTTAGTTATCAAGCAAACCAAGGTCAAGTAAGTTTTCAGAATACCGCTAGTAATTTCAACATACTTAGCTATGATTTTGGAGACGGCAATACATCAACCCTTCCCAACCCTACCCATGTTTATTTGCAAAGTGGAACTTATTTAGTTTGTCAAACTGTGAGTGACAGTACTACTCAATGTAGCAGCACATTTTGAGATACAATCGTTGTCTCTATTCCACCTCCATGTATTGCAGGTTTTACATATAGCATTAATGAAGGAGACCTTCTAATAACAAACACAGCAGCTAACTTCACAACAATCTCTTACGACTTCGGAGATGGCTCTACTTCCTCAAATACAAATCCGAATCATGTTTATGCTTCCAGTGGGTCCTATATTGTTTGTCAAAGCATTAGTAATTCAAATGGATGCACAGATACCTTTTGTGATACCATAAATGTTAGCATTACACCTCCTTATTTGGCTGATTTTGCTTATTCGGTTAGTATAGACAGCATTAATATTGTTGATCTTTCAACCAATACTGACTCTGTAGTATACGATTATGGAGATGGAACCACGACTATAAATAATACACACATTTATTCTCAAAGCGGAGTATACACAGTTTGTCAAATTGCTTATGGAGCGAATGGATGTGTTAGCACATTTTGTGATAGTGTTCAAATTACTATTCCAACTTGCAAGGCAGAATTTTCATACCAACAAACAGGAGATACAGTTTTCTTCACTAACCAAGCCTCAAACTACACGAGCATAAGCTATGACCTAGGCGATGGAACAATTACTGGAAATGAGAACCTAAGCCACTTGTATCTTAATAGCGGAAAGTATATCGTAAAACAAACCGTGATTAATATTAACAGAGGCTGTGTAGATATTTTTACAGATACAATTTCTATTAATATATCTACCTCATGTGTTGCCAAGTTTTTAGTTGCAATAGATACCAATAATCGAGGAACATTATTTTTGGTAAACACTTCTAGTAATGACCCAACACATCAATACAGTTGGTCATTTGGCGATGGAAACTTTGGATCTGGAAGATTACTGACCCATTCATATCAAGATAACAAAGCCCATGAAATTTGCTTAACAATTACGGACTCAGTGATGAATTGCACTTCTACATTTTGTGATACAGTAGGTTTAGACTCTAATGGTAATATTTTAAAAGCTAGAGGTTATTCTTTGAGAGTATTAGAAGGAGATTTTATTGGAATTCCAGAAGAAACCACCTTAGAAAACCTTTCTATCTACCCCAACCCAACTTCAAACTCATTCCAAATAGATGGTTTTGAAGAACAAGTTCAGCTTATGTTATTAGACATTTCGGGTAAAGTAGTATTACAAACTCAAGCAATAAACAATACTCAAATTGATGTGAGTTCTCTTGCAAAAGGGATTTACATTTTACAAGCCAACGATCAATTCGGTCATTCGATCTATGAAAAATTAATCATAGAATAAACGGACTCTAACAAACCCAAAAAGGCCCAATCATCAAACTTCAAAAATTATTAAATATTGCTAAAGAGAAAATACTTTTAACCTCTCGGTTTCTTCCAAAGCGGCACAGTGGAGCAAGGCTCACCAAACATAATTGCCTTTGCGTATGCTTGTAGTTTTGTTGTAAGTAACACATAAGCAGCTGTAGGTACTTCCTTATCGCTACACCCTTTAATTACTATTCGAGCATCTTGGTAAGCTGTAAAATCTAGTTGTTTTATAGATTCCTCCATTAAACTAGATTCAAGAAATTCTAAACCCCCAAAAACAACTTTTTTTGCAAAAGGAGTAATAGCCGTTGCTAATAACATATATGCCCAAGTAGGGATGATAGCGTCAACAGAACAGGTAAGGGCAACAAATTTGTCTTGGTAAACAGACCAATCATTTTCTTTAATGTAAGCCCTAAAATCTTTTTCCTTTAAAGCTAATCCTTGCCATAATTGGTCTTTAATATCTAGTAGAACTCGTTCCCTCTTAGGATATAAATCTTCTAAATCTATGGTAATAAGACTACTATTGGCTACTCTATTTACGATTTCTTCTGCCATACTCTACATAAAACCAAGCTCATACTTCGCTTCTTCGCTCATCATGTCCTTATCCCATGTTGGGTCCCAAACGATTTCTACTTTGGCAGATTTAACAGACCATAGTCCACCGGATTTAGTCTCTACCTCAGCAGGTAAAGATTCAGCTACCGGACAATTAGGTGAAGTAAGTGTCATTTCGATATGAATGTTAAACTCGTCGTCTGCCTTTACCTCATAGATTAATCCGAGGTCGTAAATATTTACAGGAATTTCAGGATCATAAATCGTTTTTAGAATATCAATCACTTGATTTTCTACATCCTTCTTCGTTAAGTCTTTTAATTCTTTCTTTTCCATATTAAACCTGTGTTTGATATGCTATGGCATACATTTTCATTTGTTTCACCATGCTAACCAATCCGTTAGACCTTGTTGGTGAAAGATGTTCTTTTAATCCAATCTCATCGATAAAAGAAAGTTCAGCATCCATAATTTCTTTAGGTGAGCTATCAGTAAAAACACGAATCATTAAAGAGATAATTCCTTTGGTAATAATAGCATCGCTATCTGCTGTATAAACTACTTTCCTTCCTTCTAACTGAGCATCTAACCAAACTCGAGATTGGCATCCTTTAATCAAATTATTCTCCAATTTTTTCGAATCATCGATCAAGGGCAACTCCTTTCCCAAACTAATAAGGTGTTCGTATTTATCCATCCAATCCTCAAACATTGAGAATTCATCGATAACCTCAGCTTGTCTTTCTGCAATATTCATTACTTCAACATTTGTACAGCCCTTTTAACTGCTGTTACTAATAAATCAACTTCTTCTTTTGTATTGTAAAAAGCAAAAGATGCTCTAATTGTTCCAGGAATTTTATACCAATCCATTAAAGGTTGTGTACAATGATGCCCTGTGCGGACAGCAATTCCCATTTTATCTACAATAACCCCTACGTCGTAAGGATGAACTCCATCGATAATGAAAGAAATAACACTCGTTTTTTCTTTTGCTTCTCCAATAATTCTTAACCCTTCAATACTTTTTAATTGAGCTGTTCCATATGCTAATAGTTCAGCCTCATGCTCATGCATGGCTTCCCAGTCTAAGCCTTCAATATAATCTAAAGCCGCTGAAACTGCTATACCTGCTGATATATTTGGTGTTCCCGCTTCAAATTTATGTGGTAACTCATTGTAAGTCGTTTTCTCAAAGCTTACGGTTTTTATCATGTCACCACCACCTTGGTATGGAGGAATAGCTTCTAACAATTCTTTTTTCCCGTAAAGAACTCCAATTCCGGTAGGTCCAAAAACCTTGTGCATAGAGAAAACCAAGAAATCACAATTTAAATCTTGCACATCTAGCTTCATATGTGGAGCAGACTGAGCAGCATCAACAATAAATTTGGCTCCAACTTCGTGAGCCATTTTTATCATTTCTTTAATCGGATTTATTGTCCCTAAAGTATTACTTATATGTACGATAGAAACTAGTTTGGTTTTGGAGTTCAATAATTTTTGATACTCCTCAATTATAATTTCTCCTCGTTCGTTTATTGGGGCAATTTTTAGAACTGCCTTCTTTTGTTCACACAGCATTTGCCACGGAACTATATTCGAATGATGCTCCATTGCTGAGATAACAATTTCATCTCCCTCCTGAATAAATTCTCTTCCTAATGAAAATGCTATAAGATTAATCCCGTCCGTTGTGCCTTTGGTAAAAATTACCGTTTCCTTTTCTGGCGCATTAATAAAGGCTTTCATTTTCTCGCGAGCTACCTCATAAGCAGACGTAGCCTCCTGACTTAAGGTGTGAACTCCTCTGTGAATATTACTATTCTCGTTAGAATAATACCTAGTTAAAGCATCAATAACAGCTTTTGGTTTTTGAGCAGTTGCACCATTGTCCAGATAAACCAAAGGCTTACCATTGACTTCTCTTTTTAAAATTGGGAAATCTTCTCTTACAGCAATTACATCTAACTCTTTTACCATATCTTATTTAATCGATTGATAGTTTTTATCGATAAAAGCATCTATTTCTTGTCTTACAGCCTCAACTCCAATATGTTCAACAACATCAGATGCAAAAGCGTTTAATAAAACTGCTCTTGAACTTTTTTCCGACATTCCTCTTGATCTTAGATAAAACATCGCTTCTTCGTCTAACTGACCTGTTACAGAACCGTGACTGCATTTTACATCATCTGCATAAATCTCTAACTCAGGTTTTGAATTAGCTGATGCATTATCCGTTAATACCATATTGGCATTTGATTGATAAGCGTTTGTTTTTTGTGCTTCTCTGTGAACGTAAACTTTACCATTAAAAACTCCTGTTGACTGATCATCTAAAATGCCTTTGTAAAGCTCGTGAGAAACACAGTTTGGTTCTCTATGCAATACATACGTGTGGTTGTCTACATGCTGCTTTCCTTGCAATGGATAAAGTCCATTTAACCATGTTTCTGTGTTTTTCCCTAATAACTCAATATTTAAGTTATTTCTAACCAAAGCACCATTTAGGATAAATGTATTTATCTTAAAACGGCTATCTGAAGCTTGCTCAACTTGCTCATTGGCAATTTGAAAGTCTCCGCCATTATCATCTTGTATTTTATTTATTTCTAAAAATGCATTTGATTCTACAAATACCTCAGAAACCATATTGGTAAAAGAGCTGCCTTCTGACATAGAAATGGTTTTTAAAACTACGTAAGCCTCTGCGCCTTGTTCAACAAAAAAGAAGTTTCTTGGGTTTGATAAGACATTAGAATCATCAATAATATTAATAACATAAAACGACTCTTCTATTTTCACATTTTTAGCAACATGTAAGAAAGCTCCATCTTGATGATAAGCAGTATTGATAGCTGTAAAAATCTCTTGACTGTCCTTAGCGATTGTTCCAAACTTATCGTTTAGAATGGATGTATTTTCTTTTGCAGCTGATAATGAAGAAAAAACAACTCCTTCTTGATTATCAAACCAACTTAACTCTTCGTTATAATATCCGTTTACTAAAACGATGCAATTTTTTGTTGGAACCGATAAATCAATTTCAACCTCATTCTCCGGAAAACGAACTTGATAATCTCCTTTTACAATTTTATTAACTCTTGTATATTTCCAATATTCCGTTTTAGAGGTTGGAAATTCAAGTGAATCAATAAAACCTAAAGCTCTATCTCTATTTTCTTTAGAAAAATCAGCATCAAACGAAAAATCTAAGTTCTCAAAATGGCTTAGAAATTTATCTTTCGTACTTAAGGTAAGCGTTTCGTTCATATCTAATAATTTAAGCTGAAACAGCTTCTTCTTTAATCCAATCGTAACCTTTTTCTTCTAGCTCTAATGCTAATTCTTTTGTTCCTGTTTTAACAATTTTCCCATTGTATAAAACGTGAACAAAGTCAGGCACGATATAATCTAATAATCTTTGGTAATGCGTAATTACAATTGATGCATTTTCAGGCGACTTTAATTCGTTAACCCCGTTTGCAACAATTCTTAACGCATCAATATCTAATCCTGAATCGGTTTCGTCTAATAAAGACAATTTCGGTTCAAGCATTGCCATTTGAAAAATCTCGTTTCTCTTTTTCTCACCACCTGAAAAGCCTTCGTTTACAGATCTATTAGCCAACTTGCCGTCTAACTCAACCAACTTTGACTTTTCTTTTACTTGTGCCAAAAACTCTTTTGCTATCATTGGATCTAAACCCTTTTTCTCGCGAATTTCATTAATGGCAGTTTTCAAAAAGTTAATGTTACTAACTCCTGGAATTTCAACAGGATATTGAAACGCTAAGAATACACCAGCTCTTGCTCTGTCTTCAGGCTCCATATCCAATAAATCTTCACCTAAGAAATCAACTGAACCTTCTGTTATTTCATATTCATCTCTACCTGCCAAAACAGAAGCAAGTGTGCTTTTCCCAGAACCATTTGGTCCCATAATAGCATGAACTTCTCCAGCTTTAACTTCTAAGTTAATACCTTTTAAAATCTCTGTACCTTCAATTGAGGCGTATAAGTTTTCTATTTTAATCATCTTTAAATAATTATGAATTTCAAATTACGAATTATGAAAACTGCATTCTGAAATTTTATTCTTCTATTATTTTATATTCTATTTAATCTAAAATGGCAAATTATTGATCTTGTATCCTCGTTATTTGAATCCATTCGTAATTCATAATTCAAGGATTCGTAGTTTTTTTATCCGACACTTCCTTCTAAACTAATTTCCAAAAGTTTTTGTGCTTCAACTGCAAATTCCATTGGCAGTTGATTTAATACTTCTTTACAATAACCATTTACAATAAGATTAATGGCTGTTTCTTCATCCATTCCTCTTTGCTTACAATAAAAGATTTGGTCTTCACCAATCTTCGATGTGGTAGCTTCATGTTCTACTTTCGCAGATTTATTGTTTACCTCTATATAAGGAAATGTGTGAGCCCCACAATCGTTGCCCATTAGTAAAGAATCACATTGTGTAAAGTTTCTACTATTAGTAGCTCCTTTGTTAATCCTTACTAAACCTCTGTAAGAGTTATTACTTTTTCCTGCAGAAATACCCTTAGAAATAATGGTGCTTTTGGTGTTTTTGCCAATGTGCAACATTTTACTTCCTGTATCTGCCTGTTGGTGATTTGCTGTAACTGCAACCGAGTAGAATTCTCCAATTGAATTATTCCCTTTTAAAACACAACCCGGGTATTTCCATGTCACTGCAGAACCTGTTTCAACCTGAGTCCAAGAGATTTTAGAGTTCTCCATGCATAAACCACGCTTAGTTACAAAGTTGTATATCCCGCCTTTTCCCTCTTTATCCCCAGGATACCAGTTTTGAATGGTTGAGTATTTGATTTCAGCATTATCTAAGGCAATCAATTCCACAACCGCTGCGTGTAATTGGTTCTCGTCTCTCATTGGAGCCGTACAACCTTCTAAGTAACTTACATAACTGCCTTCATCAGCAACAACAAGAGTTCTTTCAAACTGACCAGTATTTGCTTCATTAATTCTAAAGTAAGTTGACAGCTCCATTGGGCATCTTACTCCTTTAGGAATATAGCAAAATGAACCGTCTGTGAATACAGCTGAGTTTAAAGCCGCATAATAATTATCAGATGTTGGAACTACGGTGCCGAGATTTTTTCTAACTAATTCAGGATGCTCTTGAACAGCTTCGCTAAAAGAGCAGAAAATAATTCCAAGTTCTCCTAACTTTTCTTTAAAGGAAGTTGCCACAGATACGCTATCTACAACTACATCAACTGCAACACCAGTTAGGCGTTCTTGTTCTTCTATAGAAATACCTAATTTATTAAATGTTTCTAATAATTCAGGGTCCACCTCATCAAGGCTATCTAATTCAGGTTTCTTTTTAGGTGCAGAATAGTAATGAATTGCTTGAAAATCTGGCTTTGGATAATTCAAATGCGCCCAATTAGGCTCCTCCATTTTTGTCCAAACTTCATAAGCCTTCAACCTATACTCTAACATCCATTCCGGCTCATTCTTTTTCGCAGAAATAAACCGAATTATATCTTCATTTAAGCCTAAAGGTGCCTTATCCGACTCAATGTCAGTATAAAACCCATACTTGTATTCACTTGATGTGATTTCTTCTAATAATTCTTCTTCGCTAGCCATTTCTTATTTAAATTGAAAAGCTTTCTCCGCACCCGCAGGTTCGAGAAGCGTTTGGATTAATAAAACTAAAGCCTTTGCCATTTAGGCCCCCTGTGTAATCTAATTCTGTTCCTGCTAAATACAACATGCTCTTTTTGTCTACTACAATCTTAACATCGTTGTCTTCAATTAGTTTATCACTTTCTTTAAGCTCGGAGTCAAAATCCAAATCATACATTAGACCTGAACACCCTCCTCCTTTTACGCCAACTCTTACGAAACTTTCTGCCTTCTTTCCTTCATCTGAAAGCAAACTAAAAATTTTCTCTTTGGCTCTGTCGTTAACTTTTATCATTGTTTTACAATAATTTTTGTCTTGCAAATTTACTTATCTTTATTTAGACTTAATATAAATAAGCAAACTTTAATGGTTAAACATCTAACTAAAACCTTTGTTCTGACTCGCTGTATCAATATTTAACAAAAAAAATTATTACTAGTTTTGCAATATGAAAGTTTACAAGCAATTTATGTCTTGGGTATTATTGGCGGTGCTTGCACTGGCAATAACTCCATTTGAAAGCTTTCATCACCACGAGGAACATGCATTAGCTTGTACCGAAGAAGGTTCGCACATAGAGCAAAAAGCATTTGAATGTGAGTTGGCAGATTTTGTTTTACCAATTTTCACAGAAACTAGTAATAAAAGCACTTTCAATGTTTACTCGGTTAATGCAAAATACTTAGATAATAACAGCTTAATTGAACAAGATTTACGACTAAAATCTTTAAAGCTAAGAGGTCCTCCTACAAAGTCCTTTTTAAGCTGAGACCAGTTCGCCTGCAGCTTGGGCAATATTCAATTTTCTTAAACAAACATATACTACATGAAAAGCCTTGTGTTTTTTATGTTGCTATTGTTGTTGGGTATTCAATCATTTTATGCCCAAAACAATTGTGATTTTACGCTTTCAGGTTCTGTAATCGACGAACATGACAGTTCTAAATTGGCATTTGCTACTCTTTTCATTATTGATGAACAAAGAGGAGTTTCTGCTGATGAGAACGGAAGTTATGTTTTAGACAAGCTATGTCCAAAAACTTATCGGATTGTAGTGAGCCATATAGGTTGTGAATCTGATACTGCGGAAGTGAAAATTTCTTCTAATATGAAATTCAATTTCATATTAGAGCATCATTTAGAAGAGCTTCAGGAAGTTCAGGTAAATGCTAGTCTAAATGAAAACACCACCAACAAATCACAGTTAACTGAAGAAAAATTGAATGAAAACACAGGGAAAGCTCTTAGCGAAATGCTGAGTTCAATAAATGGAGTTAGTACTATAAACACCGGAGCAAATATTTCTAAACCAGTGATTGGGGGATTTAAAAATAATCGTGTACAATTTATAAATCAGGGCATACAATTACAGTCTCAGCAGTGGGGCGATGAGCATGCCCCTGAAATTGATCCTTTTGCAGCAGAAAAGTATTCTGTTATAAAAGGCGCTGGTTCTGTAAGATATGCAGGAGGTGTTTTAGGCGGACTTGTTATAGTTGAGCCAAAAGCTTTACCTATTAGCCCCGGAATAAGTGGAGAGCTAAATTCTTTGTATGCTACGAATAACAGACTATACAATAATTCATTAATGCTTGAAGGAAAATCTAAATTTCTTCCAAAGTTCGCTTGGCGAATTCAAGGAAGCTTTAAAAGATCTGGAAACATTAAAACTCCTAATTATTATCAAAAAAATACCGGAGTTAGCGAATTGAATGGTTCTGCTGATTTGGGGTATTTTGAAGAAAAGTGGAACGTTCGTTTTTTTTATAGTTTGTTTAATTCTGAAATTGGAATTTTTACAGGTGTCCACATCGGGAACCTCACAGATTTGAGAAACGCAATTAATAGAAGTTTTTTAAGACCTGAAGATCAAGAAGGATTTTCTTATGAGATTAGAAGGCCCAAGCAAAATATTATTCACGAATTAACAAAACTTGAGGCAAATTTTTATCCAACTGATTTAGGTAAAGTAAATATTAAGCTAGCAAGACAATTTAATATAAGAGAAGAGTTCGATCAAGAATTACCTCGAAATAAAGAATTGGCAGCTTTAAATATTCCTGAATTTTCCTTGAGTTTAGAATCCTATTCCACCCAAGTAAATTGGTCTTTACCAAGTTCAAATAAATTTCAAACTGACTTAGGAGTTTCACTTGTAAATCAAGAGAACTCAATAAATAGTTTTAGAGATTTTATTCCTGATTACAAGCAAGATGTTTATTCATTTTATGCAATAGAAAAATGGCAGCATAAAAAAACAGAGCTAGAGTTAGGTTTTAGAATTGATCAAAATAATTTTAGAGTAAATAAAATTATCTCGAGAGAGTTTGAAGAATTTGCCGATGAATTTACCAACCTAACAATTAGTTTTGGGTTTAACTATGAGTTTACAAAGTCACAATCGTTAAAAGGCAACTTAACTTACACGGAAAGGCCTCCTGCAATAAACGAACTTTATAGCTCAGGTTTGCATCATGGCAGCGCAAGTTTAGAGTTTGGCAATAATGAACTTGGTAAAGAAAAATCAAGTTCTTTTGATTTAACTTATCAGCTTAAAAAGGACAAATTTCAATACGAAGTTTATGGATATATCAGATATATTCAAGACTTCATTTTTTTAAACCCAACAGGTTTAGACTTAACAATTAGAGGAGCTTTTCCTAGCTATGATTGGGAAAATACTGATGCCCTTGTAAGAGGATTTGATCAAACAATCCAATATAACCTTACAAGCAACTTTACGATTATTAATTCAGCTAGTTTCTTATGGGCAAACAACCTAGACGCTAACAACCTCTTAATTAATATGCCCTCGAATAGAGTTGAGACAAGCCTAAAATACAAAAAGAGTTCTGAGGAAAGAAAAAGAACTATTACTGCCAAAGCAGGGAATCAATTTGTGCTAAAACAAAATCGATTCAATGAAGAGCAGGAATTTGCAGTTCCTCCAGACTCTTACAGTTTATTTTTTACTTCATTCAGTTTTAAAAAGGAATTCAAGAACAAACAAACAATTGAATCAATTATAACTATCGACAACCTGCTGAATGAAGTTTATAGAGATTACTTAAACCGTTTCCGCTTTTTTACAGATGAGCAAGGCAGAAACATTACAATAAGATTAAATTATAACTTTTAAATTATACAAAATGAAAAATTTCAGAATACTATTTATTTTAATATTAGGACTTAGCATTTACAGTTGTACTGATGATGATGATAGTGTAACGCCGGGAACCAAAGTTACGCCTAATGAAGAGGAGCTAATAACAACTGTTCAACTAATATTTAGCAATGAGTTTAACGTAATTCTTGATTCTGCATCTTTTAATGATCCAGATGGTGATGGTGGAAATGCACCAAGCATAGATACTATAACTCTTCAATCAGGAACAGATTACACTGTTGACTTAAAATTTTTAGATGCTTCAGATGCTAATGATGTTGAAGACATAACAATTGAAATAGAAGAGGAAGATGATGAACATTTGATTTGTTTTGATCAATCTAATATTTCAGGGCTAACAATTAATAGATCTGACTCCGATGGAACTTACGAAATAGGATTGAAATCTTTATGGGTAGTTGACTCTAATGCTTCATCAAACAGTGGAGTTTTAAAACTTACACTCAAGCATCAACCTGGTTCTAAAGATGGAACCTGTGCTCCAGGAGATATTGATGTAGAGATTGATTTCCCTGTTATTATTAATTAAGAAACACTTTTGTCATTGCGAGGAGTGATTTTATCTTTAAAGAAATTTAAAGATTGCTCAGCTCCTCGTAATGACTTTTTAAATGTGTTTCTTTTCAACTGAATAAATAAGACCTTTGCACCATGATTGAAGAAAATAAAGAACCTACTCCACTTACCTCGATTGGTGAATTTGGACTTATTGAAGCGCTTACAAAGAATATTGAATTAAGAAACACTTCTTCCATTTTAGGAGTTGGAGACGATGCTGCAATTATTTCTGCTTCGGATTTGCAACGAGTTGTAAGCACCGATATGCTGGTTGAAGGAGTACACTTTGATTTATTATACACACCGTTAAAGCATCTAGGTTATAAGGCAGTTGTTGTAAATCTTTCCGATATCTATGCAATGAATGCTAATCCAACTCAAGTTACCGTTTCTATTGCTGTATCAAATCGTATGTCAGTTGAAGCATTAAAAGAATTGTATGCAGGTATTTATTTAGCTTGCGAAATTTACAATGTTGATCTTGTTGGAGGAGATACTACATCTTCTTTGAGCGGCTTAGTTATTAGTGTTACGGCAATAGGTGAAGCTGAAGCAAAAAGTATAGTAAAGCGATCTGGAGCAAAAGAAAATGACCTAATTTGTGTCACAGGCGACCTAGGTAGCGCTTATATGGGTTTACAAATATTAGAAAGAGAAAAAGCAGTTTTTAAAGACGCTAAGGGTGTACAGCCTGATTTTAGCGGAAAAGATTATATACTTGAAAGACAATTAAAACCTGAAGCAAGAAAAGAAGTAATTGAATATCTAGCCGAACAAAAGGTACTTCCTTCAGCCATGATTGATGTCTCTGATGGCCTCTCATCGGAATTAATTCATCTTGCAAAAAGCTCTGATGTTGGAATTCAAATTTATGAAGATAAGCTACCGATTGATGTTAATACCATTACTACTGCAGAGGAGTTAAAGATTGATCCGACTATTGCAGCCCTTAATGGTGGTGAAGATTATGAGTTATTATTCACAGTCCCTTTAGAAAATCATAATAAAGTGAAACACAAATTAGGAATAACAGTTATTGGCCATGTAACAGATAAAAATGCTGGCTATAATATGGTTGCAAAAGGAACAGAAACCATGATTCCCCTTACTGCGCAAGGATGGAATCACGTTTCGTAGCTTAATCATCTAGCTTTAATACAGCCATAAATGCGTTTTGAGGAACTTCTACACTTCCTATTTGACGCATTCGTTTCTTACCTTTTTTCTGCTTTTCAAGTAACTTTCGTTTACGAGTAATATCACCTCCATAACATTTGGCGGTAACATCCTTACGCAATGCTTTTACGTTTTCACGTGAAATAATTTTCGCTCCTATTGCTGCCTGAATTGCAATATCAAATTGCTGTCTTGGAATTAGTTCTCTTAACTTCAAACAAATCTTTTTACCTAAATCGTATGCCTTGTCCTTATGAATAAGTGCGGATAATGCATCTACTTGGTCACCATTTAAAAGCAAATCCATTTTAACCAATTTAGACTCTTTGTAGCCTATTGGGTGATAATCGAAAGAAGCGTAACCTCTAGACATTGTTTTTAATTTATCATAAAAATCAAAAACAATCTCTGCTAAAGGCATATGAAAGACTAGTTCAACACGGTCGGTAGTAAGGTAAATTTGATTTTGAAGTTCCCCCCTTTTTTCAATACACAAATTCATTACTGCTCCTACGTAGTCAGATTTGGTGATTATCTGTGCTTTTATATAGGGTTCCTCAACTTTATTAAGGATTGTAACTTCAGGTAAATCAGAAGGGTTATTTATAAGAATAGCTTCGCCAGGAGTTTTATTTAAATAAGCAAAGTATGATACGTTCGGCACAGTAGTTATTACTGTCATATCAAACTCACGCTCTAATCTTTCTTGAATAATTTCCATATGAAGCATACCTAAGAATCCACAACGAAATCCAAATCCAAGAGCAGCAGAAGATTCTGGCTCAAATGTTAAAGAAGCATCATTTAATTGAAGTTTTTCCATTGCCTCTCTCAATTCTTCGTAATCCTCTGTATCTACAGGATAAATCCCTGCAAAAACCATTGGCTTAACTACTTCAAATCCTTGAATTGCTTCCTCACATGGATCTGCCATACAAGTTAAAGTATCTCCAACCTTTACTTCTTTAGCTAACTTTATTCCTGATATTATATAACCTACATCCCCTGTTTTAACCGTTTTTCGAGATTCCTTTTTAAGTCTTAAAACACCGACTTCATCGGCAAAGTATTCTTTACCCGTATTTACAAACTTTACTTTCTCACCCTTACTTATTTCTCCATTTACTACTTTGAAGTATGCAATTATTCCTCGGTAAGAGTCAAACACAGAATCGAAAACTAAAGCTTGAAGAGGTGCTTTAGGGTCTCCTATTGGAGCAGGAACTCTTTCGACAATGGCCTCTAAAATTTCTTCAACTCCTTGACCTGTTTTCCCACTAGCTGATAGAATATCCTCCCGATCACATCCAATTAAATCTATAATTTGATCTTTAACCTCCTCAGGCATAGCACTTGGCAAATCAATTTTATTAAGAATCGGAATAATTTCTAAATCATGTTCTAAAGCCAAGTAAAGGTTAGAAATTGTCTGGGCCTGAATTCCTTGAGCCGCATCAACAATTAGCAATGCGCCTTCACAAGCTGCAATGGACCTAGAAACTTCATAAGAAAAATCAACATGACCTGGAGTGTCAATTAAATTCAAAACATAGGGTTTATCATCCTGAATATAATCCATTTGGATTGCATGACTCTTAATTGTAATTCCACGTTCTCGCTCAAGATCCATATCATCTAATGTTTGAGCTTGTAACTCACGCATAGTAATCGTTTGAGTCTTTTCCAATAGCCTATCTGCCAATGTACTTTTACCGTGATCAATATGAGCAATAATGCAAAAATTTCTAATATTCTCCATAGGTATATGTTGAGCTTGCCAAAATTAAGTTTAAAATTTTCATTTATTATCTCAAATGGTATGCAACCAAAAAAGAAATATGCTCGTCAATGAGAGAAAAGGCAAGAAATAAGTATTGTTAAAAATCTAAAAAAAGTGTTTCTTTACATCTTGCTCAAAAAACTAACAATAATTTAAAGCAGAAATGAAAAAGCTTTTACCATTTATAACACTCGTAGTTTGTTTTTTTGTATTGAATTCTAAGTCTTATGCAACGCATACGGCAGCAGCTCAAACAGACGTTATTTTTAACGACTCAAACTACGTTCCATGTACTTTCCCTCAGAAGTATATCCCACAAATTAAATTCTACAGAGATTGTTCTGGTAATAATGCAGGACCTCCATCTTCTTTAACACTAACTGTACAATCGACATGTTATGGATCAACCACTTATCAGATGGATCCATATTCTATCGTTACAGGAACAGATACCATAGGTGGCGGTAAAGTTTTACTTAATAACTGCATTACAGGTGACGATGTAGCATGTACCGAGGAGTATGTTTTTAGATATTATAATCCAGATGGTTCATTTAATATTGATTTGCCTGGTCCTTGTAAAGATTGGACATTCTCATGGAGTTTATGTTGTAGACCTGGTAATAATGAAAACGTTCAGGGTGGTTCTATTTATGCTGAAACAGTTATAAATAATACTATGCCTTGTGATACAGTTGTAACAGGAGCAAATGGAATTCCACCAAATGACACTTGTATTAATAATGTTACCTATAATAACGCGGCTGTATTTAATGATGATAGACCAGTTGTAACCTTTTGTGTAGGTAAAAAATACAAATACTTTGTTGGAGCAACAGATCCTGATGGAGATTCATTAGCATACAAAATTGTTAACCCATTAAGTGGTCCCGGAACACCTGTTGGATTTACACCAGGTTATTCGGTAAATGATCCAATTCCGGTTGTTAACCGCCCAGTAAGTTTTGATGAGAAAAATGGAGTATTAGAATTTACACCTGCCCAAGCTTTTACTGGTGCTTTTGCCTACGAAGTTGAAGAATGGAGAGACAGTTGTTATGTTGACTCTATGTTTGTTAATGGCGACTCAGTTGCGTTTATTAACACTAAAAAAGTTCTAGTTGGTACTATAATGCGTGATACTAGATTTATTTTCGGGGATCAATGTGTGACAAACCTTCCTTCGTTTGGTAATGACCCTCTTGACCCAAATGCACCGGTAGATCCTAATTTACCACCTTTGTTTACAGATGCAATTACGATTAATTGTGCAACAAGAGAATTTAACGTAAGGATGAATGTTGCTCTACAATGTAATACATTAGAACCCTACGGTACCGACTTTAGAATTGTATCAGGTCCGGTAGAAAACCCAACTGCAATTTTTGGAATAGACTCTGTTTGGGCTACAAATTGTGTACTTAATGAGTTTACCAACTTTACCATTAGGCTTTACAAACCAATTGGTCCAGGTAGTTATAAAATATTCTTTAAAACAGGGGATGATTTTAATACCCTACAAACTAAGTGTGGTATTAACGTTCCTCAATACACAGCTCTTGATTTGACCGTGGTAGACAACTTTACCTTTAGTTTAGATTTTGATTCTATTGTGGTCTGTCGACCTGCTGACCCTGCTCCAATTGCAAGAGCTAATTTCGACGATGCAACTTATTATTCCTGGTCATATAATGGTAATCCAATTGGAGGAGATAGTGCTCAAACACAAGTTGTTGATTCAAACGGTGTTTGGACAGTAAACGTAAACGTTGAAGGATGTCAAGACTTTGATGATTTTTATGTAGACATTACCCAGAACAGACCTGTTGTTGTTCCTGACTTTCATTTATGTCCTGAAGAGATAGACACTCTTGTTGTTAGAATGGATAGTGTTCCTCAAGGAAGTAACCATACCTTTTATTGGCTAAATGATAAAACAGGACTATTTGAAATCGTTAGTTATCGAGATAGCCTAATAGCCGGTAGTTTTGATCGTGGTGGTACATTCATTTCTGAAATAACACTTAATAACATTTGTGTTACTGAAGATACTTTCCAAATAACAGGAGATCCTGTTTTTGTTGAAATCGGAAGAGATTCGACTATTTGTGAAGGAGATCAATATTGGTTATACAACATGAAAACGAGTTCTTATAAAGTTCCTGAACAAAATACATACCAATGGTATTTTAATGGATTCCCATTATCTGGAGCTACTAATGACTCTTTATTTATTTCTGATAAAGGGACTTATAGACTTGAAGTTACAAGAAGAAATCTTTGCTCTCAGTCAGACTCGGTCTTTATCAATGTAACAGATACTCTTGCAACTCCTGGTGTAGCTTGTCAGCAAATTACATTTGAAAATGGCCAGATTAGACAAAGGTTTATTTGGGATGTTATTGAAGGTGCAGACGATTATGAAGTTCAAGAAATTTATGAGAATGGAAATAGAAGTGCATGGTTAAAACCAAATGACTTATATGGAATTCATCACTTCGTTTTTGGAGCTCAAGCTAAATTAATCGTTCGTGCATTAAACCATGAAGTTGATTCCTTGGCGGCATGTAAATACAGCGCAATCGGTCAAGGCGAATCTTGTGAAGCGGTAGTTAAACCTACAAACGTATTTACACCAAATGGAGACGGAGTCAATGATTTCTTATCTTTTGATTTAATTCAGGTATATCCGGGGAGTAAACTTCAAATCTTTAATAGATGGGGTAAAATGATTTACGAAGACAATGATTATTCTAACACCTGGAATGGGGAAGATTACAAGGCTGGAACTTATTATTACGTTCTTGATATTAATGACCCAACCCAAGGAATTCAAAAAGGCTATTTTACAATTATCAGGTAAACATTACTAACTTTACTACCTCAAGGCCCTTTCCGATAAAATCGGAAGGGGCTTTTGAGCATCATAAAAAATTTTTAGATGATAAAAAAGCTTAAAGAAACTAAGAAAACACTATTCTCCTTTGAAATATTACCGCCTTTGAAAGGGAAAAGTATTCAATCTATTTATGATGGAATTGACCCCTTAGTTGAGTTTAACCCTGCATTTGTTAATGTTACTTATCATAGAGAGGAATTTATATATAAGAAACGAGAGAAAGGTTATCTTGAAAAAATATCAATTAAGAAGAGGCCTGGAACAGTTGGAATTTGCGCGGCAATTCAGAATAAGTACAATATTGAAGCTATACCGCACCTTATATGTGGTGGATTTAGTAAAGAGGAAACTGAAAACGCTCTAATCGATTTAAACTTTCTAGGAATTGATAATGTTTTGGCATTAAGAGGAGATCCAATTAAAACGGAGACACACTTTACACCTGAGCCAGGAGGAAATAAATATGCTGTAGACTTAGTCAAGCAAATCGTTGAGCTAAATAAAGGCAACTATATGGACGAAAATCTTGAATCAGCTAGCCCTACGAACTTTTCCATTGGCGTAGCAGGTTATCCTGAGAAGCATTTCGAAGCTCCAAATATGAAAGCTGATATTAAAAGATTGAAAGAAAAAATTGATGCAGGAGCAGATTATATTGTAACTCAACTATTTTATGATAATAGAAAGTTTTTCAGCTTTGTTGATGCGTGCAGGGCAGAAGGAATAGAAGTTCCTATTGTTCCAGGTATAAAACCAATTGAAAGCTTAAAGCACATTAGCTTCTTACCAAAGTTCTTTAATATAGATTTACCAATTGAACTTACCGATGAGTTAGACAAATGCAAGTCAAATGATGATGTTTTACAAGTTGGCGCCGAATGGGCTATTCATCAGTGTAAGGAGCTTGTTGATTATGGCTCTCCATGTCTTCACTTTTATACAATGGGAAAATCAAAGTCAGTTAGAAAAATTGTTAGCTCTATTTATTAATTCGATAATCGCTGTACGTATTTTCCAATAATGTCAAACTCAATATTGACTGCATCTCCTACATTTAATTGAGAAAAACAAGTATGCTCAAAAGTGTAAGGAATTATTGCTACTGAAAAGCTTTCATCTTTTACATTAAAAGCAGTTAAACTAACTCCATTAATACATATTGAGCCTTTTTCTACAATTAACTTGCTAGACTTTTTAAGTTTAAAATTGAAAAGCCAACTTCCATTTTTATCAATTACATCCTCTACTAGAGCCGTTTCATCAACGTGCCCTTGAACAATATGACCATCCAGTCTACCATTCATAACCATACATCTTTCAATATTTACTAAACTGTTAATATTAAGTTCATTTAAATTGGTCTTATCCAATGTTTCTTGAACTGCGTCTAATGTATAGTTATTCCCATTTATTGAGGTAACCGTTAGGCATACACCATTATGTGCCACACTCTGATCTTCTTTTAACTCTGGTGCTAGATTTGAGTTTATTGTAAACGTAATATTTGTGCCCGTTTGCTCTATTCCAACAACTTTTCCTACTTCTTCTATTATTCCTGTAAACATTATTTAAAATCTTTTTCTTTACTATCTAAAACGGTTATCGTACCCTTTAAAAGTCTTGGTTTTATGCCATCTAAACTTAATTCATTAACTATACAACGGTAGTAATAAACACCCGATTTTACCAATGATGTTTTATTATCAATAGCGCTCTTCAAATTCTTTAAACTTGGATTTATATTTTGATGTTTGCCGTCCCATAAGATATCGGGGTTGTTGGTAAAAAAAACTTGCTCTCCCCAGCGATTATAAATGACAATATCAATAGATTCAACGTATCTATAATTAAAAGGCCCTAGTGGTACGAAAAGATCGTTTAGACCATCACCGTTTGGAGTAAACACATTAGGGAGCTCATATATAGGACAATAGTCAATACAAACAATGTTCGATGGTAAACTTTCATTTAAAGACGAATCAATAGCTGTTATTCTATAACATCCTGCTATAGAACTAAGATTTGATGAAAACTGAACAGTTGTAGGATTATCAATTATATTGATTAATTCATAAACTCCAGAAGAACTGTCAGATCTATAAAGTCTATATCCTACAATATCTATTCCGTTAGCACATGTTAGATTTGGGTTGTTCCAGTTAAGACTAAGTAAATTAATATTACAATCTGAATTAGAACCTAATCGAGGTGAGCAAGGTAACTCATCATCAATTGGAGTTGCACAATTTTCTTGAGAAAAATTTATTATAGGCGACTTTACATTATTCAAATTATAATTCCCAATTGTTTTTATGTAATAACAATATTGAGTTTCATTTGCTAATCCTGTGTCAAGGTATTGTGTTGTATTTGTAACTGCTATAGAGTCAAACAAATCAACTGAATTCTTTCTATAGATCACAAAAGAAGTATTGTTCCAAGGGACTAGTTTAGTCCAAGACAGTGTAAGTTGATTATCTGTTGGATTAATTGATAGGAAAACTGAAGAAGCCCAAGCAGACTTTCCAACAAATTTGTTTAAAGCATTGTTTGTTTTCAACTCTACCTTATAACTGTAGCTATTTTCTAAGGTATTTAAGTTTGAAACCAAATAAGTAGTGTCGACAAAACTTAAGGTTGAATCAATAATAACAACTTGATCATTTAACCTTTGGTAGATAATATACTTAAATGGACCTTGGACATTATTGAATAAACTAGTGTCGGGTGGTGACCATGAAAGATTTATTTGACCAGAATCTAGACTGGTTCTAGATATCGAAACCTCAGTCATTAATGGAACATATTTGTCAACCATAGCACAAGTTTCTGAAGAAGCATAACCCTCCTCTCCTTGAAATCGACTTGTAATTAAATAACAATAATTTTGACCGGGAACCAAACCATTAGTGGAGTCATTATCTAAATAAGAGTTTACGCTAATATCATTAATTCTAGCAATTAAGCTGTATCCAGCAGACTCAGGAACTCCTGTTTGACAAGAGCTAGGAAGATAGTTTGAAGAATCAACCCTTCTATAAATATTATATCCCAAGGCATTACTACAATTTGCAGTATCCCAATTTAAAAGTATGTCTCGATTAAGGGTTGTCGCTATAAAGTTTTTCACAGACGGACCAACAACTTTTATAGTTCCGTTATCAAAATAGGTTAAGTCTGTAAACCCTCTTGTTTGACCGTCATCTGTTGCTTTAATACTGTAATTATATGGGTTAACTCTTATGTCATCGCAAGAGGTACTCCATACTAGTAAGTCGCTAGTTGGATTTCCCGGTACTCCTCTATTTACAAAAGCAGTATCCCCTACTATTGAAGATTCAAATATTTCCCCAGTATAAGAAAGTGTAACTACATCGTTATCTTGATCAAATCCTTGGATAGGAACAGAAATATTACTACCTGCCTCTCCACAGACAAATCTGTTTAAAGTGACTGATGGAGGTACATTATTACAACCTGCATAAACTTGTATTTGTAAATCTCGTAATACACTTCCTAAAAAGACTCCATTTCTATATTCAGAAATTTTAATTGCTACGTTATAAATTCCCGTTTGGGCAGGATTGTCCCATATCAGGTCTCCCGTTATTTCATCAACATATATTCTATTCGTAGAAGGAGGGAAAGTGAATCCTGATGCAATATTTCCATTTATTCCGAAACTTTCTGAAATCGAATATGCTAGACTATCCCCGTTAGGGTCAACTGCGCCGGGGTTATGAATGAAGGTGCTTCCTAAACAGGCATCATCAATGGGATCGTTTAATAAATCAGGAGAATCATTGTAAATTCCACTAATTGGGAAAATCCTTAAAACGGTTTCAACGTAAAAGGGTACTGCTGAGGAGTTCGAAATATTCTCGACTCCTCCATTCCTATTTCTATCAGAAACACTAATAATATAATCTCCTGGTCCCAAAAAAGTGTGTCGAGCAGTCCATGTTCTTTTTATAATTCTACCCGGAACTACAACTGTATTAGGTAAGTTGTTTTGCACAGAATCTACTCCAGTATTATCGCCCCAGTCAATTTCAATTTCCCTTCTATTAATTGCTTGACTTGTTGGGTCAGCAAAAATGGTAACTGTAAATTCATAGGTAAGATTCGAAATATGTTTATAGCTAATTTGTCCAGCTCTATTGTGTGTTGCATAACCAGAGGCAACAAAACAGAAAAACAGACAGAAATAAACTAACTTCTTCATTATGTTAATAAGACTCTAATACTCGATTACTTGTTGCTCAATATTTTCAGGTAATTCTCTGTAATCGTATTGTTGGGTTCTTAATTGAGGAGTAAATCCCGCCTCTTTTATGGCATCTTGAATTCCATCTGCAGTAAATCGATGAGGAGCACCAGCAACAGAAACAACATTTTCTTCAATCATTATTGAACCCATATCATTAGCTCCCGAGTGGAGGCACACCTGGGCAACCTCCTTACCTACAGTCAACCAACTCGCTTGTATATTTTCAATATTTGGCAGCATAATCCTTGATAAGGCAATCATTCGAATATATTCATCTGCACTAACCTCATTACTTATTCCTTTAACCCGATTCAAAAGTGTTCCGTCATCTTGAAATGGCCATGGAATAAATGCTAAAAAGCCTTTTGCATGTTCTGGTTTTTCTGCCTGAACTTCTCTCATCCAGACTAAGTGTTCAAATCTTTCTTCCAATGTTTCGATATGGCCAAACATCATAGTCGCAGAAGTTGTAATATCTAGCTGATGTGCCGCTCTCATTACATCTAACCACTCCTTCCCGGTACACTTGCCTTTCGAAATCAATCTTCTTACTCGATCATTTAATATTTCTGCCCCCGCACCTGGTAAAGAATCTAATCCAGATTCTTTCAGGATGGATAACACCTCAGTGTGAGATTTACCTTCAATTTTTGAGATGTGAGCTATTTCGGGAGGCCCTAGGGCGTGTAATTTTAAATTTGGATAAAGAGTCTTTAGCTCTCTAAACAAATTAGAATAATAGTCTAAACCTAAATCTGGATGATGACCTCCCTGCAATAGTAATTGTTCACCTCCAAGCTTCATCATTTCATCAATCTTTTGTTTGTACTGTTCAATTGTTGTAATGTATGCTTCTTTGTGCCCGGGAACTCTGAAAAAATTACAAAACTTACAATTCGCAATACAAACATTTGTGGTGTTAGCATTTCTATCAATAATCCATGTTACAACGTCATTTCCTTTTTTCTCTATTTTTAGTCTATTGGCAACAAAAGCTAATTCTGCTGTTGATGCATTATGAAAAAGGAAAACACCTTCTTCTTTAGTTAAAAATTCTTTGGCTAATGCTCGTTCTAATAATTCTTCTACTTGCATTTTTTCTATTTACTAGATAATTGATTAAAAGCCTATTAATTGTATTAGTTTTGCGAAGGTTAAAAATACGCAATAAAGCCAATTCGATAGGGTTTTATTTAAACAGTATAAGACGAAAGAAGTTTTTATTTAAAGCAGATGAATACTAGAAAAAGCAACAAAATTAAAGTTGGAATCTCTATTGGAGATCAAAATGGAATTGGTCCTGAAGTAATTCTAAAAACACTCTCCGATAATCGAATTAATGATATTTGTATTCCAATTATTTATGGCTCGAAAAAAACGATTAACTATTTTATAAAAAAGTTATCTATTCAAAACTTTAATTACGATATAATTAGCGATGCAGATAAAGCTAAAGCAAAAAACACTTCGATAATTAATGTTTGGGACGAAGAGTTAAATATAAATGAGGGGGTTGAAGAATCCGAAATAGGAAATTACGCGGCGTTATCTTTAAAAGCAGCTACAGCAGATCTAAAAGATGGTAAAATTGATGCTATTGTAACTGCCCCAATAAATAAAAATTCTATTCAATCAGAAGAGTTTACCTTTCCAGGCCATACAGAATACCTTCAAGCTGAAGATAATGCTGAAGACTCCTTAATGCTAATGATAAGTGAGCATGCTAAAATTGGTGTTGTTACAGGACATATTCCTATTAAGGATGTTGCAAATAGCATTAGCTCTGAAGCTATTTTAAAAAAAGTAACACTATTAAACAAATCCTTAAAAGAAGACTTTCAAGTTAGAAAGCCCAAAATTGCAATTCTTGGTCTAAATCCTCATGCAGGAGACAATGGCTTACTAGGTAAAGAAGAGCAAGAAATAATTGAACCAGCAATAAATCAAGTTAAAAGTATCGGAATATTGGCATTTGGTCCATTTCCAGCCGATGGTTTTTTCGGTTCAGATAATTACAAAAACTTTGATGGAATTATAGCAATGTATCATGACCAGGGACTAATTCCTGCAAAATCTTTATCTTTTGGAGGTGGGATTAATTATACTGCGGGATTGTCATTTGTAAGAACTTCTCCTGACCATGGAACCGCATATTCAATTGCAGGGCAAGGTGCAGCAAATGAGGGATCATTTAGAAATGCTTTATATCAAGCGGTTCAAATCGCAAAAAACAGGAAGATGCAGTCTGAACTAGAAGAGAATGTTTTACAAGTAAATAAAAGTCGTTCATAGCAGTAATCAAATAAAATTATTGTTAAATTTGCCCCCTTTCTTTTTGAGAAAAGTTGTTATGAGTTCAAAAAATCAGGATTTTGTTATTCCTTTTGTAGGTCTTAAGGAAGGCATTCATGAATTTAAGTTCGAAATAACGGAAGCGTTCTTTAAACAATTCGAATATTCAATTATTCAGCAAGCTGATTTAAAAATTGATTTAGTCTTTGAGAAAAAGAAAACCATGTTCAATCTTAATTTCAAAACGAAAGGTAAAATTTATACCGATTGTGATCGATGTGGTGATCCTTTAACACTAAAGGTTAAAGGCGATGAGGACTTAATTGTTAAGTTTGGAGACGACAACTACAGTGAAACTGACGAAATTAAAATCATACCTGAAAACGAATATGAATTGCACTTATCTGAAATAATTTATGAGTTTGCTCATCTATTATTACCAAGTAAAAAGACACATAAGAAAAAGTCAGATTGCAACCCAGATATTATTGAACAGTTAGAAAAATTAAACACAAAAAAAAAAACTGATAGCACAGACCCGAGGTGGGCAGCGCTATCAAAACTAAAATAGAAATAAGATTTAAATTATAGATTATGGCACATCCTAAACGAAAAATATCTAAAACTAGAAGAGATAAGAGAAGAACGCATTATAAAGCTACTGCTCCTACAATTGCAACTTGTCCGACTACAGGAATGCCTCATTTATATCATAGAGCGCATTGGTATGAAGGCAAATTATACTACAAAGGAAAGGTAGTTATGGAAAAAGCAACTGCTTAATCCAAAATCTTAATCAAAAAAATATTAAAAAGGTGAAATACGTGTATTTCACCTTTTTGTTGTTAGTAAATGATTGTATAATTGCTTTTAGCCTATTATGAATTTACTGCAAATTACACTACTTTAGAGCCTCAATTATTATCATTAATTGATAAAATAAACTTTTATGAGTAAAATCCGAGCAGCAATAACCTCTGTTGGTGGTTATGTTCCAGAATACCGGTTAACAAATAAGATTCTTGAAACCATGGTCGACACCAATGATGAATGGATAACAAGTAGAACTGGGATAAAAGAAAGACGGATTTTAAAAGGTGAAGGCTTAGGAACTTCTGATATGGGAGTTGAAGCTGTAAACGAATTACTTAAAAAGAGAGGGATTTCTGCAGAAGAAATTGATTTATTAATCTGCTGCACAGTTACTCCTGACTTAGTATTCCCTGCAACTGCAAATATTATTACAGATAAAATTGGTGCAAAAAATGCGTTTGGTTTCGACCTTATGGCTGCTTGCTCAGGATTTTTATACGGAGTAACAACAGGTTCTAAATACATCGAATCTGGTCAATACAAAAAAGTTGTTGTTGTTGGAGCAGATAAAATGTCATCAATAGTCGATTACGAAGACAGACAAACTTGTATTATTTTTGGTGATGGTTGTGGAGCAGTTTTACTAGAGCCAACGGAAGATGAATTCGGAGTAATGGATACCATTATGAAAAGTGATGGTTCGGGTAGAGTTCATTTACATCAAAAAGCCGGTGGTTCAGTTAAACCTGCTAGTCATGCAACTGTAGATGCAAAAGAGCATTTTATTTATCAAGAAGGACAAGCAGTTTTTAAATTTGCTGTAACTAATATGGCTGATGTTTCTGCCGAAATCATGGAAAGAAATAATTTAAAAAGTGACGATATTCGCTTTTTAGTTCCACATCAAGCAAATAAAAGAATTATTGATGCAACCGCAAGAAGAATGGGTGTTGGTAATGAAAAGGTTATGCTTAATATAGAAAAGTATGGAAACACAACAAGTGGGACTATACCCTTATGTTTGTGGGAGTGGGAAAAGAAACTTAAGAAAGGTGATAACCTAATTTTATCTGCCTTCGGTGGCGGGTTTACTTGGGGTTCTATCTACATAAAGTGGGCATACGATGCCAAATAGGTTTTATAAACCAAGATTAAATTTTATTTTTATTAGCTAAAACATTAAAACGAGATATATGAAATTCACTGAAATTCAAGAACTCATAAAATTTGTTTCAAAATCTGGCGTAAGCGAAGTTGAAATCGAAGACAAGGATTTTAAAATAAACATTAAAACTCCTCCTTACAGAAAGGGGAAAATGAACGAGCCTCAGCAAATTGTTACTGTTGTTCCTCAAGGTCAAGCAATAGATCCAAATATGATGGCTGCTCAAATGCCAGCTGCTGCTGCTCCTGCACCTACAGCCACTCCAGCTCCTGCTTCAGAAGAAAAGAAAGAAGCTAAGGATGATGAAGCAAATTATATTGCTATCAAGTCTCCAATGATTGGAACCTTTTATAGGAAAGCTGCTCCAGACAAACCTGAGTTTGTAAAAGTTGGAGACTCTATAAGCGAAGGTGACACAGTTTGTGTAATTGAAGCCATGAAGCTTTTTAATGAAATTGAAGCAGAAGTTTCAGGTAAAATTGTAAAAGTTTTAGTTGATGATACTACTCCTGTAGAGTATGATCAAACTTTATTTTTGATTGACCCAAAGGGCTAGTCAGCAAGCATTTTTCTTTTTATTAATCCTTAAATCATATAAATTATGTTTAAGAAAATATTGATTGCGAATCGAGGAGAGATTGCATTAAGAGTTATTCGAACATGTAAAGAGATGGGCATTAAAACGGTTGCAGTATATTCTACTGCTGATGCGGATAGCTTACATGTAAGGTTTGCTGACGAAGCAGTTTGCATTGGGCCAGCGTCAAGTACAGATTCTTATCTAAAAATATCAAATATTATGTCTGCGGCAGAAATTACTAATGCAGACGCTATTCACCCTGGTTACGGATTCTTATCTGAGAATGCAAAATTCTCAAAGATTTGTGAAGAACATGGTGTGAAATTTATCGGAGCTTCTCCTGAAATGATTGATGGGATGGGTGATAAAGCTTCCGCAAAATCAACTATGATAAAGGCAGGTGTACCTACCGTTCCGGGATCAGAAGGTCTCTTAAAAGACTTAGACCATGCAAAAAAAGAAGGGAAAGCTGTTGGTTACCCTGTAATGATAAAAGCTACTGCTGGCGGCGGTGGTAAAGGAATGCGAATTGTAAATTCTGAAGATGAAATGCAAGGCGCTTGGGAAAGTGCAAGACAGGAGTCTGCAGCTGCTTTTGGTAATGATGGCATGTACATGGAGAAATTCATTGAAGAGCCTAGACATATTGAGATTCAGGTAGCAGGTGACCAATTTGGAAATTATTGTCATCTTTCTGAAAGAGATTGTTCAATTCAAAGAAGACATCAAAAGCTTTGTGAAGAGACCCCTTCTCCTTTTATGACAGATGAGTTAAGAGAAGAAATGGGTCAAGCATCTATTAAAGCTGCCGCAGCAGTTAAATATGAAGGTGTAGGAACAGTTGAATATCTGGTTGACAAGCATAGAAATTTCTATTTTATGGAGATGAACACCAGAATTCAAGTTGAACATACAATTACTGAAGAGGTAATAAATTTTGATTTAATCAAAGAACAAATCAAAATTGCAGCAGGTCATAAAATTTCTGGGAAAAATTATTATCCTCAAATGCATTCAATTCAGTGTAGAATTAATGCCGAGGACCCATTTAATGGATTTAGACCAAGTCCTGGTGCAATAACTACTTATCATTCACCAGGAGGCCACGGAGTTAGAATAGATACACATACCTACGCTGGTTATGTTATTCCTCCGTATTACGACTCTATGATTTCTAAGCTTATCACTGTTGCACAAACAAGAGAAGAAGCAATTGAAAAAATGGAACGAGCCTTAAGTGAATACATCATTGAAGGAATTAAAACAACGATTCCTTTTCATCAGCAATTAATGCAAGACGAAACATTTAAAGCTGGAGAGTGTACAACTAAATTTATGGATACTTTCGTGTTGAAGAAACCTCAAGATTAGTATTAAAACAATCTAAAAAGAAAGCCCCAATTACAAATGTAATTGGGGCTTTCTTTTTGAATAAACCTTAATTAGTTTTTTAGTTAAGCATTTCTAATTCTACTCTTCTATTTTGTTGTCTGTTCTTAATTGAAGTATTTGGAACTAGTGGTTCAGAATCCAACATTGCCTTCACCTCCATTTGATTTCCCTTAACACCTTTATTCATTAAGTAATCCTTTACAGTGTTTGCTCTTTGTAGTGAGTATCTCCTATTAACTTCATCAGAACCCATATTACATGTATGGCCTTCTAACCTGATTCGTTTATTTGGATTAGCAACCAAGTATGCTGCAATCTTATCTAATGCAGGATTTGATTCTATGGTACTTGACTCCTTATTCGAACTTTCAAAGTCAAATTTTATATCTTTTTCAAATACTTCAGGTTTTAACTTTCCAACCTCTTTAACCTCTTCCTCTTTAGAGTATTTATCTTCTTTATTGGTAACTGTTGGACCAAAATCTACCTTTGACACATAGTGTACCTTTTTATCGCCAGAAGTGTTTGTGCTATTTAAATCAATTCTTAATTCATCAAGTTTATTAATGTTTATGGGTTTAATTGAATAATTTTGGTCAGCTGTTAATTTATTATAACTAAAAGCACCCTTATCGTCCGTATAAATTGTATCAATAGCATAACCTTCATCGTTTAGAATTACAAGAGCTGTATTCGCCTGAGGTAAGTTATTATACTGAAATAACCCATTGATTAATTCAACATCATCTACATTTTCTACTGCTGGAATAATTTTTTCTTCAACCCTTTCAGCTGTTGGCTCAGGCGCTAACTCTTCCTTCACCTCTGGTTCATTTTTGTGCATTTTTCCGAGATTGTATCCAAGCATAAACTCGTGCGAACCTCCAGAATAGGAAGCAACACCAGTACTTCCAAATTCATAAGCATAAGCAGCCATTAATTGGTCGGTAATTTGGAAACCCACTCTCCCGATATAAACTGCTTCTTGACGGTAACCAGCTCCTAAATACAACATTTCTTTGTAAGCCGATAAAGCATTTAGCTCAAACTGAAAACTCTCTGGTCCTTGGTTTCGGACAAGCACAAAAGGCTCAAGTGTCCAACTTTCGTTTAAATCAAATTGATAAGAAGAATAAGTAATAAACTGTCTTACTCTTTCAAAAGTTCCTGTTCCTCCATTCTCTGGGATATCATAGTCAACACCCGATTCAAACAAATGAGAAGAAGCAATACCAAACTTAAATTTTTTCAATTCATACAAAATACCAAACTCAGCATCAAAAGTAATCCCACTTTGTTGCCCTCCTGTAATTACATCATCGGCATAATCACCAATAACCGCATCGCCATAATTAATTGAGTTTTGTAAAGCCATACCTGAAATACCAAAACTCAAATTAGAACCTTCTTCATTTAACTTAATTCGGTAAGCATAAGAAACCGCGGCGTTAAACTGTTGCAAAATATCAGTTTGGTCAATGTTTAATTTAAGCCCTAAACCCATGTTATCATTCAATGCGCCATGCACACCAAAGAAAGTAGTTTTAGGAGCTCCTTCAATACTTTGCCACTGAATTCTGTGCGAAGCAGAACCCTCCAATTGATTTCTGTAACCCGCTTGAGCAGGGTTGATCAAGTACTCATTGAAATTGTAAAAATTACTCAATGGAGTTTGTTGGGCTTGAACTGTGGTTACAGATGTTAACCCTAAACCTATGATTGAAAGAGAAAGCAGTGCTTTTTTCATGTTTGCTCTTTTAGTGTTACTTGAAGTGTTGTTTATGCTCTTGTTAATCAAAATCTTTTTCATCGTTTCTAGTTTTTAAAGGTTAGGATTAACGTTTTTCTCTGATTACAGTAATAGGACCGTTGAAAGATCTTCCATCGGGACAATCAAAGACATAATAATAGGTAGCTTCAGGTAATTCTTCGCCATTTATTGTTCCATCCCACTCATTGTTATAGTTGGAAGTTGAATATACTTCAGTGCCATTACGGTTAACAATAATTAATCTACATCCCTGAATTAAAGCAGGTTTGTTTACCACCCAAGTATCATTTCTACCATCTCCGTTTGGAGAGAATAGCGTAGTAACATCTAATTTTTGAACAACGGTAACATCAATGGTCATGGTATCTGTATCGGTACAACCATCAGGACTAGTAACAGTCATAATGTATTCTGTTGTTACTTGAGGATTTGCCAATGGAGATACTGCTGTTTCATCATCTAACCCATCAAAAGGAGTCCACATTACACTTGCTGCATTAGTTTCAGAAGAAGCTATTCTAACTGGCTCAATATCTCTTGTAGCTAAATCCACTCCTGCACGAGCAATTGGAGGATCAAATACCGTTACATCAAAATCACAAGTCGTTTGATTGTTGTGAATATCTGTTACCTGATATTCAATCGTTGTTGTTCCAATCGGGAACTCATCTCCTGAACTAAACAACATGGTATCACTTCTTAAAGTAGAAGCAACTCCACAATTATCATTACCTATTGGAGAAGTCCAAGTAATAATTGAATCACACTGCGCAATATCCGAAGGACAAGTAATCGTTGGTAACTCAGTATCGTTAACGGTAACCATAAACGAATCAACCGAAGTATTCATCGATGGGTCATAAGCGGTATAGTATACCATGGTAGAACCTACTGCAAATACATCTCCTGATTGAGCGGTAGACACTGATGAATCAACCGTACAATTATCAGAAGCAGAAGGCGCTGTCCAAGTCACAACTGCATCACAATTACCTGCATCATTACTGATTGTAATATCAACCGGCATATTGGTAATAATTGGGCTAAATGCATCCGTTACAACAATATCAAACGTACAGGTATCTGTATTCATACTTGGATCATAAGCAATGTAAGTAACTGTAGTTGTCCCGATAGGGAACACATCTCCCGGATTATGCGATGAGATTAAGGAATCTACATTACAATTATCAGCTGCAGTTGGTGCAGTCCAATTGATAACCGTTGTACAGCCTGTTACATCCGTTGTAGAGAAGATGTTTGGTAAACAATTGCTAATTAAAGGCTTAATGGTATCAAGCACCGTAACAACTACTGCAGCAGAATCAACATTGCTGTTCGCGTCTGTTGCAATTAATTGAATGGTATTCGCTCCTGCATCAGCACAAACAAATGCTGATTTACTCAAACTCAAAGTAGGTGTTCCACAGGCATCAGAAGATCCATTATCAACGTCAGCAGTTGTAATCGAAGCAGCTCCTGAAGCATCTAAATAGATTGTAATCGCTTGAGTAAGTACATTCGGTCTAACAGTATCAACAACTGTAACAACAGCTGAAGCAGAATCTACATTACCGTTAACATCTGTTGCGATAAGATAAACCGTATTGGCTCCAACTTCACTACAGGTAAATGAGCTAATATCTAAACTTAAAGCAGGTGCTCCACAAGCATCCGTTGTTCCATTGTCAATATCTGCTGTTGTGATGGTAGCGTTACCTGTAGCATCTAAATAAGCATCAATGTTTTGAGTAACAACACTTGGTTTAATGGTATCGATTACCGTTACTGTTGCAGCAGCAGAATCAACATTACCATTAACATCCGTTGCAATTAACTGAACTGTGTTTGCTCCAACATCAGAACAAGTAAATGAAGTCTTCGACAAGCTCAGACTGACAACGTTACAAGCATCTGTTGTTCCGTTATCAATATCGCCTGTTATAATCGAAGCATTACCTGAAGCATCTAATTGAATCGTAATATTTTGGCTTACCACATTCGGTCTTACCGTATCAACAACAGTTACAACAGCTGAAGTAGAATCAACATTACCATTAACATCTGTTGCAATTAATTGAATGGTATTCGCTCCTGCATCAGCACAAACAAATGCTG